>Ga0079224_100012408_pt1 | contig 11791 bp, 11 predicted proteins | sample Stecom2015_FD_80414 | JGI IMG/M metagenome (GOLD analysis project Ga0079224, IMG submission 80414) | Agricultural soil microbial communities from Utah to study Nitrogen management - Steer compost 2015 | ecosystem: Environmental > Terrestrial > Soil > Agricultural land | place: USA: Utah...
CGCTTCACCGAGGCGTCGCTGTTCAGTGCGACGACCAGACTCGCGCCGAGCGCGCGCGCCTGCGCCAGATAGGTGACGTGACCGCGATGGAGGATGTCGAATACGCCGTTGGTGAAGACCAGCGGTCGTGCAAGGGCAGCGGCACGCGCCGGCAATTCGTCGGGCGTGCACAGTTTGGTTTCGAAGGACGGACGCGGATAGTCGTTCGACTGCATCGACCTGGCCTCCGCGTCCCGCATATCAAACCGCTGCAGGTGCAGCGCCCAACCCCTTACGATAGCGATTCAGTTCCTGCACCGTCTCGATTGTCTGCTCGAACAGAATCGAACAGTTGCGCAGGATGGCCGTCACCACCTTGCCTTCCCACACCTTGTCGAATTTGATCTGCTCGTCCAGCCAGTGCTCCAGCCAGTCCGGGTCGGGCAGCTTGGACTGCACCGTATCCTGCGGATAGAGCTCCTTGTTGACGTGCAGATTGGTCGGGTGCAGCGGCTTGCTGCTGCGCCCGGAACTCGCCATCAGCATGCCGATCTTGGCAAAGGCGCGACGCGCCTCGTCGCCGCAGCGTTCGATGGCGCGCTTCATGTACTGGCGGTAAACGCCGCCGTGACGCGCCTCGTCGTGCGAAAGGATCTCGTAGATCTTCTTGATCACCGGTTCGGTATGCCACTCCGATGCACGGCGGTACCAGTGATTCAGGCGGATCTCGCCGCAGAAGTGCAGCATCAGGGTTTCCAGCGGCGGCGCGGGGTCGAACTGGAAGCGCACGGCGTGCAGTTCCTCTTCCGTGGGCGCGAGTTCGGGGCGGAAACGCCGCAGATACTCCATCAGCACCAGCGAGTGCTTCTGTTCCTCGAAGAACCAGACCGACATGAATGCGGAGAAATCGCTGTCATGGGCATTGTCGCGGAGGAACATTTCCGTGGCGGGAAGCGCCGCCCACTCGGTGATGGCGTTCATCTTGATGGTGTGCGCCTGATCGTCGCTCAATTTGCTGCCATCGAATTGATCCCACGGCACGTCCTTGCCCATGTCCCAGCGGACGCGTTCGAGGGATTTGAAAATCTCTGGATAAAGCATGTTCTCGAGAATAAAAGGACCAAGGAAGTGCGCATGCGCGCACGGACAAACGCTGCAGTGTAGCAGTTTTGGCCCGCTTAGCCCGCCAGGCGGGCGGCCGGTTCCCCGTGTGCCTCAGTGAGTGGAAAATGCGCCGACACTCTGGCTTTGGCGCCAACTGGCGACGGCCTCGGGGATCATGTCGAAACGGGGTAGGGCGACGACATCGGCCGGCGCGCGCCGCATGATGGCGGGGTTCGAACTGCCGATCCAGACCTGAGCCGACTCGGGCAGTTGCTCGCGCAACGCGCCCAGTCCTTCCAGCGCCTGCGTGATCGGATACGTTGCGCTGAAATAAAGGGCGACGATATCGGCCTGCTGCGCGCGCGCGGCGAGCATCATGTCCACCACCGGCGCCTGCGCGCCGAGCGACAGGCAACTGGCGCCTTCGCTCGCCAGCAGGCATTCCATCATCGTCAATCCCAGCGTGCGCGATTCGTTGGGAAAGGTGCCCAGCAGTACGCGCGGCGTGCGGTTCTGGAGCGGAATCGCCCCTAAGCCGCCCTGCAGCGTGCTGAGCAGCGCTTCGGTGTAAAGCCGCTCTTCATAGAGCGCGAGTTGACCGCGCATCCAGGCGTCGCTCATCTGCTGATGCAGATCGACGACGGTCTGCAGCACGAAATCGCGCAGCCCCTCGCTGGCCAGGCGATCGCGCAGTTGCTGCTTGATTTCGGCGACGTCCTGCGTGTTGAATGCGGCAAAAGGCTGGGTCGGTGTTGCTGCGCCCGACGCGATCGCGCGCGCCGGCTGCGGATCGACCAGTTGCAGCAATTCGGTCACGCTGCGGGAGACCAGCTTGCCCGGCCGGTGGCCGCGGTCGATGAGCCGCTTCAGCAGCCGCAGCTTTTCCACCTGCTCCTGCGGATAAACCCGTTCCCCGAACTTGTCGCGCTCCGGCTGCGGAAAACCGTAGCGCTTCTCCCAGACGCGCAACGTATCTTTGGACAGGCCGGTATCGCGCTCCACCGCCCCAATGGATAAGCGCCAGCGCTGGGCGTAATTCCCGTCTTGCATGGTCGTTCCGAGTTTGTTCATGGCGAGCCTCCTGCCCTGTCTAGCAGACGGCGTTCCTGTCGTGCACAGCGGACACTTTTGACTTGCGTTGCGGCTGCGGTTTGCGCGGCGCGCTACAAAAGGCGCCGGGGCGCTTGCCAGGGAGTCTCGACGGCGGTTAGGATTCCACCTTAAGGAATGCGCCTAAGCAGTTGCTATAAAAACACATATAAGCGGCGCGGATAAAGGGGAGAGCAGGTGACGGTGAGGCCCTGGTATTGGACGCGCGATATGCGCCGACGTACGCACCCGTACGGTGGCGCTGCCGATAACAACATGCGCCCGGGAAAGAGGAGCCAGCGTGCAATCGTTACCGCAGCCGCCTAAGCAGACAAACCGACGTTTTCCCTCGTCGGACTTCGCGTCAACCGGTCGCGCGCCGTGCGCCCGCCGCTGCGCAGGCAAGCGAGCGATACGATGCTGACGCGTCGCGACATACGGCCCGATGCGAAGACGGAAGCGCGCACGACGCGCGCCGATCCGGCCTTCAATTACTTCCAGCACACCATAGCCGAACTGGAGCAGCGCCTGGCGCACCTGAGCGAGGCGCAACGCGCGCTGCGCATCAGCGAGGAGCGCTATCGCGCACTGTACGACAGCAATCCGGTGATGAGTTTCACCGCCGACACCGACGGTACTGTCCTTTCCGTCAATGCCTATGGTGCGCAGCGCCTCGGCTATGAACCCGAGGAATTGATCGGCCGCAGCGTGTTCGATCTGGCCTTCGCGGCCGATCGCCGGGCCGTGCGACAGGCGTTTGCCGATTGCCTGCGCGAGGCCGGCCATGTCCATAGCGGGGAGTTCCGCAAGCGGCGCCGCGACGGCCAGGTGGTATGGGTGCGCGAAACCCTACGTGCGGTGCAGGAGCCCGGCGGTGCGCTGGTGGTGTTGCTGGTTTGCGAAGAGGCCGGCGTCTCGCACGCGGTCGAGTCCCGCACGCGCGAAGCGGCGGTGCGACTCGAATTGGCCCTCGCCGGCGCCAATGCCGCCATGTTCAACTGGGACATCGACAGCGGTGCAGTGCATTTGAGCGAGCGCTGGCGGGAAATGCTCGGCGATTTGCCGCGCGAAACTGTCACCACCATCCGGGCGCTCAGCGATGTGGTGCATGCGGACGACATCCGCCAATTCCGCGAACGCGTGCTGGATGCGGTAAAGGGCATCACGCCCGCGCTCGAATACGAATTCCGCGCCCGTGCGCGCAACGGCGATTGGCGCTGGATCATCACCCGCGGCAAGGTCGTCGAGCGCGGTGCGGACGGCCGGGCCGTACGCATGATCGGCACCAACACCGACGTTACCGCGCTGCGGCAGGCGGAGGAGGCGCTGCGTCGCGCGGAGGCGCGCCTGCGCAGTCTTACCGAGTTGTCCTCCGACTGGTACTGGGAGCAGGACGAGACGCTGCGTTACACGCATGTGACCGGCGGGATGCTCGCGCAGACCGGTTTCGACCCAAGGCAGGATATCGGCCGGACGTGCTGGGAACTCGAAGGCGTCGAAGGCGGCGAGCCGCACTGGCCCGACCATCGCCGCGCACTGGCGCGCCGCCAGCCGTTCCACGACTTCGTCTATAAACGGCGGAATCTGGCCGGCGAGTTGCGTTATCACAGCCTGAGCGGCCAGCCGGTCTACACCGCAGACGGCCGGTTCAGCGGCTACTGCGGCATCGGCCGCGATGTCACCGACCGCTTCAAGGCCGAGCAGCGCATCCATCGGCTGGCGCATTACGACTCGCTCTCGGGACTGCCCAATCGCGCGCTCTTCCATCAGCGTCTGGAGCAGGCCTTGGCGCGGGCCCGCCGATTCGGCCGCACGCTGGCCGTATTGAGCCTGGATCTGGACCGCTTCAAGAGCATCAACGACAGCTTCTGCCACAGCGCCGGCGATCAGGTGCTGTGCGAAGTGGCCGAACGTCTGACGCGCGCTACCGGCGCGACGGACACGGTCGCGCGCCTCAGCGGCGACGAATTCGTGGTGCTGCTGGAAAGCTGCGAAAGCGCCGCGGAGGTGTCCGCCTTCGCCCGTTCAGTGCTGGCGACGCTCGGCCGGCCGTATACGGTCGCCGGCCAGGAATGCCATCTCACCGCGAGCATGGGCATCAGCCTTTATCCGCAGGACGGTGGCGACGGTCTGGCGTTGTTGCGCGATGCCGACACCGCATTGAACCGCGCGAAAGAGAAGGGCAAGAACTGCTTCCAGTTCTATTCGGCGCGCATGAACGCGCAGGCCTACGAACGGCTGGCGCTGGAGTCGAAGCTGCGCCGCGCGCTGGAGCACGAGGAATTCGTGCTGCACTTTCAGCCCACCGTGGAGTTGGGCAGCGGACGCATCGTCAGCGTCGAGGCGCTGGCACGCTGGCCGCAAGCCGACGGCAGCATGATCGAGCCGGCGACGTTCATTCCCGTGGCCGAAGACAGCGGCCTCATCGAAGTGCTGGGTCAGTGGGTGCTGCGCAAAGCCTGCGTGCAGGCGAAGGCATGGCGTGCGGCCGGACTGCCGCCCATCCGCGTGGCGGTCAACCTGTCGGCGCGGCAGTTTCTGCAGGAAGATCTGCTCGCCCAGGTGGCGGCGGTGATCGCCGAGACGGGCATCGAGCCCGCGCTGCTGGAATTCGAAATCACCGAAAGCCTGATGTTCGCCAATCCGCAACATGCTGCCGGCCTGCTGCATGCGCTCAAGCTCATGGGCGTGCGACTCGCGCTCGACGATTTCGGCACCGGCTATTCCAGCCTGTCCTATCTCAAGCGCTTTCCCTTCGACAGCGTGAAGATCGACCGCTCGTTCGTGCGCGACCTGCCGCAGGACAACGACGACGCGGCCATTACGCGCGCAGTCATCGCGATGTCGCACAGCCTGCGCATGACGGTTACCGCCGAGGGTGTGGAAAGCGCCGCGCAATTGGCCTTTCTGCGCGAATGCGGTTGCGACGCGGCGCAGGGCAACCACTTCAGTCCGGCGCTGCCGGCCGACCGCTTCGCGGCATTGTTCGATCGCGATCTGCGCACCCAGCCGATCCGGCTGGTCCGCTGAATGCGGAAAAGAAAAGGGCCGACGAGTGTCGGCCCGTGGAGCGGGATTACTTGGACGGCTGCAACTGCACGTATTCGAACAGCCGCACCACTCTTTGCACGCCGCTGGTCGAGCGCGCGATTTCGGTCGCTTCCTCGGCCTCCTCGACGGTCACCAGGCCCATGAGATAGACGACGCGGGCTTCGGTCACCACCTTGACGTGCAGCGGGTTGAACTTCTGCTGGTTGAGCATGCGCGTCTTCACCTGGCTGGTGATGTAGGTGTCGCGCGAGCGGCTGTCCAGCGAGGAGGGCAGACCGATCTGCACCTCGTTGTACACCTTGCGCACGTCGTGCACCCGCGAGGCGACATCGTCGATCACCGCCTTGCCTTCGGGCGTGGTGACTTCGCCGGTCAGCAGTACTTGGCGGTTGTAGCTGGTGACGTTGATGTGCACCTGATTGCCCAGCCGCTTTTCGATTTCCCGACTCATGGTCCATTCGATGCGCTGATCGGTGGCAACGATGTCCGGCGGACGGCGGTCGGCAATGAGCGCTGCGCCGCCGGCGGTGCCGCCCACGACCAGCGGGAAGCAACCGGCGGTCAGCACCGAGGCGCAAAAAATCAGTACGGCGGCTGCGAGACGTCGGTTCATGCGTTCACTCCGTTCCTAACAGTAGACAGTCGATGCCGTCGCACAAACAGTGCAGCGTCAGCAAATGCACCTCCTGGATGCGGGCGGTGCGGTTGTGCGGCACGCAGATGTGCACATCGTTCGGCGTCAGCCATTTGGCCATTTCCCCGCCGGACTTGCCCGTCAACGCCACCACGCGCATTTCGCGTTCGTGCGCCGCATGAATCGCGGCCACGACGTTGGGCGAATTGCCGCTGGTGGAGATGGCGAGCAGCACGTCGTTCGGCTGCCCCAGCGCAAGCACCTGCTTGGAAAAGACCTGGTTGTAGTCGTAATCGTTCGCGATCGACGTCAGCGTCGAGGTGTCGGTGGTCAGCGCAATGCCGGCCAGTCCGGGGCGTTCGCGTTCGAAGCGATTCAGCAACTCGGCGGAGAAATGCTGCGCGTCGGCCGCCGAGCCGCCGTTGCCACAGGCAAGAATCTTGCCGTTGGCGAGTAAACATTTGACCATCGCATCGACCGCTTCGGCGATCGGCGCGGTGAGCGCATCCACCGCGTCGAGCTTGGTCTGCGCGCTGTCGTTGAACTGCTGGCGGATGCGTGCGGGAAGGTCCATCGAAGCCTAAACCGTAGAAAGAAGCCGGCATTTTACTCTACGGGCATTGCGCGCGATCGGGAGCGGCGCACCGTGCGCGTCAAACATTGCGGCGGTCAGGCGCCGAATGCATCGCGCAGCCATTCGATACGCGCTTCGTCGAGCGCGTCGAGCACGACGACGTCGAAGCGGCAGGGTTGCTCTCCCCGATCCATCAGGTAGTGGCGCGCCGCGCTGAGCAGGCGGCGCTGCTTGGCGCCGTGCACGCTCGCCGCCGCACCGCCGAAGGCGGCCGAACGGCGCAACCGCACCTCCACGAACACCAGCGTGTCGCCGTCCTGCGCGATGAGATCGATTTCACCGGTGCGGCAGCGGTAGTTGCGCGCAAGAATGCGCAGGCCGCGGCGTTCCAGCCAGGCGGCGGCCAGGTGCTCGGCAGCCTGACCGTCGCTCGCTTTCACTCCAGTACGATCTGCTCGCCGGACAGGAAGATGGCGAGCCATGGGCGCCGCTCTACGCTTCCGTTCGGCTGCACGCTGATGTGTCCGGTCAGTCCGTCGAGCCGGATGTCCTGCCGGCCCTGGGCCAGTTGCGTGGCGATGCGATAGGCATCGACGCCGAGCGCATAGAAGCGTAGCGCGCCGCCGGAGAGATCGGCGGGGCGGGGGAAGTTCACGAAGCTCTCGTGCTCCGGCGCCAGCAGCCAGGGCATATCCACGAACCGCACGCCGTTCAGATCCACCATGCCGACCGGATCGATCGGAAAGGAGTTGATCTGCGAGGTCGCATAGACCGGCACCTGCGAGGGCAGATAGGGCCGGATCAGTCGCGCGTCCTGGTATTGCGCGGCAAAGTAGACGGCGTCGAGGTTTAACTCCGTTAGCATGGTGCGCATGCCGGTGAGGTCGCTGGCGGGCGACGCGTCCACGGAAGCGACCGCTTCGCCGCCGAGCTTGCGCCATTCGTCGAGAAAGGCCTCGCGCGAGCGATGCGACAGCGGCGTGGGCGTGCTCACCGCGCCGATGCGCCGCATGCCGTCGCGGAAGGCACGTTGCGCAAGCATGCGCGCTTCGTCCTCCACCGACAGACCGAAGGCATAAAGCCCCGGCGGTAAGGGTTGCTCGTTATCAGGTTGATTGAGCGTGAGCGTGGGCACCATCACCACGCCGCTGGCGGCGATGGCTGAGACACCGGAGCGTGTCATGGGGCCGACGATCACCGCCGGCACTTGCTGGAGCACTTCGAGATAGGCCTGATAGATGCCTTCGGGGCTCGCGTCGGTGGCGCGCACTTCGATCGGCAGCGGCGCGGGGTCCAGCAGGGCGGCCGCTTCGACGCCGCGCACGAAGGGATAGGCGGCGCGGCGGAAGTCGGGCGAATCCAGCGGCAGGAGCAGCGTCATGATGGGCGCGCGCTGCGACATATCCGGCAGCGGCGGCACGACACCCTGCTCAGGCTCCGTGCCCGGTGTGATTGGCGTTTCGGGCAACGGCTCGCCGGGGAGTACGGGCTGACCGTCGGGCGTGATCTGCAATTCGGGTTGTGCGGCCGGCGCGGTCGGTTGCGGTGCGGTTGCGGGCGGCTGGGTGGCACAGGACAATGCCAGGCTCGCCGCCAGCAATGCGGCGCACAGGGAACGAATCAGGGAATGAGGGGGCACGCGGAAAGACTCATGAAGGAAGAGCGCGTCGCATTATATGTGGTGGCCACGCCGATCGGTAACCTGGGCGACATTACGCAGCGCGCGCTCGACACCTTGCGCGATGCGGATGTCATTTACGCCGAGGATACGCGCACCAGCGCTGCGCTGCTCGCACATCACGGCATCCGTACGCCGCTGAAAGCCCTGCACGAGCACAACGAAGCGCGTGCCACACCCGAGGTATTGCGCGCGCTGGACGCGGGTCGGGCGGTTGCGCTCATCAGCGATGCGGGCACGCCGGCAATTTCCGATCCGGGCGCCATGGTGGTGGCCGCGGCGCGCGAAGCGGGGCACCGCGTCGTGCCCATTCCCGGCCCGAATGCGGCCATCGCCGCCTTGTCGGCTTCGGGGATGACGGGGCCGTTCCTGTTCGTCGGTTTTCTGCCGCCCAAGGCCGGCGCACGGCGCAAGCTGCTCGAATCCTGGCGCAGCGCGCCGCATGCGCTCGTGTTCTACGAGGCGCCGCATCGCGTGCTCGAATGCGTCGATGACCTGCTACAGGTTTTCGGACCCGCCCGCACGCTTACAATCGCGCGGGAGCTGACCAAGCTGTACGAGACGATTCACCTCTGTACGCTCGGCGAGGCGCCGGCCTGGTTCGCTGAAGACGCCAACCGTTTGCGCGGCGAATTCGTGCTGATCGTCTCCGGCGCACCGGCGGACGAAGACGGAGCGCTGGCCGACGGCGAGCGCGTGCTGAAACTGCTGCTGGAGGAACTGCCGCTCAAACGTGCGGCGCGGCTCGCGGCCGATATCACCGGCGCGCGGAAGAACGAATTGTACGAGCGCGGGCTCGCGTACAAGGACGACGACAAGGACGAGTAATGCAAAGCATCACCCTCACCCGGCCGGACGACTGGCACCTGCATTTGCGCGACGGCGCCGCACTTGCGAGCGTACTGCCGCACAGCGCGCGGCAATTCGCCCGCGCCATCATCATGCCGAACCTCAGGCCGCCGGTGACGACGGTGGAACTGGCCGCCGCCTATCGCGAACGCATCCTCGCCGCACTGCCGGCCGGCATGCGCTTCGAGCCGCTGATGACGCTCTATCTCACCGACAACACCACGGCGGCGGAAATCGCCACGGCGAAGGCGAGCGGTTTCGTGCATGCGCTCAAATACTATCCGGCCGGCGCCACCACCAACTCGGACTCCGGCGTGACGTCGCTCGACCGCGCTTCGGCGGCGCTGGCCGCCATGGAAGAACACGACGTACCGCTGCTGGTGCACGGCGAAGTCACCACGCCGGGCGTGGACGTGTTCGATCGCGAGAAAGTGTTCATCGACACCGTGATGAGCGACATCGTGCGGCGCTTCCCCGGGCTGCGCGTCGTATTCGAACACATCACCACCGGCGACGCCGCGGCGTTCGTGCGCGACAGCGGGCCGAACATCGGCGCCACCATCACCGCGCATCATCTGCTCTACAACCGCAATGCCATTTTCCAGGGCGGCATCCGGCCGCATTACTACTGCCTGCCGGTGCTCAAGCGCGAACAGCATCGCGAAGCCTTGATCGCCGCGGCGACGGGCGAGAGCAACAAGTTCTTCCTCGGCACCGACAGCGCGCCGCATCCGCGTCACGACAAGGAAACGGCCTGCGGTTGTGCCGGCTGCTTCACCGCGCATGCGGCGATCGAGTTGTATGCAGAGGCGTTCGAACAGGCCGGCGCGCTCGACAGGCTGGAAGCCTTCGCCAGCTTCAACGGTGCGGACTTCTACGGTCTGCCGCGCAACGAAGAGCGCATCACGCTGGTACGCGCTCCCTGGCAGGTGCCGCGCAGCGTGATTTACGCCGACGCCGAACTCACGCCGCTGCGCGCCGGCGAATCGCTGGCCTGGCGCATGCAGTAGGCCATGACGGCCGTCACGCCGCGCTGGAACCGCGCGGCCCTGCTCGCCTCGCCGTTGCTGCATACCGTGCGGCCGTTCATCGAAGCGCTTCCCGCCGACGCTTTCCCTGACACAGGCGTCCTCAGTGCATTGGCGCAGCGATTCGACGTGCGCAATGCCGAGGGCCTGCCCATCCGCTTCGTCACGCCGACGGATGAGGCCAAGGTCGCGGCCTGCGATTACGAAGGGCGTGCCTATCGCACCGGCGAAGTGCTTACGCGGGCGCACAGTTGGCACGACTGCTTCAATGCGCTCGCCTGGTGCGCCTTTCCGCGCGCCAAGGCGGCCATCAACCGCGCGCATATGCGCGAGATCGAACGCCAGCCGGACAGCCGGCGCAGCGTCGCGCGCGATGTCCTGACGTTGTTCGACGAAGACGGCATGGTCGTCGCCGCGAGCGACTCGACGTTAATCGAACTGGTGCGCAACTTCCGCTGGAAAGAACTGTTCGTCTCGCGGCGCGCCGATGTCCGGGCGTATATGCGCTTCTACATCTTCGGTCATGCGCTGCACGAGAAAGCGCTCGCGCCCTATCGCGGCATCACTGCGAAGGCGATCTTCCTGCCGGTCACGCCGACTTTCTTCGAGCAGCCGCCGATGGCGCAACTGGCGACGCTCGATGCGGCGGTTGGGGAACGGATCGCCGAGGGTGCCATGCTGCAAAGCACGGCGACGCTGCAGCCGCTGCCGATACTGGGCGTGCCGGACTGGCATGCGCAGAACGAATCGCCCGATTATTACGACGATCCTTGGCAGTTCCGGCCGGGGAGGCGACGCACCGCCAACGCTCAATGAAAAGGCCCCGCCGGCGGCGGGGCCCGTGGGGCTCGCTCGGGCAGGCGAGCACCGCTGGCGCCGTCAGAACGGCGCCGGTTGCGGAGCTTGCGCTCCGTATTCCCGAATGGGTTGCCGGACTCGACGCGTGCCGCTAGGGAAAAGCCGGGAGCGTCGGTTCGAGCATGCCGCCCGCTGCCTCGGGATGGCGGCGCAAAACCAGTTCGCGTACCTCTTCCACGCGCGAGGGCCGCACATCCACCATGAGCAGCACCTTGCCCGCTTCGATGTCGGGGTAGAACTGCCGCAGCCGCGAGTTGGGCACCGATACCCCGATCAGACTGGATGCCCAGGCGCCGAACACGGCACCGACGGCCGCCGTGATGAGTACCATGACGAATTGCAACTGCGTGCCTTCCGGCGGTGTGAGTACGATGAACAAGCCGACCAGCAGGCCGCCGATACCGCCCACGATCATGCCGATTTCGGCGCCGTGGATGAGATCGGTTTTCTGCAGCGCGTTGGCAGCGCGCAGTTTGCCCAGGTCGACATCGCGTCGAGCCAGCACGTGAAGGCGGCGATCGTCGATGCGCGCCAGCAGCAGATCATCCACCGTGCGCTTGGCGCTCGTTACGTCGGGAAGCAGGAAGTAGAGTCGGCGTTTCACAGGGGCCCTCCTGTGGAGTCGTCGCACTTCGTTTTAGGTGGCGAATGGCGTCAAATCAAGCTCGTATTCAGGCCTCCGGGCAGCTGGGCGGAACTTTTGTCGAGCCGCGCGGTATCATCTTCCATGAAGCTGGCCAGACGGCCGCTGGCGGGCTCGACCCGTCAGAGGAAAGTCGGGACTCCACAGGGTAGGGTGCTGGGTAACGCCCAGACGCCGTGAGGCGAGGAATAGGGCCACAGAGACGAGTCTTTGCGGACTTGCGATCGCGCCCTTGGGCGCGATCGCAAAGTCTGTTAAGGAGGGTAGGGGAAACCGACCCTCATGGAGGGCAGGGGAAACCGAC
>Ga0079224_100012409_pt1 | contig 11791 bp, 15 predicted proteins | sample Stecom2015_FD_80414 | JGI IMG/M metagenome (GOLD analysis project Ga0079224, IMG submission 80414) | Agricultural soil microbial communities from Utah to study Nitrogen management - Steer compost 2015 | ecosystem: Environmental > Terrestrial > Soil > Agricultural land | place: USA: Utah...
GACTGCTAGTGGGTGAAAAGAACGTTTTAGAAGAAATCATTCCTCTTCCACCGCCGCAAAATACCCTTTATCAAAGACTAGGGATTCTTCCCTTTCTCTTTGTGGTCTTATTGATGGGATTTACTTTGTGGTGGCAAGAGAAGAATTAAATCCTGCTTTAAATAAATCATGAAGTCTTAGAACTCCGACGAATTTCTTATCTGCTGTTACCGGCACAACAGTAATCTGTTTCTTAGGATTCTCCATAACTTTGAGAGCATCAAATGCCAAAGCATCCGCAGATACTTCTATAGGATTTTTTGTCATAAATTCTGTGATCGATTTCGTCATAGCATCACTTGCTTTTGAGAAAGCACGACGAATATCACCTTCGACTAAAATTCCTTCAAACTTATCTCCTTCTATGATGGCACACATACCAATCGGCATCTGAGTCATAGCAAGAATCGCATCTTGAAGAGTCGCATTAGGAGAGACAATAGGACATTCAGAAACATCAATCATCAGCTGACGAACAGTGAGTGAAAGAGACTTGCCTAGAAGACCCGCAGGATGATTAATAGCAAACTTTTCTTTAGAAACTCCTAATACACTTTCATAAAGAACTGCCATGGCATCACCAAGGGCCAAAGCAAGAGTAGTTGAAGTAGTGGGAGCAAGATCATTGATACACGCTTCCTTCTCAACGAAACCATCAAGAATGATCCCTGCTCTTTTAGCAATTGGAGAATGAGTATTTCCTACAATCGCAACTATCCGTTCTTGAGGTATATTCACATAAGGAAGCATTGAAAGAAGCTCCTCAGTTGTTCCTGACTTTGAGATAAGCACAATAGCATCCGCTCGAGTCACTCTCCCCAGATCCCCGTGCATGGCTTCGGTTGGATGCAGAAAGAAAGAAGGATGGCCTAGAGAGGAGAATGTAGCCGCAATTTTTTGGCCAATGAGTCCAGATTTTCCGACTCCTGAGATAATGAGATTCCCGCCCGTCTGAGTTAACTGCTCAAATAAATGAACAAGCTGCTCTCCCACTTCTTGAGTCATTCGTTCACCGGCAAGCTTTAAAGCGTTTGCTTCGGTCATTAAAACCTGGGCCATAATTTTTTGATAATCCATACTCATCCTACTGATTGCAAATCTTTCATTCATTGATACCATAATAATTATGAAATTTTATCCCCTAATTGTCTTGTGCCTCTTTTTTACTTCTTGTGCTAATTACGAGAAGTTTCGTCAGATTACAGAGGAAATGGAAGTCCCTTCCCGCATTTTTAGGGCCGACTACAACCAAACTTGGCAAGCAGTCATTCAGGTAATGAGACGTTACGATATTGCTCAACAGAACCAGGAAGCAGGATTTATCAAGACCAGGTGGATGGATAACACTCTTGAAATCAACTTCAACGACTCTTTCGGCTCTTCCGATACCGTCAAGGCAGCCAAATACAAACTCGTCATTAACGTCGTCAAAGGTTTTCGTTCTGGAAGAGAAGTCAGTAAGGTAATCATCTACAAACGCCAGCTCATCGAGCAGGATTTCTTACAAGGCTGGAAGGAAGCTCCGGCCGATGGAATTATGGAGAAGACTCTCCTCTACCGAATTTCAAGAATCATCGCTATCGATAATAAGTTAAGAGAAATAGACCGCGCACGTGAAAGAGAACAATTAGAAAATATCAATTTCTAAAGTTTAATGTGCCCTGACCAAAACTTCCTTCTCTCACCTTCAGTGTCAGGGGAAGTCTTATTTGTCATTTTCTCGAGAGAGTAATCAAGATCGTCGGCCAGATCTCTATACTTATCTTTCTGAATAAGAGAGGCAAGGACAGGTGTCGCTTTTGTATACTCAAGATCTCCGAGAGTTCGAATAATTGTTTTTACGATTGATGTTCTTTTTCTCTTCCCTACATCCCCTGCATAATTACTTTGATCATACATCATCTGCCAAACTTCGGGAGCAAGGGTCTTTATCTTTAGCTGTGCAATGTTATCCAGGGCCTGAATACGAACAATAAGAGATGGATCTTTCAGGGCACGGGAATAAACCGCGTGATAAGAGTCTTGTCTTAGACCTAAAAGAGCTTTCAATGATGCAAGCCTCATCATCCAGTTGGGATGTTCACTGAATTTAGCAATAAAGGCTGCTGATTTCGTTCCCATGACCTGAGCCAGAAGCATAGTTGCATGCCAGCGGTTTTGTTCAGGAAACTTATCATCTTTCATCACTTTAATAAGTGTTGGGACAATTTTTTGTTTATAGTTGAGAGCATTTTTTTTCATGGCCTTGAAAAGACCAGGAGTTTTCGGATCCATTCGAAACATCGTTTCAAATCTTTCAAGCTTTACGATATCTGATTTTTCAAGAGTTGTTCTCTTCTCTTCGTTTTGGACAGCTACTTTGCTGACAGCTCCGTAACTAACTTGCGTGAGAAGTCCTAGAAAGACGAGAGAAGAAATGATTTTCATAATTAACCTAACATCTTTTCAAATTCAGAAAGTAAATCATCATTAGCAAGAGGTTTTTCCTCTTTTTTCTCTGAAGCAGGAGCTTCTTCATTCATTGCTGCTAACATTTCTTTTTCTTCAGGAGTCATCTCCCCTTCAGATAAAAACTCATCAAGGGAAGACATATCAGTATCAGATGTTTCTGCTACTGCTTCAGAAACTTGCTCTAGTAACTCACTCACTTCGGCCTGAAGGGCTTCTTCTTTAGGAAGAGTAGCAGCTACTTCTGGAGTAGCGCCAAGAGATTTTTTAAGTTGCTCGTTTTCTTGTTGAAGACGTTTTAAGTTAGCAAGGTCATCAGCAATAACTTCAAACTCTCTTAATCTTTCAAGCAACTCGTCTCGCTCTTTAGTAACAGAGGCAAGTTCAGCTTTCAGTTGAGAGTCATCATGAGGTTCTTGTGTTGATGAGCCTTCAAATTGTGATTCAAGCTCTGCTATTTTCTCTAAAGCAACAGCGAGATCTTTATGATAGCTCTTAGCTTTTGTTTCAAACTCTGAACCAGCTGTCTTAGCACTTAACAACTGAGCTTCTAAAGAAGCCACTAAGGCCTTCTTTTCGGCCAACTCTTCTAGCACTTGTGCGGAAGGAGCACCACTGACTGCAACGTTCTCGCCACCTCCAAGCTGACCTAATGGCATTACCGATGGGATGTTATCAAGGTCTTGTCCCCCTCCTCTGAAAAGAGAAGATTTTAAAGCGGTAGAATTTTGAATGATTGAATCAAGGTAGTTTTTTACAACGTTGGCAGGAATAACATGCTTTAAATTATGATATTTTCTGCGATTAGAAAACCAAAGCCACAGAAAAAGTGTAGATAAAATAATGAGGAACCCGAATTGAATAACAAGTAATTCTGGGCCAAATTTATCCAAGTAATTTATCAAAACATCCACACAACCCCTCCATGGATTATGAAGCCCATATGATGAGCACTTAACCTAATAAAAATATTATCTTACCCTAGGCCATCCTTGTCAAAACAAAGAAGCTTTTTACTAGATAAGGCTTCTTATTTCTTCGTAGATGGAAACCTGACTAGCAAGCACTGTCTTTGCAAAAGGATCAAAGGCTTCCCCGTTCTGCTGAGTGATCTTGACCCCCGCCTCTTGGCAGATAACTGCTGCTGCGGCCATATCCCAAGGCTTAAGGCCTTTTTCCCAATAAGCATCAAGAAGTCCTGCGGCCACGTAACTTAATTCCAAAGCAGCAGAACCAAAACGACGCATGGCCCGAAGCTGAGCGAAGTTGTTTAGTATTGCAGGAGAGAATTTTCGCGAATTAGCTGAAAGAAGCGCTTCTCCGATAGTCTTCTTTTTTTGAGGTACCAACTTAGTACGAATCTTTTTTTCGCGAATAAAGCGACTAAAGTAAGCTCCCTTGCCTGCCTGGGCACTAAAAAGTTCCCCACTCACAGGATTGTAGATCACTCCTATTAAGGGCTTGTCTTCATAATAAAGAGCAATGCTTACACAGAAAAAAGGGAGTTTATTATAGAAATTATTCGTTCCATCCAAAGGATCTATGAGCCAGAGATACTTTCCAGGAGCAAAGCGAATATTACGTCCTTCATTGAAAGAATCTTCCTCTGACAAAATTTCATGATCAGGAAAATGTGATTTTATTTTTTTTATAACGAACGCTTCACTCTTTAAATCCGCTTCCGTTGCTAGGCCTAAGCTCCCCTTATCGATAACTTTCAAAGGGTGTTTGAGAGATCTATAAAAATAATTATTTAATATCTCCCCACATTCATAGGCCCAGCTTTCAACTAACTTCTGAGTGCTATTGATATTAATCTTTTTCATCCATTATCACTTTTTCAAGTTCACCTTGTTCTTCTTCTGAAAGTTTATGTGCAGGAACAGTATAAGACTCATTGAACCATTGACCTAAGTCAATTAAGCGACATTTCTCACAACAAAATGGACGAAAGTCTGAATCATAATAATTAAATTCTTTTTTACAATTGGGACATTTAACTTTTAATTTCTTCATCTAAAATGGCCTTCTCAAATTTAAAAAACTCTTCAACGGGCAGATTAAAATTTGTGTTGTCTATTTTCTGAACTGGAATAACTCCCCAAAGAGCATTCGTTAGAAATACAAAGTCACAGCTCTTAAGCCAACCCAAATCAAAGGTTTCTTCTTTCACCTCACTAAACTGGTGGGTCGGATAATCAAGAATTTTACTTCTCATAATTCCAGAAAGAACACTCCCTCCACAAGGAGGAGTATAAAGAGTGTTGTTCTTCACGGCAAAGATATTTGCCCATGAGCTCTCAAAAACCTCGTCTTCAGGACCACAAAAAAGGAGGCTTTCCGAGTTACTTAGGTATCCGCTTTTAAAATAAGTTAAAGTCTGTTGGGCCCGACGTGAATTCTTTAAAAAACTTGGTAGAAGAATTTGCTCATCGGCGGTCTGGATAGATTTCAGTTTGGCTGCTTGCTTACTCCCCTTATCAAAAGCTAAATAATCAATTTCAATAGCATGACAATCGAAATGATTCCGTAAAATCATTCTATTCTGATCTTGGTAACTAAGGGTAATTCTTAAACTGTTACTTACTTTATCCTTAGGAAGAAAACTTATTATTCTTTCTTGAAGGGCCGCTAATTCATTTGCTGTAAATGGTCCCCAAAGGAAGTCGGCTCCTTTTAAAAGACGTTCTAAATGGCTTGAAAAAAATAAGACTCTTCCATTGATCAGCATGGCAGTGGTAAAGACTGACTCTCCATACAAAAAAGACCTATTAGTTTGCATTAAACGCCCCCTTTAGAGTTGGCTACCCTCAAGTGAACATGATAACTTTGCACCCTAAGAATGACCTAGTTATTTTTTATGATGCAGTTAACAATAAGGTGAGAAATGAAAGCTCTAACATTGAGAGATATCAAGAAAGCAAAGAATCAAAATCTTCAAATGCTAACTTGTTATGATTTCCAAACGGCACAGATGCTTAATGAAACTGATCTCGATATCATCCTGGTGGGAGATAGTCTTGGTAACGTCATGCTCGGTTACGAAACCACTGTTGAAGTCACTTTAGAAGAAATGATGATCTTTTCCAAGGCCGTCCGTCGTGGAGCCCCTGATAAGTTTCTCGTTGTTGATCTTCCTTTCGGCTCTTATGGAACAGTCAGCACTGGTGTAAAAAACGCTATTACCCTTTTTCAGCAAACTAGGGCCCAAGCCTTGAAACTTGAAGGGGCCTATCCCTATCAGCTAAAACTTATCGAAAGACTCACTCAAAATGGTATTCCTATTATGGGTCATATTGGACTTACCCCTCAATCAGTTCATCAACTGGGTGGCTACTATACTCATGGAAAAAATGAAGACTCAGCAACTCGTCTTATCAAGGAAGCCAAGGCCCTTGAAGCCGCGGGAGCTTTTTCAATAGTCTTAGAGATGGTAGAAAAAGATCTCGCTCAGAAAATTACAAATAGCATCTCTATTCCAACCATTGGAATTGGTGCAGGTGCCGGAACTGATGGTCAGGTCCTAGTCATTAACGACCTTCTTAAAGAAGGGCCGAATCGTCCTCCCAAATTCTGCACTCCGATTGCAGATATGTTTGAGCAAAAGAAAAGCCTTATTCAAGCATACTTAAATGAACAGAGAAAATAATGAAGCACTCATTGATCAGTCTTGATTTTGGAAACTCACATCCCCATGCCGGTCTTTTTAGAAAAGAAGAAGGCAAATGGGAATTACTAGAAGTTGTTCCATTACATGAATTAGCGAGCAAGGCCCAGGTCCACGATATTTCCCCACATAATGCTCAACTTATCCTTAGTGAAGTTAAACAATATGAGGAAGAACTCTTCAATCTTCAATCACAAGGGTATCTTCTTACAAGAATTAAAGATTATTGGAGAGGTGATCGTTTTGCTGGAATGCCGGTTCACTACTCCAAAACACTTGGCGAAGATAGACTCATTAATGCTTTTTGGACTTATAAAAATTTAAAGAAGCCTACGCTCATTATTGATGCGGGAACTTATCTCACCATGGATGTGGTTACGCCGGAAGGATTTATTGGCGGATATATTATCCCATCTTATGAAAAGTACTTAACAACTTTTGGTGATGGAGAAAACTTACGGGACACTCCTCTTTCAGAGAGTTTTAATTTTGAGCTTCCCCACACAACTGATGAAGCCATGAGTGGTGGTTATCATGCCTTTTGTGCAATGGCAGAGAAATTAATTGATAAATATAAACTTGAAACAATTATTATTACTGGTGGAAGAGATAACCTGTGGAAAGAATGGAGTCAGACTCAAAGCTCCTCTCAGGTGATCATTGCTCCACATTTTATTCATCAAGCTCTCGTTTACTGGATGAGCACTCAGGTAGAACTTTTATGAATATATTACTGGCGGTTACTGGCTCTATCGCCGCGTATAAGAGCTATGATATTGTTCGCGCCCTTGTAAAAAACGGACATCAGGTAAAAGTTATTTTAACTCAAGGGGCCCTCGAATTTATTCAGCCTAATACTTACCGTTTTTTGGGAGCAGAGAATGTTTATCTTCCTCAGGATGACTTCAATCTTTCAAAGCTTTCTAAGGACCAGAATGTTCTACACATTGAACTTGTGAGGTGGGCCCACAAGCTAGTCATTGCTCCACTTTCGGCAAATACTCTTTCAAGACTCAACTTAGGTATTACCAACGATCTTCTTGCCAGTGTCTTTATCGCACGGGGAAGTCTTCCAACACTTCTCTTCCCTGCCATGAATACTCAGATGTGGAATAATGAGAAGAATCAAAAAAACATAAAAGAAATAACTCAAAGTACTACTTTCGTTATTAATCCTGCTTCCGGACTTCTTGCCTGTGGAGATATTGGTGAAGGTAAATTTCCTGAAGTGAATGCGGTGGTAGATCTGGTCGAGACTTTCACTCCTAATTTACAAACTCATAAAAAAGCTGTCATCACTGCAGGAGCTACGGCCGCACCTCTTGATCCTGTTCGCTACCTCACTAATCCATCAAGTGGAAAGATGGGAATTTCGGTTGCGAAGGAATTCCTAAAAAAAGGTCACGAGGTTATTTTATTGGCCGGTCACCAATGCACTGATGAGGTGAACACACTTATCCTTCATCCGGGGTTCACTCTCATTAAAAGTCCTACCACTAAAATCATGAGAGACAATGCTCTCACTCATTTCCCTAATGCAGATATTTATATTTCAACAGGGGCCATTGCTGATATTGAGTTTGAGCCGGCCGGAAATAAAATCAAAAAAGAATCCATGACAAATGCCCTTGAATTCAGGCAAGCCGCAGATATTTTAAAAGAAGTATTAACTCTAAAAAAGCCTACTCAAAAAGTGGTTAGCTTTGCAGCTGAAACAGAAACAACCGAAGAAGTTTTCAGAGAGAAAATGAACCGAAAGCCCGTTGACCTTATGGTGGGTAATAAAGTCGCCAATGGTCTTGTGGGAAGTAATCAAGTAGAAGGTTTTCAAACAGAAAGTGGAACCTACTATTTTGTGACTCAAGAAAACACTCTAGGTCCAATTCCTCTTACAAAAAGAGAAGTTGGTCAGAAACTTGTTTCTTGGTTTGAAGGTGAAAGTTTGTGATTATCCTCTGTAAAACTCAAAATGAACTTATCCATACGAGAGCTGAGTATCAAGAAGTAGGATTTGTTCCTACCATGGGAAATCTCCATGCTGGGCACATCTCCCTTCTTTCTCAGGCCCTCAACGACTATGATGTGGTCTACTTCTCCATATTTGTTAATCCTAAACAATTTGGGCCTCTAGAAGATTTTGGTAAGTATCCACGGACTTTAGAGAATGATCTCTCTCTTCTAAAAGAAGAGTTAAAAAAACACCCAAATAAAATCCTTGTGGTGTTTGCTCCCGAATCGGTGGATGAAGTTTATAAAGGTTTTGATAAGACCATTAAAGTTCAGGGGATCACTGAAATTCTTGAAGGAGAAATTCGCCCCGGACATTTTGATGGGGTGACCACAGTGGTTTATCGTCTCTTTGAACTCATCAACCCTCAAACAGCTTACTTTGGCTTGAAAGACTATCAACAATGGGCCGTTATTTCCGCGATGGTAAAACAAGAGAAGTTAAATATCAAAATTGTAGGGATGCCTATTATTCGCACCCCAGAAGGCCTCGCCCTCTCTAGTCGCAATCAGTATCTAACTCAAGAAGAAAAACAGGATGCCTTATTCATCATTAATACTCTTAATGAAATTCGTGATATTTTAAACGGACTTAAAAACAATATTCCACTGGCTCAAAAACTCGTTGAAGAAAAACTTAAAGATCCTCAGTGGGATTATTTAACAATGAGGGATCATCTCACTTTAAGTGAAGATATCTCAAACTCACAAATAATAACGATCCTTGCGGTTTACCGCATGGGTACAACTCGTCTTCTTGATAATATTCAAGTGGAGCTTAAATGAATTTCGAAGATTACAAACTTCCTCTCGACCAGAAGGCTTCCTTAGTTTCTATTGTGTGTGAAAAATTTGAACATCATTCAACAGAACTTGAAACTAATAATTCTCTTAAAGAGCTAAGAGAACTTCTCAGAACTCTTGGGATTATTGATGGTGAGGAATACGTTCAGAATAGAAAAAGTATTGATCCTGCTACAATGCTTGGGGCCGGAAAACTTGAAGAGATTGCTGAGCTTGCTCGAGATGAAGGATCAAATATCCTTGTTTTTGATTTTGAACTCACCGCTTCTCAGCTGAGAAATATTAAAAGGATTACGGGCCTTGAAGTAGTAGACCGCAACACTATCATTCTTGAAATTTTTGCTCACCACGCTCGAACTCGTGAAGCTAAAATTCAAATTGAAATATCTCGACTCCAATACCTTCTTCCTCGTCTCACTTCTATGTGGGGTCACTTCACCAAACAACGTGGTGGAGGACGTGCTGTAGGAGGAGAAGGAGAGCAGCAACTTGAGCTTGACCGTCGTATGGTGCGAGAGCGTATAGAACTCTTCAAAAAGCAGCTTGTGGAAGTTCAACGCTCACGTGAGCAGCAACGTAAGAAACGCCAAAATCAAGCCGTAACAGCGGCTTTAGTGGGTTACACCAACGCTGGAAAGTCTTCACTCATGAACCGCTTATGTCGAGTGAATGTGTTGGAAGAAAATAAACTATTTGCTACTCTCGATTCGACTTTTCGAACTCTCAATCCTGACTCAAAGCCGCCGATGATTATGATTGATACCGTTGGGTTTATTTCTAATCTTCCTAACACCTTAATCGAAGGGTTTAAAACAACCCTCGAGTCAGCTCAAGAAGCTGATCTTTTGGTGATTGTTTGTGATATCTCTGACCCTAATTATCAAAAACAGCTCCGAGTTACTAAAGAAGTTCTTTCTGAACTAGGACTTAATGAAAAGAAACAGTTTATTGTTTTTAATAAAAAAGATCTTCTTAATGATCCTGTTCGTGCTCGAATTATCATGAGAAATTATCCAGATTCTTTTCTCATTTCAAGCTTTGATGAAGAAGATATAAAGAATTTAAGAAATCACATTATTAATTTCTTCTTATCTCAACAAGACCATTACGATCTTTTTATTCCCTATGAAGATGGAGAATCTCAGTCAAAGCTTCGAGCGAATGCCAACATCATAAAAATGACAAGTCATGAGCAAGGGATTTTTTATAGAATTCGTATTCCTAATTTTATTTTTAAGAATTTGGGTTTAAATCAATATGTACTTGCTCCTCATGAATCTAAAGAATGGGAGCAAAATCATTTTAATAGTTAAAAAGACTTGTGTCTGTGAGTAAAAATCAATAAGCTTTCTGTCCCATGAAGAAAACTAGAGTGATTAAAAGAAAATCAAGCCTTAAGAATCGCTGGCCCGGAAAACAAGCAAGACTAAATGATAAGAACATCAACCTGGCACACCCAGTAGTAAAAGCTTCTTATATTTGGTCCATTCTTTCTGAGCAGCTTTGCGATATTCTTGGACCTGAAATTCATCATCAGTGGTTTAAAAACATCAAACCTCTGATCATTTCTCACAATGTTTTATTATTAGAAGTTCCTAATCACTTCTCTGCCCAGTGGATTCATACTCACTATCATGAACTTGTTGATGTTTTGTTATCCGTAATAGACAAGAGACTTAGTAGCTTTTTTGTATCCCAATCGGAAAGAAAACCTCAAGCCCGTAAGCTTGATGCTCTAGAAAGCTCCACTTCTAAAGTAAATAGTAAGTCCGAAGATCAGAATTCCTAAGAACAGTCCGATCCAAATCATTTTATCTTTCATGAATAAAGCTTAAGCTCAAATTAGATTTTGGAAAAGAATTCTTTTAACTGAAAAGGATTTATAGGAAGTTCCAGTGTTCCGACAATATTTTCTAGAAAGTCGAATTCTGAACGAGCCCCGATCACCACTATTTTAGCGCCGAAAAAATGAGAGGTGGATTCGTATTGTTCTTTAAAAACAGATAAGTCTTTGAGCACCGTCTTAGATTCAATAACAATCGTTTGCGGTTTGAGATCCTCAATGAGGTAAGCAAAGTCCTTGGCGTTCGCAATCGTATAAAAATCAAGACCTTGAGCTTCTAACGCTTTCTGAGTAAGAGAAGTTGCAAAGGTGTTTTCATCAATCCAAAAAATAAGGCCCATAATAGCTTCCTTTGACATCAAGACTAAAGCTTTCTACCATTGGCCCATGGTGAAAGAAAAGTTAAAAATTCGAGTCCTCGAACAGAACAGCGGCACAACTCTACAGGAATTTGATCTCGATCAAATAGATCAGGCCTATGCTCTGGCCGCATCCTTGGAAGAGATGGGTCTTGATGTTCATGTTGATAAACCGACCCTCTCCGATACTCTTTCCCACTCTCTAGGACTTTCAGAAGAAGAAATCAAGGCCTACAAAGATTCCCTCATCGATGAAATCGAAGAGCATGATGGGGACTATGGTGGGTCATGTCTTTTCAAGAAAGATAATTAAAGTTTCCCGCTCCACTCAATCATAAAGCTTCGTGGCATCACATTCATCCCATAGACTTGCTCATACTCTCGATCAAAAATATTATGAATTCTTAAAGCGAGTTCTGAGGGGCCCCATCCATAACTGATTCCCACATCTACTTTCTCATATCCGGCGAGTTTAACCTTGCTTCCGTTCTCATCGTTATCATAACTCTTTCCACGATACTCAAACTTTGACCAAAGCCTTACTGCTTGATTCATTTGCCAAGATAGATCTAGTCCCCAGAAGTTTTCCGGGCGTCTCAGAAGATGGGATTTATGATCTTTGAA
>Ga0079224_100012410_pt1 | contig 11790 bp, 10 predicted proteins | sample Stecom2015_FD_80414 | JGI IMG/M metagenome (GOLD analysis project Ga0079224, IMG submission 80414) | Agricultural soil microbial communities from Utah to study Nitrogen management - Steer compost 2015 | ecosystem: Environmental > Terrestrial > Soil > Agricultural land | place: USA: Utah...
TCCTCTTGTCCAATGTTTCCCTGAAGGGAAGCTACAGCCAAGGGGATTCCAAACTGTTGCAGGGGGGCGATACGCAGACCACGGTTCCTGAAACCCTTCCCGAAACGGTCCCTTCCACGGGCACCGATGCCACGGACAGTCTTGATTAACGGACAATGACAAAATATGACCAAAGTGCCGGCTTGGATGACAAGCTGGCATTTTTGTTTTCCAATATGTCAGTTTTTGTGCAATGGCATAATTTCTGCCCCAGTGAATCTGATATTTTAAAAAACAACTTTAAAACTTTTTAAATATGGCTAAAGTAAACATCAAACCATTGGCTGACAGGGTATTGGTTCAGCCCCTCGAGGCCGAGACCAAAACGGCTTCCGGCATCATCATTCCAGACAATGCCAAAGAGAAACCGCAAAAGGGCACTGTCGTTGCCGTGGGCCCTGGTACCAAGGATGATAAAATCACCGTGAAGGTCGGCGATACCGTACTTTATGGAAAGTATTCCGGCACCGAACTGAAATTGGACGGGACCGACTACCTTATGATGCGGGAAAGCGATATTTTGGCAATCATCTAAACCCCCGTGGGGACCGATAGCCATCGGCGCCCATGGAGTCAATATTGAACAACTAAATAATAATTAAAAATGGCAAAAGACATTAAATTTGATATCGAAGCCCGCGATGGCCTTAAGCGCGGTGTGGACAAATTGGCCGAGGCCGTTAAAGTGACCTTGGGACCCAAGGGCAGGAACGTGATCATCAGCAAATCCTTCGGGGCACCCCAGGTGACCAAGGATGGGGTATCCGTGGCCAAGGAAATCGAATTGGAAGATCCCCTGGAGAACATGGGGGCACAAATGGTGAAGGAAGTCGCCTCCAAGACCAACGACCAGGCCGGGGACGGGACCACCACGGCCACCGTATTGGCCCAGGCCATTGTCAAGGAAGGCCTTAAGAACGTGGCCGCCGGTGCCAATCCCATGGACCTGAAACGTGGGATCGACAAGGCCGTTGAGGCCTTGGTGGCGGATTTGGAAAAACAGACCCAAAAAGTGGGCAGCGATTCCGACAAAATAAAACAAGTGGCCGCCATCTCATCGAACAACGATGAGACCATCGGGGACCTTATCGCCACAGCCTTTGCCAAAGTCGGCAAGGAAGGGGTGATCACCGTGGAAGAGGCCAAGGGCACCGACACCTATGTAGAGGTGGTCGAGGGCATGCAGTTCGACAGGGGCTACCTTTCCCCCTATTTTGTCACCGATACCGACAAAATGATCGCCGACCTGGAGAACCCTTATATCCTACTCTTTGACAAAAAAATATCCAACCTCCAGGAAATCCTTCCCATTCTGGAACCCGTGGTTCAGTCCGGAAGACCACTGCTGATCATTGCGGAGGATGTTGACGGACAGGCCCTGGCCACCCTTGTGGTGAACAAACTTAGGGCTGGCCTTAAGATTGCCGCTGTGAAGGCCCCCGGTTTTGGGGACCGAAGGAAGGCCATGTTGGAGGATATCGCCATTCTGACCGGAGGTACCGTTATCTCCGAGGAAAGGGGCTTCTCCCTGGAGAACGCCTCTTTGGACATGTTGGGCACCGCCGAGACCGTGACCATCGACAAGGACAATACCACCATCGTCAACGGTAGTGGCAAGCCTTCCGATATCAAGGCCCGTGTGAACCAGATAAAGGCACAGATCGAGACCACCACCTCGGATTACGATAAGGAAAAACTTCAGGAACGCTTGGCCAAATTGGCCGGCGGGGTAGCCGTTCTCTATGTGGGAGCCGCCTCCGAGGTTGAAATGAAGGAGAAGAAGGATCGGGTGGACGATGCCCTGCACGCTACACGTGCCGCCGGTGAGGAAGGCATTGTCGCCGGTGGGGGCGTTGCCCTGGTCCGCGCCAAAAAAGTGCTGGAAAAATTGACCACCGACTCCTTGGATGAGACCACTGGGGTACAGATCGTGGCCAAGGCCATCGAGGCGCCCCTGCGCACCATTGTGGAAAACGCCGGTGGTGAGGGATCCGTGGTGATCGCCAAGGTGCTCGAGGGCAAAAAGGATTTCGGTTACGATGCCAAGGCCGACAAATATGTCGATATGCTCAAGGCCGGAATCATCGATCCCAAGAAAGTGACCCGGATCGCTCTGGAAAATGCCGCTTCCGTGGCAGGAATGATCCTGACCACCGAATGTGCACTGACCGACATCAAGGAAGATACCCCGATGCCTCCCATGGGTGGCGGGGGAATGCCCGGGATGATGTAGGCCCAAAGCGAATTTATAATAAATGGAACGCCCTGATGTAAAGATCAGGGCGTTTTGTTTTTTATCCAATAAAGGGGGCCCACTCGGACCCCGTTCCACAAGCTACTTCTTCTTGGCGTTAGCTTGGGGAGCCTTCTTTGCTGCTGGCTTTACGGCCTTGGCAGGAGCTGGCTTTCCGGTTGACTTTGCTTTTTTCATAAGTCATCGAATTTAAAATTCAATGTAAATGTATATTGTTTTTGAATGCAAATTCCGAAATGCCAAAAATAATCCTGGGCCCTACCCATGCCATCCTCCCCCCTCGGGGAAACCCATGGTCCTAGGGGCCCATTGCCCCCGCTAAGGGGCCGGCCTTGGGAACCTCCTGGGGTCAGTGCTGACCGTGATCGGCCCCCTCGCCACTGTCGCCTTCCCGATATTTACAACAAGGGTGTACCTTGTCATAACTCTCCTGGGTGGCCTTCAGCTCCTTGGTGTCGTGCCCCACGGCCGCAATGGCGGATTTGATCTTCATGGCATCGGTTTTGCGCTCATCCACCACCAGGGACAACTGATGGCTGGGAATGTCCCAGTTCGCGTATTTTACCCCGGATACCCCCAGGGCCGCCTTTTCTATGCGCGCTTTGCACATTTGGCAGAGTCCATTGACCTCAAAGGCCATTTTTTTATTCCTGTCCTGCGCTGTTCCCACGGCGGTGGCCAGCACAAAGGCCATAAGCAATATTCCCTTTTTCATCCTATCTGTTTTATTTTGGTTAATAATCATAATTTGTACCTCAGGCCCATATAGAACATGCGCCCAAAGATAGGGCCATAAACGGTGGTGGTGTCAAAATAGGGGCCAAAGGGATCTTCTGCCCCCAAAATGGCCCGATACTGCCTAAAGTTGGTCAGGTTCTCCCCCCCCACATAGACTTCAAAGGCCTTGGAAAAGACCTTGGTCACCTGGGCGTTCATCAGGCTGTACCCCTTGGCATGGGTCCCGAGGCGATGTTCCTGGGGATTGGCCAAGGTACTGGGCAGGCGCTGCTCACCCAATAGGTTATAGGTATAGTCGAAACGCCATTGGGCGCCATTTTCCCCGGCCGGGGTCTGGTAGCCCAGATTGGCAAAAAATCGGTTCTTGGCCTGGAGGGGCTTTTGCAGGCGGCCACTCTGATAATCCGTTTTGACATCATAGAACTTATAGGCTGTCCGCAATTCCAGGCCGGAGAGTACCTCATGGTGGAATTCAACCTGTACGCTACTGGCATAACTCTTGCCTTGCAGATTGGAGAGCCTCACCACCCTGGGGTCTTCCCAATCCACCACGAGTTGGTTCTGGAAATCCGTGTGGTAAAAATCCACGGAAAAATCCCCGGGACGATCGAACCAGGTAAACTTTTGTATGAACCCAAGGCCGAAGTTTGTGGCCTTCTCGGCATCGAGGCCATAGATTTCCCCCCCCTCGTCCACCAATTGGATGGACCTGGAGGAGGAAAACATTTTCTGGTTTTCCGCAAATACGTTGGCAGCCCTTCTCCCCTGGCCGAAGGAGGCCCTAAGGCTCCCATTTTCCCATGGGGTATACCGGGCGTGCAGCCTAGGGGTGAAAAAATGGCCCAGGCGGTTATGGACATCAAAACGCACCCCCGCCGTAAGGCTGAATTTTTCCAGATTGGTGTAATTGTACTCGAAAAAAGCAGCGGCCGAGTGGTCCTCCCTATTGAAGTCCTGCCCGTTTACCCTTTCGTCATAGCCATCATAGGCAAAGCTGAGCCCCGTGGTGAACTTGTGCATGGTATTGCCCAAAATGGAATTGAACAGCAGGTTGGAGTAGAAACTGTTGTGATCGATATCATAGGTGTTCAGCCCAAAATACGACTCCTGCGCATGTTGGTTGTAGGAGGCCTGGAAACCCAAGCTCTGATAGGGCATTTCCGGAAAGACATAGCCCAATTTCAGGGAGGCATCGATCCGTTCCGTTCCTATCCCACTGCCCCAGGCATTGGTGGTGCCGCGGTCCCGCTGGGGATCAAAATCGGTCTGCCCCATGAGTTTATCATCCTTCAGGTACCGAAAGTTTATAAAACTCACCCAGCCCTTCTCGGGATCCTGGTACTGCCAACGGTTCATCAGGTTGATTTGATCGCCCATGGGACTGTCCATAAAGCCATCCCCGTTCTTGTCCATCCGGGAATCCCTGCGGTTTCCATGGAGGTACAGGCCGGCGGCCCATTTATCCGAGATTTTGTGATTGAGGTGGGTATTGAGCTCGTAGCGGCCGTCCAGGCTGCCGTATAGGTTCAGGAACAACGGAACGTCGGTCATGGGTTTCTGCAGTTCGGTGTTGATCTGTCCCGAAATGCTTTCGTACCCGTTGACCACGCTCCCCGCTCCCTTGGTGATCTGGATGCTCTCCACCCAGGTCCCGGGGGTATAGGTCAGCCCATAGGCCTGGGAGGCGCCCCGGACCATGGGGAGATTTTCCTGGGTGATCAACAGGTAAGGACTGGTGAGCCCCAACATTTGGATCTGTTTGGTACCGGTCAGGGCATCGTTGAAATTGACATCGATGGCCGGATTGGTCTCAAAACTCTCGGACAGGTTGCAACAGGCCGCCTTTAAAAGTTCCGCGCTGTTGATCGTGACCGTGTTCTGTGCGGAGAACAGGGTCTTTTGCACCGCATCGCGTTTTTGGTGGACCATGACTTCGTCCAGGGCATTGGCCGGATGCAGCCAATGGTGTACCACTTGGGGACGGTCCAGGGTCAGCGTATCGGATTGGAATCCCACATAGCTGATGACCAATTTGTCGTATTCTTTTGAATAGGGTAGGTTGAAGGTCCCGTCCTCCCGCGTCATGGTGCCAATGGGGGAATCCAGCCAATAGACGTTGGCCCCGGCCAGGCCGATGTGCCTGTTCCCTTCATTGGCCTCCATGACCATGCCGCTGACCTCCTGTTGGGCCTGTGCGAGCATGGGAATGCCTAGGTACATTATTATAGCTATTATTTTTCTCACGATTTTTGATTTTAGGTTGAATTGAAGACAATACACACTACCCCGTCCCCAGGGGGGACAGGGAATGGAACTGGAATCAGGCCATCAAATCAAAAAGGTCTGGTAGAGCAACTGGGCGTCCCGTAGCAAGGGCGGTGGACTGTAGTGTACAAAGGCAAGGACAGGTTTGGACCGCTCCACAAGGAACAAAGGGGTGGGTTGGCCGAAGGCCGCCAAAAAGTAAGGTTGGTCCACCGTGGGCTGTTCCAGGGAGCCCTTCAGGTGGTCCTGCCCCTGTACCGTAAAGGAATCAGTGTCGCAACAGGAGGGTTCCATCTCCATCCCCATGCCACAATCATCGGCCTGGGAGAAGAGGGAAATATCCAATACCCTGCCCATGCACAGATGCCGGTCCACGGTCCAGGAGACCGTGGAGGCCAGGACCAAAAAGGCCATGAGACTGGATAGGAAACGATGGAGGACCTGCTTCATACAACTACAAAACTACAAAATATCGACTTGTGGCGCAGCCTTTAACAGAAGTTTAAAATGACGGGGCCTTGGGTTCCATTCCCTACCTTTGCAAAAACAAGATACCATGTTCGCATCCCTTACCCCCCAAGTGTCGAAACTGCTCGAGGACCATGGGAAATCCGTGGAAGACCGGTTGCAGGGCGTCTGCGACCTGTTGAGGGCCGAGGTCCCGCATTACCATTGGGTGGGCTTCTACTTCCGGAACGGGGACCGGGAAGAGCTTAAATTGGGCCCCTATTCCGGGGCACCCACCGACCACACCACCATCCCCTTTGGCAAGGGCATCTGCGGCCAGGTGGCCCTGAGCAACAAGAATTTCGTGGTGCCCGATGTCTCGGCCCAGGAAAATTATATCGCCTGTAGCCTAACGGTCAAGGCAGAAATCGTGGTCCCCCTCTTTGTCAAGGGGGAAAACATCGGACAGATCGACATCGATTCCAACACCCCAGATCCCTTTGGGGAGGAGGATGAACGCTTTTTGGAATCCATCAACGCCAAAGTGGCCAAGATTCTTGAAAACCAGGGTTGATTTGTTGCTAATCCCCGCTGCTTTTAAGCGTAAAAAAAGTACTTTTGTGGCCTTGGAAAATTGAATATCAAGACTTACATGAAGACTGCCAAAAAAGCCACATCCGCACTGATTTCCGTATTTCACAAAGAGGGCCTGGAGCCCTTGGTAAAAAAATTGGACCAACTGGGGGTGACCCTCTATTCGACTGGGGGCACCGAAACCTTTATCCGCGACCTGGGGATCAAGGTTATCCCCGTGGAGGAGGTCACGGGCTATCCCTCCATCCTGGGGGGCCGGGTCAAGACCCTCCACCCAAAGGTCTTCGGGGGTATCCTCAACCGTCAGGACCACCCGGGGGACGCTTCGCAGATGCAGCAGTACGCCATCCCCCAACTGGACATTGTCATCGTGGACCTCTACCCCTTTGAAAAGACCGTGGCCAGTGGGGCGACGGCACAGGAGATCATAGAAAAGATTGATATAGGCGGCATTTCCCTGATCCGGGCGGCGGCCAAAAACTTCCAGGATGTGCTCTGTATCTCCTCCATGCAGGATTACGATGGATTCCTGGACCTCCTGGTCAGGGGCAAGGGGGAAATCTCCCTGGAAGACCGAAGGCGCTTTGCGGCCAAGGCCTTCCAGATATCCTCGCATTACGACACGGCCATCTTCAACTATTTCAACCAAGGGGGCGGGGAAACCGTTCTAAAGGTCAGTGAACCCCAGGGCCAACAGTTGCGCTATGGGGAAAATCCGCACCAGGAAGGTTTTTTCTTTGGGGATTTCGAGGCCATGTTCCAAAAACTGCACGGCAAGGAGCTCTCCTACAACAACCTCTTGGATGTGGATGCAGCGGTGACCCTGATGGAGGAATTCAAGGCCGATGAGCCCACTTTTGCAATCCTCAAACACAACAACGCCTGTGGCCTGGCCAGTAGGGCCACGATCAAACAGGCCTATCTCGATGCCCTGGCCGCCGACCCTGTTTCCGCCTTTGGCGGGATCTTGATCGCCAATGTCGGGATTGATGCGGCAACGGCCCAGGAAATCAACGCCCTTTTCTGTGAGGTGGTCATTGCCCCCGACTACGGCCCTGGGGCCCTGGATATCCTAAGGTCCAAAAAGAACAGGATTATCTTGGTCCAAAACCGGGTGGAACTGCCCAAAAAATTGGTCCGAAGCTGTCTCAACGGTTACTTGGTACAGGATCGGGACTCCAGAACGGACGTGGCAACAGGCCTAGATCCGGTGACCGACAGGAAGCCATCCCCTGAAGAGATCCAGGACCTGCTCTTCGCCTCGAAACTCTGCAAGCACACCAAGAGCAATACCATTGTCCTGGCCAAGGACAGACAACTGATCGCCAGTGGGACCGGCCAGACCTCCCGGGTGGATGCCCTGAACCAGGCCATCCACAAGGCCGGGAGCTTCGGTTTCGACCTAGGGGGGGCCGTGATGGCCAGTGATGCCTTCTTTCCCTTCCCCGATTGTGTGGAGATTGCCCACGGGGCGGGCATAGGGGCCGTGATCCAACCCGGAGGTTCCATCAAGGACCAGCTGAGCATTGATTATTGCAATGAAAATGGATTGGCCATGGTGATGACCGGTACCCGGCATTTTAAACATTAATTTTAGTACATTAGCCGATATTTTTTACCGTTAATCCGTAACTGACACTTTTTTATGGGATTTTTTGACTTCATGACCGAGGAAATCGCCATTGACCTTGGTACCGCAAACACCCTGATCATCCACCTGGACAAAGTGGTTGTGGACAGTCCCTCAATCGTGGCCCGTGACCGGGTTTCCGGAAAAATAATCGCCGTGGGGCGCGAGGCCAGCATGATGCAGGGAAAGACCCATGAAAACATAAAGACCATACGGCCGTTGAAGGATGGGGTCATCGCGGACTTCGATGCCTCTGAAAAGATGATCAACATGTTCATCAAGAACATCCCGGCCCTAAAGAAAAAATGGTTCCCCCCGGCCCTTCGCATGGTCATCTGCATTCCTTCGGGGATCACCGAGGTGGAGATGCGTGCGGTACGGGAATCCGCAGAACGGGTCAACGGCAAGGAAGTTTACCTGATCCACGAGCCCATGGCCGCGGCCATCGGTATCGGACTGGACATTATGCAGCCCAAGGGCAATATGATCGTGGACATCGGGGGTGGGACCACGGAGATTGCGGTAATCGCCCTGGGCGGGATCGTCTGTGACAAATCCGTAAAGATTGCCGGGGATGTCTTTACCAACGACATCATCTATTATATGCGCTCCCAGCACAACCTCTATGTGGGGGAGAGCACCGCGGAGGCCATCAAAATCGAGATCGGTTCGGCCACCGAGGACCTTAAATCCCCCCCGGACGACAAATCCATCCAAGGGCGGGACCTTTTGACCGGAAAGCCCAAACAGGTGCAGGTGTCCTATCGGGAAATTGCCAAAGCCTTGGACAAGAGTATCCTCCGCGTGGAGGATGCGGTCATGGAGACCCTTTCACAGACCCCCCCCGAATTGGCCGCGGACATTTATAACACGGGCATTTATATGGCCGGGGGTGGATCCATGTTGCGGGGACTGGACCGAAGGCTCTCCCAAACGACCGATCTGCCGGTCTATATCGCCGAGGACCCCTGGAGGGCCGTGGTACGGGGGACGGGAATCGCCCTTAAGAACTTGGAACGCTATAAGAGCATCTTAATAAAGTAGCCCATTCGGGATGCTTCCCAAACCCTGGGGGGCGGGTGAACCTTCTTAACGATACGATGGCATGCAACGCATCATCAACTTTATCCTCCGGTACAGAAATGCCTTTCTCTATGGCTTTCTTGTGCTCGTTTCGTTGGTGATGACCATCAATTCCCATTCCTACCACCAATCCAGGTTTTTCAATTCCTCCAAGTGGATTTCCGGCAATGTCTACGGTTGGAGCGCCCATTTGTCCTCTTACTTTGGCCTGCGGCAGGAGAACCGTAAATTGGTGGAGGAGAACCAGCGGTTGCGCCTGGCCCTGCTCAATGCTCCGGGGGACAGTATCCCGGCCCTGGACCCCAGCCTGATCCAGTTCCAGGTGACCAGTGCCCGCCTGATCAAGAACAGTATCGCCTCCCCGAGGAATTACCTGACCACTGACAAAGGGGAAAAACAGGGGGTCCGACAGGATATGGGAGTGGTCACCACGGGGGGCATCCTGGGTCTTGTGGAGAATGTTGCCAAAAACTATGCCACGGTCCAGAGTGTACTGAACACCAAATCCAACATCAACGCCAAGATCAAGAACAGCCAACATTTCGGCTCCCTGATCTGGAACGCCAGGGACTATACCACGGTACAGCTTATCGACATTCCCCGCCTGGTTTCCCTGGTCGTCGGGGACACCATTGTCACCGGGGGCATGTCCAGTATCTTTCCCGAGAATATTCCCATCGGCACCATCAAAAAATATGAACTCAATCCTTCCCGCACCTTTTACAATATTGAAGTGGCCCTGTTCAACGATATGGGGAACATCCGCAACGTATACCTGATTGGGAACCGGGATCTGGAAGAGATAAGGACATTGGAAGAAAGGACCTCGGATGAATAATGCCCTCTTTTTGACACTGGCCCGTTTTGTGCTCCTGGTACTCACCCAGGTCCTGATCTTCAATTCCCTGAACTTTTTGGGGGCGATAAACCCCATGGTCTATGTCATCTTCTTTTATTGGTACCCCCTGAAGGCCAATCGGGGCCTCTTTATGATGGTCTCCTTTTTCCTGGGGCTGCTGATCGATATCTTCTCGGACACTTTGGCCCTGAACGCCATCGCCTCCCTGACCCTGGCCTATGCCCGACCGGTAATCTTAAGGTTCTGCTTCGGCGTGAACTACGAGTTCCAGAATTTTAGTTTCAAGAACACCACCAAGGTTCAACGGTTCACCTTTTTGGCCCTTTTGGTCTTGACCCACCACCTGATATTCTTTTCCTTGGAAATTTTAAGCTTCGGCCATATCCTCCTAATTTTGAGAAAGGTTTTTGCCACAGGTTTGGTAACTTTGGTGCTCTGTGTGCTTTTCAGTTCACTTTTCAGCCCCAAGTCCGAATAAAAACAAGTTGGGCGCGTTGGAACCTAGGGCTGGTCCACGTCCCATCGATTGATCATGAAACGACTGCTGTTATCCTCCATTATCGTCATCATAGGATTTACCTTTATCGGTAGGCTGTCCTACCTACAGCTCATCCGTTTCTCCCCGGACCAGATCTTGGAAGATCCGGCCATAAAGAAAATTTATGATTATCCCGAACGGGGATACATCTACGATAGGAAAGGGAAACTTCTGGTGGGCAACCAGCCCGCCTATGATGTCATGGTCATTCCCCGGGAGGTCGAACCCTTGGACACGCTGGAATTTCGTGGGATGCTGGGCATTGACAAACCCACCTTCATCACCCGTATGGAGCGGGCCAGGATCTATTCCCCCCGCCTACCCTCGGTCTTGGTCCCCCAGCTCTCCAAGGAGGATTACGCCAAGCTCCAGGAAAAAATGCGCCACTATGTCGGCTTCTATATCCAGAAACGCTCCCTGCGGTATTACAATACCCAAAGTGCCGCCAATGTGCTGGGCTATATCAGCGAGGTGAACGAATGGGACCTGAGGAGCAACCCCTATTATGTGGCCGGGGAACTTATGGGGCGCACCGGTATCGAAAAACAGTACGAGGAGGAACTCAGGGGACAAAAAGGGGTGAAACACATCCAGAAGGACCGGTTTAACCGGGACATAGGTCCCTACAAGGAAGGGAAATTGGACACCTTGCCCCAAAAGGGCAAGGAACTGCACATCACATTGGACAAGGAACTCCAGGAATACGGGGAAATGCTGATGCAGGGGAAACGGGGGGGCATAGTGGCGATCGAGCCCAAAACGGGGGAAATCCTGACCATGATTTCCGGGCCCACCTATGATCCGGCCCTTTTGGTGGGCCGGGAACGTTCCAAAAATTACAACCAACTCCATTACGATACCATTTCCAGGCCCACCTGGGACCGTTCCATTCTGGCCCAACAGTCCCCGGGGTCGCCCTTCAAGGTCCTCAATGCCCTGGTCGGGTTACAGGAAGGGGTGATCGACCCCGATACCAAAATCCGCTGTTACAATGGCTATTACGTGGGGAAAACCCTTAGGGGCTGCCATTGTGGGGGTGGGAACCGGGAACTAAATTCTGGGATCTACAGGTCGTGCAATGCTTATTTTGCAGGGACATTCCGAAAGGTTTTCGACAAGTATCCCACGACGGACCAGGCCATGGATGTCTGGGAAGGACACATGAAAAGTTTTGGACTGGGGGCCTTTTTGGGCACCGACCTGCCCACGGGGGCACCGGGCAGGATTCCGGACCAGGACTTCTATGACAAATGGTATGGAAATGGCCGTTGGGCCGCCTCCACGATCATTTCCAATGCCATCGGACAGGGAGAGGTGGCCACCACCCCGCTGCAGTTGGCCAA
>Ga0079224_100012411_pt1 | contig 11790 bp, 13 predicted proteins | sample Stecom2015_FD_80414 | JGI IMG/M metagenome (GOLD analysis project Ga0079224, IMG submission 80414) | Agricultural soil microbial communities from Utah to study Nitrogen management - Steer compost 2015 | ecosystem: Environmental > Terrestrial > Soil > Agricultural land | place: USA: Utah...
GCAAAAAAACTACGTGGGAAAGAGTATCAGGTACTGTTACTAGACAAAAACAACTACCATCAATTCCAACCATTATTCTATCAGGTTGCCACGGCGGGACTTGAACCAAGCGCCATTTCCTTTCCCCTGAGAAAAATCTTTCACGATACTCCGAATGTGACTTTTCGAATGGCAGAAGCGCTCAAGGTCGATCAGGATCAAAACAGACTTTATACCAATGTGGGATATGTAGACTATGACTTCCTCGTCTTGGCACTGGGGGCCGACACCAACTATTTCGGGATTGAAACCATCATGGAAAATAGCATCCCCATGAAGTCGGTTTCCGAAGCTCTTTACATCCGAAACAAGATTATTTCTAACTATGAACGGGCGGTGAATATCTCCGATGTAAACATCCGAAAGCCCATGATGAACGTGGTTATCGTGGGAGGCGGTCCTACCGGGGTGGAACTTGCCGGAGCCATGGCCGGCCTGCGTAACAATGTGCTTCCAAAAGACTACCCTCAACTCAACTTCAAAAACATGAAAGTGGTATTGGTGGAGGCAGGCCCCGCACTATTAGCCGGCATGTCGGCAGAGGCAAGCCAGAAAGCACTCGAATACCTTAAAAGTCTCGGCGTGGAAGTCCTACTTGATGCAGTCGTAGAAGATTATGACGGTGCTACCGTCCAGATAAAAGGTTATGAAAGCATCGAAACGCAGACTCTGCTATGGGCAGCAGGCGTCAAACCCATACAAATCGAGGGGCTAAAGCCAGAGCAAATAGCCAGAAACGGCCGCCTGATGGTGAACGAATACAATCAATTAGAGGCAGCCCAGGACATCTATGTTGTGGGGGACCTATGCATTCAGTCTAGTGAGGAATATCCAAGAGGTCATCCCCAAGTCGCCCAAGTGGCCATTCAGCAAGCGGCTAATGTAGCAGACAATTTTATCAGAATTGCTAAAGGTAAACCGACGAAGCCATTCGAATACAATGATCTAGGTTCAATGGCTACCATCGGACGCAAGCTTGCAGTAGTAGATCTACCTTTTATAAAGTTTCAGGGCTTTTTTGCGTGGATCGTATGGCTATTTGTGCACCTCATGGCCATACTCGGTGTTAAAAACAAAATCCTGGTCTTTATGAACTGGGCGTGGAGCTATCTTTCTTTTGACCCTTCCCTCCGTCTGTTGATCCGACCAAGTTATGTCAGACAAAAGGAGCGGGAGGAAATGATAGAAGACAAGAAAGTGCATAAGTGAGGCTTAGAAACTCGCTGTAGTAAGAGGGTGACAAGTCACCTACCTTCCAGTACGTTATATGCCATCTTCTCAGCTTCAATTAAGAAAAATTGCTTCATAAATTTCGGCACGCTCCCGCATCTGATATACCATCAAATGGGTCTCAGCCTAAGCCATACCTTGCTGAAGTTTTCCCACACCTCCTATGTAAGCACCTCCTTTGAAGCTGTACAATCGCAATCAGGACCTATGAATGCAGGGTTCTTACGCAGTTTTATTTTTCTTGAATAAGGAATCAACGAACTCTTTGCTGTTGAAAATCTGCAAATCCGTCATTTTTTCACCCACACCAATGTATTTCAAGGGTATTTTAAATTGATCCGAAATGCCGATGACCACACCGCCCTTTGCAGTACCGTCCAGCTTAGTGATGGCCAAGGCAGATATCTCGGTGACTTTGGTAAATTCTGTCGCTTGGATAAATGCATTCTGCCCGGTAGAACCGTCCAGCACCAGCAGTATTTCATGTGGAGAATCCTCGATGAATTTCTGCATCACCCGTTTGATCTTGCCCAACTCATTCATCAGGTTGACCTTGGTATGGAGCCTCCCTGCTGTATCAATAATGACTACATCAGCATCCATATCGACTGCTTTTTTAACGGCATCGAAGGCGACCGACGCAGGATCAGTATTCATTCCATGAGAGATCACGGGCACATCAACACGCTTGCCCCACTGGATCAATTGGTCTACTGCCGCGGCTCTAAAAGTATCTGCCGCACCCAATACAACCGACTTCCCCGCTTGTTTATAGTGGTAGGCCAATTTACCGATGGTCGTTGTCTTCCCTACGCCGTTCACACCTACCACCATGATCACATAGGGCTTCTTGCCTGCGGGAATTTCAAAATCCTGAAGTTCTTCCTTCTTATTTTCCTCCAACAAGCTGGCGATCTCCTCCCGTAGGATTTGATCAAGTTCATCAGTATTGATGTATTTGTCACGCGCTACGCGGGCTTCTATTTTCCGAATAATTTTGATAGTAGTATCCACGCCCACATCAGAGGTAATCAATACTTCTTCCAGTTCGTCCAAAATATCCTCGTCTACCGTGGCCTTGCCCACGACAGCTCTTCCGAGTTTGGAAAAAAAATTTTCATTTGTTTTTTGGAGACCCTTGTCCAGACTCTCCTTTTTTTCTTTCGAAAAGAAGTCAAAAATTCCCATAGCAGTTTGTCAAAATACGGCTTGAATATAACAATAAAATCCCTCCCGTGTGACATCGGGAGGGATTTAATAATATAGAACGCGCTATATTCAATTATTTCTTAAGCGTCTCCTGAACCATAGTGGTAGGGACCATTTCTTCTTTGAAGGTATACGCACCGGTTTTCTCTGACTTCACCGCTCTAATCACTTTAGCGTAAGTTACGCCACCTTCTTTTTTCAGGGTTGCTACTACTTTCTTAGCCATATTATCGAAGTTTTACAGGTGAAAGCTGGCGAATATCCAGCCCTTCCACGCTGAAATTATTTAATTTCTTTATGAACCGTCACTTTTCTCAGGATAGGATTGAACTTCTTCAGCTCCAACCTTTCCGTGGTGTTTTTCCGGTTTTTAGTCGTAATGTACCTAGAAGTACCTGGAAGTCCACTGGCTTTGTGCTCTGTGCATTCCATGATCACTTGAACTCTGTTACCTTTCTTAGCCATCGCTCTATATAATTTTTTAGTTCAGGTAATTTTATCTAATAATAATGTTACCGTTTTCCTGTGCCTCTTTCAATACAGCACTGACACCTTTTTTGTTGATAGTTCTCAATGCCTTGGTGCACACCTTCAATGTAATCCAAGCGTCTTCCTCGGGAATATAAAAACTCTTCTTGTGCAAGTTTGGATAAAACTTACGCTTGGTCTTATTATTCGCATGCGAAACATTGTTTCCTACCCGAGCCCGCTTACCAGTTATGTCACAAACTTTTGCCATGATATATAATCGTATAAATTAAGACGTTTTTATAATTGAGTTTGCAAATATCGGAAGTTTTCGGGAATTACCAAAAGAGCGCCTAAAAATTATCAGCTTATTTATAGAAGGTTATCTGCTTTTGGCTGAATAAGGACAATGGCGGCAGCCGCTACCGCAACAATATCCTCGTCTCAAATGGTATTGTGCCGTAAAAACCATGAGCCCCTGCTCATTATAGTAATAATCGCCAGGTTGAATGGCTATAGGCTGAGTCGGCTTCTTTTTCCTATCCATGAATTTATCGCAATGGCTCGGTGTTGTTTATTAGCAGGTCTCGACCTGCTACATTATTTTCAAAGCACAAATTTATGAACTTATGATAGAATCCCTAAACTCGGCAGAGCAAGCCATGCTACTGGAAGATCAATATGGGGCACATAATTATCATCCCCTGCCGGTGTCCTTGGCTAGAGGGGAAGGCGTCTTTCTCTGGGATGTCGAAGGCCGACGGTATTACGATTTTTTATCTGCTTATTCCGCGGTTAACCAGGGCCATTGCCACCCCCGCATCCTACATGCGATGATAGAGCAAGCCGGCACCTTGACATTGACTTCCCGGGCTTTCTATAATAATGTGTTGGGCGTCTACGAAAAATACGTCACGGAATGTTTTGATTTCGACAGGATCCTGCCAATGAACACCGGCGTAGAAGCAGTCGAAACAGGAATTAAGCTAGCCAGAAAATGGGCCTATGAGAAAAAGGGCATTCCTAAAAATGACGCACAGATCATCGTGGCCGAAAACAACTTCCACGGAAGGACGACGACGGTTATCTCCTTTTCCAGCGACGAAAATGCCAGGAAAAACTTCGGGCCGTATACGCCTGGATTTATCTCCATTCCCTTTGATGACCTCGCTGCGCTGGAGGCCGTACTTACCGACAATAAAAACATTGCTGCTTTCCTAGTAGAACCCATTCAAGGAGAGGCCGGCGTGTTTGTTCCCAAAGAAGGTTACCTGTCCGAAGCAGCAGCTTTATGCAAAAAGCACCAAGTACTGCTTATTGCGGACGAGATACAAACAGGCATTGCCCGGACAGGGAAGCTCCTAGCCTGTGACCACGAAAACGTCAAGCCAGACATCCTCTTGTTGGGCAAGGCCCTATCAGGAGGGTTTTATCCGGTGTCAGCGGTATTGGCTGATAACGGGGTGATGGAAGTGATCCGTCCCGGACAGCATGGCTCTACTTTTGGGGGCAATCCCTTGGCCTCAAGGATCGCCATGGCCGCCTTGCAAGTAGTAGAAGAAGAGAATCTGGCCGAAAACGCAGCTAAACTGGGAGAAATCTTTAGGACGCGCCTATCAAAGCTGGTCAGTAACAACCCTTGGGTAAAAGCCATAAGAGGGAAAGGGCTTCTAAATGCCATGGTGATTGATGATACGGAAGACAGTGCGACCGCATGGAACATCTGTCTTGCCTTGAGGGATAAGGGCCTGCTGGCCAAGCCCACCCATGGAAACATCATCCGCTTCTCGCCACCCCTGGTGATCACGCAAGCGCAACTAGAGGAATGCTGTGAGATCATAGAAACCACCCTCAGCTCGTTTGCCCAAGACTAAAATTAGAGAAAACAATGGATTTATTCCTTAGCGTGTAGTGTTGCTAAGGTGTTTGAAAATTTGGTAAATATGAAGAATAAAAACCAAGCAGTAATTTTTGATATGGATGGCGTAATATGCCATACCAACCCCTACCATACAAAAGCCTACCAGAAGTTTTTGGCAAAAAGAGGGCTTCATCCTACTGAGGAGGACTTTGTACAACACATGTATGGAAAAAACAACCGGTACATCCTAACCCACTTTCTGGGGAGAGAGATCGATGAAGAAGAGTTTATTGCCTTAGAAAATGAAAAAGAGGAGCTCTTCCGGGAAATCTACGCAGAAGAAATAGCCCCTATTGACGGTTACCTGGAATTCTTGGATGACCTAAAGGCCGCTGGCTTCCACACCGGGGTAGCTACGTCTGCCCCCGCCTCCAACCTTCACCTGATCATGGGTGCTTTAGGTTTTGAGCCGAAAATGGAATCCATGCTGGCAAGTGAAGATGTCTCCATGCACAAGCCTGACCCGGAAGTCTACCTTAAGTCCGCTGCCAACCTGGGCGTACCCGTAGAAAACTGTGTGGTGTTTGAAGACTCCTATTCAGGCGTTTCGGCAGCGATCAATGCAGGGATGAAAGTCGTAGGTGTGTTATCTTCCCATACAAAAGAAGAGTTGCCTCCCTGTCAATTCTACATTGCGGATTATAAGAATATTACCGCAAAACATATTGAGGAAATTTTAAGCCAAGTGTCTGTATAAATGCAAAGAAGACCAAGAAGAAATAGAAAATCAGCCGTGATCCGTTCCATGGTGGAGGAAACACGGCTATCCGTTAAAGATTTTATATTCCCCCTGTTTTTGATTGAAGGTCAAGGGCAAAGGATAGAGGTGGAATCCATGCCCGGAATCTACCGGTTTTCCATTGACCTCATGCTAAAGGAAATTGAATCCTGCATGGAGCTGGGAATAAAGGCCTTTGACCTCTTCCCCGCCTACCCGGAAAGCAAAAAGGACAGATACGCCAGCGAAGGGCACAATCCGGATACATTCTACCTCAGAGCCATCCAAACCATCAAGCAGACCTTTCCCGAAGCCTGCATCATGACTGATGTGGCCATGGATCCTTATAGCTCTGACGGACACGACGGTTTGGTGGAAGACGGACGTATTTTAAATGATGAAACTTTGGAAATACTGGGCAAAATGGCCCTCGCTCAGGCGCAAGCAGGTGCTGACATACTTGGTCCTTCCGACATGATGGACGGGCGTGTGGGTTATCTCCGGAAAGTTTTGGATCAAAATAATTTTAAAGATGTCTCCATCATGTCCTACACGGCCAAGTACGCGAGCGCCTTTTACAATCCTTTTAGAGATGCCTTGGATTCAGCACCAAAGTCAGGAGATAAAAAAACCTATCAGATGGATCCCGCTAACCTGCAGGAAGCGCTTATAGAAGCAGAATTGGATATGGAAGAGGGTGCCGACTTTCTTATGGTCAAACCAGCTCTTGCCTATCTTGATGTGATCAGGTTACTAAAAGACAATTTCCCCCTCCCCGTCGCTGCCTACAATGTCAGCGGGGAATATGCCATGATCAAGGCCTCGGCAGAACGCGGCTGGCTGGACGGCGAAAGAGCCATGTTGGAATCCCTCATGTCCATCAAAAGAGCGGGTGCCAATGTTATTTTAAGCTATTTTGCCAAAGAGTTTGCGTTGCTCCAACGCTAGTCTTTGTACTAAATAACATCCAGAGGGCGCTGTCTATGACAGGCCCTCTTTTTTTTAACCGAAGTGTAGGCATTGCCCTTCACCATCCAAAACATCTAATTCATTTGCGAACCGACACTCACGCAATATGCAGTGTCTAGGGCTCTTTGGCGTTTCCAACACTTAAACAGTGGTTCATCCATCAACCAATTTTCACCGATTTTGCAGTAAAATCAACATTACAGGTTTCCGGAAAAACTATCTTTTCATTTTTATCAATATTTTTTTGGTTATCATGTTATTTTTACAACGTATTATACATACCTTTAAGAAATCTTCAATTAAACGATTTAATAGATATGGAACGTATACAAACCTCTTCCTCTCCTTAGAACTCCGACCCCTGTTTGAAACACTTATCCACATTTTTAAAAAATCCATATGAAAACAACCAAAATACTCCTACTTCTTATTACTGTCCTCTCCTTCCATTCTCTTCAAGCACAGGAAGAGGCTGATGCATCCAACATCACCATATCCGGTTCAGTCGATGCTTATTTTCGGGCCAACCTTACTGCTCCCAATAAAGGCGATGTCGCCCAGGCTCCAGGAACCTCATTTGCCAATCTTCCTGGATTTGCCCTAGGAATGGCCAATGTCGTTGCCGCTTATGAGGGAGAAAAAGTCGGCTTTGTCGCTGATCTAGTATTCGGACCGAGGGGTGCAGATGCGGTATTTCTTTCGACCGGCAGCGCCAATATTGTCAACCAGTTGTACATGTACTGGAGACCCAGTGACAATCTCACCTTCACTATAGGTAACTTCAACACCTACCTCGGTTATGAAGTGATCTCCCCCACGGGGAATTTTAACTATTCGACCTCGTATATGTTTTCCTCCGGTCCTTTTTCCCATACGGGCTTAAAGGCGGATATTGACTTAACGGAAAACTGGTCATTGATGGCCGCTGTGATGAACCCGACTGATTTCACCGAATTCAATCCGCTGGGGACCTATACCGCAGGTTTACAATTGGGCTATGAAACAGACAACGGCGGAACTTGGCTGAATTTTCTCTACGGGGACCAAGATGGGAAACTGGATGAAGACCACGGGCTGGTGAACGGAGAAGCCTCAGCTGGCTCTACTTTCCAGGTCGACCTGACTACTGGCTATAATGCAACGGAAGCATTGTACCTAGGATTAAATACGACCTACTTGACCACTTCCGCTGGAGAAGTGTATAATGGTTCAGCAATTATGGATGCCAGCGGTGATGCGGCCGGGTTCTACGGTATCGCAGGTTATGTACAAGCCAGCACTTCCGAAAAATTCTCCTTAGGCGCGAGGGCTGAGTACTTCAGTATATTTAACAACGGAGGCAGCGCGGTTGCCACCGATCCTATTGACGGAGACGGTAATGTTTTGGCCTTTACCCTTTCGGGAAATATAAAGCCAACAAACAATCTAACGCTGATTCCCGAACTACGACTCGACACTGCCTCTGAGCAAAGCGCCTTTATCAACCGCAGCATGAATCCTTCGAAAAGCTTAAGCTCGATCTTATTGGCAGCAGTATTTTCGTTCTAAATCTGATTTTTTCTAATCGCCAAAGCCCCGCTTAAAAAATAAGCCGGGGCTTTTTTATTTTGCTCATTTTTAAGAACATCAAGTAAAAGAAATAACCTACTACGGCTCCATCCCCCTCGTTCAAGCTTAAGACAGTTAAAAATAACACCAATTTTCTGAAAGACAAATCCAACAAACCGATATAAAATATCTAAATATTCGAAAAAACATCAAAAAAAGTATTTTTTCGCGAAAACTTTTCCCAGTAATTCCGTAATACTAATAAAGAAACAAAAGAGAAACACCAAAGATATGATGAGATTCACCTATATGTTTGTTGCGGGATTGCTTGCATTCAATATATCAGAGGCACAGGACCTAAAAGGTCCCAAAGCCAAAAATTACAAGCCTTGGAAAGAGCAAGCTAAAACAACTACCTTAGTAGTAAAAACTGATGAGCCGTCCCTGAAGGGTCCTGCTTATAAAAATAAAAAAGCTTGGGATTCCCAAGCTAATAAAGTAGAAATAACGCCTCAAGCAGGTATTAAGGAAAACATTACAGGCCCTAAAGCTAAAAACCGGAAGGTTTGGAGAAAAGATTAGCAGCAGCCATCCTATAATTGATAAGGTTTAAAAGAAGAAGATCCCTAGAGATCTTCTTCTCTTTCCAACATTAAAATGGCGTTTTGGGGGACGATGTAATATTTTTCACCCTCGTACATCACTTCATGTGAGCCATTGACAACAAATATTGCCAAATCACCTTCTTTAGCCTGTAGCGGAATATATTTGATGTTTTCATCCTTATCCTGCCAAGGTTCATTTTCTTCCAAAGGCAGAGGAATCGGATATCCAGGCCCTGCTTTCATGATATAACCCTGCTGCACCCTTTCTTTCTCCTGTACGCCAGGCGGCAGATAAAGCCCACTGGAAGTCTTCTCATCCGGTTTCTTTAAACGAATCAATACCCTGTCACCAACAATGATCAGTTTCTTCAATTTATTTTCGGCTGTAATTCGCATATCACTATTTTTTACATAAAAAGAATGGCACTCCAATTCTGAAATGCCATTCTCATTCAATCAATCATCAGGAAGGGTTATTTTTTCCCTTCGTCATTTACTTCTTCATAATCCACATCGGAAACGCTGTCACCTTGATCCTGGGCAGTAGCCCCAGCTCCTGGATCGGCTTGCGCCCCAGCCCCTTGAGTAGCACTATACATCTCTTGAGAGGCGCCTTCCCATGCTTTGTTCAGGCCTTCCATTGCCGGATCGATAGCGGCTAAATCCTGCGCTTGGTGAGCAGCTTTCAATTTTTCCAAAGCTTGGTTGATCGTCGCCTTGTTGCCTTCCGAAATTTTTTCGCCAAATTCCTTAAGCTGCTTTTCGGTCTGGAAGATCAAACTGTCGGCTTGATTCAGCTTCTCGATTTTCTCCCTCTCCGCTTTATCTGCAGCCGCATTGGCTTCAGCCTCTTTCTTCATTCTTTCGATTTCATCCTGAGATAAGCCAGAAGAAGCTTCGATTTTGATCTTCTGCTCCTTGCCGGTACCCTTATCTTTGGCGGATACATTGAGAATACCGTTGGCATCAATGTCAAAAGTTACTTCAATCTGAGGCACACCTCTAGGAGCGGGAGGGATATCCGTCAATTGGAACCTACCAATGCTTCTGTTGTCCTTGGCCATTGGACGTTCCCCTTGTAGCACGTGGATATCTACCGCAGGCTGGTTATCCGCAGCAGTAGAAAAGACTTCAGATTTCTTGGAAGGGATCGTGGTGTTGGCCTCGATCAACTTGGTGAACACCCCTCCCATGGTTTCGATACCCAAAGAAAGCGGCGTGACGTCTAGCAACAACACGTCTTTCACTTCACCGGTCAACACGCCTCCTTGAATAGCCGCTCCAATGGCAACCACTTCATCCGGGTTAACGCCCTTGGAAGGTTTCTTGCCAAAGAACTTCTCTACTTCTTCCTGAATTCTCGGAATACGTGTGGAGCCTCCGACTAAAATCACCTCATCAATATCAGATGGGGTCAAACCGGCATCCTGCATCGCTTTTTTAACCGGATCCAACGACCTCTTTACCAAATCTTCAGATAGCTGCTCGAATTTGGCCCTGCTCAACTGCCTCACCAAGTGCTTAGGCCCGGTTTGGGTTGCAGTGATATAGGGCAGGTTGATTTCGGTAGAAGACGAACTGGATAATTCGATTTTTGCTTTCTCCGCGGCCTCTTTAAGGCGTTGTAGTGCCATGGGGTCGTTTCGAAGATCGATTGACTCTTCCGATTTAAACTCGTCCGCCAGCCAGTTAATAATAACCTGATCGAAGTCGTCACCACCCAAATGAACGTCGCCATTGGTGGATTTTACCTCGAAGACACCGTCACCAAGTTCCAGGATAGAAATATCAAAGGTACCCCCCCCGAGGTCATACACCGCGATCTTCATATCCTGGTTTTTCTTATCCATGCCGTAAGCAAGGGCTGCGGCCGTCGGTTCGTTGATGATTCTCTTCACCTCCAAACCTGCAATTTGGCCGGCTTCTTTGGTGGCTTGACGCTCGGCATCGTTGAAGTACGCCGGAACAGTAATTACCGCCTCAGATACTTCCTGTCCGAGAAAGTCCTCGGCGGTGCTCTTCATTTTTTGAAGAATCATGGCCGAAAGCTCCTGCGGCGTATAGGAACGGTCACCGATCCTGATAGCTACCGTATCATTAGAACCCTGTTCTACCTTATAGGAAGCCTGCTTTTTCTCATCCGCCACTTCGGAGAACTTCTTCCCCATAAATCTTTTCACTGAGGAAATGGTATTGGCTGGGTTTGTAATCGCCTGACGCTTAGCCGGATCACCTACTTTCCTCTCACCATTCCCATTATCCAAAAATGCAACAATAGAGGGGGTGGTTCTTCTACCCTCACTGTTCTGTATCACCACAGGCTCATTGCCCTCCATTACAGCAACGCAAGAGTTTGTAGTGCCCAAGTCTATACCAATAATTTTTCCCATTTCGTTTATTTTTTTATTCTAAAATCTGATTCAATACGTGTTGTCACGACAGGTTGTTATCAACACATGTGCCAAGCGACTGAAACCGTAGTTTTGTGCCAGATTGTCAGCCAAGACGGCTAAGGGTTTCTGACAGTTCGTTGAATTCCATTAATAGGAAAGCCGTGGTACTGACAAATCTGTTATTATTTTTCGAGTCCATGCAACCTTGGTAGAAGGGACAGCATCTAGGTTAAAAAAAAGGCAGTAATGAGCAAACCGTTAAAAGCACGTATGAAATGGGGAACAGTACTCCTTGTCAGCTTGGCGGTTTCTATTGTCACCTCGGATGATCCATGCGATTCCACTGGGATATCTTCCCACGGTTTGACAAAAAAGCTATTTTTAAAAGCTGAAACACTGACCACCCCTTTTCTTTATTTTTTCGCGAATGAACAAGAGCCTTCCGAAGAAACTCAAACCGAACCCTCAACGCTAGGAGCAACAAACGGTTTCTCAGACGTGAATCCTATCGATCAGAAATAAAGATCTGATTGTACGGCCACAAGTCAAAGTTTATACCGTGCAGTTTTAACTTCAATAAGGCATAGATCTTTACCCCTAGATTTCTCTAACAACTTCCTTTTCCATTGGAGACATCGCTAAAGGAACGCAGATCAACCGCTTCAGTTCACCTTGGAAGGAGAGCTGTAA
>Ga0079224_100012413_pt1 | contig 11789 bp, 9 predicted proteins | sample Stecom2015_FD_80414 | JGI IMG/M metagenome (GOLD analysis project Ga0079224, IMG submission 80414) | Agricultural soil microbial communities from Utah to study Nitrogen management - Steer compost 2015 | ecosystem: Environmental > Terrestrial > Soil > Agricultural land | place: USA: Utah...
CGGCGAACGCCAGGGTGTCCCGCGCGGCGCCGGCCACCTGCGGTGCGCACCGCATCGAGTAGGCGTCCTGCACCGCGTGCGTGAAGTCGTCCCGGTGAGAGTCCATGATGGAGGAATCGCGTAACAGCTTGGCCAGGTTCGCCGCGGAGTCGGCCTGGCCAGGGTGCGGGCGCAGCGCCTGCAACACCGGCTGGAACGGCCGGTCGGTGCCGAGCATGGCCTCGATCGCCAGGGCGGCGGTCACGTCCGCCATGGTGAACAAGTGGGCCGCGTCCTCGATCGCCAGCAGCAGCAGGCCCAGCATCCCGTCGGTGCCGTTCACCAGCGCCAGGCCCTCCTTCGCCGCCAGCGCCAGCGGGGCCAGCCCGGCCTCCCGCAGGGCCGCGGCGCCCTCGCGCCGCTCGCCGTCAGGGCCCAGCACCCAACCCTCACCGGCCAGCACCAGCGCGCAGTGGGCGAGCGGTGCCAGGTCGCCGGAGGCGCCGAGCGAGCCGTGCTGCGGGACCCATGGTGTGAGCTCGTGGTTGAGCAGGTCCACCAGGGCCTGCGCGACCGCGGGGCGCACCCCGGAGTAGCCGGCGGCCAGGGCTCTGGCGCGCAGCAACAGCATGGCCCGCACCACCTCCCGCGGCATCGGCGGGCCGACCCCGGCGGCGTGGGAGCGGATCAGCGCGTGCTGCAATTCGGCCCGCCGGCCCGGGTCGACCAGGGTGCCGGCCAGGGCCCCGAACCCGGTGGAGATGCCGTAGACCGGGCGCTGGTCCCGCTCGATCTGCTCCACGATCGCCCGGCCGGCGGCCATGGCACTCACCGCGGCCGGGTCCAGCGCCGCCCGGGCGCCGCGCCGGGCGACCGCCAGCACCTCCTCGCGCCCCAGCCTGGACGCTCCGATCACGACGGTGGTCACTGCCGTACCCCATTGTGGAAGACGTCCCGCACCAGCGGTACGCCGGGCCGGTAGGCGAGGTACACGTACGAAGGCGCGTCCAGCACCACCAGGTCGGCCCGGGCACCCGGCCGCAGCACCCCCACGTCGTCGCGGCGCAGGGCCCGGGCGCCGCCGGCGGTCGCCGCCCACACCGCCTCGGCCGGGCTCATCCGTAGCTCGCGTACGGCCAGCGCGACGCAGAACGGCATGGCCGAGGTGTAGGAGGTGCCCGGGTTGCAGTCGGTCGCCAGCGCCACCGTGACCCCGGCCGCCAGCAGCGCCCGGGCGTCCGGGTAGGGCGCGCGGGTGGAGAACTCCGCCCCCGGCAGCAGGGTGGCCACGGTCTGGGAGCCGGCCAGCGCGGCCACGTCGGCCTCGGTCAGGTAGGTGCAGTGGTCGGCGCTGGCCGCGCCCATCTCCACCGCCAGCCGCGCCCCCGGCCCGGCGGAGAGTTGGTTGGCGTGTACCCGCAGCCCCAGCCCGCGGGCGGCGCCGGCTTCGAGCACCGCCCGCGACTGGTCGGCGTCGAAGGCACCCCGCTCGCAGAAGACGTCCACCCACCGGGCGTACGGTTCGGCGGCGGCCAGCATCTGCCCGCAGACCAGGTCCACGTAGTCGTCGGTGCGGCCGGCGTACTCCTCCGGCACCACGTGTGCGCCCAGGAAGGTGCTCTCCGGCGACACCTCGAACGCCACGTGCAGGCATCTGGCCTCGTCCTCGACGCTCAACCCGTACCCGCTCTTGACCTCTACGGTGGTGGTGCCCTGCCGCAGCGCCTCCGCGCGCAGCCCCATCGCGGTGGCGCGCAACTGGTCCGTCGTGGCCGCGCGGGTGGCGGCGACCGTGGCGTGGATGCCGCCGGGGACGTAGCGGGTACCCGCGCCAGGGTCCATGCGCGCGGCGAACTCGGCCGCCCGGTCCCCGGCGAAGACCAGGTGGGTGTGGCTGTCCACGAACCCGGGCAGGACCGCGCGCCCGCCGGCGTCGTACCGCTCGTCCGCGGCCGGCGACTCCCGGGCCGTGCCCACCCACGCCACCTGGTGTTCTTGCAGCACCACGGCGGCGTCACGGAGCAACCCCAACTGGCCCTCCCCGCTGGCCGGGTCGTTGGTCACCAGTTCGCCGATGTTGTCCACCAGTAGGCTCACGCGCCGTTCACCTCCTCGATCGCCCGGTCCACCTCCGCGATCGCCGCCCGCAGGGCGGCCGGCACGTCCAGGTACGCGTGGCGGCCCTCGCGGACCACCACCCGCCCGCCGGCCACTACCTGGGTCACGTCCGCGGCGGTGGCCGTGAACACCACCGCCGCCGGGTCGGTGCCGGCGGTCCGCACGCTGTCCAGGGCCACCGTGACCAGGTCCGCCCGCGCGCCGGTGGCGATGGTGCCGGCGTCCTCCCAGCCCAGCGCCCGGTGCCCGGCCAAGCTGGCGGCGTCGATCAGCTCGGCGGCGCGGAAGTGGCCGCGCCGCCGGTCCCGCAGCCGCAGGTGCAGTTCCACGCAGCGGGCCTCCTCGAACAGGTCGCTGGTGGCGTGGCTGTCGGTGCCGAGGCTGAGGGTGGCGCCGGCGTCCACCAGGGAGCGCGCCGGCCCGATCCCATCGGCGAGGTCGCGCTCGGTGGTGGGGCACAGGCAGACCCCGGTCCCGGTGTCGCCGAGCAGGCTGCGGTCCACATCGCTCAGGTGGGTGGCGTGCACCGCGGTGGTACGCGGACCCAGCACGCCCAGGTCCGCCAGCAACTCGGTGGGGCTGCGGCGGTGGTGGCGCAGGCAGGCCTGGTTCTCCGCCGGCTGCTCGGACAGGTGAAGGTGCAGCGGGGCCTGGTGCGCGGCCGCCCACCCCGCGACGACGGGGATCTGGGCCGCCGGCACCGCGCGTACCGAATGCACCGCGGCGCCCAGCCGCCACCGCTCCGGTTCCGGCCGCAGGGCGCCGACCCGCCGCGCCCAGGCGTCCGCGTCGGCGTCGCCGAACCGGCGCTGCGGCCCGGCCAGCGGCGAACCGTCCACATCGGCACTCAGGTAGCAGGTGTCCAGCAGGGTCAGCCGGATGCCGGCCCGCGCCGCGGCCGCCACCAGCGCGTCCGCCATCGCGTTCGGGTCGGCGTACGGCCGTCCGTCCGGGCGGTGGTGCAGGTAGTGGAACTCGCCCACGCAGGTGACCCCGGCCAGCGCCAGCTCCGCGTACACGGCGGTCGCCAGCGCGAGGTAGGTGTCCGGTCGCAGCACCTGCGCCACCTGGTACATCCGCTGCCGCCACGCCCAGAACGTGCCCAGCCCATGATGGGTACGCCCGCGCAGGGCGCGGTGGAAGGCGTGCGAATGGGTGTCGGCCAGCCCGGGCAGGGTGAGGCCGGCCAGCCGGTGGGCGCCCGGCGGCGGGGGCGCGCCGGGGACCACGGAGCGGAACCGGCCATTGTGGATTTCGATCGCCACGTCCGCCTGCGGCCGGCCGCCGACCCAGGCCAGTTCGGCGTGGTAGGCGGTCATGCCGGCCGCCCCCGGGTGCGGCCGGTCGCGGGCCCGGTCAGCACGCCAACTCCCGCAGCACGCCGGCGAGCGCGGCCACCCCGGCCGCGCAGTCGGCGTCGGTGGCCGCCTCGCCCGGGGCGTGTGAGACCCCGCTGGGGTTTCGGACGAACAGCATCCCGGTAGGCACGTGGGCGGCCAGCACCCCGGCGTCGTGCCCGGCCGCGGTGGCGAGCACCGGGGCCCCGCCGGTCGCGGCCACCAGCCTGCGCCGCAGGGCCGGGTCGAAGGTCACCGGCGGGGTCTGCGACTCGGGTCGCATGGAGACCGAGGTGCCGTCCCGGCCGGCCCGCTCGCCCACGCGTACCTCCACCGCCGCCACCATGGCGGCCAGCGTCTCCGGGTCGGCGGCGCGGGCATCCAGCCAGAGCGAGACTCCGGCGGCGACCGCGTTGGTGGCGCCCGGGTGGGCCAGCAGCCTCCCCACGGTGGCCCGCCCGCCGCGCTGTCGCGCCTCCTTGTTCGCCGCCAGCACCGCGTACGCGGCGGTCAGCATCGGGTCGCGGCGGCCGGCCATGGCCGCGGTGCCGGCGTGGTCGCCGGCGCCGGTGACCGAGATCCGCCACCGCCCGTGCGGCCAGATCCCGCTGCCGACCCCCACCGGCGCCCCCACATCCGCCAGGGCCCGGCCCTGCTCCACGTGCAGTTCCACGAAGTGGCCGATGCGGGCCAGGCGGGCCGGGTCCGGCCCGATGGCGTCCGGGTCGGTGCCGGCGGCGCGCATCGCCTCCGCCAGCGACACCCCGTCGGCGTCGGTCAGGGCCCGCGCCCGGTCCGGTGCCACCGCGCCGGTGAGCAGGCCGGAACCCAGGCAGGGTACGCCGAACCGGGCACCCTCCTCGGCCGCGAACACCGCCACCGCGACCGGGCGCCGCGGCGCCACCCCCCGCGCGGCCAGCAGGTCCACCGCCAGCAGGGCGCAGACCACACCCAGGGCGCCGTCGTACGCGCCGCCGTTGGGTACCGAGTCCAGGTGGCTGCCGGTCACCACGGCGTCGCCGGCCTCGGGGTCACCCAGCCAGGCGAACAGGTTGCCGTTGCGGTCGGTCTCCACCGCCAGCCCGCGGGCGGTAGCCTCCCGGGTGAACCAGGCCCGGGCGGCGAGGTCTACTTCGGACCAGGCCGGCCGGGTCCAGCCACCGTCCGGGTCGGCGCCGATCGGCAGCAGCGTGTCCCACAGCGCCCGGAACGCCTCAGCCATCCCGGCTCCGGGCACCGCCGCCGTCGTGAGGGCTGGTCTCCGCTTGCGGGCCGTGCTCAACCGGGGGATTCTCAACCGGGGGATTGTCAACCGGGGGATTGTCGTGCCGCGTCGGGACCCGCAGTCCGTGCGCGCCGGCCACCTCGTCGGCCAGGTGGTAGCCGGCGTCGACGTGGCGGAGCACCGCGGTGCCGGGGTCGTTGCTGAGCACCCGCGCCAGCTTCTCCGCCGCCAGGTCGGTGCCGTCGGCCACGCATACCTGTCCGGCGTGGATGGAGCGCCCGATCCCGACCCCGCCGCCGTGGTGGATGGAGACCCAGGAGGCGCCGGAGGCGGTGTTGACCAGGGCGTTGAGCAGCGGCCAGTCGGCGATCGCGTCGGAGCCGTCGGCCATCGCCTCGGTCTCCCGGTACGGCGAGGCGACCGACCCGCCGTCCAGGTGGTCCCGGCCGATCACGATCGGCGCCGCCACCGCACCGGTCGCGACCAGTTCGTTGAAGCGCAACCCGGCCCGGTCCCGCTCGCCGTGGCCGAGCCAGCAGATCCGCGCCGGCAGGCCCTGGAACGCGACCTTCTCCCCGGCCAGCCGCAGCCACCGGGTCAGCGACTCCTGCTCGGGAAACAGGTCCCGCACCGCGGCGTCGGTGACCGCGATGTCCGCCGGGTCGCCCGACAGCGCCACCCACCGGAACGGGCCCTTGCCCTGGCAGAACAGCGGGCGCAGGTAGGCCGGCACGAACCCCGGGAAGTCGAACGCCCGGTCGGCGCCACCCAGCTTCGCCTCGCTGCGGATGGAGTTGCCGTAGTCGAACACCTCGGCCCCGGCGTCCAGGAAGCCGACCATCGCGGTCACGTGCCGGGCCATGGAGGCGCGGGCCCGTTGCGCGTACTCCTCCGGCTTCGCCGCCGCGTAGGCGCGGGCCTCGGCCACCTCCACCCCCTCCGGCACGTACGAGAGCGGGTCATGCGCGCTGGTCTGGTCGGTGACGATGTCGATCTCCACGCCGCGCCGCAGCAGGTCGGGGAAGACGGTGGCGGCGTTGCCGACCACGCCGATCGAGTGTGCCCGCCGCTCCCGGCGGGCGGCGGTGGCGCGCGCCACCGCCGTGTCCAGGTCCGGCGCGACCTCGTCCAGGTAGCGGGTGGCCAGCCGGCGCTGGAGCCGGGCCGGGTCCACGTCCACGATCAGGCAGGCGCCGCCGTTCATGGTCACCGCCAGCGGCTGCGCCCCACCCATACCGCCGCAGCCCGCGGTCAGGGTGAGCGTGCCGGCCAGCGACCCGTCACCGCGGCCGGGACCGGTGCCGGCGAGCTTGGCCGCTACCGCCGCGAACGTCTCATATGTGCCCTGGAGGATGCCCTGGGTGCCGATGTAGATCCAGGAGCCGGCGGTCATCTGCCCGTACATGGTCAGGCCGAGCCGCTCCAGCCGGCGGAACTCCGGCCAGGTGGCCCACTCCGGCACCAGGTTGGAGTTGGCCAGCAGCACCCGCGGCGCCCATTCGTGGGTACGCAGGACGCCGACCGGTTTGCCGGAGGCGACCAGCAGGGTCTCGTCGCCGCCCAGCGTGGTCAGTGCCCGCACCAGCGCGTGGTAGGAGGGCCAGTCCCGGGCCGCCTTGCCGGTGCCGCCGTAGACCACCAGGTCCTCCGGGCGCTCGGCCACCTCCGGGTCCAGGTTGTTCTGCAGCATCCGCAGCGCGGCCTCCTGCGGCCAGCCCCGGGCGCTGCGGGCGGTGCCGCGGGCGGCCCGGACCGGCACCGCCGCCGAGCCAGGCGGGAACCGCGGCGGAGCGGCATCGTCGGCGCCCATGCCCCGACTCTAGCCGGCCCCCTCCCCCAAGAGGGGCGCCCTGATCAGGCTCAAGCCGTTATCGGGCGCCCCTGCTCAGACTGCGGCGCACCTGAGGGCCGGCGGCTACCCTGCGGCCGGCCGTGGTAGAACGTCGGGCGTGACCGCGCTCACCGATCTGCGCCGGGCCCTGGCCCGGACCCGGTTCGCCCCGCTGGCCGCGTTCCCGAAGCGGGCCGCCCGCGTGGCCCGCCACGACGCCCGGGTGGTCGGCACCTCGGTGCGGTGGCTGTTCACCTCCCGGGAGCACACCAACTACACCTACGACCTGACCGCGCTCAACCGCACTCATCTCGCCTGGTACGTGGCCGCGGTGTGCGAGGTGCCGGTGGCGTCGGTGCGGGAGTGGTTCGCCGAGTTGGAGAGCGACGAGCGGCTGCGCGGCCACATCCTGACCACCACCGCGACCGCGGCCCGGCGCGGCCTGGCCGACCGCGCCGTGCGCTACGGGCGGCGGCTGGGGTGGTACGCGATTGTCCGTGCCCGGCGGCCGGCGCACGTGGTGGAGACCGGCACCGACAAGGGGCTCGGCACCTGCGTCCTCGCCGCGGCGCTGCTGCGCAACGCCGAAGAGGGCCACCCGGGCCGGGTCACCTCGATCGACATCAACCCGGAGGCCGGCTACCTGGCCCGGTCAGCGCCGTGGGCGGACGTGGCCGGACTGGTGGTGGGCGACTCCGCCGCCGCGCTCTCCGCGCTGGAGTCCCCTGTGGACATCTTTCTGCACGACAGCGACCACGCGGCCGCCCACGAACGGGCCGAGTTGCGGGCGGTGGAGCCGAAGCTGGCACCGGGCGCGCTGTTGCTCAGCGACAACGCGATGCACACCGGGGTGCTGCCCAACCACGCGGAGCAGACCGGGCGCCGGTTCCTCGCCTTCGCCGAGCGGCCGGCGAAGCACTGGTTCCCCGGCGACGGCATCGGGGCGGCCTGGTAGCGCCCTGCCCTCAGGGAGATGAGCGCGTGGAGGGCTGGGTGGTGATCCAACTAGCTCGCCTATACGGATGGTGCAGGCATACCGGACACCACCCAGCCCTCCAAGCCGTGTGAGTCCACCGGGGCGGCTGGTAGACAGGAGCGCATGCGCCTCGCCTCCCTCCACACGTACCCGATCAAGAGCTGCCACCGGATCGATCACGACGGCGGGCCGGTGCCGGTGGAGCCGTGGGGCCTCGCCGGTGACCGGCGCTGGCTGGTGACCGACCTGGCCGGCCGGGGCATCACCCAGCGGGAGGTGCCGGCGATGACCCGGGTACGCCCGGCACTGGACCCGGCGGGTGGCCTGCGGCTCTCCGCGCCCGGGGTGGCCGACCTGACCGTCCCCGAGCCGGCCGCGCGGGAGGACCCGGAGGCGGGGGAGGCCGCCGGGGGAGCCGAGCGGAACCTGGTCAACGTGTCCGTGCACATCTCCAAGATCGCCGCCACTCCCGCCGGGCCGGCGGCGGACGCCTGGCTCACCGGGGTGCTGGGTCAGGAGGTGCGGCTGGTGTGGCTGGACGACCCGACCCGCCGGCCGGTGGAGCCGGAGTACGCCCGCCCGGACGACCGGGTCAGCTTCGCCGACGCGTACCCGCTGCTGCTGACCAACGCGGCCTCGCTGGACGCCCTCAACGGGTGGATCGCGGCGGGGGACAGCGGCGAGGGGCCGGTACCGATGACCCGCTTCCGGCCCAACCTGGTGGTGGCCGGTGCGGCGGCCTGGGCGGAGGACGGCTGGCTGGGCCACCGGCTGCGGATCGGGCCGGTCACGTTCCGGGTGGTCAAGCCGTGCGACCGGTGCGTGGTCACCACCACCGACCAGGAGACCGGTGACAAGGGTCGGGAGCCGCTGCGCACCCTGGGCCGCTACCGGAACATCGATCAGAAGCTGCTGTTCGGGGTGAACCTGATCCCGGACCCGCCCTACGGCGCGATCACCGTGGGCGACCCGGTCGAGCCTCTGGATTGAGCCCTCCCGGCAGCCAGGTCGGTCTTGCCCGCCGCGTGGGTGCGGGAGGGGGGACTCGAACCCCCACGCCCTCTCGGACACCAGGACCTAAACCTGGCGCGTCTACCATTCCGCCACTCCCGCGTGGCGCCTCGGATTCTAGCCCAGTCCCGGCCCGGCAAAGCCGCGGCGAAGCCGACCCCGCGCGGGTCAGTCCAGGCCCAGTTCGCGGCGCAGCCTCGCCACGTGGCCGGTGGCCTTGACCTGGTAGAGCGCCCGCTCGATCACGCCCTGCTCGTCGATGACGAAGGTGGAGCGGATCACGCCGGTGACCGTGCGGCCGTAGTTCTGCTTCTCTCCCCAGGCGCTGTAGGCTGTGAGCACCTTCTTCTCCGGGTCGGACAGCAGCGGGAAGGTGAGCCCGTCGCGGGCGCGGAACTTCGCCAGCTTCTCCGGCGGGTCGGGGGAGAGGCCCACCACCTCGTACCCGGCGGCACGCAGCGAGCCCAGCGAGTCGCGGAAGTCGCACGCCTGGGTGGTGCACCCGGGCGTCATCGCGGCCGGGTACGCGTACAGGATGACCCGCTTGCCGCGCTGGGCGGCGAGCGAGAACTCCTCGCCGGTGTCAGTGGGGAGCGTGAAGTCCGGGGCCGCGTCGCCAGGCTTGAGTCGCGCGTCGGTCATGCCGCCCAGCCTAGCGACCACCCCCGGGGCCACCGCGCTGGAGCGACACCGGGGGAGGGTGTGCCGAACCAGATGGCTGCCGGTAGCGTGGCGGCGGGTATGAGTGAAGCGGACGCCACCCCATTCACGGTCGGCACCCGGCGGGCACGCCTGGTGCGGTCCGCGGCCCTGGGTTCCCTGCTCGGACTCCTGCTGGCCGGGCTGCTGCTCGTCGCCGGGCCCGCCGCCCCGGCGGCGGCGCACGCGAGCCTGGTCGGCAGCGACCCCTCCAACGGGTCGGTGATCTCCACGCCCCCCACCGAGGTCACGCTCACCTTCTCCGAGCCGGTGCGGTTGGTGCCGGACCGGGTGCTGATAGTGGCGCCGGACGGCGGGCGCGCCGACGCCGGGGAGCCGCGGGCGGAGGGCGCCGAGGTGTTCATCCCGGTGGACGACGCCTCCGCCACCGGGACCTACCTGGTCAGCTACCGGGTGATCTCCGCGGACAGCCACCCGGTCGCCGGCAGCATCACCTTCTCCGTCGGCTCGCCGTCGGCGGAGCCGCCGGTGCTCGCCGACGACGGCGGGTCGGACCCGGTGGTGGCGACCGCCGTAAGCGTCAACAAGTACCTCGGGTACGCGGGGCTGGTGTTCCTGATCGGGTCCGGGGTGATGCTGGCGCTGCTGTGGCCGCGCCGGCTGCCGCGGCAGGGCCCGGCGAAGCTGCTCTGGGTAGGTGCCGGGCTGGTGGCGCTGTCCACCGCCGCCGGGGTGTGGCTCCAGGTGCCGTACAGCACCGGTGGCGGGATCTTCGACGTGAGCGGGGACGCCCTGCGGGACGTGCTCGCCAGCGCGTACGGGACCGCGCATGTGGTCCGGCTGGGGGTGCTGGTCGCGGTGGCGCTGCTGCTGCGCCCGCTGCTGGCCGGCTCCGCCGCCCGGTCGGACCTGGTGCTGCTCGCCGGCCTCGGCCTGGTGGGGCTGGGCACCTGGCCGGTGGCCGGGCACCCCATCGCCTCCCCGGTGCCAGCGGTCTCGATCGCGGTCCAGACAGTGCACCTCGCCGCCGCCGCGTTCTGGATCGGCGGCCTGGTGGCGCTCGCCGGCTTCCTGCTGCGGCGGGCCGACGAGCGGGAGTTGGGCGCGATCCTGCCGGTCTGGTCCGGCTGGGCGGCGGCCGCCGTCGCGGTGCTGATGGTGGCCGGCGTGATCCAGGCCGTGATCGAACTGGCCGTGCCGGAGGCGCTCTGGTCCACCACCTACGGGGTGCTCCTGCTGGTCAAGATCGGCCTGTTCGCCGGGGTGGTCGCGGTGGCCGGGTACTCCCGGCGGCTGGTCCGCACCAAGATCGCGCCGACCCGCCCGGGGGCGCTGCGGCTGGCCGTGGTGGCCGAGTCGCTGGTGCTCGCCGGGGTGCTGGTGGTTTCTTCGGTGCTGGTGCAGACCACGCCGGGGCGTACCGACGTGGCGCAGGAGTCGACCCCCGTGGTGGAGGACTACGCGGTCACACTGGACAGTGAGTTGTACTCGCTGCAGGTTCTGCTGGAACCCGGCAGGCAGGGCACCAACCTGGTCCACCTGTACGCGTACAGCCCGGAGGGAGAGGCGCAGCCGGTGCTGGAGTGGCAGGCCAGCGCCGCGCTCCCGGAGGCCGGGGTGGAGCCGATCGACATTCCCCTGCTGGCGCTCACCGACGAGCACGCGACCGGCCAGGTGGTGCTGCCGGTCGCCGGAGACTGGCAGTTCCGCTTCACCCTGCGACTCTCCGAGTTCGACCAGGCCTCGGTGGAGGCGACGGTCCCGATCAATTGACCAAATAGCTAGTCATCAAATAGCTAGCGGACATCACTCTGGAGGTACTCATGCGTGGCGCAGCCGGGCGTACCGGGCTCGGGCTGGTCCTCGCCGGGGTGGTCACCGCGGCGTCGCTGTTCCTCGCGACCCCGGCCGCGGCCCACGTCAGCGTGCACGCCGACGACGCGGTGCCGGGCAGTTCGGCCCGGGTGGTATTCCGGGTGCCGAACGAAGGTGAGACCCCGACCACCAAGCTGCGGGTGCAACTCTCGCCGCAGGGGGCGCCTCCGATCCCGTCCGCGACCACCGCGGCGGTGCCCGGCTGGCGGGTGGAGGTGGAGTACCTGACCTTGGAGGAGCCGGTGGAGGGCGCGCACGGAGAGGAGGTCACGCAGGCCGTGGCCACCATCACCTGGACCGCCGAGGACGAGGACTCCGGCATCCAGCCCGGCCAGTTCGGGGAGTTTCCGGTGGTGATCGGGCCGCTGCCGGAGGCGGAGCTGCTCTACTTCCCCACGTTGCAGACGTACGCCGGGATCGACGAGCCGGTGGACTGGATCTCCCCGCCGGAACCGGACGGGTCGGAGCCGGAGGATCCGGCACCGGTGCTGCGGCTCTCCGGCGCGGACGGTGAGCCTCCGGCCGGCGAGGGGGGTGACCCGGCCGGCGAGCCCGGGGAGCCGGCGGGCGGCGCTGCGGACGCTGGCGGGTCCGGCGATGACGGGGCGCCGGTGTGGCTGAGCCTGGCCGGTCTGATAGCCGGCCTGGCCGGTCTGGCGCTGGGTGGCGCCGCGTTCGCGCGTACCACCCAGCGGGCAACCGGCGAGCGGGAGTAGCCGGGCGCCAACCCGTAAGCTGTGCCTCGTGGCTGGTGACGCGGACCGCTTGGTGTGGGTC
>Ga0079224_100012414_pt1 | contig 11789 bp, 9 predicted proteins | sample Stecom2015_FD_80414 | JGI IMG/M metagenome (GOLD analysis project Ga0079224, IMG submission 80414) | Agricultural soil microbial communities from Utah to study Nitrogen management - Steer compost 2015 | ecosystem: Environmental > Terrestrial > Soil > Agricultural land | place: USA: Utah...
GTTCCCGGCAGAAGAATGGGTATTAGCCAGCCATCGGAGAACAGTTTGGACTGCGGGAAGCCGAAGCCGTCGGGGTCCATGAGCGCGCCGTGCATGAGGTAGCTCAACAGCAACTCAGCCACATAGACCAACATCAGGGATACCAGAATTTCGTTGGCATTGAAGAAATCCCGCAAAGCGGCGGTGATGGCGGCCCAGGCCATGCCACCCAGGGCGCCGGCCAGCAGCGCAAGGCTGATAAGCCAGAAACCGCCGTTGCTTTCGTCGTCCAGCCACAGAACCACGGTTCCTGCCAGGATGGCGCCCACCACGAGCTGACCTTCCGCCCCGATGTTGAAGACGTTGGCTCGAAAACAGATGGATAAGCCGACGGCGATCATCAGCAGAGGAGCGACCTTGACTCCGACTTCCGCCCATCCGTGCAGATCCTTGATAGGCTCAAGGAAAAAAACCTGCAAACTGACCAGAGGATCTTTTCCCACGGCCATGAAAAGAATGCTGCCGCATAACGCGGTAAGCAGCACCGCTAGCAGCGGTGAACACCAGGCCATTAGCCGTGAGGGCTGCGCGCGACGCTCAAGTGTCAGCATGTCCGCCCTCTTCGTCCCACAAGCCGCTCATCCAGCGGCCAATCATATCCAGCGTTGCCTCGCGTGTCGGCAGAGAGGGTGACAGGCGGCCCTTGGCCATCACCACCAGGCGATCAGATATCTCGAACAATTCGTCCAGATCTTCGGAAATCACCAACACGGCACAACCCGCATCGCGCAGTGCCAGGAGTTCGGCGCGGATCTGAGCGGCGGCGCCGACATCCACGCCCCAGGTAGGTTGCGCCACCAGCAGCACGCGGGGCTGGCGGGTCACCTCGCGCCCAATGATGTACTTTTGCAGATTCCCGCCTGACAAACTGCCAGCTACGGCCTGTGGCCCATGGGCCCTGACGCGAAACCGATCGATGATGCCCCCGGCCAGCCTGCGCAGAACGGGACGCTGGATGAAGCCGCGTCGCAAGGTGCTGCGATTCTGGTGGGAGAGCAGCATATTCTGAGCAAGGGAGAGATCGGGAACCGCCCCCCGGCCCAAACGTTCTTCCGGCACAAAACCCAGGCCCTGCGCGCGGCGCCAGGCAGCCGAGGTATGACCCACTGGTTTATCTTCGAACAAAATCGATCCGCGCGGTGCGCGGCGGTCTTCGCCCGCCAGTATTGCCAACAGTTCCTGCTGACCGTTGCCGGATACGCCCGCCACGCCGAGAATTTCGCCCTCGCGCAGGTCCAGATTAATGTCGCTCAGGGGTGTGGCAAAAGGGTGCGCACGCGGAACACTCAGATTGCGCACGGATAGAACGACCCGCCCGGCATCCCGTTGCCCTGGCCGCACAGCCGGCGGCTCGCTGCCAATCATCATGCTCGAAAGGCTGGCCTCGGTTTCCTGACGTGGATCACAGACACCGGTTACTCGGCCAGCGCGCATCACCGTGCAGCGGTGACACAGTTGCCGGATTTCATCGAGCTTGTGGCTGATATAAACAATGCTGCAGCCTTCCGACGCCAGCTGGCGCAAGGTCTGGAACAACGCTTGCACTGCCTGCGGCGTCAGAACTGAGGTGGGCTCGTCAAGTATGAGCAGTTGTGGTTCACCCAGCATGGCCCGAACGATTTCAACGCGTTGGCACTCGCCCACTGACAAGGTGTGCACATGGCGCTGGGGCTCAAGCTCTAGCCCATATTGAGCGGCCTTCTGCGCGATGCGGGCTTCGAGTTCAGCCATGCGGTGTCGCCCAGGCAGCCCCAGAGCAATGTTTTCCGCGACGGTCAGCGTATCAAAGAGGGAGAAATGCTGGAACACCATACCGATGCCCAGTTCGCGCGCCGCGGCGGGGTTGGAAATTTCAACTTCCTTGCCATTCCAGCGAATCGAGCCGGCGTCCGGACGAGCCACACCATAGATGATTTTCATCAATGTGGACTTGCCCGCGCCGTTCTCGCCAAGAATGGCATGAATTTCGCCAGGCATGACGGTGAGGTCCACGGCGTCGTTGGCAACTACGGACGGGTAGCGTTTGCTGATCCCTCTGAGTGCCAGGCGGGCGGGTCTCGCGGCAGGTTCCATGCTACTTACGCTGTAGCGCCTTTTCGATCTTCTTGTCGGTCTTGTATTGCCCCAGGGCGTACACGGCCCACAGTGCAGCAGGGAGCCAACCGATCAAAGTGATCTGCAGAATCAAACAAATAATGCCCGCAACCGGCCTGCCAATCGTAAAGAAAGTGAGCCAGGGCAGCAGGAGGGCGATCAGCAATCGCATGGCCGTAATCTGTGTGGGGAAAGAAAAGACCGCTATTCTAACCCGTACACAGCACATTGATCTTCAGGAACAAAAACATGTCAAGCATCTGGGCGGCATTTCTGCAGGAATTCTCCGACGTTGCAGACCTCAACGAAGCCACAGTGATCTGTATCCGGCTGAGTATGGCAGCCATATTGGGCGCCCTGATCGGCTATGACCGTGAGCGCCGCGGCAAGGAAGCTGGGTTGCGCACGCACATGATGGTGTCCATTGGTGCAGCGCTTTTCATCATGGTGCCCATGCGCGGGGGCATGGAGCTAGCCGATGCCAGCCGCGTTCTGCAGGGCATCATCACCGGCATTGGCTTCTTAGGGGCCGGAGCCATACTCAAACAAGATAGGCATGCCTCCATTCGGGGGCTGACCACCGCATCCAGTATCTGGGTTGCCGCCGGAATAGGCATCGCGGCCGGTATGGGGCGAGAGATTACCGCCGTCATGGGTACATTGTTCGCCCTCTTCATCCTGGTAGTAGTGCGGCGCTTTGAACGGCACATTGGCACGGTAAAAGATGTTCAGCCTGAGTCCAGAGATCCTCAACAAGCCGGGCATCGCCCTTAAGAGTGCTGAAGCGGCCAGACCACAGGGCACCTTCCCTGGTTCTGTCGGCACCCTATGTCTCCGGGCGACCAGCCGTTTTCACTTTTTCTTGCCCCTAACGCTCGCGCATTCCCCCTCGTCACCGGTACCCACGTTCAATAGGGGAATCAGCGCGGCGAGAGGCGTGGCTACGACCCCCAGCGCAATGGCCGCTCCGGCCCGCGCAGCGACGGGCGCCGCCTGTACACCGACGTCTGGATTCTTGAAGGTGCCCTTGGCATAGAGGGGGGAACGCAGGGTGAAAATGCGCAAGGTCTTGTTCTGCGGTTTGATATCCAAATCGAGCGTTTCTTTTTTCAGACTGATGACGCCCTCCATTGTGACGACAGCATCTTCGGTTTCAAGCACGAAAGCACGTGTCTTCATCACGCCGTTGTTGACGGAGAAATCCGCGACCAGACATTCGAGCATGACCTGCTCATCGCCAAATAATTTGACGAAGATAACGTTGGCTACGTTCAAACCGGCTGCTTCCATCAGAAAGCGGCTGATGGTGCCGCGGCTGAGCGCAAGGCTGAGATTCCCACTGGAGGAACCTAGGAGACTGGCGATGGAATCCCCTGCGCCCTTGAGCTTGGCATTTCCGTGCAGCTGACCAAAGCTGGCATTCATGGATTCCGCACCGGGGAATAACTGCTTGAGCTTCAGGCCACGCGCCTCCGTGACCATTTCTCCCTGTAATACCTCGCCGCGCCCATCAATATGAATGGTATTGGAAAGCGTACCGCCCGCGACACCGAAGTTCAGCGGTTCGAAAGATAAGACGCGATCCTTCAGCAGAACGTGGGCCTCAATATCGTCAAGCGGCAGGTTTTCATTCTGAACAATGCGTTTTCCCTTGAATTTGACGTCTGCATCCATCAATTCCCAGGTTTCGCTTCCAATGCGGGCGACAGGCAGCACCTTGCCCTTGGGCTGGGCCCGCCGCTCAGCATCGTCATCGCGCTTGGGACGATCTGGCACATCTTTGCGGCTGGTATCTGCACCAATTAGCGGGCCGAGATCGCGGAAATGCAGCAGGTCCGAAGCCAGTTCACCTACAAGCAGCGGACGTTCAGGGCCTACCCGATACTCCACGGTGCCACGCAGGTCGCTGTCCCCCACGGTTCCCGTGAAATCTTCGTACCGCCAGCGATCTTCTTCACCTTCCAACATCCCAAGCAAGCGCCCTTCTGTCACGAATGGAGGAGTGCCAGGCAGGGCGAGCCCGAACAAGGCATTGAGATCCGCCAGACTGGACCCTGCGAGCTTGAGCCGAACGTCCACGGAAGCCAAGCCCTTGGGCACGCTCATCGAGCCTTCTACAGCAATTCGGGTTTCACCGAAACTGACCTCTCCTTGCATGGGAAAGGGTTTGCTGCCATCGCGCAGTGAGAGCAGGCCACCGACTTTGCCGCTGCCCCCTACTTCGGTTTCGTTGTAGGTGCCAGACGATTCCCAATCCATGCCGTAACCGCCTTCATCAGTATCGAGACTGTTGAAGCGTGTGGTCATGTCGAGCTTGCGCATCTCATCCACAACCTGAAGATCCACGCGTTTCAGCGCAATGCTTTGTAGGTCGACCGTCCAGCCCTGCTTATCGTCGTTGTCTTTCTTGCGCCGCTGATAGATCCAGTTGGTCTGCTCCTGCTGATTGCGTTGCAGGAAGACACGGCTCTGACCGATCTCGAGTCGGGGTATTTCCACATGCCGCTTGAGCAAAGGGAGTGGATTGACACTGAGGCCAAGGTAATCGATTCGGGCCATGTGCTCCCCCGTGCCGGCGAAGCCTTCCGGATGAGCAACGACAATGTCGTGTCCGCTGATATGGGGCCAGGGCAACCAGCCGCTACGCCACTGCCAATCGACATCAAGGTCGCCCTGTATGGAAACGGGCCGCTGCAACGCGTCGCCAGCCTTTTCCTCCACCCAGGGCCGCAGGCGGTTCCAATCGAAAGTGGCGATTATCACGATCAGAACCAGCAGCACGCCGATTAAGCCTGCCGCTGCCCACAATAACCATCGCGTCGCGCGTGTCATTCGTTGTCTCCCTCGGGCAGAGGCAAAAAAAAGCCCGCCGAATGCGGGCTTGCAAATTTGATGCCTAAGCATCAGACAGGCTCTTTAACGATTTTCGGTCAAACAGACTCTGGCACCCGTTCGTGCATGGAGCCCGTGGCCGCATAGCGTTGATGCCATTCGAAGGCCTCTGCCAGCAGATGCGGGGTGTGCCCACCAGCTGCACACGCGCGTCGGTAGTAGCTGCGCATCATGTCGCGGTATTCAGGATGCACACATCGCTCGATAATCAAGGCAGCGCGCTCGCGAGGCGCCAGACCGCGAAGGTCAGCCAAGCCCCATTCCGTTGCAACGACGTCGACGTCGTGTTCGGTGTGATCTACGTGTGTGACCATGGGCACAATGCTGGAAATCGCACCGCCCTTGGCGACGGATTTCGTGACGAAGATGGACAGGTGCGCGTTGCGAGCGAAGTCGCCCGAGCCACCAATGCCGTTCATCATATGTGTCCCTCCCACATGGGTGGAATTCACATTGCCATATATATCGAATTCCAGGGCGGTGTTAATGCCAATGATGCCCAGGCGGCGAACGATTTCCGGGTGGTTGCTGATTTCCTGCGGGCGCAGCACGAGCCGAGAGGCATAGCGCTCCACATTGTTCAGAAATTTGCGATTCATCTCGGCCGACAGGGTGATGGATGACGCCGAAGCAAAGGTGAACTGACCAGAATCCAGAAGTTCGAAAGAGCTGTCCTGCAGCACTTCCGAATACATGGTCATGCCGCTGAATGAGGATTCCAGCAAGCCATGCAACACCGCGTTAGCGATAGTGCCGATACCCGCTTGCAAAGGAAGAAGGGACGGAGTCATTCGGCCCGCTGCCACTTCATCAGAGAAGAAATCAACAACATGACGCGCAATGGCACGGGTATCTTCGTCTGGAGGAAGATTCGCTGATGGGCTGTCATCGGTATTGGTGACGACGATGGCCGCAATTCGTTTCGGGTCCACCTTGATGGCGCTGCTACCGATACGCTGCGAGACGGATGTCAAAGGAATGGGCCGACGTTGAGGCCGGTCTTCAGGCAGGTAGATGTCATGGAGACCTTCCAGGGCCAAGGGCATTGCAAGGTTCAGTTCAACAATCACGGTGTTAGCCTGTTGTACGAAACTGGCGGTGTTGCCCACGGAGGTTGTGGGCACAATGCTTCCATCCTCGCGAATAGCCACCGCTTCGACGACGGCCACATCAATGGCCGGCAAACTGCCGCATCGCAGCTGTTCCACAGTCTCCGACAGGTGCTGGTCCAGGAACATCACCCGACCGTCATTGATTTCCTTGCGCAGCACGGCATCGGCCTGGAAAGGCATGCGGCGCGCAAGCAGGCCCGCCTGAGCCATCATTCCGTCGTTATCATTACCCAGAGAAGCGCCTGTCACCACGTTCAGGCGCAAACCATCCTCGCGCGCACGTTGTGCCAAAGCCTGTGGCAGCGCCTTGCAGTCGCCTGCCTTGGTGAAGCCACTCATGCCGACCGTCATCCCACTACGGAACAGTGTGGCGGCCTGATCGGCCGACATTACACGGCTCTCCAGCGCCGTATGACGAATCCTGTCTCTGTACATAGCTTTCTCTTAAGTGTGCTTGAGGTGATTACTGTCGCAGGTTAGCATCGACAATATGAATTAACTTCCGGCCTTTCATTCCTTTTATTCATGGGAAAAACACATGGATATCCGCTCCCTGCGCTACTTTACGGAGACCGTGCGCCTGGGCAGTTTTACCGATGCAGCGCGCGTTCTGAATGTGACGCAGTCGACGATCAGTAAGATGGTTCGCCAGCTGGAAGACGAGCTGGGCGAACCCCTGCTATTGCGTGACGCCAGGGGTCTGGCGCTGACCGATGTCGGCAACGTAGTGCATAGCCGGGGGCGGGAAATTCTGCTGGCCATGGAGCAGTTGCATCAGGAGGTGCGGGAAACCCAGTCGCTGGCACGAGGCAGCCTGGCGCTTGGTATGCCCCCCATGATCAATCTGCTGTTCACGGAAGTGCTCAAGCAGTACCGGCGCGAGTTTCCTCGAATCGATCTCAAGCTTTTCGAGTGCACAGGCCAGGAAGTGGAGCAACGGGTGGCCAGCGGTGAGCTCGCAGCCGGCATGACCGTACTGCCGCTTGAACCGGAGGAAGGGGTAGCGAACGCCCGGGTAGCGGGTCATCGGGTATGGGCCATTGCACTGGACGGCAGCCTGAAGGGACAGGCAGAAACCGTCGCTCTACGCACGGTCGCCCAGCATCCACTGGTTCTGCTGAACGACGACTTCGCTTTGACCCGCCTATTGCGTCGGCACTTCGCCAGGGTAGGGCTTGAACCGAAAATAGAAGCGCAAAGTGGGCAATGGGACTGGACGGTCGCCATGGCGCGCGCGGGTATGGGCGTTGCCCTGCTTCCCGAACCCTTTGTGGAACGCATCAATACACAAGGACTGGACTGTCGGCCGGTATCTCAGCCCGACGTGATGTGGGAAATCGCCCTGCTCTGGAACGAGCGCCGCCGCTCCCATGCATTGAATGCGTGGTTGGATCTCTGCCGGGCCAGTATGGGGGGAGACTGGCCCGAAGAGAATGAGGCCTGGGCGCCGTAGATACCCTTCTTCATGGGGAAGCAAGCCCGGCGAGGGGCGAGAAAAAACCCGGCGCGAGGCCGGGTTGGAAACGCGAGTTTAAATCGCGGGAAGGAAACTCAGGCTCAGGCGGAGGCGGCAACCTTTGCTGCAGCATCTTCCTGTTCATCCACAGAACTGCGGATGAGATGGTCAAAGGCACTCAGTGCAGCCTTGGCGCCTTCACCTGCAGCGATGATGATCTGCTTGTAGGGCACTGTCGTAGCATCGCCTGCCGCGAACACACCGGGGAGCGAAGTCTGGCCCTTGGCATCGACCTCGATTTCACCGAAGCGCGACAAGGACACAGAATCCTTCAACCACTCCGTATTCGGCACCAGGCCAATCTGGACAAACACCCCTTCCAATTCGACACGATGGTCTTCGCCGGTGACACGGTCCTTATAGGACAGGCCGTTCACCTTCTTGCCATCACCGTGGATTTCAGTGGTCTGCGCCGATGTGATGATCTTCACATTGGGCAAACTGCGCAGCTTACGTTGCAATACTTCGTCGGCACGCAGAGCGTCGTTGAATTCGAGCAGCGTGACGTGATTCACCAAGCCGGCGAGATCAATGGCCGCTTCCACGCCAGAGTTGCCGCCGCCAATCACTGCCACACGCTTACCCTTGAACAGAGGGCCGTCACAGTGCGGGCAATAAGCCACGCCAGCATTGCGGTATTCGCGTTCACCAGGCACGTTGACTTCGCGCCACCGTGCGCCAGTGGCCAGAATCACGGACCGGCTCTTTAGTACGCCACCGTTCTCGAGTTCGATCTCGACCATCTTGCCCGGCTTCAGCTTCACGGCGCGCTGCAGGTTCATGATGTCGACATCGTAAGCCTTGACGTGCTCTTCCAGAGCAGCTGCGAACCGTGGGCCTTCGGTTTCCTTCACCGAAATAAAATTTTCGATGGACATGGTGTCCAGCACCTGGCCGCCGAAGCGCTCCGCCACCACACCGGTGCGAATTCCCTTGCGCGCTGCATAAACTGCCGCTGCGGCGCCAGCCGGGCCACCCCCCACGACCAGTACGTCGAAGGGCTCCTTGGCGCTGAGCTCTTCAGCCTTGCGTGCCCCGGCAGAGGTATCCAGCTTGGCGAGGATTTCTTCCACACTGGAGCGGCCTTGGCCAAAGACTTCCCCGTTCAGGAAGACGGTAGGCACTGCCATGATCTGGCGCGCTTCCACTTCAGTCTGGAAGAGGGCTCCGTCGATGCTGGTGTGCTTGATGCGCGGGTTGATCACTGCCATGGTGTTCAGAGCCTGAACCACGTCGGGACAGTTCTGGCAGGACAGCGAGAAATAGGTTTCGAATTCGTAATCGCCGGGCAGGTTGCGGATCTGCTCGATCACGGCCTCTTCCAGCTTGATGGGGTGCCCACCGACCTGAAGCAGAGCCAGCACCAGCGAGGTGAACTCGTGGCCCAGCGGAATGCCGGCGAAGGTGACGCCAATTTCCGACCCTGCACGCTGAATGCGGAAGGCCGGTTTGCGATCGGACAGGTCGCTGCGCTCAACCAGCGTAATCTTGCCCGACATCTCGGCGATTTCCGTGAGCAGACCACGCAGTTCAGCGGCCTTGGGCGAATCGTCGAGGCTCGCAACGAGCTCGATGGGCTCGCGGAGCATTTCCATGTAGGACTTCAACTGGTTTTTGACATTTGCGTCTAACATAACGTAGCGACCTCTCAAATCTATTTTGGCGGAGCCGCGCCCAGCTTGTGACCAGGCGCGTTGTGGTTTTATGGAGATTCCGTGCCATCCAGACACGGAACCTCCTGGGCTAGCCCTTTAAGAGGTACCGCCCTTAGATCTTGCCGACCAGGTCCAGCGACGGCTTCAGGGTTTCAGCACCCTCTTCCCACTTGGCCGGGCACACTTCACCCGGGTGAGCGGCGATGTACTGAGCAGCCTTCACCTTGCGCAGGAGCTCGGAAGCCACACGGCCGATGCCGTTGTCGTGCACTTCCATTACCTTGATGTAGCCTTCGGGGTCGACCACGAAGGTACCGCGCAGCGCGATGCCTTCTTCTTCGATCAGAACTTCGAAGTTGCGAGCCAGGGTATGGGTGGGGTCACCGATCATCGGGTAGTTGACCTTGCCGATGGCGGGCGACGAATCGTGCCATGCCTTGTGCGAGAAGTGCGTGTCGGTGGACACAGCGTAGATCTCGACACCCAGCTTCTGGAATTCGGCGTATTGCTCGGCCAGGTCTTCCAGCTCAGTCGGGCAGACGAAGGTAAAGTCGGCAGGGTAGAAAACGAACACGGACCACTTGCCGGCAACGGTTTCGTTGCTGACGTCGACAAACTTGCCGTTGTGGTAGGCGGTTGCTTTGAACGGCTTGATTTGCGTGTTGATCAAGGACATTGCGTTTCCTTCCTTAAGTTTGGTTGGGTTGAAAATCGTTTACAGGCTCTAGTATAGGCAGCGGCCACCAATAAATCTAATTGATAGTTTTAATGCAAGCAATTGATAAAGGCTATTGCTCAGCATGCTGCCGCGAATCGGAATGCCGTGGGAGTTGCGCCCTTCGAAGCCTGCCGGCATCCGGCCCTTGTCGCGCATTTCCTGCAAGGGAAAGCATAGCGCTACAAACTTTATATATGGGGACTAACCCTAGGAAAACAAGGGAGATGGGCGGCAGCAGCCAAGCGCTTCACGCGAGAGCGCCAACAGACCAACGCCGCTATGGATTGCTATTCTCGCGGCTTGACGTGCAGCGGACGGCCCGCTCCCCATCCACTGACCATGGCAGCCAGACCAATGCCAAGTATCAGCCAGGCCGACGCCCCATGCCCACCGGTGGAAGCGTAAAGGGAGCCGACCAACATGGGGCCAAAGGCGGCAAGCAGGTAACCAATGGTCTGGGACATACCGGATAGCCGTGCAGCGACACGCGAATCTGGCGAACGAAGGATGATGACGGTCATGGCGATCGCGAAGAGGCCCCCCTGCCCTATGCCTTGCAACAAAGCCAGTACCGGAAGCAGCCCCACGGGTGCCAGCACCAGGCCCGCCAGCGTGAGCGCCGCAAGCAGAGCCAAGCCGGCATTGAGCAGACTTTGCGAGCGCATGCGGGCCGCGATAGGCGGAACGAGCAGGCAGGTGGCAACCTGCACCATCACAGATGCGGACACGTAAAACCCTGCGGTAACAGCGTCCAACCCGCGCCAACGCAGGATCGGTGCCATCCAGCCCAGAACACAGTAGGCCAACGCAGATTGCAAACCCATGAAGCACGCCACTTGCCATGCCAAGCCGTCGTGCAGCAAACGGATACGGGGAAGATGACGGCTGGAAGCCGGAGTCTTACTCTTCAGACTGTAGGGTGTCCAGAACAGCGCCACGGCGAATGCAGGCAGGGCCCAGACCGCCAGACCAAACTGCCAGGAACCTCCCCAAGCTGCCAGCGGCACAGCCAGGGCGGCCGCGGCCGCCGCGCCACCACACAAGGACATGGTGAACAGGCCGGTCATGAGCGCGACGCGATCTGGAAAGTCGCGCTTGACCACACTGGGCAGCAACACGTTACCCATGGCAATGCCGGCACCAGCCATGGCGCTGCCAAGAAATAACGTGGTGGTCATGTCAACGGCGCGCAAGGCCGTTCCGGTGCCAATCAGCACCAGCACGGAGAGCAGGACACGCTCCACGCCGAAGCGGTCGGCAAGCCCCGGCGCGAATGGAGCAAATAGCCCAAGACAAAGGACTGGAAGGGTTGTCAGGTATCCAGCCATGGCGCCCGACAAGTTCAGAGCCTGGCTGACTTCCGGTAGGAGAACAGACAGGCTCGAAAACAGGGGCCGCAGGTTGAAAGCGATCAGCAGCAAGCACAAGCCCAGGAAAATGCCGCCCTTGACGGCAGTCGAGGACGGCAGGCTGGCTGCACGAGCGTGATCGCTGATTGTCTCGCTCGGGGTATTTCTTGTTGTCATTGCGGCATCATAACGCCGGTACTGTTCCCTGTTCCACCAAGCTGCGGTGCTGATTCAACGCCTGACGGACGATGTCGCTCAGCCCTTCGCCCTGCTGGGTATCCAAGTGCTCAAGAATTTTCCTACGCATACGCGGTTCCCAGAACTTGCGTACATGTTGGGCAATGTCAGCAAGCGCCTGGGCTCGATCGGGCATGGGTTCAAAAAAAGTCCCGATCTGATTCGCCATGCGCACCA
>Ga0079224_100012415_pt1 | contig 11789 bp, 8 predicted proteins | sample Stecom2015_FD_80414 | JGI IMG/M metagenome (GOLD analysis project Ga0079224, IMG submission 80414) | Agricultural soil microbial communities from Utah to study Nitrogen management - Steer compost 2015 | ecosystem: Environmental > Terrestrial > Soil > Agricultural land | place: USA: Utah...
AAGAATTTGTATGCCGTAAGTGAACTTGGACCCGGGGACAACAGCTCCGGTTTTATTCATTCTTTTAGAATAAATCCCGATCATAGTCTGGAAGAGATAGGTAAGATCTCTACTGAAAGTTTTGCTCCATGTCATATTTCGGAAGATGCCAGCGGTCGTTTTCTTTTTGTGGCAAATTATGTAGGAGGTGTGGTAATGATGTATGAGAAAGATGCAGAGGGAGCATTAATTGTAAGGCAAAAAATTGTTCTGGAAGATCCGGAGTATTCCCATCCGCATTCGGTTAATATTTCGGCAAATAACAACTTTGTATATGTACCGGACCTGGGGAAGAGCAGAATTTACACTTTTATCCTGGATACAGATGCCGGTATCCTGAGACCTCATACAAAACCATATATTCAGCTGGCGGAGGGTACGGGTCCAAGGCATTTTGAGTTTTCCAAATCACAGGAATATGCATTTTCTATTAATGAACATGCTTCTACAATAACTACTTTCAAAATTGAAGCTACGGGAAAACTTTCTTCCATTAGTGAGATCTCAACTTTACCGGAAAATTTTACAGGTAAGAACTCTACTGCAGATATTCATCTTCATCCTTCAGGTAAATTTCTTTATGGCTCAAACCGGGGTCATAACAGTATTGTTTCATTCAAGTTTGATGAAAAAGCAGGACAACTGGAATTAACAGGCTTTACTCCCAGCAGGGGAGACAAGCCCAGGAACTTTGCCATAACTCCAGATGGTAAGTATATGTATGTAGCCAATCAGGATTCAGATAATATATCGGCTTATACCATTGATGAAAATAATGGATCACTTAGTGAAATTAATAAGCGTTTAGAAATCAAAACTCCTGTTTGTATAAGTTTCAGATGAAAACCCTAAAACCATAATACTTATATTTCTGGGGTAAGCAGTCGAGATTTATTACGCATAAATTGCAATAAAGGTGCCGTCGCTGGAATAGTACGTCTATAATTTTTACCTTTACTGCCCGAAAGAATATACCTACATAAATTGTACAGTTTTATAAAAATCTGACTTCTAAATTTATAAAATCATTATAAATGAGTAGGTATGTTCTATATGTTCCAAATATGAAATTAAAGCAGCTTCCACCCTTAAAAAAATGGAAAAAAAACATTCTGTCTTGTGGTGAAAGAAGTCAGGCAATGGAGCGATAGAAAAATAAATAATTGTAAAGCCTTTGTTCAATTCATACGGCTAAGGAGGTAAAATCCTTCATTTTGAGCCTCTTATCGAAATTATTGGGCTTTGAGCGAATAATTCTCCAAGATTTTAATTTTATTCTTAGATTCACCTTAGTATATAAAAAGTCCCCAAGACCTTTTTTATTCCCCACATTTTTTTCACCCACTGGGATTCAATTGATTTGAACGGTAGTTAATATCATTTTATATTAAATAGGATGATATTTTTATCCGGTGAATAAGCAACCATAGGAAGAAATTTAATACCCCGCCCAAAAATAGTTATATGGATGAATAATACTTGATTTATGAAAGGTTCCTTCTTTATTATACCATTTTCAGTGATCATTAATTTATTGATCATTAATATAACGCTATATATATTGACGCCACATACTTATTTAGAAAATGGTGTTGCTATTTCGGTTAATTTATTCTGGTTAATAATTGGAATTGGTTTAAATTTCTATAGTATTGAGAGGAAGGAAAAATTTATAACCAAATTTCATAAATTTTTAAGTCATTTTGTTGTTTTTGTTCTTTCATATTTTACCATTCTGGCTTTTTTCAAAATTATTTTTGAGCCCCAAAAGCAAATCCTGGTCTTATTTGCATTGCTGATTTTACTTTCACTTTACAGAGGTTTATTTTTTGAAGTAAGAAAAAGATACAGGAGAGAAGGTGGGAATTTTTTAAATGTTGTTGTTTTGGGTAAGGATAAGAATCTTACGTTTCTTGAAGAAATTTTTAATAAACCAGATTTTGGCTATAGGTATCTTGGATATTTTCATGGAGATATTGAAAATGAGGATACTGATGGAAATTACCTGGGGACATATCAAAATTTTTTTGAATTCATCCTTGAAAATAAAGTAGATGAAATTTATTGTGCAATAAGTCAATTTTCTATAGCGGAATTGTCAGCACTTAGAAAATTCGCCGATAATAATTTAAAGAAATTGAAATTCATACCTGACAATAAAGGATTCTATACCCATTCCATGGAATTTGAAATCTTTGATAAAGTCCCTGTTCTTAATTTAAGAAAATCGCCTTTGGAGAAGAATTATGCCAAGTATGGAAAGAGAATTTTTGATATTACAGGAGCATCTTTTGTTATTTTGTTTATTCTCTCATGGTTAATACCAATCCTGTATATTTTAAATCGATTAGAATCTAAAGGTCCAGTAATCTTTAAACAGCAACGTCACGGTTATAATAAAAAATCTTTTTGGTGCTATAAGTTTAGGTCCATGGCAGTTAATACAGAAGCTAACATGCAAATGTGCACACGTAATGATCTAAGAGTTACCAGGGTTGGAAGATTTATAAGAAAAACCAGTATTGATGAATTACCACAATTTATCAATGTTTTTCTGGGTGATATGAGCATAATTGGGCCCAGACCCCATATGGAATTTCACACCACTCAATATCAAAAAAATGTCGATAAATATTTAGTAAGACATTTTGCGAAGCCAGGTATAACCGGACTTGCCCAGGTAAGAGGTTACCGGGGAGAGATTGTCAGGAAATCTGATATTGTGAACAGGATAAGAATGGATATTTTTTATCTCGAGAAATGGTCATTTCTTTTGGATCTTACAATAATATATCAGACTATTTATAATAGTTTTCAAGGGGAAGAAAAAGCTTATTAAGTAACTGCCCCAATTATTTTTTTTAACATTGAACCCAACTTACACTTCTCATGAAAAGATCAAATTTAATTTTATTGCCATTTTACTTTTTGAGGACTAAAAATTTTTATTTAATCATTTTTCTAACGATTTTTTTCACCTCCTGTGTAAACCTTGAAAAAGCAACCAATTTTTATGAAATTCCTGATTCCACATTTAGGATGAGCGATGAAAACCTTGAACCAGTTATTAAAAAAAATGATTTACTAAGTATTTCGGTAACAAGTTTAAACCCTGAAGCTACTGAAGTTTTTAACGCCTCCAATGTTTCCGTGACCAAAACTTCTACCTCAACTGGAACTACTTCTGAGGCCTCTGGCTATCTTGTAGATCAGGAAGGTTTCATACGTTTTCCTATACTTGGGAGATTAGAAGCCGCGGGAAAAACCAAACAGAAACTGAGAGAAGAGATCACCCGGGAATTGGTAGAACGTAAGCTTTTATTAGAACCCATAGTGGATATCAGGTATCTTAATTATAGGGTGTCTGTGCTTGGAGAAGTGAATAATCCAAGTGTTGTAAATATTCCGAGTGAAAAGGTAACCTTATTGGAGGCGCTGGGATTAGCCGGAGATCTTACGGTATATGCTCAACGTGATAATATATTGTTAATTAGAGAGGAAGAAAATGTTAGAAAATTAGTAAGACTGGATTTAACAACAAATGAAATATTCACATCACCATATTATAACCTTAAGTCTAATGATATAATTTATGTAGAGGCCAATAAATCCAAAGTGGCTTCTACTAGTAGAGCAAATCAATGGCTGCCTATAATTTTGAGTACTCTTTCATTAGCCATTATTGCGTTCGATAGATTATTCTAAACAATAAATTATGAATAACAATATAAAAAAAGGAACAGAAGACAATATTTTTAGATCTCTAATACAAACATTTTATCCCTTTTGGCCGCTGTTCCTTATCCTTATTATAAGCTGTCTATTAGTAGCCTGGGGATATTTGCAATTTGCCACCCCGGTATACGAAGCTTCCGCTTCAATTATAATCAAGGATGAGGAAAAAGGTGTAGATGACTCCAGAATAATGGAAAGTATGAATCCGTTCGATTCAAAAAAAATTGTTGAGAATGAAATTGAGGTTTTACAATCCCGGGACCTTATGAATGTTGTGGTAGGAAGCTTAAATTTATATGCACCAATCTTTGAGGATACTGGGATAAAATCAAAGTCTGCATATACTTCCAGCCCTATTATAATTATTGTTAAAGATCCAGGTAAAATTGAAATATCTGATCAAAAACCACTGAAATATTCTTTTAGTTATGATGCGGAAAAGGAGGAAGTTCTATTATCGGGTGAAAGTTATAGGCTGGACGAATGGGTAGAAATCTCAAACGGGCATGATATTATGTTTATCAAAAATGAAAGAAGAAACCGGAAGGCTCTTAATCCATTTTATTTCATTATGGTAAACCCTAAAGTAGTATCTGAAGATTTGGTGGAGGATTTGGATATTAGAATTACCAATAAGCTGTCTTCTGTTGTTAATTTAAATATTAAGGATCCGGTTCCTGAGAAAGCCGAGGATATTATAGATAATTTAATACAGGCCTACAATCAAAAAAATATTGAAGATAAGAAAGAGCTTGCTTTCAATACCCTCTCTTTTATCGAAGAAAGGATAGAAAATGTAGAGAAGGATTTAGACCAACTTGAAAATAATATTGAAGATTACAGATCTACTTCGGGAGCCATTGATTTAAGTGAGCAGGGAAAATTATATCTTCAGGACGTGGGTGCAAATGATAGACAAATTACAGAACTTGAACTTCAACTTGCTGTTTTAAACAATGTAGAAAGTTACGTTATTTCCAAGGGGAGTACCGGTGGAATAGTACCCTCAACATTAGGCATTAATGATCCTACACTTTCCGGGTTAATTGAAAGGCTTTATAATTTAGAAGTGGAATATGAAAGATTAAGGAGAACCACCGCTGAAAATAATCCTATATTGATTTCTATATCTAACCAGATTGATCTTATAAGGCCCGGTATTTTAGAGAATGTGAACAGTCAAAGGCAAAATTTGCAATCCAGATTAAATAATCTGAATTCCAATAACAGGAGATTTAATTCTACCCTCAGCAATATTCCAGGGAAAGAGCGCACTCTCCTGGAAATTACAAGGAGCCAAACCATTAAAAATGAGTTATTCTCCTATTTACTTCAAAAGAGGGAAGAGACGGCATTGGCAAATATACCAACTAACGAGAACAGCGCTATCGTTAATAGTGCAGAGGCTTCGATTAACCCTGTAAGTCCAAAACCACTTTTAACCTATTTAATAGCATTTACTTTTGCTTTAGGTGCAGGAATAAGTTTAGTGAAAGGGAAAGAGGTTATGAGCGGTGCGATACTATTTAGATCAGAAATTGAAAAAAATACCCATATACCAATCATCGCAGAAATATTCCAGGTTAAAAATCCCACTCCTAAAAAGTTCCATAAACCCCAGGAATTTATTCTTATAGAACAGCTTAGACATTTGGGGGCAAGACTTGGGTTATACAGAAGAGAAGATAAACCAAAAAAAATTCTGGTCACTTCAGGTATTTCTGGTGAAGGAAAAAGTTTTGTCAGTTCTAATCTGGCATATAGTTTTGCTCAATCCGGAAAAAAGGTTGTGCTTGTTGATATGGATTTTAGGAAACCTTATGTTTCCGAATTGTTTGGCCTTTCCGAATCAAAAGGTATTATTAAATATTTGAAAAATGAAATTCTTTATGATGAAATAATTCATCTCTCAGATGCTCATCCTAATCTCTCGGTTGTGTCAACAGGAGCAAGTGGTGATGATTATTCCGAAATTTTATTGAATGGAAAATTGAATAATTTAATGGAATTACTTTCAGAAGAATTTGAATATGTGATTATAGATTCTGCACCTATTAATGTACTTGCTGAAGTAAATCTCCTCGCAGAATTTAGTGACAAGACCTTATATGTTATTAGGCATGGGCATACATCCAAGGAGGCGGTTAAAAGACTTGATGATTCTGCAAGTTTGCAATCACTTAAAAATGTATCTATCGTATTTAATGGTCTTAAAACACGGGGGTTGGTAAAAACAGACTACGGCTATGGATATGATTTAAAACATATGATGTCATATGCAAAATAAATGAACATATTATAATTGAAGATTAACCCTCATTTAATAAAAAAGGTAAGGAATGGTAAAAGAAATACTCAATTTATTTTTTGTAGTTGATAAAAATTACATAGTTCCTTTTACAGCAACTTTAACTTCTGTATTAGAGAATAATAAAGCATTAAAAATTGAAATTTTTGTAATTCACGAATTTGAGCAGGATGACCTCCTGGATAAATCTTCAGAGTTCTTCAAAAAAAAGTATAACCTCGAAATTAATTTTATTAAAATTGAAGATAAGTGGTTTGAAAAATTTTACATTTCAGAACATATTTCAAAGACAACCTATTTTAAATTTCTTATAGCAGAAATGCTTCCGGAAGAGATTGAGCATGGACTGTATCTTGATTGTGATATTATTGTTACAGGTTCATTAAGGAAGCTTATAGATTTTGATTTCAGATCTCTTGATGGTAATTCAGAAGTTTCATTGTATGCAGTCCCGGATCCTAAAGCAGGAAGAGAGGTCCAGAGAATATCTTCTATTGGAGTAGAGATTAACAATTACTTTAATGCGGGTGTTATGTTGCTTAACCTTAAAAAATTAAGAGCTGAGGCGGCCTTTAGTAAGATGTTGTTAATTGCCGAAAAATATAATACCAAATTGACTTACTGGGATCAGGATTTATTCAACATCCTTTTCAAGGATGACCATCAATTTTTAGAGAAAACCTACAATATGAATGCAACTGTAAAACATGAAAGTTTACCTATAGTAATTCATTATATGGGAATCTCTAAACCCTGGCATTTTATTGACAATGGTCCTTATAAAAACTTATATTATAAATATATAGAACTTACTCCCTTCAATGGGTTGAATAGAGAAAAAATTACTATAAAAAAAGTTGCCCGGAAATATGTGCGACTTTTTAAATTTAAAATCTCCAAAATTTGAAAATTTGAAACAGAGATTTCATTTATCTTACTTTCATACCACTATTTTCTTCAATTATTTTTTCGAAGTCAATAACTCTTTAAATAAATGGTGAAAGCAAACTTTTTTTTAGAGGGAATAACTTTGATAACAATCATTATTTTCCTTCAGTTTTTTTCTTTTACGAAAATTCCAGATGACTCCACAGTCCTTTCTGCTGCTGTTTTTGGTTTAGGGGTCTTGATGCTAATTATCGCACTAATCACAATTTTATTTAAAAATGGCCTTGTTTTATTTACAATAGATCAATTTTTGATCTTTTTTATTATTTCTATTTTTTTAAGTTTTTTAACCGCTTATGCTTATTGGGATCAGCCTATTGTAGCCTCCTTGTTATCTTACAGACTTTTTTATATCTATTTTCTCTATTTTGTTTTTGTTTATTTAGATTTTTCCCGAATAGAAACGGAACGTATCTTAATTGTTTTATTTTTCTTCACATTAATTATTTTTCTAATTAATTACAAAACCTTTCCTGACTCTCTTTTTTCGCTAAGAAGTGAAGAGAGAAGAGATGGTATGACCGTGTTTTTTTATGGTCAGGGATTTACATTTTTAGGAGCTTTTTATTTTTTAAACAGGTATTTAAATAATAAAAAGTTCTTCGATTTACTATTTTTCTTAATCGCAGCGATATTTTTATTTTTTCTTACCCAATCCAGAATGATCCTGATGGGAATATTTTTAGGTTTTTTTCTATTATTATTTCTAAGCAAAATTAAATATAAGTTTTACTTGTCAGCTTTAGTTCTTATCCTTGTAGGTTCGGTATACTTAGCAACAGATTTGTTTAAAGGAATTAAAGAACAAAATATAGAACAAGCACAATTTTATACCGAAGATGTTAGGGTAAATGCTCACGAATTTTTCTTTTTTACCCTGCAAGGTAGTTGGCCCACAGTAATTTTTGGAAATGGATATCCTGCCAGAGGTAGTAAATTAGAACAGATAACTTATTATGGGCAGGACAATGGTTTTTACACTTCAGATGTTGGTTTAACCGGGATTTTCAGTTTTTTTGGAATTTTAGGAGTGATCGCCTGGTTATATTTCTTTTACGTTGCATTTTTTACAAAATTCGATGAAGAGTTCAACTACCTAAAGGCATATTCTTTATGTGTTTTTATAACCGCAGCAACCGGCTACTCACTTTTTGATCCCGGTTATATGCCCGCAACTGTTATGGCCCTATACCTTATAAGATGCAATAAAGTCCAAGAAATGGCATGATTTGAATTTTCAATCAATAATTTATTTATGATTGCAAGGATAACTTCAATTGCAAAAAATAATGTTTTTCTTAAAAACTTTTCAGTTCTAACATTTTCTAGTGTTTTAACTCAGTTCTTAACAATGATTATAGGAATTAAAATAGCAAGATTATTAAGTCCCTATAATTTTGGCATGTACAATCTACTCCAATTGCACGTAGTTATTTTTACTGTTATAGCAACCTTAGGAATTAGGCGGGTTATCATTAGAAATATAGCCAGGGATAAAACCAATATTGAAGGATTATTAAAGAGCTCAATGACGCTAAGGGTTATAGGTTTAACATTCGCTGTAACGGCCTTCGGTGTTTATTACTATTATTTTCAATCCTACGACATATTTTTATTTGGACTAGTAATTCTATCGATGTTAATGATGGTAAGTTTTGATCACTTTGACAGCCTGGCTTTTGGCCTGGAGAAAATGGAACTTTCGGGCTTTGTTAATATTATAAGCTCAATTTGTTGGATTTTAGTTATCCTGTTATTACCTGATGAATACCTGGATATCACTACAATATTTATAATTTTTACTTTCTATACAATTTTTAAAGCCCTTTTGTTTTTTATAATTATCAGGATAAGAACCAAGTTTTCAATAAAATTAAATACATCTGTTGATGAAAAAAATAAGGTTTCCAAATTGGTATCTGATAGTTTACCATTTTATTATCTGGATCTTTTTACTTTATTAAGCATGCAGATCCCAATCTTATTTTTAGAATTCAGGTCTGGCACAGAAGAGATTGGGTATTTTAATATAGCCAGTAAAGTTTTGTTACCAATATCGTTAATAGTAAACACAGCTTTATCAGCAATATTCCCTATTATAGCAAGACTTTATTCTCAAAATTTCCCTCGGTTTATAACCATTATAAAGCTTATGTTTATAGCCATATGTTTGTTCGGTATTTCGGGTGCATTTGCTGTAACGCTTTTTAGAGAGGAAATCGTAGTGCTTTTATATGGAGAAAAATATTTAAGTTCTTCATTAGTTCTCAGTTACCAGTGTTGGTATGTTGCATTTTTTTCCATAGTTTGTCTCATAGGAACAATTCTGGGGGCAATAGACCGACAAAAAGAGCTGAGTTATTTAGCATTGGTGTGTACACTAATACAAGTACCGCTGCTATGGTACGGTTCTAAATTTGGGGCTCAATATCTCTCAGCAGCTTTTTTAGTAGCCACTGTTATTACTTTGGGTCTTCATTTTTTTGTAATTAATAATTATGTCAAAGAGAAAATTTCGTTTTCTTTTTATTTTACGATTAGTGCTTTAATGGCAGTGGGTTATTTTTTATCTCTTCAATTATCTCCTGAAATAGACTTGATATATAAATTTCTGTTTTTAATAATAAGTGTGGCTATTGGATCTATTTTTCTTTATACCCGTTATGGAAAAACTATAAAGGAAACTTTTGCTAAATAAAAATGAATTAAAAAATTTCTATGAGAGGCGTAAGCGTAATTATTCCCACATATAATAGGCAAAATTATATATCCCAGGCTATAGAAAGTATCCTGGATCAGGATTTCGAAGGTAACGTGGAGATTATAATTTCGGATGATGGGTCTACAGATAATACTTTGAATGTAGTTAAGAATTATGAGGGAAACATTAGGATCATAAAACGACCTGATGATTGTTTTAAGCAGGGTGCTTCCGGAGCAAGGAATCGAGGTATAATGGCTTCAAAATATAGTTATATATGTTTTTTGGATTCAGATGATTTCTTTCTGCCGGGGCACTTAAAAAACATGGTGTCAAAAATTGAATCAAAACCTGATATAAATTTTGCATTTTGTAGGTTGTTGGAGGTGGACGAAAATTATAATAAAAATTTATTCCGTTTATGGTCTAAAGCTTTAATTACTCAAAGGGATATTAGGCTGTTAACTCTTTCCAAGCATAACGTAATTCAAACTAATGGTTTTATATTTAAAAGGGAAGTATTTGATAAAATCGGAATGTTTGATGAAAATTTAAGTAATGGGGAGGACACCGATTTATGGATGCGTATCAGTGAAATTTACAAAGGGGCTTTTTCTAACAGTTATGGAGCTGTCATTAGAAAGCATTCTTCCGGACAACTTACAGATGCTACGGAAAATTCGCTTAGAAAAATTAAGATAGAAATATTTAACCGCGCTATTAAAAGATATAAGAAATTAGGTCTTCATGATGCATTTCGGATATTTAAACTGTATTATGTAGTAAATAAATACAGAGCTTTGGGGGTTCCCCTCCTTAAACAAGTTGTACAGGCAATTGACCAACTAAAGAAAACTAAATCGACAGATTCAGAATGGAAACCTTTAGAGCATTTTATAAAACCTGTTATTTAAGACTTACGATGATAAAAAATTTGTATAGGTTTAATGCAAAAGGCTATAATATAAAGTTTAATAATCTGTAATTAATCTTTTCTATGAAAGGTATAAGTGTAATTATTCCCACTTACAACAGGGAGAAATTGGTTGAGGAAGCAATAAGAAGCGTCCTTAATCAAAACTATCATGGTGTTGTTGAGATTATTATTTCAGATGACGGTTCTACCGATGGAACTTTAGAGGTAGCCGCTTCTTTTGGTTCAAAAGTTATTATTCTAAAAAAACCCCAGGATTGCAGTACTCAAGGAGCATCGGGTGCACGGAATCGAGGGATTTTAAAATCTAATCAACCCTATATTTGTTTTTTGGATTCTGACGATATTTATTTGCCAGAGCATTTGAATCGTATGGTTTTGGCTTTGGAATCTGATCCCGCTATCGGATTTGCAATTTGTAATTCTTTAGAAATGTGCGATGTAAACAAAGAAAATAAATATAGACGTTGGACGAAACGAAACATCAGTTCAAGGGATATTGAAAACCTCTCAATATCGACTAATCATTTCGCTAATAGTAACGGATTTATTTTCAAAAGAGAGGTATTTCAAATAGTAGGGTTATTTGATGAAAAAATTCAAGTGGGTGAAGATTCCGATATGTGGATGCGAATCAATGAAAAGTATAAAGGTATACACTCAAACCATTATGGATCTGTGAGACGCATTCATGATATGCTCAAATTAACAGACATACCTAAAAACTCTCTCTTGAGCAGTCATTATATGGTCTATAGAAATGCCATAAGACGTTTTCATGCCCAAGGTTTAAGTGACTTGTATAGGTTGCGTGCCCTTTGGCTTCTTACCTTAAAATACAAGTTAAGTCAATGGCCTGTGTTTAATAGTGTTTATATTTTTGTTAATCATCATAATGAAAGAAAAAAATTAAAAACTATCCACGAGAATTCCTGGCAACCACTGGAATTTTTTGAGAATGAAGGTGTACTTTGAGACAAATGCTTTTAAGTAAAGGAAAATAATGGATGAAATTTATGATTTATGTGTAATCGGCAGCGGGCCGGCTGGTATAATTACTGTGCTTGAATATACTAAAAAGCATCCAAAGAAAAAGCTTTTATTGGTGGAATATGGATTTTACG
>Ga0079224_100012416_pt1 | contig 11789 bp, 7 predicted proteins | sample Stecom2015_FD_80414 | JGI IMG/M metagenome (GOLD analysis project Ga0079224, IMG submission 80414) | Agricultural soil microbial communities from Utah to study Nitrogen management - Steer compost 2015 | ecosystem: Environmental > Terrestrial > Soil > Agricultural land | place: USA: Utah...
GCCATCTGCTATCTGCCATCTGCCAATAGCTATTAACTTGCAACTCGTTAATAGGAAAGGCTCGCCCCATTACCGGAGCGAGCCTTTTCCCTGTTGTCTGAAAGCTAATTACTTCTTGATAGCCAAGTCACGGGTCAGCCAGCCGCGTCTCCTGGCCGTTGCAATTGCATAGGGAGTAATCCAAAACAATGTAAATGCATAGAATATACTATAGGTATATGCCCAGAAAGATTCGGGTACATTGTTGTTGCGCTTGGCGAAAAAGAAAGCCTGCACGCTTGAGAATACCAGAATACTCAGGAACGTCGAGCTCAAAAATAAGATCGGATAGTTAAGGATAAACCACAGCATCAGGAGAATGAGGGGGTACGATAAAGCTAATTTTAGCCACTGCATGGTCAATAAGATCCTTGGTCCTACTTTCGATCCTTCACGGAAATCCGTAAACGCGAATTTACTCATCATGATGTTCTCGCGCACATTGCTTCTCTCCCAGCGGATGAACATCTTGTAGAGGTTTTTATAACGTTTCGGGATGTTGGTGTACACGTAGGCATTTTCCTGAAACTGCACATGATAACCTTGTTTCAGGATCATATTTGTCATGGCCCTATCTTCACCGATATCAGAAGGTTGCCCCATGAAAGTCTGGTTAATCCAGTCGGGGAGGCAAGCCATAACGGCCTCCTTGCGGTAGGCAGACAGCGCCCCCGGCGTACAGAGAACCGATCCTAACATGCTCTGCGCAGATCTCACAAATTCGAAACTAAATACAAAGCTTACATTCAGCATACGCGGAATCAGCGCTTTCTCGTTGTTTAACACCCGGACATTACCGGCTACGGCCCCACATCTCTCGTTGACAACGAACGGGCTGGTCATGTTGCGTAAGGTGTCTTTTTTGACCACGGAATCGCTGTCTACCGTGACAAAAATTTCGCCGGTGCCGAGGTGAAAGCCCCGATACAACGCGTGACGTTTACCTTTATTTACGGGCTGTTGGCAGATGATAACCCGTTCGCCAAGCTCTGCTTTCGCCTTCTCTATCCATGTCCACGTGTCGTCCTTGCTTCCGTCGTCAATTGCAATGATCTGCATCTTATCATGCGGGTAGTCACTATTCGCCAAGCTGTGTAGTGTCTGATAAACCAGCTGCCCTTCATTGTAGGCAGGGACAATAACCGTACAGGTCGGTAGCTCCTCGTCGGTTACCGAAGCAACGGGCTTGTAGCGTAGATAAAGAACGAATAGATACAGCAGGAAGCTTAATTTAACTGCCAGAAGGAAAAGACCGAGGCCTATAATAAAGATTCCGAGAGGCGTGTTCATCCTTTCTAAATGAAGTTCCTCGAACTGGGGCTGTAGTAGGTACACCGCATATACGGAACTGAAGAGTAGAAGAAATGTCGCGCTTAATACGACGTATTCCCAAATACCGAATCTGCCCTTTTTGATTGGGTTGAAGTCTTCTTTTTGCATCATCGATGGCTTGTGCATTGTCGATGGGGACGGCTCAAATAAATAACGGTTTTTGAAGCCTAACGTTGGGGTTTTTTCCATGTAACTCATAAAGAATAGCTTTCAGATAATATTTTTAATTAATCACTTTAAAGATGGATACGCACAAATACAATTGTAATACTTTTTTTACAATTGGTGGTTTTCCAAATTTCATGCCGTAATGCTGCTATTTTTTTTAGTATCTTGTCTTAAAAATATTTTTCTTAAAGGAAATGTATCTTACTTGTTACATGATAAATCATTGTGTGTTAGATATTTGTTTGTTTTAGAGAGTTTCGTACAAAGACATCGTTGTTCCACTGCCACGATGGCTACTTTTAATGTTTTTTAACATTTGCCCTGCCATGGCAGGGTGGCAGGACTGTCGATCTTGCCAAAATATGTCTGTAAATTGCGTACCCTGGGACACGTGCGGTTGTCGCTTCGTCAGGCATAATGGCTACCGGTCTGTCAGGTCGTAGCGATCGTCGATGCCGGTAGGAAGTTTGGTGAAGCGTGTAGGGACGGTAGCGTACAGATAGCCGATCCATGACCAGGAGGAGGTGTTGGCCGGAAGTTATGGTAGATAATATAATATTATACAATATATAGATATGCATGTAATGGCAGACCCCCGTGTGGATGAATTTCTGCACAAGGCTGGAAGATGGCAGAAAGAGATGTCACTGTTGCGTGACATCGTTGCCGGTATAGAAGAGCTCCGCGAAGATTATAAATGGATGCATCCGTGCTATACCTTTAACGGAAAGAACGTGGTTTTGATACACGATTTTAAGGCCTATTGTGCTTTGCTCTTCCATAAGGGCGCGTTGTTAAGCGACCCGGAAGGTATACTTATTCAGCAGACCGAAAATGTTCAGGCCGCCCGGCAGCTGCGTTTCACCTCTCTTGACCAGATCGAAGAGCAACGGTATGTCATAGAAAGCTTCATACGACAGGCAATAGACGTCGAAAGGTCCGGCAAGACGGTGGTGTTGAAAAAAACGTCGGACTATACGGTTCCCGAAGAGTTCCAACGCCGGCTGGATGAAAGCGACATGTTAAGGGAGGCTTTCGCAAAGTTAACACCGGGCAGACAGCGTGCCTACCTTTTTTATTTTTCTACGGCGAAACAACCCACGACACGGGAATCCAGAATCGACAAATACATTCCGAAAATTCTCGACGGAAAAGGACTGGACGACTGAAAATCTGAAATAGCGGACGGGTCGGGCCATGCCCCGGGCCGTCCGCTATTTCAGGTGCAGTATAGGTCGTTGTTGTTAACCGGGGCTACCTGAGCGTGACATCGAGGTATACCGAATGGCGACCGTAGGTTTCGTAGAACGGTTTAAACAAGACGTCGCCGATGGAAAACCGCAGTCGCGAAGGGTCTCCTTCTATGGATTTGCTGATGTCTTCTGCGTCTAGGGTTACTTTGCGCCAGTCTTTTCGGGCCTCGTCCTCCTGTGCTGCCAAAAGAATTGGTCCATAGAACAGGCTAGCTATGTTTGGTTGGTCCATCACGGGATGTAGGTGAAACTGGAAAGGCATTTCCAACGAAATAACATCGCCATCCTTCCATCGCCGGCTGATGGTTACATAGCTGCCGGCCTGTGCATTCAGCTCCTGAAGTTTGCCGTTTATCCGTACAGAGAATCCTTTTGTCGCCCAGCTGGGCACGCGTACCTTAATATCGAATTTTCCTGAGCCTTTGACGGTCAGTTGTGTGCGATCTTCTTTCGGGAAATTGGTTGTCTGCTGAATCGTCACGGCGCGCTCTGTCCATTGCAGCGTCGACGGTATAAAAAGATTGACATATAGGGTCTTGTTGTCTGTGCTCCTAAAGTAAATTGCGCTTTGAAGTTTCGTGCTGCTTTCTATGGCTGTTCCATTGCAACAGGTAAAGCCGGTCATGTTTGCGTTGCTGAACTGTTTCATGGATCCCGGCCTTAGGGGCACATGGTACGTATTGGCGGGGCTGTCTTCCGCTACGGATGCCAATATGTGGTTATATAGTCCGCGTTCGTAATAATCCATTAGCTCCGTCCGTTGGTCATATAGAAACAGGTTCTTTGTTAATTTCAGCATATTGTAGGTGGCGCAGGTTTCATTTTGACCGCCGGCAGAAAAGCCATTTTCGTAGAGTGTAGCGGGCTGACTGATGAAACATTCTGCGTTCGCCGGGTTTCGGGCTCCGGCGACGCCGCCTATACTATACATATAGTCGTTTACAGCTTTATACCAAAAGTTGTCGGCCACCTTATAATATGCAGGGTCGCCGGACACGGCATAGGTTTCGATGCTTCCCACGATCTGCGGTATGTGCTGGTTCGCATGGAGCCCACGGAAGGTGTCTACGTTTTTCGCAAGGCCGTGGGTACGGGTCGAATCGCCGAAGAACATATCGACGTTATCAAATAACCGGGCTGTTTTTAGATAGGCTGGCTCCTTTGTTATATGATAAAGTCGGGCCATCGCCTCGTTCATGCCCCCGTATTCGCCGGCGATATAAGTGTTCCACATCTTTATTAGTGTTTCGGTAGGAAGCTTGCTTAAGCGTGCATATACCCAGTCGCCCATGTCCTTTGCAACGGTGAGAGCTTTCTGATTTCCGCTTACCTCGTACACATCCAGCAAACCGGCCAGGATCTTGTGAAGGGTATAATAAGGAGCCCATACCTGGTTTTTCTGTCCACCATATTTCGCGCCGTGTTCTAACATGATAAACTGATCCGGCGGGTACGCGCTGATGAAGCCCTTGCCCCAGTTCCAATAGTCGGTACGGATTCCTTCGTTACTGAGATCCGAGTCGTAGGCTGACTTTCCAGGCCCGTGTGGTACGGCTGTCGGGTCAGATACATAGGGGCCGCCCGCTTCTCTCGGTTGTCCGGATAATCGGGACAACGTATAGAGGGTGTTTACCATATATTCCATTTTTCCGGCGAAGTTCGCCTGGAGCGCCTTATCGTATCCGGTGCTGCTGTAGGCCTGGGCAATGGCGGTAAGGTAGTGGCCGGTAGCATGCCCTCTGAGTTTGGTGTCCTGGCTGTCCCATACGCCCAACGGTTTTGCTCCTTCAGGTTGTTGTTGGCCGAACGCATGTCGGAACATATAGAGAAATGAATTGGGATCGGTCTGTGCGAGTGTCGTGATAAATTTATCACGGTTTTCGACGAACTTGGTCGCGTCGCCGCGCATATCGGTGTCTAAGGACACGTCGTGCAGGGCGAAAGCGGCTAACGTCGGTTTGGGCGCTGCTGTCCTTTTGGAGCCTTTTACGGTTACGGTTGCTCTGGGCGATAGGGTCGTTCCCGGAACGCGCCCCGTAATGGTGTAACGTCCGACATGAAGGACCTCGCCATTGTCGGTTGGTGCCGGCCAGAGCACACGCACTTTTGGGCCGACCATTCCGTCCCGATAGGTTCCTTGTACGTAGCTTGGCAGCCGTGGCAATTCGCCGACCTGTGTTTCTACTTCCACGTCAGCCACCTCAACCAGGTAGGCATTATATAGCTGTGCTTTGGTTAACGGGTACTTTGGCAGATCGTCCTCGGTCTTGCCCATACCGGCTGGATCTTCGTGGATGTCCTTTAGTGCGTTGGAGTAGATTCTGGCAACCTGGCCGCTGCTTAGTGGAACGCGGTAGATGCGGAAGTCGTGCACTAGAGCGTGAAGGTTCGGCGATCCGGGCGACAGGGACTTGCCTATGTACAGATGCCGGTTGGCCGGTTGCAGCCCGAATAGTGTTGTCAGCTCTGATGGGACATCGTCCACTCCACCGATTCGTTTGCCGTCGGCGTAGACCATCATGGATTTGGCAGGAACATCAATTACGAAGGCAAGATGAACCCACTTGTTTGTGGCTATTGAAGGGGCGGTCGTGCGGGCCTGCCTGCCGTTTTCCGAGGTGATCAATGTTAAAAAGCCTTTCTGTCCATCTGCTCCCACGGGCGCGGCAGAGAAATGCCTGGTAGCATCCTGACCGAAATCAAAAAAACGCTGTCCGGGCCGATCTGTACGTAGATATATCCAGCCCGATACGCTCAGTGACTCCAGATCGTTCAGTGCCTCGCCGGGAATGGAAACAAAATCATCACTACTTCCGGCGAGCGACAATACCTGTCCAAATTGGTCGTCCTTGACAAATTTAGCGCCGCCATCACCGGGGTGTTTTGCGTGTAGGCTATTTCGAGACCAGTCTTTCAGGTCGCCGTTAAATAAATAACGTGCTATCATGCCCGTCTCGCCGATACCGTCTAGTATCTGGTCGCCGTTTTGTGCTCTGCCGGCGGTATACACATGGGCCAGAAGAGCTATAAGAATAATGCGCAAGAATAGGTTATACATGTCGTTAAATTATTGTCCGTTAATACCGGCTTCTGGGGCGAACAGTGCGTCCTTGACTGCCCGCGACTACGTCGTCGTCTGTCACGCACCTTCTCCCTTGTATACGGATGGAAGCGTGCAATACTGTTTGAACATGATCCTAAGCCGTTATTTTTAATTTTATAAAACTAGTGACAATAGCGACACGTCCATAGGTCTATTTTAGCTAATCATTACCCGATTTTAACATCTCAATTTTTCGGCGCCGGCTGCCATCCGGCCATGACCGCCCGCGCTGATCTGCTGCTTTTTATCCCAGCCTATTTCTTCAGGAATACAGTTTTCCTTTCCGCCGCCGACCTTATTGCAGCCTCGAGGATTTCCACCGCAACAACGTTAACCGCTAATCCATAGTGGTCGGTCTTATCCAATACCAGTGTGCCGTTCACCACATGGGCTAACACAGAAAACGGGTCGTCGAACGGCGCCGGCCGTGACGGTAGCCGCGTGGTTGTTAAGGAACGACTGTCAGCTAAACGTTGATGGACCGTGGTCGCATCAGCAGCAATTGCGTAGCCTTCCGTACCGTATACTTCCATATCTTTTCTGGAAAAGGGCCAATTCCAGGACGCCTGAATGATGCATTGCGCCCGCGGGTATTGCACGATGATGGTGGCTTCGTCGTCCACGTCTTTATAGATGTCCGGCTTATTTTGGTGTGCCACGGCCGTGACGGATATCGGCCGCTCGCCGCCCATCAGCCAGGTCATGAGGTTAGCCCCATAACACCCGAAATCGACCAATGCGCCTGCTCCATTCTTCTTAGGATCGGTCAGGATGTCGAAAAACGCAGTGCTCACGCCTATTTCTTTCGGCCCCTGATGCCCGTCGTTCACTATAACTTTCCGCACCTCACCTAAGCGCCCGTCGTCAAGCAATCTTTTGATCTGTTGGTTGCTCTCGTACCAGGAGGTCTCGAAATTTGTCAGCACATGTATCTGATGCTGCTCGGCCAGGTCTCTTATCTCCTTGGCATCCTCGAGGGTGGTTGCCAAAGGCTTTTCCACCATCACATGTATCCGTCGCGGCGCACACGCCCGCACTACAGCGATATGTTCGCTGATAGCACCGAAGGCTGACACGGCATCGGGCTTCACCTTATCAAGCATTTGATTTAGATCGGTAAAGAAGAGGGCCGTGTCCAGCTGGTAGCGCGATGCATAACGCGCTATCAGCTGTGGATTTGTCTCGTATATACCGGCTATCTGCACATCGTCTTTGTCTTTCCGGTTGAAAATCCAGTCTACATGTCCATGGCTTAATCCCGCGATGGCCAGCCTGAGGGGCTGTGTTGCAAAGGACGGACAAGCGAGTGCAGTCAGTACAATACTTAATAAAATGCTTTTCATATGTCTGTTGTTAATTATTTCAATAACATCCGGGCTTCGTCGGCTGTCCGGCAGCAGGTTCGATGATGCGACGTTCATCTAAAATATAGAATATCTTTAGTTTATCCTACATTGTTCATGGGAAAGTAGTTTAAAAAAACGTAAAGATTGGCGCTGGTTTCGCCTAATTCACAAACTTTAAAACCTTTTGTCCTTAGCCCCGTTCTATAGCCTAAGAACGCCTATGAAGCGCAGCGGGGCTGTTATATGTGGGCGTGGATTTCGACATATAAACTTTAAGGCTATGAAAGAACATTCTTCTTCCGGCATAAATTCAGGGAAGCCTGAGGGGCAGGGACAAGCTGATCCTACTGCGGAAAATTCAACAATCTTGACGACGCGGCAGGGACATCCGGTATACGACAATCAGAACCTACGCACCGTAGGCAACCGTGGCCCGGCCACTTTGGAAAACTACCAGTTTTTAGAAAAGATGTCGCACTTCGACAGAGAGCGGGTTCCTGAACGCGTTGTTCATGCGCGCGGGGCGGGTGCCCATGGTGTCTTTGAAGCGTATGGTACCGTAGGCGACGAGCCTATATCGAAGTATACGCGGGCTAAGTTTCTGCAGGAATAAGGCAAGACGACTCCGCTGTTTGTTCGATTTTCGACGGTGATACACGGAAACCACTCGCCGGAGACATTGCGCGACCCACGCGGGTTTGCTGTGAAAATGTACACCGAGGAGGGCAACTGGGACCTGGTAGGCAACAATCTGAAGATTTTTTTTATACGGGATGCCATCAAGTTTCCGGATTTTATACACGCCTTTAAACCAGATCCAGTAACCAATATTCAGGATCCGGAACGCCAGTTCGATTTCATCAGCCATACCCCGGAAGCTATGCACATGATTACCTTTTTGTTCTCCCCCTGGGGAATTCCGGCGACGTACCGGCATATGCAGGGTTCGGGGGTGAACACCTATAAGTGGGTGAACAAAGAAGGCGAAGCGGTTCTGGTTAAGTATCATTGGGAACCCCTTCAGGGTATAAAGAACCTAACGACGCAGCAGGCGCAGGAAATCCAGGGGAAGAACTTCAACCACGCTACGCAGGATCTTTATGAGGCTATCGAAAGAGGGGAATATCCGGAGTGGGAGCTATGTGTGCAGATAATGAGCGACGACGACCACCCCGAGCTGGATTTTGACCTATTGGACGATACAAAGCTATGGCCGAAGGAGCAGTTTCCATGGTATCCCGTAGGCAAGATGACATTAAACCGGAATCCGGTCAACTATTTCGCCGAGGTAGAGCAGTCTGCATTTGGAACCGGCGTGCTGGTGGATGGGCTTGATTTTTCGGATGATAAGATGCTCCAAGGCCGGACATTTTCCTATTCGGACACGCAGCGTTACCGGGTGGGGACAAATTATCTGCAGCTGCCAATAAATCGCCCGATCGCTCATGTTGCCACCAACCAACGCGACGGGCAGATGGCCTACCATCAGGACATTGCCCCGGGCACCAACCCGCACGTCAATTACGAACCTTCGTCGTTGGGAGGGCTCCGCGAGGCACCAAAAGCAGGTAAAGATTATAACCCGCTTTATGAGGCCCGGCTCGTACGGCAGAAGATCGACCGTCAGAACGACTTCAAGCAGGCAGGAGAGACCTATCGGAATATGGAACAGTGGGAGAAAGACGACCTTATCGCTAACCTTACCGATGCGTTGTCGCACTGCAACAAGACTATACAGGAGAAGATGGTGGGCATGTTCTTTCAGTGTGATCAGGAATACGGACAGCGTGTGGCCGACGGTCTGCAGGCGGCGGCCGAAAGGATGAAAGAGACGGCAGGCGCTGTGGGCGATGCGAATCAGGCGGTCGACATGGCTGAGGATAAGGCGAAGCCATCTAAACCTTATTAAGGGCAGCGGAAAGCAGGGTAGCATATGGATACATTGGCAAATACAGCGATTTTTGCAGCAGCCCGTAGCGGCGACATCCGGGAACTCAAAAATGCCATAGCTTCTGGGATAGACCTCAACCAGGAAGACCCGCGGGGCTACACACCCCTGATCATCGCCTGCTATAACGGGCAGCGGGAAGCCGCTGTCCTGCTCCTGGAAGCAGGAGCCGACGCGAACAAGCAGGATCATGGCGGTAATACGGCCCTTATGGGCGCCTGCTTCAAGGGCTATGTCGAAATCGTCGAACTGTTGATCAGCGGCGGGGCGGATCTCAATAGGCAGCATGGCAACGGTGGCACGGCGCTGATGTTCGCGGCAATGTTTGGCCGGAATAACGTTCTGCAGCTTTTGTTGAGTTACGGCGCAGACAAACAGATTAAAGATCACAGAGGACATACAGCGCTGGACCTGGCGGTACAGCAGGGTAATGTTGAAGGCGTCGAAATCCTGCTTAACAGTTAGGCAAAAGGCATCCTAACGGTCTTAACGTTTGTACACAATATAGTCGGTAACCAGAGGTTCCAGTCCGCAGTTTCTAAACTCCGTGGCAATCTGGGCACGATGGTAGGTGGAATGATTGATGATGTGGAAGAGGATATCCCGGGTGCTCGACCGAAGCGCTTGTCCTTTGCTGGTTTTATAGTGGACAACTTCGTCCAAATTACAACGCTCCAATAACCGCAGGGAATGGTCGTAGTTCATGCTTTCAATAGACACGAAGCCTGTGACGGGATGTACCTGCCAGACGTCAAAAAGCGGTTGCTCTGGATCGATCCGGTTGTTCCAGATCTGATGAGCATTCAATATGTGGCTGTATAGCTGTATTACCTTGCCTGGCAAGGTTCCGGTATTTTTCATGATCAACTCGATCAAGTTCTGGTTGCACTGATGGCTATAATCAAAAAGCTCGTTAAAAAAGTGTTTCATCTCTGTCTGTATCCATATTGGTGGTCGTCCGTATATTTCTTCTTATCGGTATGGCATAGCGCCATACGGATACGAAATAACAAAAATTAGTTGATTTTAGCTTTTTTAATAGCAAATGTGTCAACCTCCCAACGTGTTGGTTACAGGATCGTTCGGCTATTGGTCACTGCCGGGGCGAGGCTACGTCGGAACCGCAAGGGCGTGTCATCGGGTGATCTGCGACATGTCTTCGCCAAGACGCCGTACCTGACCCGAAGCGTAGCCGGATGAAAGCCGAAGAAGAAGCGAAGCTGTCCCGAACTTGATACGGAACAGCGGTGAAGTTGCCTACTAGTTGATACGGACTTCGACGGACTTGAACGCACTTCGGCGGACTTCTACTGACTTTGGAGAATGAATCGAAAAGAAAATAGGAATATTAATAGAGGTTGTTTCTCAAAGGTAGATATTTTTTTCGAAAAAACGGCAAAGGAGGTAAACATGCCCGAGAGGCCTGATGGTTCTGTATGGAGGTGGTATAAGAGGACTTCTTTAAGTGGATCTCTATCCGTACAACAGCCGAATGTAGCGGAAGGCAATCAACCTTTCTCATAATCTTGCTTTTTGAAGACTTTATAAACAGTATTATATCGTAAATTTAACATGTGGAATCACGTCATATGCTGGCCGCCAAGAGCGGGCACATGCCGACACCGGTCTACGGGAGGATAAAGGGCGTCACCGCTGATTGCTGTCGGGCAAACCGGACGATAATAACCGGCGATCTTTAAGAACAACAAGGAGAAAAAACAAATTAACAGGTGGGATAGCATAAGGATCGGTAACGAACGTGCAGAAGATGAGGAAACTTCATTGCCGCTACCGCTATTGTAATGAAACCATCATGGTTTATTCAAACGACACCGGGGAATGAATAAACTTGATAGTTTGATCACCGTTAAAGGAAAAACCGGGTGTAACGAGCTTATTTATACAATGGAGTTCGAACACTCATAGACAATTATTTGAATGAAAAATGCGAAAAGGAATAAGGGATTCGTCTTTAAGAGCTATGAAGAGCCGTTTCAGACACCTTTTGACAAGCTATTCGATATTTTTAAGGAGCTGATTACGTACACGTCCGGCGATTTCGATGAAGCCATCGACTGGTTGCGGCAGCTGGATAAGGAATTTAAGCTGACGACGCCCGAATATACGATTGACGATTTCGTAGCGGACCTGAAAAACAAAGGATACATCGTAGAACGTCTCCGTTTCGATGGCGAAGGCGGCATGGGTATTACCTCGAAGATGGAAAAAGCGCTGCGTAAGAATGCGTTAGAACAGATCTTCGGGAAGATGCGCAAGGGTAAATCGGGCAACCATAAGACCAGCCATCAGGGGCGCAGCGACGAGAACACGGGCGATTTTAGAGATTACCAGTACGGGGACAGCTTGGAGAAAATATCGGTTACGGAAAGCCTGAAAAATGCGCAGATCAATCACGGAATCGGCGACTTCAGCCTATCGGAAAATGATCTTGTCGTGGAGGACACGCAGTTCAAGTCGCAAATGAGTACGGTGCTGATGATCGATATCAGCCATAGCATGATCCTCTATGGCGAAGACCGTATCACACCGGCAAAAAAGGTGGCTATGGCGCTGTCGGAGCTTATTCTCACGCGGTACCC
>Ga0079224_100012417_pt1 | contig 11789 bp, 11 predicted proteins | sample Stecom2015_FD_80414 | JGI IMG/M metagenome (GOLD analysis project Ga0079224, IMG submission 80414) | Agricultural soil microbial communities from Utah to study Nitrogen management - Steer compost 2015 | ecosystem: Environmental > Terrestrial > Soil > Agricultural land | place: USA: Utah...
AGACCGAATTGAAAGGGATGAATTTCTGCCCTGGGGCCGTATGGAGCGAGCGCCACGCTGGCAGCAACGGCATGGGAACTTGCCTGGCCATTGCATCGGCCGCACTCATTCAAACCACCGATCATTTCTTTGCCGACCATACGTCACTGACGTGTTCCGCCATGCCCATTTTCGACCCGCAAGGCAAGTTGGTGGGCGCTGTTAACGTGACGGGGCGCACCGGCATGTTGCCGCATGCGTCGCTTACGCTCATTGACATGGCCGTGCGCATGATTGAAAACCGCTTGATGGAATCCGTGTGTCCGGACGCGGTGTCACTGTACTTTCATATTGAGCAAGACTGCGTAAATATCATTAACGGCGGCAAGCTGATGGTCGACGCCAACGGTCGCGTCATTGCCGCCAACCGCGTCGCGGCGGTGTTGTTGGGGTTTCAACGTGTGGCTGATGTGTGTGGCCGGCCGATTGATAGCCTGTTTCAACAACCGTTCGAGACATTGCTGCGGCAAAGTAAAGAGCACTTTCACCCATTCCCCGTGTACGGTGGCGGTATTGGCAATCGATATTTTGCTTTTGTGCAGTATTCGCGCAAGCGGTTGCTGCAAATTGCCACGATGGGCGGATACCAGGATGGCTTCTCCGGGTTGCGCGCCGGGCGTGCGCTGCAAACTATGTGGGAAAATTCTACAGCGCCCACGGCCGATGCCGGTCTTAATACAGTGTCAGCGCAGGCCGGCGACACCGCGTTCCACTGGAATGCTACGGCTAACCAAGGGCAGCAGGCGTTTTTGGCATCTAACGTTGACCCGGTAAGCCCACCTTTTAAATCGGGGCCGGCCTCGACGCCTGATGTAGATGTAGAAGGCCGGGCCGCATCCATGTCGGCGATGGCCGACGTCCAGTTTGGCGATGCCGGCATGAAAGAGGGCTTCGAGCAGGCGTTGCGGGTATCGGCCCATCAAGTGCCTATTTTGCTGCAAGGTGAAGTCGGTACGGGTAAAGAGGTGTTTGCTCGGGCGCTTCATGCACAAAGTAATTATGCCGACCGGCCCTTTGTGATGGTCGATTGCATGATGCCCGGCCGGCATCGCGCGGATTCCGTCGTATCAAGCCCTGCGGGCGGTGAAGGCATCGAACAGCTTTCTGCACAGATCCGCCAGGCCGGCCATGCGGGCGGCGTTATTTTCCTTGAGAAGGTCGACGAGTTGCCGCTGTCGCTGCAAATGGTGTTGTTGCAATTGCTTGATGAATGCGACGCGCTGGGGCCCACCAAGGCACCGCTGGTAGTGGCATCCAGTACGCGGCGCCTGGCTGACTGCGTGGACAATGACACCTTCCGATCAGATTTGTATTATCGCTTGAGCGGCCTCGAGTTATTTCTGCCGCCGTTGCGCAGCCGTTCCGACAAGCGGGCCCTGATCAAATCCATTTTGGATGACGAAGGGCACTCGTCGTACATGACCGCCAAGGTCGAGAAGTTATTGCTAGGCTTCGACTGGCCGGGTAATGTACGCCAGCTACGCAATGTGCTGCGTGCCATGGTGGCGCAAGCCAACAGCAGCGAGAAGCTGGGCGATGCGCATATTCCCGCGCAATTGCGTCAAACAGCTGGTCGGGCCGCACCCAACGTTGCGCTGGCCGAGGTGGGGCAACGCGACGCGGTGGCCGCCGACGCCGTCACGTCCACATCCAGTGCGGCCGCCGGCGTTGACATGGACGGGCTTAATTACCTGGAGCAGTCCGAACGCAATACCCTGATCCAGTTGCTGGAACAAAATCGGTGGAATATCAGTGGCGTGGCCAAGCAGCTTAACCTGAGCCGCAACACCTTGTATCGGCGTTTGCGTCGGCTGCAAATTCCGTTGCGCTCCAACTAAGCCAACATTGCGCGATCCGTCAGAATATATCGATAACTGCCTGTTTCAGTGCCTGTGCCATCGACGGTTCGGAGGCCAAATGCATGGCATCCACAAACCGGATTTCCATGCCCGGCATGTGGCGTCGTAACCAATCCATATTGGATGGTGGGCACAGGGGGTCGTGCCGCCCATGTAAGGCAACGCCGCCAATGCCGGCATGGTGCGCGCGCTGGGCATACGCCGTCAGCGTTGCTCTGTCGAGAAAGCACCGGCGCAGCAGAAAATAGCTTTGGATTGCGTACTTAGCGCGCAGTTGCCGGGCGCGTGTGGCCGTTGTTGTCCCGGCGTGACGAGGGGGCTTGAATGGATACAGCAGGGCGCGTTCTAAATCGCTATAGGCTTGCGCTACAGCGGTAGCGTGTCGGCCGTGCAAACTCAGGCGTTCTCCAATGCACTGCAAAAGCGGCAGTGGACGGCTTGGCCCCCAATCAGGCTGTCCGCAATAAGCGCCAGTCCTGATGCTCAAGCGCAGGTTCTCGTTTTGAGGATGGTCCGGGCTGTGGCGGTGCGCGTGTGTGTGCGTAGCATCGGCGGTTGCCAGCTGATACAGCTTACGCCAGGCGTTGGGGCGGCGCAGGCGGGACAGGCCCAGCAAATTGCGAGTCTCGCGCGACGACGCCAAAAATAGGCTGCGCAGCAGAAGCTTGTTGACGACGTTGGGGTGCGTGCCCGCATAGGCCAGGGCCAAGGTGGCGCCCCATGAGCCTCCATAAACATGCCATCGGGAAATTCCCAGCCATTCGCGCACCCGCTCGACATCGGAGACCAGCCACTGTGTGGTGTTTTGCCGCAACGTGCCACCCGGGTGCGATTTTCCGCACCCGCGCTGATCAATCAGTACCAGACGGAAACGAGACAGGTCGAACGGGGCAGCCATTCCCGCGTTGCATCCCGAGCCGGGACCCCCATGCATAACCACCACCGGCTGGCCGCCCGGGTGCCCCATTAGCTGCACAAAAATGCGGTGTCCACCCGCTGCCGGCACGTAAAATGCTTCATTTTTCGGGGCATCAGGGAATTCCCTAGTGTGCAGTTTATCTGCACTGTCTGGTGTGCGACTTGACATGTTGCTGGCGCATAATGTTGCTGATTTGGCGCACTGTGCGCCAAGTGATGAGCCTAGATAACTATTTGTTTTTTAAAAGAATACTTGTTTTATGACATTGGCGTTGCTAGACTCGAATTACGTGCTCAAAGCGTATAACTCTCGTCCTGTTTTACGTTTACCCTACCACAACCCAAGTGAGGAGAATGCCATGAAATGGAACAAACCTGCCTATGTCGATTTCCGGTTTGGCTTTGAAATCACGATGTACATCGCCAATCGTTAATCACACTGTTTTCAAGGGTGCCCGGCCGCGTTTTTTGCCGGGCACATTGTTGTCAATGAAGATAAAAATATTGGGATCCGCAGCTGGAGGAGGCTTTCCGCAGTGGAACTGTAATTGTCCAAACTGCCGCGATCTGCGCAACGACGCACCAAATGTAACGGGCCGCACACAGTCGTCGATCGCCGTCAGCACCAATGGGCAAGACTGGCTTCTGGTCAACGCTTCGCCCGATATCCTGCAGCAAATTCGTAACAACCCCGAACTTCAACCGGCGCGCCATATTCGCGACACCGGTATCGCTGCGATATTGCTTACCGATGCACAGATTGATCACGTAACTGGCCTGTTGATGTTGCGTGAGCACGCCCGGCCGTGGCCCATTTATGCCACGCCTTCGGTATGGCACGATCTGTCCACCGGTTTTCCCATTGCAAACTTGCTTAGCCACTATTGCGGGGTCGAGCACCGGCGGTTGGACACCGATGGCCAGCCGGTAGGCGGGCTGGATTTTCTGGATCAGGTTCGTATTACCCCGGTGCCACTTAAAAGCAAGGCGCCGCCGTATTCCCCCAACCGAACGCAAGGCAAGGTGGGCGACAATATTGGTTTGCTGATCGAAAATCTGCGCTCTGGCAAACGGGTGTTTTATGCCCCGGGCTTGGGCGACGTTGAGCCCGCCATTCGGCAGCATATGCAGCAAGCCGACCTGGTACTTGTTGACGGTACCTTGTGGGCCGAAGATGAAATGATCCGTCTTGGGCTATCAGGCAAAAAGTCGTCTGACATGGGCCATCTGGCCTTATCGGGCACCGGCGGCATGATAGAGGTGCTGGATTCGCTGGGCGACGGCACACGCACGCCGCGCAAAGTGCTGGTACATATCAACAACAGCAATCCTGTTCTGCGACACGACTCCCCCGAACGTGCCACACTGCAGCGGCACAACATTGAGGTGGCCGAAGACGGCATGGTTTTTGAGGTATAGCCCATGACAAACACAGAAGCCGCCTGGAGTGCGCAAGAGTTCGAGTCCCGCCTGCGCGCGCTAGAGAAGCACTACCACATCCATCACCCCTTCAACATCAAAATGAACAGCGGGCAGTGCTCGCCCCAGCAAATCCGGGGGTGGGTAGCCAATCGTTTTTATTATCAGATCAATATTCCAGTCAAGGATGCGGCCATTATTGCCAATTGCCCCTGCCGCGAAACGCGTCGCCGCTGGGTGGTGCGCATTCTGGATCATGACGGTTGGGAAGATAACGAAGGCGGCATTGAGGCCTGGGCGCGCTTGGGCGAAGCCGTGGGGCTGAGCCGTGACGAGCTATGGTCGCTCGAACATGTGTTGCCAGGCGTAAAATTTGCTGTTGATGCCTATGTAAACTTTGCGCGTCGTGCCCCTTGGCAAGAGGCGGTCTGCTCATCGTTAACCGAAATGTTTGCGCCCAAAATCCATCAAGACCGCTTGGCGCGATGGCCCGAACACTACCCTTGGATCGAGCCCGAGGGGTTGCACTATTTCCGTTCGCGCATTCCCTTGGCGCAGCGCGACGTCGAACATGGGCTTGAAGTCACCTTGTCGTATTTCCAGACACCGGCCCAGCAGCACCGCGCCCTTGAGATCCTTCAGTTCAAGCTTGACGTACTGTGGTCCATGATGGACGCTATGGAGAAGGGGCTACCCGAATGACCGCCATCACCCCGGACACCACCCCAACCCTCAACCCGTTGTTTCGCATGCAGTGGGAAGAGGCCCAGCAAAGCCACGTGCTGCTGTACCCGGAGGGGATGGTAAAGCTCAACGACAGTGCCGCTGCCATTTTGCAGTATTGCGATGGCCGGCACACCGTTGAGCAGATGTGCGCCGAACTCGAGCAGCGCTTCAAGGTGACGGATATCACCGACGACGTTGTGCAGTTTCTTGAGCACGCCTTCGAGCGCGGCTGGCTGCAAGTTTAAGCATGGCGCCCATCACGGAAGGGCGTACGCCCGGGAGGTTTCTGTGGATGAAATTCTGAACAAAGCGGGCGCCGACCAGGTTGGCCCACCGCTGTGGTTGCTGGCCGAACTCAGTTACCGTTGCCCCTTGCATTGCGCTTTCTGCTACAACCCCGTTGATTACAGCCAGGTGGGAACCGAGCTGGATACTGCCGGCTGGTTGTCCGTGCTAAGTCAAGCGCGTGAAATGGGTGCTGTTCAATTGGGGCTGTCGGGTGGCGAGCCGCTGGTGCGGCCCGACCTGGAAGAAATTGTGGCGCACGCGCGCAGCCTGGGCTTTTACATTAATTTGCTGACGTCGGGGGTGGGCCTGACACCTGAGCGGCTGGATGCGCTTAAGGAAGCGGGTGTTGATCATATCCAGCTGTCGTTCCAGGATTCAACACGTGAGTTAAATGATTTTCTGTCCAATACGCGCACGTTTGAGCTTAAGCAACGGGTAGCGCGCATGATCAAGACCGCGGGGTATCCGATGGTCATGAACTGCGTCATGCACCGATACAACCTGCCGCATATTGGCCAGATTATCGACATGGCCGTCGAAATGGGGGCCGAGTACCTTGAGTTGGCAAATACCCAGTACTACGGATGGGCCTTGCTGAATCGCGACCTGCTGTTACCCACGGCCAAACAATTACACGACGCCGAAGCCATTGTCGAGCAAAAGCGGCGCCAGATCGGCTCGGCCTGTCAGCTGCTGTTTGTGGTACCCGATTATTTTGAAGGCCGTCCCAAGCGTTGCATGAACGGCTGGGGCAACGTCTTTATGGTGGTCACCCCCGACGGGCGGGCATTGCCCTGTCATGCTGCGCGTGACATCCCGGGGCTTGTGTTTCCCGATGTGCGTGAAGAGACATTGCGCCATATCTGGTACGACAGCCCCTTGTTCAATGCGTATCGCGGCACCGACTGGATGCGCGAGCCGTGTCGCAGTTGCCCTGAAAAGGAAAAAGACCTGGGCGGTTGCCGCTGCCAGGCCCTGATGTTAACGGGTGACGCCCGCAATGCCGACCCGGTTTGCAGCCTGTCACCGCACCATCATCTGATTGATGACGCGATTGCCAGCGCGGCCAGTATGCAAGCGGCCGAAGGCGGCTGTGGCGATGGGCCGGCACGGGTGGTGGCGCGCGATCCGCGCGTGCAGCCGGTAGAAGCACCCATTCAATTCCGTACCAATCCGCCGCGGCATCTGTCGCGCTAGTCGGCGCTTTAATTTGCCGGTTCGTTAGCCGGCCGTCGCTTTAGCGCATCGGTTCTTTCGCCCGCCGGGTCTGTAGCGTCGCGCTTAAGTAATAGGCCACCAACGCTGCAAAGGCCAGCGCCAGCCAATACGGACGGGTGGGAAGGGCGCGAGTGTGGGGTTGGGTGCGTAATTCTGACAGGCGCGCCACCACATCCGTACTTTGGTTCAAGGGCACATATGAAAGCTCGGTGGCTGCCGCCAATTCTTTCAGATAGGTTTCTTTGACGGACGAAAGGTGCTCCGTACCGGTGGCCCGACTTCCGCCAAAGGGGGCGTTACGCGGGTGCCAGCCTTCGCGTTCTTGTATGTGGGCTGGTGGAAGCCCCAGGCGGTTCTCCTGATCCACTTCATCTTCGTCAAGAAAGCCCACTTCATTGCCTGAGTCGTCATATTTGGGAATGGGCGATAGAGCATGGCCACCAGCGCCCAGAATAAGGCCGCGCACTTGCCGGGCCGTGTCGGACGGATCATACACGGGACGGCCCGAATGGGGCAGGGGCGGCGCCTCGTGGCCATCGGTCACAAAAATAAGGTCACTTTCCAGGCCGGCGGCAAGATCGATGGCGCTGTAGACACCACGCGCAATATGGCTGTCGCCCGCCCACGACATCCGCCAATCAAGCAGGCTGATCGCCTGGCTAAGCGGGCTGTAATTTTCGCAGACTTCGATGGTCTCAAGCAGTAGCAGGCTGCGGCGTTCGGTAAATGTGGCCAGGCCAACGCGTGAACCGCAGGGCAGGCGCCGCAGCACCTCAAGCAACACCGTTTTGGTTCGTGCCATACGGCTTTGAGGCTGCCCCGCGGATTCGTAATCGCGAACATTCATGCTGGCGGTGATGTCGACCGTGAGCAACAGCTGGTATACCGGTTGTTGTCGCTCCCAGGCGGGGTTCCAGACGCCGATCACGACCAGCACGATGGCAGCAATAAGCAGGGCCCGGCGCAGTAACTGCAAACGGGGCGGGGTGAACGCCATCATGGCAACCCTCTGGGAATGCCCCGAACCTCGGTCCACAGGTCTTCCGGTTTCTCGGGTTGGGCCTCGTCGTCGCCGCCCTCGAGCTCTTGCCGCGGCAGCTGCCGCACCATGCGAGACGTGATGTCAAGGTTGTAGCGGGCAGGCCAGTGGTCGGGGTAGGCCCGTAGGGCGCGCACATAGTTATCGCGGGCCAGCCGCAGCGCCTGCCCCGCACGTTCGAGGCGACCCTGCTCTAACCAAGTGATGCCCTGGCGTAAACGCCCATTGGCCAGGTTATATAGTGCGTCGCTGCTTAAACGTTGGGCATCCGGTGTTGTCGCGCGGTTAACCAGCGTTTCGGTGATCAGGGTAGCCTCATCCAGTTGCAGGTGGTGAACCAGAAACGCCGCGCGCGCAAACAGCACCGGCGCGCGCGCATCAAGTGACACGGGCACGTCGTGGCCTTGTCGAAGCTGTTCGATATGTTGGGCGTCTTGCCACTGCTGGACCACGATATAAAGTTGCCGGCCCAAGCCAGCAAAGGCAAGCAGCAGGGCTAGCCAAAGAAGGGGGCCTCGCCAGCGCAGCAGGCCGGCTATGCCCGGACGGTAAGGTGCTCGGGTGTCAGCCATGGTGAGGTCTTCCGGAAGGTGAACGCATAATCAGGGTAAAAGACCGTTCAGACAAATGGGCTACCAACAAAATCAGCAGGCAAAGTAATGCGATCAAGCTAGCCCAGAGACTCAGGTCAGTGCGGGGAACGGCCTCCACCACGCGCAGCGGCTGCTGCTCCTGCTCGTCAATCTTTTCCAGTGCCTGCGCGACGTCCTCGGGGTTTTCCGCCTCAAATGCCAGGTAGGGGATGCCCAAAGATTCGAAGAACAGGTTCAGGTGGCGTTCGGGCATCGATTGGGGCGTATCCCGGCGACGGTCCACAGGCTGCTCATAGATACTGGGCGTGCCCGGGCTGCGCAAGAACAGCCAATACAGTTGTACGGGTTGGCGCAGCAGACTGCTACGGATCTGATCCTGCACCTCGCGTCCGATCACGCCCGCGCCGTCCGACACCAGGATGACGGCGCGTGACGCCGTGGGGTCGTAATCAGCGTCCAGCATATTGAGCGCCAGCAACAAGGCACGTCCGATATCTGTGCGGGCCAGTCCGGGATGATCAATCGCGTTGATCGCGGCGTTCACGGCCTGGGGATGGGCGGTGAGTGGCAGCACAGGCATGGGCATGGTGGAAAAGGCAATGACGCCTACCTGATCCTTGTCACGCTGCATGGCAAAGTTGTTCAGCAGCTGTTTGGCCGCCGTGGCTTTGGAAATACCGGGGCCATCCTGGGTGCGTTCAAACGCATCGTTCATGCTCAAGCTGCGGTCCAGCAGTAACACCAGGTGGGCACCTTGGATGATCCGCACTTTCTCGCCACCGGGAAGATGTATGCCGGCCAGAGCCGTACTGAGCGCGACGATAGCCAGCGTGCCGGCAAGTCGGAGCCCGCGCTCCACCCAGCGCGATAGGCGGTCGGTCGGCACAATACCCAGATAGGGCGCCAACGAGCGACGTCGGGGGTCACACAGCCAAGGCACGATGCCGGCCAGTATCAGCAACAGCGCCAGCGGCCGATCAAACGCCACGGGGATCAGCGTTGTCATAGACGTACCTGCCTTTCTACGCTGGCCAGCAGCCTGGTTAATTCAAGCAAGGCGTCCCAAGCGTCCTGTAGTGACGGCTCGGATAAAGCACCACGTCCAAAAAATACGCGTTGAGAATCGGTGAAGACGCGCTCCAGGCGCGGCAACAGGGGGGCAAACGCGGGTTGTGTCTGCACAAAGGCGGGCAAGTCTTCGTACATCAGTATGCCGCCAGTGTGGCTACGGGCCAGCGCAGTGTGCAGGGTGCGTAATGCGGTCGCGTAGTTGTCGTGTGACGCCTGCTGCCGATGAAGCCGCCTGATTTGACGTCGCGCCTGCATGAGGGGGCGTGCGCGGCCGCGTCGGAAAGGCCACACGCCGTGGTGCCCCGCCAACAATAGTCCAATGCCGACAATCCCGCTAAGCCATCCGGCCGTGTTCATCACATGCGGGCGCAGGACCGGAAGCGTTGCGGTGATGTCGTCCTGCAACGTGGGCAACGAAGCCGATCGCGTGAGAGAAACCGGGCGCAGGGGCGACATAGAAAAGGTCCAGGCGGGCAGCGTCAGCGTTTGCAGCGTTTCACCGTCTTGCCCAAATTGCAGCGTGACAGGCGGAATTTCGCGCACGTTTACATCCAGTGGAACGTAAAACGTCTGATACTCAAGCGTCAGCCGATACTGGTTGCCGCGTCGTTTTTCTTTGGCATCCAGCGATACGGAACGCAGATCAAGCCAGTAGTTCAGCGGTCCGGCGGGTGGCAGCGAGGCCCTATGCAGCCGGGCGTTGGGTGGCGATTCGATGTCGAGGTGGTGCACAATGACGTCACCATGCATCCACCCTACACTGCGTGGCGTCTCCATGTTGACCAGTATTGGTGCTGCGTAGACCAGGCTATGTGCGGCAGCACCAATAATCCAGAACAGAAGGCAGGCCAGTCGTGCCATGTCATCGCTCCATCAGATAGCGTCCCAAGGCTTCGGCGCGCAGCTGCTCGCCCGGCCTGAACGGTTTCCAGCCATAGTGCAACAGCAGACGGTCGATCCTGCGCTGGCGTTCACGTTGCTGGCTTTCCCAGCGCCGCACCACCGATGGACGCATAAATAGCAGTTGTTCATGCCCGGTTTCGGCGTCGTGCCACCGGGTCAGGCCGCGCATCGTTGAAAGTGCCTGCGTGTTCAGGACGTCCAGCGCAATAGGCACCACATCATGGTGTTGAATACGCGTCAGCAGGCGTTGGGCGTCGCGCAACGGAAACATGAAATCGGAGATCAGAAACACCAGGCTGCGTCGTTGCCGAAGGCGGTTCGCGGCGTCCAGCAACCCATGCGCACTGTTTGCGCGTATGCCGGCCTTTTGCAGCCACTGTTGGATGTCATGGGCGCTGCTGGCGCGCGCGCGTTGCCCGCTTGCGGCGTAGCGAAACTCAATCTGCGCACCACAGGCGAACATGGACAGTGAGTCTCCGTTGCGCCACGCCGCATGGGCAATAAGGCCGGCAACCTCGGCAGCAATATCGGCATGGCGCTGCTGGCTGCCCGTCTGCATGGAGCCCGAGACATCCACCATGAGATAAATCTGCACCGGTGTACGGGGTTCGTAATCTTTTACGTACCACTGGCCGAACGGGTCACGCAGGCTGCGTCGCAAGTCCAGCCGTCTAAAATCCGGCTGGCGCGAAAACGGTTCGAAGCCCCGGAAGTGACCGCTGTCGTCGTGCCCGCTTGCGCGGTGTACCCCATACAACACACTTTGCACTCGCCATCGCAGGGGGTAGCTTAAGTCGGCATAGGTTTGGTGCGGGTGCTCGGGCCGGGTCATGGCACGTCAATAGTATTGAAGATGGCATCGCAAAGGGCGGGCAAAATCTCGTCTTGTTGCATCGCGTATAACGGATCCAGAAATACCCGATGCGCCACGGTTTCGTAGAACACGGCCCGTATGTCGTCAGGCAAGAGGGTGTCGCGGCCTTCCAGCCAGGCGCGAACTTTGGCGGCGCGCACCAGCATGGCCATGCCGCGTGGGCTGGCACCGCCCGTCACCAACGCCGCCATATCGATCCCTTCCAGCGTGATGCCGGCGGTATCCGGGTAGCGTAAGCCGTTCCAGAGTGCCAATACGTAATCTTGCATGGTGTCACTGACGTGCACCACGTGCTGTATCCGGGCCCCGATCTCGTCCAGCTTCCGGTAGTTGATCAGCTGCGTTGGAATACGGTCGATCAGGGTGTCCACGTCGTGAAACCGTGTGTCGAAGATGAGCTGCTTTCGGGTCGCAGGATCGGTTGGCGCGTTGACGCTGATTTCCATGAAGAAGCGATCACGCGCCGCCGCCGGAAGCTCGAAGGTTTCTTCGCGTTCGACCTGGTTCCTGTCGGCAAATACCTGAAGATACGGGAAGTGATAGTCACGGTTGAATGCATTCAGGCTGCGTTCGGCCATCAGCCGCAGCAGCAGGGCATGCACCTGGGGCCGAGCACGGTTGATTTCGTTGAAGAAGAATACCGACAGGTCTTCGCCCTGGCTCAGCACGGGGCCGGGTTGCACACTGGGCCGTCCCTCTTCATCCAGATAGGTGTAATAGACCAAATCGGCCGGCATCAGATCAATGGTGCCCTCGATGCGGCTATAGGCACCGCCCAGCGCCCGCGCCACGGCGCGCAGCAGAACCGTTTTACCCAGACCGACGTCGCCTTCGAGCAGAAC
>Ga0079224_100012419_pt1 | contig 11788 bp, 9 predicted proteins | sample Stecom2015_FD_80414 | JGI IMG/M metagenome (GOLD analysis project Ga0079224, IMG submission 80414) | Agricultural soil microbial communities from Utah to study Nitrogen management - Steer compost 2015 | ecosystem: Environmental > Terrestrial > Soil > Agricultural land | place: USA: Utah...
AGGTGTACAGTAACTTCAATTCATTTACAGATCCAGAAGGTGATGGCACCTATGACAAAATTGAAAATGCCCAGAATTCAAACAACCTTAATTACGACCAAAATGTAACGGCCGGATATTTAGCCTATACCCTAAACACGGCCAATGCCATTGGTTTTAAGGCTGGTGCCCGTTACGAATACACTACCATCGATGCCTTTACCCGTACCGAATCGAATATAGAAATTCCATCTTATGGTGTATTGGTTCCGAGTGTCAATGTGTCTAAAAGAATAAAGAACACCACCTTAAAGGCTGGCTATAACCGCAGGGTTCAACGCCCTTCAATTCAATTCCTGAATCCTTACAAGCAGTATAGCAACCCGTTAAATGTTTCAGTTGGAAATCCACAACTTGATCCGGAGTTTACCAATAACTTTGAATTATCAGTAAGCACGGGCTTCAAAAGCACGTCTATCAACCTGTCGAGTTTCGTACGAAATACGAACAACGGCATTCAACGTGTCCGTGAACCCGATCCATTTGTAGGAGACACCATTTACACAACATTCAGAAATATTGGTAAAGAGCGGGCATACGGACTCAATCTGTTTGTAAACATTATGCTTGGTAAACTCACGCTTAATGGAGGCGGTGATGCATACTACCTAACATTAGGCAACAACGATTCAAATCCTACCTACACAGCTTCAAATAAGGGTTGGGTTTATAACGGGCGTTTCTTTGGTAACTACCAACTCAAAAATGACTGGGCCATTCAGTTCTTTAGTCACTTCCGGGGTCGCCAGGTTCAGTTGCAGGGTAAGCAAAGCGGATTTGGCATGTATAGCTTAGCCATTGCCAAAAACTTCAAAAATAAGAGAGGAAGCATCGGTTTCGGTGCAGAGAATTTCTTTGCTCCATCCATGAAAATGAGAAATGAGCTGAATACCTACAACATTTCACAAAGCGGGTATAACGAAATGTTCAACAGGAATTTCAAGGTCAACTTCAGCTACCGCATTGGCAAGATGAGTTTTGATCAGCAACGCCCAAGACGCAGCAGGCGCTCCATCAACAACGATGACCTGAAAGATGGTGGTGGAATGGATATGGGTGGCATGGAAGGTCAGCAAATGAATAATAATGGTGGCGGTGGCATGCAGCGTGGCGCGATGCCGCAAGTTCGTCCGCAAACGGCTCCGGTACAAGCTCCCACTGCTCCTACCGATACGGTTTACCAGGCAGCCGGCACATGGGTGTATGCCGTTGAAGGCGGTCAGCCGGGCGCTGGCGGAAAACTCACCCTTGTAAAAGATGGCGAAACGTATTCCGGCTCAATCAAGAGCGATCGTATGCCACAGGAAGTACAACTTTCGAAAGTAACGGTGGATGGCAACAACATTACCTTTGCTTACACGATGAGCTTTGGAGGCAATGAAGTGGTTATCGACTGTACTGCGGTAATTATCGAGAATGAAATGACCGGCACAATGAACATCGGTCAGTTCCGCTCTATGCCGATCAAGGCAACAAGACAGTAAAATAATTACTCGTCATTGCCCCGAAGGGATGCCTTTGGCACGAACGGAAGGGTGGGATGTGTGATGGGGTGAAGCAATTCCAAAGTTTACGTTTGGTTTCTGTGGGTTAGTTTGGGATTGCTTCGTCACATAACCATCCTTTGAACTTTAAAAAGTTTTAATTTGTGTTCCCCACCATGACGAGGTTATCCTTTTAGCATCTCCACCACCATCCTTACCTTATCCACATTGGTGATAAACTTTCCCATTTGCTCAGGCAATGCATCTGTAAAACGGATTGAGCTGTTGGAGTCTGACTGATGAAATTCTTTTGCCGAGAAATGAATTTCCTTCGCTCCCGTGCTGTCGATTATCTGTTTTGCATTTCCTTCGTGAATACCCGAGCCCGGCATAATGGAAATACGATTGCCGGCTCTTTCCACCAGTTCCTTTATCAAGGTTAATCCTTCCGGTGCGGTTTGCGCCTGGCCAGAAGTAAGGATGCGATCAAACCCAACTTCAATACAAGCTTCAAGCGCTTCAAACGGATCGCGGGTTACATCAAAAGCCCGATGACACGTAACCTTCATCGGTCGGGCGGCATCAATTAATTTTTTGCAACGGTCTTTATCCAGCGTGCCATCAGGCTTCAGTATGCCCAACACTACGCCATCCATACTGGCACGCTTGCACATTTCAATGTCACGCTTCATGGCATAATACTCAAAAGCTGAATAAACAAAATCGCCACCGCGTGGACGAACCATAGCATACACATCCATACTCACCGCCTGACGCACAATTTCCATTACACCAAACGAAGGCGTTGTTCCGCCTTCAGCGGGATTGTCGCATAGCTCTATCCGGTCGGCTCCGCCCTTCTGCGCGTTTATAGCCGACTCAATGTTGAATACTACGATCTCAGTAGTTATTGGCATAATCCCAAACTAGAAGGGTTGATCTATTTAAAATAGCTACCCGATTTTATCACGACCTGCTCCTTTTGTGTGGTCTGCGTATATTCAAACACATTGTTGGTAGAATACGCACCCACTTCACCGGTAACACTCAATGCCAGAAAGGCTACGCTTAACTCCTTTGCTTTTTCTTCACCGCGCTTGCTGATCAAACGTTTAATCGCTTCTTCACAGGCTTCCTGTGGCGAACGGCCTTGCCGCATCAACTCAACAATGGTATGGCTGCCGGCAATGCGAATCATCTCTTCACCTACTCCGGTTGCCGTAGCGGCACCTACCTCACCATCCACATACAAACCCGCCCCGATAATCGGTGAATCACCTACACGACCGTGCATCTTAAACGCCATGCCACTGGTGGTGCAGGCACCGCAAAGCTTTCCGTTTACATCAAGCGCCAGTATGCCAATCGTATCGTGTTGACCGGGGTTGTGATAGGGTTTATACTCCGATTTCTTCAGCCATTCCTTCCAGGCTTTTTCCGATTCCTTGGTAAGCAGGTCTTCTTTCTTAAACCCTTGTGATGCCGCAAACTGCTCGGCTCCTTTCCCAACAAGCATAACATGTGGTGTTTTTTCCATGACTGCCCGTGCAATGGAGATGGGATGTTTATAGCCTTGCACAAAGGCCACAGCGCCACAGTTACTTTTCTCATCCATAATGCTGGCATCCAACGTTACCAACCCTTCACGGTCGGGCAAACCACCATACCCCACAGATGTATCTTTTGGATTGGCTTCCGGAACATGCGCACCTTGCTCCACGGCATCCAATGCATAGCCATTGGCCTGCAACACTTTCCAGGCGGCCGCGTTGGCATCGGGGTTTCGCCAAGTGGAAACCACAATGGGCTTTTCAATTTTGAGTGAAGCGAATGCAGAAAGTTTTCCGATAGAAAAAACTCCGGTGGTAAGTGCAGAAAGTTTAAGAAAGTTTCTGCGGGTGTGATTGGACAACGGCATGATACATTCAATTAATCGCTTAAAATACCCAAAAATGCCGCTTTAAGGAAAAAAACAGTTTCTGATTGTTGGATTAACCAGAAAAATCGCTGTTATTTACTTAACAAAATATAAGCATATATTATGATAAAAGAATACCTGGGTGAATTTGAAGAGACGGTATTGCTGCTGGTAGCTGCCTTACAGGAAGATGCATACGGAGCCGCCATTGCAAATGAAATTGAAAGCAGGCTGGAACGTGAGGTGAACCTGAGTGCCGTACATGTTACCCTATATCGCCTGGAGGATAAAGGACTTATTAAATCAACCTTTGGAGGAGCCACGAAAGAACGTGGCGGAAGAAGAAAACGGATATACACCATTACAAGTGCCGGCATGGCCATGCTTAAGGCGATGAAAGAGGCACGAATTACCCTTTGGAAAATGGTTCCCCAACTAAAGATCAGTTAACATGGAGAACGCACGCGCTATACGTCTTCTACGATGGTTCTGTCCGCAACACCTACGCGAAGAGATTGAAGGTGACTTGCTTCAACGCTATGAACGTGATTTAAAAAAGTATGGCGAAAAACGGGCGCGCAAAAAGTTACTGTGGAATGTGATCCGGTTTTGCAGACCCGGAATTGTTCTCAGGCATAAGCCAAATTTCTCACGCAACAATTTCTATATGCTTAGCAATTATTTCAAAGTTGCCTCACGAATCATGATTCGTAACAAGGCCTATTCTTTCATTAACATTTCAGGGTTGGCTTTTGGAATAACAGGTGCTGCCCTCCTTTTTCTGTGGATCTCCCACGAATTCAGTTATGATCAGTTTCATGCTGACAAACACCGCATCTACAAAGCATGGAATCGCGCACTGGAAAATGGTCAGATCAATTGCTGGGACGTTACACCCCGCATACTGGCCCCTACCCTGCAGGAAGAATTTTCGCCTGTGGAGGCAGCCATTAGTTATGCCCAATGGGAAAGCAAACATCTGTTTATTGTTGGCGAAACCCGATTACTTAAAACCTCTGGTGCTTTTGCTGACCCCGGTTTGCTTACCATGTTCTCATTCCCCATGCTCAATGGTAATCCTGCCAAAGCCTTTGAAAATCCAAACTCAATTGTGCTGACAGAAAGTTTTGCAAAGCAATTGTTTGGAGACGAAAAAGCGTTCGGAGAAACCCTCACCATCAGTCAATCGGGGTATAGCTTCGAGTTTATAATAACGGGAATACTTAAAGACTTGCCATCCAATACAAGCTTCAAATTTGAGTACCTGATTCCTTTTCAATTTCTTGAAAGCCTTGGTGAGAAATACACGCATTGGGGTAATAATTCAGTCGCTACCTATGTGAAGTTAAAAGAAGGAAACAGCCTGGAAACATTCAATGATCAGATTAAAGATATTGTCAGGAAGCACTATGCCGATGGGCAACACATTGAAATATTTTTGTATCCACTAACCAAAATGCGACTCTATTCGCGTTTTGAAAACGGCATACCTGCCGGAGGAAGAATAGAGATCATTCGGATGCTGGGTATACTGGGTATCTGCCTGGTTGTTATTGCGTGTATCAATTTTATCAACCTGAGTACCGCTCGTGCACAAAGGCGCTCAAAGGAAGTAGCCATTCGAAAAGTAACCGGTGCTTTCCGTCACTCGCTGGTCATGCAATTTCTTTGCGAATCGGTTTTGATTGCGGTGGGTGCAGGTGTACTTTCTATTTTAGCGGTCTATTTGCTGCTTCCTTTTTTCAATAAACTCATCGGGCAACACCTTGTGTTCAGTTTTGGCAACCTGACTTCCTGGGGTATAGCCCTGGGATTTGTATTGCTGATCGGATTATTGGCGGGATCCTATCCGGCTCTTTATCTATCATCGTTCCGCCCCATGGGCATTTTGAAAAATTCGGGAATTGCTACATCAGGCAAAAATACTCTGCGCAGCTTACTGGTTGTGTTTCAGTTTGGGTTTGCCGTCATGCTCATCATCTCGGCAATGGTTATTTACAAACAGATTGATTTCTTGCAAAACAGGGAGGCTGGTTACTCCAAAGACAATTTGATCTACATTCCCCTTACCGGTGACCTGGAGAAAAACTACCTGGCTTTCAAAAACGAATTGATGCAACGTGAAGTAGCTGTATCGGTAACAAAAACCAGTGCCCCCATAACAGAACAATGGAGTAGTACCAACAGCATTGAATGGAGTGGCAAGCATCCGGAAGAACGCACTGATTTTGAACGCATCTTTATGGACGATCGCCCATCTGCTACCTTTGGGCTTAACATAGTTATGGGCAGGGATTTCGATCTGCAACAATTTCCAAACGATTCATCCGCAGCAATCTTAAATGAAACTGCCCTTAAGGTAATGAATCTTGATAATCCCATTGGCGAAATCATTGATGACGATGGGCGGGAATGGCGCATTATCGGAGTCGTAAAGGATTTTGTATTTACTTCACCTTTTCGAAACATAGAACCAATTATAATTTTCGGAGGAAAAGCCAGATGGGCCTTCAACGAAATTTATATAAAGCTTAATCCAGTCAACGATGTTCGAAAGAGCCTGTCAGCATTGAATGAGCTAACAAAAAAATACAACCCGGAATACCCATTTGAATATCACTTTGCTGATGTTGAGTATGCACACAAGTTTGCCAACCTGAAAACTACTCTACTCATAACCACCATATTCACCTCCATTGCCATTTTCATCGCATCCCTGGGGTTGTTAGGTTTATCTACTTACCTGATAGAAGCCCGGGTAAAAGAAATTGGCATTCGGAAAGTTTTGGGTGGGTCGGTGCTCAGCATCATGAAACTACTAAGCATGAGTTCATTGAAGCCAATCGTACTCGGCATTATTGTATTTAGTCCGCTAACCTGGCTATCCATGAACTGGTGGTTGAATTCATATGCGCACCGGATTACCCTCAGTGTATGGATATTCCTTGTTGCCGGAATGGCATTAATCCTGATTGCTCTACTTACCATTGGCGTTCAGACTTATCGCGCAGCCAATACGAATCCGGTTAATAGCTTAAGGAATGAGTAATTGGCTAACTTACCTAGTCAATCACCCGCTTCGCAAACCGAAAGCGCTTGTAGTAATAGTCGGAGTAAATATTGTCCTCCACCACACCCAGGCTCACAGAGGCATGGATAAACTTAATCTGGCCTTTGCCCCTGCGTTCGGTAACCAACCCGACATGGGTAATCTTTTTCTTTTTCTTACCCGTAGCAAAGAAAACAAGATCACCCGGTTTCAGTTCTTCCAGTTTAACCTGCTTGCCCACCTTGCTTTGACCTTCGGCACTTCGGGGCAACTCAACCTCTACCGCCCGAAATGAGTGGATGGTCAAAGCTGAACAATCCATACCAGAACGGGTAGTGCCTCCGTACCGGTAAGGCGTACCGGTAAATGTTCGGGCCGTTTGTATAACCTTGTCGATTTTCTCTTCACGGACACGTGCTTTATGAGAAGCACATGAGGTCAAAAACAGAACCGTCAGAAGAAAAAGTAACTGAAAAGGTTGCTTACCTTTACGGTAAAAAAATAGCATCCTGTTAACGTTTAAAAAATAATTGATCAAATATACAAAAGCCATGGCATTTCCTGAAGTAACTACTGATGCTCTAAGCGAATTTGAGGCCATAATCGGAAAGGAAAACGTTATTTTAGATGAAGAAAGACGCAGCGAATACGCCCACGATAAAACAGAAGTCTACCATTTTTTACCTGCCGTAGTACTGAAGCCGGGCACACCGGAAGAAATCAGTCGCATTATGCGCATTTGCCATGAACAACGCCTACCGGTAACACCACGCGGTGCCGGAACAGGTTTGGCCGGTGCGGCATTGCCCACCCATCATGGTGTGGTTCTGTCCATGGAGCGCTTCAATAAGATTTTGAATATCGATGAACTCAACCTCCAGGCTACGGTTGAGCCTGGAGTAATCACCGAAGTTTTTCAAAATACTGTTAAGGAAAAGGGATTGTTCTATCCACCCGATCCGGCCAGCAGCGGCTCCTGCTTTTTAGGCGGAAACCTCTCTCAAAATTCAGGCGGGCCAAAAGCGGTGAAGTATGGGGTTACCCGCGATTATGTTTTGAACCTCGAAGTGGTATTGCCCACAGGCGAAATTATCTGGACAGGTGCAAACGTGCTTAAAAATTCTACAGGCTATAACCTTACACAATTGATGTGTGGCAGTGAAGGCACGTTGGGCATCATTACCAAAATTGTTTTCAAGCTGCGCGGGTATCCACAAAAAAATGTGCTCATGCTCATTCCGTTTGTCACCAACGAAGAAGCATGCCGCGCCATCGCTGCCATTTTCACAGCCGGCATTCAGCCATCGGGTATGGAATTTTTTGAACGCGAAGCCGGCATCAAAACATTTGAATACTGCGACAAGGTATTGGACAGTCCGGTAACCACCCAATTGCCTGAAAACATGGATGCTTACCTGCTATGTGAACTGGACGGCAACGATGAAGAGGTACTGATGCGCGATGCTGAACGCGTAATGAACGTAGTAGAGAAATTTGAATGTGGAGAAGTATTGTTTGCAGAAAGTGCTGCTCAAAAAGCAGAACTATGGAAAGTACGCAAAAACATTTCTCCTGCTGTAAATTGGTATACGCTCACCAAATCGGATGATGTAGTGGTACCCCGCAGTAATTTACCCAAACTTATTTCGGGAATAAAAGCAATCGGAAAGCAATACGGATTCAATACTGTATGCTTTGGTCATTTGGGCGATGGCAACCTGCACGTAAACGTTCTGAAAGAGAACATCAGCGATCACGACTGGGAAACCAAAATACCGGAAGGCATTGGCGAAATCTTCAAACTCACGGTAAGCCTGGGCGGAACACTATCCGGTGAACATGGCATCGGCATTGCCAAACGGCCGTACATGTCCATCGCCATGAAAGAAACCAACCTGAAGCTGATGCGCGGAATCAAAAAGGTTTTCGATCCACACAACATTCTGAACCCCGGAAAGATTTTTTAGCAGTCTGTAACAGTCTTGCTTGAAAATAGTAAGGATTGCACTATTTTACACGACTATCAAAACAAGTATGAATACAGTTGTAAAATACGTTCTGCTAATCTCCTTATTAGCCACTGCCTGCCAGTCGCCTCGTAAAGAAGAAGCCACACAATCCATCAGTCTGTTTAATGGCACATCGTTGGATGGCTGGCGTACATTCCGAAACCTTCCAAACAATTCATGGGAAGTAGTTGACGTAACACTGCACTGCAAACCGTTTTCTGATACAGAAGAAAACCTTCGTTCCGACCTGATCACCGAAGCACAATACCGGAACTTCGAACTCACGTTTGAATTTAAACTTGCCCCACAAAGCAACAGCGGAGTGATCTTTCGCGCAAGCGAGGAATATGAACAAAGCTATGCTACCGGACCGGAATACCAGTTAATTGACGATATCGGCTATCCCGGAACGTTACCTGAAGCCAACAAAACTGCCGGCAATTACGACATGCACGTACCGGAAGATAAAGTACTGAAACCTGTAGGTGAATGGAATGAAGGTAAGATTGTTGCAAAAGACAATCAAGTGGAGCATTGGCTCAATGGTGTGCGCGTAATTGCCTATGAACTGCATTCACCTGATTGGATTACCCGGAGAGATGCCAGCAAATGGAAAGACTTTCCGGCTTATGGTACGGTGGAGAAAGGACACATTGTCTTGCAGGATCATGGCAATGAAGTGTGGTTCAGAAATATTTCGATTGTCGTTCTCGATTAAACAACCTTGCTCACTTAATCCGTATAGACCTATGAAAAAATCGTTTTTTATGTTTCTTGTTGTTGCCCTTGCTGCCTGTCAGCCGAAGCAACAGAATACAGAAGAAACACAACTTGAAGAAACCCCCATTGCTCACAATACCCTCACCGAACAACAACAGGTTGAGGGCTGGAAACTTTTGTTTGACGGACAAACCACATCAGGCTGGCGAAACTACAAGAGCGACCAGATCGGTGCCCGATGGCGAGTAGATGACAATGCCCTTCACTTTGATAACACAATAGCAGGTGGCGGTGGTGACATTATCACAAACGATGAATATGAGAACTTCGAGTTGATGCTGGAGTGGAGAATTGACTCGTGTGGAAACAGCGGCATCATGTTCAATGTGGTTGAAGACGAACAGTATGAATCCACCTGGCATACCGGCCCCGAAATGCAGGTACTCGATAACGACTGCCATCCGGATGCAAAAATTGTTAAGCACCGTGCCGGTGATTTGTACGATTTGATCTCCTGTTCAACCGAAACCGTTAAGCCGGCCGGTGAATGGAACCACGTGCGCATCGTTTCCAATCAAGGCAATTATGAATTTTGGTTGAACGGCACCAAGGTAGTTACCTTCAGCATGCACACACCCGAATGGGAGGCCATGGTGGCCGGAAGCAAATTCAAAGACATGCCCGCTTTCGGAAAAGCTACCAAAGGCCACATCGCCTTGCAAGATCATGGCGACAAGGTTTGGTATCGCAACATCATGATCCGTCCCTTGTAAATCTTTATTATGACCGTAAGAAAAGCAGTCATCCTGGTTATTATTATTGAATGCCTGGTGGCTGCTTTTGCATTTTATCACTATGGCCACTCGCTGGAAGCTCTCCAGGCTGTAACGCGCTATTCGGGACGGGTATCGTTACTGATTTTCAGCATCATCTTTCTGTTGCTACCCCAACATGAAAGCAACCTGGAACGATTACTCTCTCCCCGACCGTTTTTCATTTTTGCACTTGCGCACGGCATTCATCTTGTTGAGTTGCTTGCATATGTCAATCTATCCGGTAACGATCTTATCCCCGTTCGCCTGGCGGGTGGTTTTCTGGCATATGTTATAATCTTTGCTATGCCGGTAGTGAAACACTATACATTGAATGGAAAACTAACCATCGGAAAGTACAGGATATTCCAAACCGTTTACCTGTATTATGTGTGGTTTATTTTTTTCATGAGCTACTTGCCTCGCGTACAAGGTAAACTTCCCAACGCAGGCGGACAATATTGGGAATTTGTGGTATTGCTGGCCTGGGTGTGCATGATGCTGGGCATGAAGTTACCGACACTTATCCGTTCTAATCGATCATCTATCCAATAACCTGTTCCAACTGAAAATCTTCTTCTAACTTTAAACCGCTTAGTCTTAAACTCCTGATCAGCTATGTGCGGCATTACCGGAATTTTTGCGTTTAACCTCGTTGGCAAAATGAACATGATTCATCTTACCAACGCCACCATGGCATTGGCTAAGCGCGGTCCGGATTTTCAGGATATTTATCACGATCAGTTTGTTGGGCTGGGGCATCGCAGGCTCTCCATCATCGACACCAGCGCCATTGCCAATCAACCCATGTGGGATGAAACCCAACGCTATGCCCTTGTTTTCAATGGTGAGATTTTCAATTTCAAGGAATTGCGCACAAAACTGGAGTCTCAGGGTGTAACCTTCAAATCAACTTCGGATACGGAAGTTTTACTACACCTGCTCGTTCGTGAAAAAGAAAATGCCCTGAACAAACTAAACGGCTTCTTTGCCTTTTGCTTCTACGACAAGCAGGAACAAACCTTTTTGCTGGCGCGTGATCGTTATGGGGTAAAACCCTTGCTCTATCTGCACGATGAAGACAAATTCATTTTCGCTTCCGAAATGAAATCGCTGGTGCAATACGGTATCGACAAAACAATTGATTACAACTCGCTGTACACGTATCTGCAACTCAACTACATCCCGGCACCGGATACCATTTTCAAATCCGTTAAGAAACTTCTTCCGGGATACTATTTAACCATTCGCAATAAGGAACTATCCATCAATAGCTTTTATACAATCCCGTATTCGGTCGACTCAGGAATCAACTACCAATCGGCTAAAGATAAATTCAAAGATTTGCTGGAGGCTTCCGTCCAACGAAGATTGGTTTCGGATGTTCCGTTAGGATGTTTCCTCAGTGGTGGCATCGATTCTTCCGTAATCACCGGGTTAGCCAAAAAGCACAAACCCGATCTTCATACGTTTTCCATCGGTTTTAAAGACGAAAAGTTTTTTGACGAGACACATTACGCCAGGCTGGTTGCCAAACATTTCAACACGGAGCATACCGTTTTTTCGCTCACCAACAACGACTTGTTTGAACACGTCAACCATATACTCGATTACATAGATGAGCCCTTTGCCGATTCATCAGCAATAAACGTGTACATCCTCAGCAAAGAAACCCGTAAGCATGCTACTGTGGCCCTTTCGGGCGATGGTGCCGATGAATTGCTGGGTGGCTACAATAAGCATGCGGCACACTATCG
>Ga0079224_100012420_pt1 | contig 11788 bp, 7 predicted proteins | sample Stecom2015_FD_80414 | JGI IMG/M metagenome (GOLD analysis project Ga0079224, IMG submission 80414) | Agricultural soil microbial communities from Utah to study Nitrogen management - Steer compost 2015 | ecosystem: Environmental > Terrestrial > Soil > Agricultural land | place: USA: Utah...
TCGAGCAGAGTGCCCGCGTGGGGAGGGGCCCCGCCGAATTCACTTCGGCGGGGAGGGGCGGCGCGAGCCGCCCCTACAAAACAAGGCTAGAACGCCGATCAGTCAAACTGATCGGCGTTCTAGTGGCCAATCGAGACCGAAGCGAACTTCCTGGTGAATTCGCGTTCCGCACACCCCGGCACAGAGCAGCGCTATCGCGAGAAAGACCGGCGCGAAGGCAGCGGATACAGGCGAGGACTCGGCCTTCGCAGATCACGGAGCCGTCCTGTCGGGGCGCATCGCCCAGCGCGCGGCCAGGGAGCCCCCGACGAAGAGCTGGAGCGCGTGATAGATGAGGATGGGGAGCAAGATGAGCCCGAGGCCCGGGTGGGCGCCGAAGATGACCTGCGCCATCGGAACCCCGGCGGCGAGAGACTTCTTGGAGCCGCAGAAGACGGCCGCGATGCGGTCCTCCACCGGGAAGCGGAAGAGCCGGCTCGCGAGCGAAACGATCCCGATGACTCCGAAGAGGAGGCACACGGCGAGGCCGGCTGCGACGAGCACCGGCGCCGCGCCGTACCGCCCCCAGACCCCGGCCTTCACGGAGTCGGCGAACGAGGTGTACACGAGCAGCAGGATCGTGCCGCGATCGACGATGCTCACGCGTGCCCGATGGCGCTGCGCGAGGTCGCCGAGAACGGGGCGCGCGAGCTGACCGATCGCGAGCGGCAGAAGCAACCAGCGCGCCAGATCTGCGATCACCTCGTCGAGCGGCAGGGCCTGCCCGGTCGATCCGAGAATCGCGCCGAGCCACAACGGCGTGAGGAACACGCCGAGCACGCTCGAGAGCGTCGCGTTCAGAACGGCGGCCGCGACGTTGCCGTGCGCGACCGCGGTGAGCGCCACGGACGACGAGACCGTCGACGGCAGCGCGCACAAGAACACGACCCCGACACCGAGATCGGGCGTGACGAGCGCGCCCCCGACGAAGAAGAGGAGCGCGCCGAGCGCCGGGAACACGACGAACGTCGTCCCCTGCACGAGCGCGTGCAACGGCCAGCGCAAGAGCCCCGCCTTCAACGACTCGAACGGCAAGAGCAAGCCGTGCAAGAAGAAGATGAGCGACACGCCCGCCTTGTTCACGACATCGGGGTGGAGCGCGCCCCCGCGAGCACCCGGATCCGGAAAGGCGAACGCGGTGCACACGACCGCCACCATTCCGACGAGGAACCAGTCGACACGGGCTGGGCGATCGCCCTTTGTGCCAGGTTGTGCCAGCCGCGAACCCTCGCGACCGTCGCGGCGCGCTCTCACACGCGGGATCCAGACGGCAAATCCTCTCGAATTACGAGAGAAAAACGCGGTACATCCGTTGCACGAGCTCGGCCCCATGCGCGCCTTCTGGTCCACGACGCTCCTTCCCGTGACGCTGCTCCCTCTGGCGCTCCTCGGCTTCCCGGCATGCGGAAGCGACAGCCCGGCCGGTGAGAGCAGTGGTGGCTCGACAGGCAACGGCGGCAGCGCCCCCAACGGCGGCTCGAGCGGCAACGGCGGCTCGAGCGGCAACGGCGGCTCGAGCGGCGACGGCGGCAGCGACCCAAGCGGGGGCGACGCCGGCTCGAGCGGCGATGGCGGCAGCGACCCGAGCGGGGGCAGCGGCGGCTCGAGCGGCAGCGGCGGCACCCAACCGAACGGGGGAAGCGGCGGCACGTCCGGCGCGGGCGGCTCCTCGGGGTCCGGCGGCGCGAACGAGGGCGGCACGAACGGCGGCGGCGCGTCGAACACGCCGATCCTCGAACGCACGCCGCGCCTCGAATACGCCTGCAGCGCGACGCGCCCGATGACCCTGCTCGAGCTCGGCCAATGGAGCGGGGGCACGCTGTTGCCCGCGAGCGAGGGCGCTCACCTCGCGCGCATCGAGGGCGAAAACTTCACTCTGAACGAGGTGCGCTGGTCGAGCCTCGGCATGATGGGAGGGCTCGGCACGGCGCAGACGATCCACGCGGGCGATGCGCCGCTCGATCGGCTCCGCGTCTCCCCGCTCGGCGAGCGCTTCGCGGTGATCTGGGGAGAAGATCGGTTCACGGACGATCCGGTGCTCTCGTTCACCGAGGTGGATGCCACGGGCACGCCGCTCATCGAGCCCAAGGAGCTGTCGTTCTTGAGCGCGGAGGCGACGGATCTGCAGATCGTCGCCACCGACGAGGGCCACGCGATGGTGTGGACGAGCCGCGACACCGAGTCGACGAGCACCCTGAGCTTCGTGCTCATCGACGAGGCCGGCGAGGCCCAGGGCACACCGCGCGTGCTCGCGGAGGGCGGTGGATACCTCGGAGCGAGCACGCTGATCCGCTTCGGAGATGGCTTCCTCCTCACGTACGCCCATATCGACTATGCCGCGGAGCTCGAGGATCTGTTCGTCGCCGTCCTCGACGAAACCGGCGCGCCCGTGCGCGAACCGGTGCGCCACGACGGCAGCATCGGCTCGTTCGGCGGGTTCGGCTCGGCGAGCGCCATCGTTCGCGGGGATCGCGCGCTCGTCGCCTGGACGGAGGGGCACGGCGGCTTCGAGCTGTCGGGGCGCGCGGCCACCATCAACGTCCGCTGGTTCGACACCGCGGGCGAGCCCGTGGGCGACGTCGTGCCGCTCCAAGAACCGGTCATCGACCAGGAGAACGTGACGCCGCGCTGGGTCGACTTCGGTGACGACGTCGGGCTCTTCTGGTCGCAGGGCACCATCATTTACATTTGCGCCGGGTGCTACCCCGACAATCACCTGAGCTTCGTGGTGCTCGATGGCGAGGATCTCACGCCGAAGAGCGCCGTGCTCGAGCTCGAGAGCCCGATCGCACAAGGGCTCCTGGATCCTCAGGTCGTGCGCGAGGACGACACCCTGCTGGTCACCGCGAGCGTGACCCATCACGTCCACGCCGAAGGCGCCTCGGCCACACTGAGCTGCCCACGCCTGCCATGAAGGCTTGGAGTCGTCCTGCGCACCGGTTCGTGCGCGGGCTTCGCGCCATGGCGGCGCTCGCGGTCGCCGCGTGCAGTCCGGCGGAACCGGCGCCCGACGCGCTTCACGTCGCGATTCGAACCGAGACGGGCGCAGTGCCCGAGTCGTATCGTGTGGTGCTCGCGCGTTCGGATTCGACGGTGCTCGCGCAGAGCTGCCCGAGCGCAACGAGCGACGACTCAATCGGCTGCACCGCCGGTGGAGTCGTGCTGCGCGCCGTGGAAGCGGGCGCCGAGCTCACCGTCAAGGCGCGCGGCCACGGCTTCGTCACGCATCCCCTCTCGGCAGAGGCCCTGCGCGCCGGCACGCTGCGCGTCGAGCTGCCCGAGCTCGCTCCCTTCGAGACGAACGCCCACTACAGCACCGGGATCTCCGAGGAGGCGGGCATCGATGCGTTCTTGGAGCTCGCCGCCTCGGAGGCGACCGAGCTCGGCCCGGTCCACTCGGTGAAGTTCTACATCGCCGATCTGCGCGGCTCGCCCCGGCTCTATCTGCAGAACACGCAAAACCACCCGCTGCACTACGATTTCGCGCGCCTCGTGCTGGGCGTCGCGGCGTCGCGCGAGCAATTCGCGCAGCAAACGTACCGCGGCGAAAACCGCTCCGCCCTCGCCGGCACGCTCATCTACCGTCCCGAGCTGCGCTTCGAGACCGCGAGCGTCGGCGCGGAGCTGCGCGGCGCCGTCACTTTGGAGTTCCTGCTGATCGACGATTTGTCGCCGGCCCTGGCGCTCACCGCGCACCGGCTCCTCGAAGAACGGCTCGGATTCTTGCGCCTCGAGGGCGCCGAGCAGCGGCTCGTGTACCTGCCCGCCACGAGCAGCCGCGAACAGGCCCTCGCCGCGGAAATCGAACGCTTTCGAGCGCGCGAGGCGCTCTTCGCCGCCAACGCGGAGCTGTACGCGGGCGTCGAGCAACAGATCCTGAACCCGGGTATCGCCTACGGCACCTTGCGACGCCTCACGCCGGAGGAGCTCGCGACGACGCTCGTCTCGTTCCGCGACCTCGTCGTTCTGCCGAGCTTGCCCGACGACCTGCCGCTCGTCGGCGGGACGATCACGGACGATCTGCAGACGCCGCTCGCGCACGTCAACCTCGCCGCGCGTGCCCGCGGGACGCCGAACCTCGCTCTGCGCGGCGCCTCCACGGATCCCCGTATCGAGCCGCTCCTCGGCGAGCTCGTCCGCTTCGAGGTGAACGAGAACGGCTTTTCGCTCGCGGAGACGACGTTGGAGGAAGCGGAGGCGTTCTGGGAGTCCCGGGCGCGCGAACCGCTCGTCCCCGATGCGGACACCGAGTTCGATGGATTGCCGGGATTCGAATCCCTGGGATTCGGGGATTCGCTCCGTGTCGGTGTCAAAGCCGCCAATCTCGCCGAGCTGCGCGGGCTACTCGGGGAAGACGCGCCCGAGGGCTTCGCCGTCCCCTTCTCCGCGTACCACGCCTACATGACGGAAAATCGGGTCACCGAGGCGCTCTGCGCCGAAGCGCGCGCCGACTGCGAGGAGGAAGGACGCGCTGCCTCTCTCTACGATGCCGCGCTCGAGCGCTGCGACGCGAGCGCCGCGGACGGGGCATCCTTTTACGACTTCGTCGATCGCTTCCTCGACGATTCGGAGCTCGCCGTCGATACGGCGCTCCGCGAAGCGTGCCTCGACTCCATTCGGTACCTGGTGAAGCACGGCGAGATCGATCCCGAGTTCGCCGCGCGCCTCGACGGCCGTGTGGAGGAGCTCTTCGGGACGGCCCAGGTGCGCTTGCGCTCGAGCACCAATGCCGAGGATCTTCCGGGGTTCAGCGGCGCGGGCCTCTACGAGTCGGTGTCGGCCGAAATCGGGGGGCGGCTCCCGTCGAGTCGCATCCGTGACGTGTGGGCGAGCGTGTGGCTCTTTCGCGCCTTCGAAGAACGCGCTTTCTGGAACATCGATTCGCGAGCGGTGCGCATGGCGGTGGCCGTCAACCGCGCCATCGACGACGAGGCAGCGAACGGCGTGCTCATCACGCAGAACCTGCTCGACCCCGACGTTCCCGGGTACTACGTGAACGTCCAGCTCGGGGAGATCGAGGTCGCCAACCCGGCGGGCGGCGCAGTGCCGGAGATTTTCGCCATCGTCCCGGGATTGCCCGGAACGACGGAAATCGTGCGCGAGCGTTTCTCGTCCCTTTCTCCCGACACGCCGCTGCTCACCGATGCCGAGATCGGAGCGCTCCACGCCGCCGCCGAGCGCGTCCAGTCCCATTTCGCACCACTTTACGAGCGTTCGCCCGCGGACCTCGCGCTGGACATCGAGTTCAAGCTGTACGGCCCAGAGCGCCGGTTGCTCGTCAAGCAGGTGCGGCCGTACTCCGTCTCCGCCTGGTGAGCGCTCTGCTTGGAGCGCCCCGAACGCCGACTGCTCGTCGAACCAGGTGCGGCCGTACTCCGTTGCGCGTGGTGAGCGTCTCCGCTCGGTGGGAGCCCGCACCCACGGTGCAAGGTTTCGATACCGGTCGACTCCCCGGCAGAGCCCGGTGCGCGCGCGTGTGTTAGAAGATGCAGGCTCGGTCGCGAGCCTGCGCGCGATTCCGAGGCGAAAAAATGCGACGTTCTGCCGTGCTCTCTTCGCCGTGGGTGGCGACCGCTCTCGGGCGGTCGTGCTGGGTCGCCGTGTCGACCTGCGTTTTGGGTTGCGCTGCGGCCCCCGAAGGCAACGCGCCGGACGGCGCGAGCGGCAGCGTGGCGAACGGCGGCGCCCCCGCTTCCGATTCGAGTGGCGGCACCACGACGGGCGCGTCGAGCGGCGGCTTCGACGCGCAGGGCGGCGCGGGCGGAAACTCGGGGCCCGCTCCTTCGCAAGGGGGCACGAGCACCGGCGGTTTTTCCAGTGGAGCCTCCGGTGGCGGCGGTTCCGGCACGGGGGGCGCCCCCGGGGCGGGTGGCGGTTCGAGCGGCGTGCCCGCGGGCGGCACGGGAAACGGCGGCTCGGCGCAGGGAGGCAACACCGGCACGGATGGCGGCTCTGCCCAAGGAGGCAACACCGCAATCGGCGGTTCGAGCGACGGGCTCGGCGGCATGTCGCCCTCGGGAGGCTCCGATGCGGGGAGCGCGGGATCCGCGGGGAGCGCTCCAAAACCCCCTTTTCCTCCCGCCTTTCCACTCGTCAACGGCGTTCAGTGGGCCGACACCGAGGGGAATCCGATTCAGGCGCACGGCGGCGGGATCCTCGAGGTCGACGGCTACTACTACTGGTTCGGCGAAAACCGGAATCCCGACAACTCGTTCCGCGCCGTGTCCGCGTATCGCTCGCGGGACCTGATGCGCTGGGAGTACGTCAACGACGTCTTGCACCAGAACTCGGGCCCCGGGCTCAGCCCCGCGAACGTCGAGCGGCCCAAGGTCATCTACAACGCGTCCACGAAGAAATACGTGCTGTGGGCGCACTGGGAAAACGGCAAGGACTATGGCGAGGCGCGCGCGGCCGTCGCGAGCTCCGACACGGTCGCTGGCGACTACACCTATCACGGGAGCTTCCGGCCGCTCGCCGACTCGGGCGTGATGGACCACGGAAAGCCCGGCTACATGTCGCGCGATTGCACGTTGTTCGTCGACGACGACGGCAAGGGCTACTTCCTCTCCGCCTCCAACGAAAACTACGATCTGAACCTCTACGAGCTCACGCCGGACTATCTCGGCATCGCGCGCCTGGCAGCGGTCCTGTTCGCCGGCGGACACCGAGAAGCCCCTGCGCTGTTCAAGCGCAACGGCGTCTATTTCTTGCTGACGTCCGGCGCGACCGGGTGGTCCCCGAACCAAGCGAAGTACGCGACGTCGCGCTCGCTGACGAGCGGCTGGTCGTCCATGCAGAACGTCGCAGACGGCAACACCTTCTACTCGCAGCCCACCTTCGTGCTCCCCATCCAGGGCAGCGAAGGCACCTCGTACCTCTATCTCGGCGATCGCTGGGCGGGCGCCTGGAGCGGCCGGGTCAACGATTCGGCCTACGTGTGGCAGCCGATCACCTTCCCTTCCGCGACGAGCATGAGCATGAGCTGGAACAACCAGCTCGTCATCGACGCGACCGCGGGCACCATCGACGCAACGACGACGGGCTTTCGCTTCATCAACGTGAAGAGCGGCAAGGCCCTGGACGTCGCGGGTGGCTCCACCCAAAACAACGCCGACATCGTCCAGAGCCCGGAGTCCGACTCGGAGAGCCAAATCTGGAGGCTCAACTACGACGGCTCCGGATACTTCCGCATCACGAACTCGAAGAGCGGAAAGATCCTCGACGTCCCCGACGAGTCCACCGCCGACGGCGTCGAGCTGATTCAGTACGACAACCACGACGGCGACAACCAAGTCTGGCGCCTCGTCGACCTGGGCGACGGCGAGCTCAAGCTCCGAAACAAGAAGAGCAACAAGGTCGCCGCCGTCGTCCAAGGCTCCACCGCCGACGCGGCCCCCGTCGAACAACGCACCGAAGGCGACGGCCCCGAGCAACGCTGGAAGGTCGTCCCCGTCCCCTGACCCGCGCTCTCGGGCTCCCCCGAGAGTCCGCTCCGTTCGAAGCGACGGACTTCACCCCCAAATCTTTGGGGTGACACGGGCAGGACGCGAGTGCGAAGAGGTGAGCGCGCCGCTTCTCGGTGCGGTAGGGCGCTGACGTCGTCGGAGTGGCCTCTTTACGCGCCGTGGGGCGAGGCGGTACCCTCGAAGATCGCGTGAACCAGGACGAATTCGACGCGCTCGTGCGCAGGCTGGGGAAACTGGCGGAAACGGGGCCGAGGCAATACCGGCTGCGCGTCGCGGCGTTCGCGATGCTCGGATACGCCATCTACTTTTCGATGATGATCGCGAGCCTCGCGCTCGTGGTCGGGCTCGGAGCGTTCGTCGTGCTCAAGCCGAACCTCCTCGTGCTCAAGCTGGGGTGGAAGCTCGGCGTCCCGCTCTTGCTCTTCGTGGGGGTGATGGTGAAGGCGCTCAGGGTCTCGGTGCCCGAGCCCGAGGGAGTGCCAGTCGGGCGCGACGAGGCCCCCGCGCTCTTCGAGCTCATCGACGCGATTTCGAAGAAGCTCGACGTCCCGCGCCTCGAGGCCGTATTGCTGACCGAGGACTACAACGCGAGCGTCGTGCAGGTGCCTCGATTCGGCCTGCTCGGGAGCAAAAGCTATTTGATCCTCGGCGTTCCGCTCCTGCTCGCTCACTCGAAAGAGGACATCGCCGCGGTCATCGCGCACGAGTTCGGGCATTTGAGCGGCAATCACAGCCGCTTTTCCGGGTGGGTGTATCGCTCCGTGCGCTCGTACGTGCAGGTCCTGTCCGCTGTCGAAGGGAACCGCGTCGTCGAGCGCTTCCTGAGCTGGTACGTCCCGCGCCTCGATGCCCTGAGCTTCCCGCTCCGGCGGCAGAACGAGTACGAGGCCGACGCTGCCTCGGCGGAGGTGGTGGGCAAGGAGCGCGCTGGACAGGCGCTCACGAACGTGCACGTTCGCGCCGCGATGGAGCCCAAATTCTGGGCGGACATCAAGAAGCAGGTGCACGTCACGCCCCACCCGCCCGCGAGGTTGTTCTTCGATTGGGAGCACCAGTCCAGGGCCCAGACGGCCGAGGACGCGTCGGTCGCGCTCACGCGCGCCCTCGAGGAAGAGACGGGAACGACGAACACGCACCCGAGCCTCGCGGATCGACTGAAGATGCTCGGCGTCGCGCCGAAGCTCGAGTCCTTCTCCGAGGCGAACGCTGCCCGCGCGTTGTTCGGCGACCGGTACCAGTATTTCGTCGAGCAGCTGGGCTTTCGCTGGTCGGCGGGCGTGCACGCGGGGTGGACGAACGAGCACCAACGCCTCACCGAAGCCCGACGACGCGTGGCGGAGCTCGAGCGCCTGCGCGAGCACCGGCCGCTCGACGTCCAGGAGGCGTACGAGCTCGCGGACAAGAGCGAGGACGTCAACCTCGAGAACGATCCCCTTCCGCTCTACGAGGCCGTGCTGAAGCTCGACCCGGCGCACGTCGGGGCGCGGTTCGCTGCGGCGCGGCTCTTGCTCCAGCGCGACGACGGGGCCGGGGTCCCGCTGGCAGAGGGGCTGGCGAAGGAGGCCGATCCGCGGCTCCGGATGCACGCGAGCGCGATGCTCGCGAGTTTCCACGCGCGCCGGGGCGACGAGCACGCGGTCAAGGAGAGCCTGGCCCGCGGCCAGGAAGCGTACGACGTCGAGCTCCGGCGCGAACGAGCTCGCAACGCGCTCCGAACGAGCGACACCTTCGCGCCCCACGGCTTGCCGGAGGAAGTGCTCGCGCGGCTTCGCGAAGACCTCGCGCTCTTCCCTCAGGTGCGGCGAGCGTACGTCGTGCGCAAGCTGATCGACGGAGAGGTCGAGGGTTTCGTGCTCGCGCTCGAGGTCACGCTCAAGCTGCGCTTCGTCGATGACGAGACGCTCGTCCGCCGCGTCCTCGACGCCGCGAACCTACCCGGCCACTGCTGGTGCATCCGCCTCGACCAAAACAAGGCCTTCAAGAAGCCGATCACGCGAGTCCAGAGCGCGCTCGTGTTCGAGGCGTAGCGCTCACCAGCCGCCCAGGGTTTGCACGCCGACACAACGGTTCTGTCGGCACGCGGCGGACATGGCAGGCCGATAGGCACAGGCGACGGCGGGGCACGGCGGTCGCTCGCAGGTCTTCGCGTAGCTCGCCTCGTACGCGGCGCGGTGGCGCACGTTGATCGCGTGCTGGCAGCCGCAGGGATACCCACAGCAGCCGGGAGCGTCCGGGCACGAGAGGACGCAGTCCGCCGACGTCTGACACCAATAGGGATCCTTCGACGCGTTTCGAATCTCCTCCTCGGAGAGCGGCTCGGGCACGACGAGGACGGCTCCCTCCGTGCACATCGAGACGCTCGTGGGCGGAGCAACGGGCCGCACGACGTAGCGGCCCGGAGCCAACGGCTTCGTGCACGGCGCCCGTCCATCGAGACGCACGAGCGCTTCCGCCAGAGGGCGGATAGCGTGGGGAGGGAGCGTGATCCGACGCGTGGAGGGCACGCCCGGGCACGGGCCAGACGCGCACGTCCCGTAGTAGTCGTAGCCGGGCCCGAGCCCTTCGAAGGCGATGGGCCCGTTGGGGCACCGCTCGGGTAGCTCGAACGTGAGCGCTTCGCCGGTGAGGTTTCGAGCGGAGGCGCGAAGCACCCGCATCCGCTCGTTCTCCCGGATGCTGACGCTCAGAACGACGCTGCAGTCGGTGCCTTCCCGTCGAGGAGCGTCCTCGCGGGGCGCGCTCGCGCTCGGGCTGGCCGGAGACACGGAGGGCGAAGGCGTCGAAGGGCTCGCGGGCGGCGGAGGCGACGGAGGCGATGGAGGCGATGGAGCGGGTCGCAGCACGAGCGGGGGAGTCGTGCCGGAGTGCCCAGTCCGAGGCGGGGGCTCGTGTTGGCAAGCCCCGGCAGAGAGGAGTCCCGCGAGGAAGCAAACCCGGAAGGCGCGCATTGTCGCGCATCGTACACGGCTCCTGGTCCGGACGACACCCGTTCACCGCTCGTCCAGAGCGGCGGGCGCTCGCAGGACCCTTCAGCTCTGAGGCGCGACGTCGCTGACGATGAAGACGATCGCGTCCTCCGCGCCGGGGTTGCGGGCCTGGTGGGGGCTTCCAGAATCCACCCAGCACGCCTCTCCCGCCGTCACGCGTTCCACGCGATCGTCCAGCACGAGCTCGAGCATGCCGGAGATGACGTAGAGGACGTGACTGCGCAGGCAGCGATTCGGGTCCTCGAACCCCGGAGCGAAACGGAGCAACGCGACGCCGCGCCCCTGGGCGACTTTCTTGTGCTCGAGCGGGTGAGTCGGACTCTGCTCCCAGCGCATCGTCAGGAACGGAACGCGAGTAACGGCCATCGACGAGCTCGTATACCCCGCGCCGACGCTCGAACCTAGAGCGACGAACGGTTGGGAACGCGCCGAAACATGCGGAAGCCAGCGTCGAGCAGGGTGCCCGTATGGGGAGGGGCCCCGCCGATCCCTCGGGCTTCGACCCGGGTCCTCAACCCCAAAACGATTGTTCCGCAAGACGCAACTCGCGGGACGCTCGGAATGTGGTCATTTCTTCATGCGCTGTCAGTCGCGCAGCGGACAGTGCACTCCGTCGCCGTGCGATTCGACGCATCGACTCGCACTGGCAAAACCGAGCGAGGCGCGTCTTGCTGAAGTTTTCCCCACGGGCCGCGAAACCTCGATGGAAAGCATGCCGGCGAGCCGGCTCGCGCGCAGAGCCGATAATCGAGGTGATGTTTCGCAGGCGGCACGAGATGTTTTTCGTTGCCCACTTGCTCATGGCTCTTGTCGAGCGCGGCGCGACGCAGGCATACTCCGTCCCGCTCGCGCATCGACGGCTGTCGTCGGTGCCGCACTTCGAAGGGTGAGTCGCATGACTGGGTTCCGGAGTGTCGTGTGGGGGTTCGAGATCGCTCGCGCAGTGCCACGATTTGCGCTGCTCGCGCCGCTTTGGGTCGCCATCGCTTGTGGTGACGACGACGTGCCGTGGCCCCCCGAAGGCACTTCGACGGTCCCCGAAGCGGGCGCCGGGGGCGCCGCGGGAGAGTCGTCGCAAAGTCCCCCTGGGCACGACGGCGGCTCCGGCCACACCGCTCCGAACCCGAGCGACGCCGGAGCCGGCGGCAGCGAGGACTCGTCGACCCCTCCCGACGGCTCCGCGGGCGACGACGGAGGCGGCGGCGATCCGAGCGGCTCGGGCGGCGCTGGCGCGGCTCCGGGAACCGGCGGCACGCCCGACCAGGGCGAGGGCGGCGACTCCGAGGAGGGCGGCGA
>Ga0079224_100012421_pt1 | contig 11788 bp, 5 predicted proteins | sample Stecom2015_FD_80414 | JGI IMG/M metagenome (GOLD analysis project Ga0079224, IMG submission 80414) | Agricultural soil microbial communities from Utah to study Nitrogen management - Steer compost 2015 | ecosystem: Environmental > Terrestrial > Soil > Agricultural land | place: USA: Utah...
CTTTTTACGCCTTACTCCTTTGCATATCAGGCCAATTTTATCTAAGTTTGCGAAAAATCAGAACCGAGGTTATTTCGTAAATCAGTATACAGAAGCCCATGTTCTTTCTCCTTCAAGTGAGTACATATTTTAACTAAATGAGCAGCATTTTATCAGAACAGGAAGTATTGCGCCGACAGGCTTTAGATCAATTGATCCAATTAGGAATAGAACCTTATCCTGCAGAGGCATTTGACATTAATGCTAACGCACGGGACATCCATGAAAATTATGATCGCGACAAGCTGAATTATAAAAATATTAGTATTGCAGGTCGTATGATGAGTAGGCGAGTGATGGGAAGTGCTTCTTTCTTTGAACTTCAAGATTCGACAGGTCGTATTCAGGTTTATCTGACAAGAGATGAGCTTTGCCCCACCGAGGATAAAACATTATATAACACCGTCTTTAAAAAATTATTGGATATTGGAGATTTTGTTGGTGTAAAGGGACACGTTTTTACAACGCAGACCGGAACAATATCCATCCATGCAACTGAATTGACATTGCTAGCAAAATCGCTGAAACCTCTGCCGATAGTTAAGGAAGCAGACGGAAAAGTGTTCGATGCCGTAACCGATCCTGAATTTCGCTATAGACAACGTTACGTTGATTTAGTAGTAAATCCGCACGTTCGGGAAACGTTCACCAAAGTAACTAAAATCAAATCTGCCATAAGGCAATTTTTGGATGAACAGGGGGCCATTGAAGTAGACACACCGGTATTACAAAGTATACCGGGCGGTGCTGCTGCAAGACCGTTTATTACGCATCATAACGCACTTGACATCCCGTTATATTTACGGATAGCCAATGAGCTGTATTTAAAGCGCTTAATCGTTGGCGGCTACGATTGGGTGTATGAATTCAGCAGAAACTTTCGCAATGAAGGAATGGACCGAACCCATAATCCTGAATTTACGGTACTCGAATTCTATGTGGCATACAAAGATTACCTATGGATGATGGACATCACAGAGCAGCTCTTCGAGAAGGTGGCGCTAGCTACAAACGGAAAGACCACCATAACGGTTGGCGATAAGGAAATTAACTTTGCAGCTCCCTATAAACGGATCAGCATATATGATGCAATAAAAGAGCATGCAGGCTTTGACGTTTCAGGCTTAGATGAGGTGGGATTACGGGATGTATGCAAGCAGCTTCATATCCCGGTAGATGAAAGCATGGGTAAGGGAAAGCTTATTGACGAGATATTTGGTGAAAAATGTGAGCATCATTTTATTCAACCCACATTTATTATTGATTATCCGGTAGAGATGAGTCCTTTAACGAAGAAACATCGCAGCAAGGAAGGACTTGTTGAACGTTTTGAACTCATGGTAAACGGAAAGGAATTAGCGAATGCGTATTCCGAACTTAATGATCCAATAGACCAGCTTAAGCGTTTTGAGGATCAGTTGAAGTTAATGGAGCGGGGTGATGATGAGGCGATGTTTATTGATTACGACTTTCTAAGAGCGTTGGAATATGGCATGCCTCCTACCTCAGGAATCGGTATTGGTATTGATCGATTAGCAATGCTGATGACCAATCAGGCAAGTATACAAGATGTGTTGTTTTTCCCACAGATGCGACCTGAGAAAGTTATCAAAACCGCTTCTGTGACTGATTACGAGGCTCAAGGAATTCCAGCTGTTTGGGTTCCTGCATTGCAGAAAATGGGACTTATCACCATTGAGTCGTTAAAAGCAGCCAATCCAAACAAAGTCTTCAATGATTTAGGCGGATTACGGAAAAAAATGAAAATTGAATCTGCCATGCCTACGAAGGACGAGGTGATGGAATGGTTTAAATAAAAGTTGTGAGTTGTTGGTTACGAGTTGTGAGTTTTGTAAATTAAAAAGCTCATAACCCACAACGGGCAACTCACAACTCCGAATGTCTATCCAACGATTTCTTATAGGTCTTACCCGTCTGCTTAATAATAAACTCCTTCCGGAGTAAAAAAGACAATTTGCTACTTAAACGATTGAGAAATCCGGGAATATAAGTCGATTTTCTTTTTTTGAAAGCCAGCAATCCTTCTTTTGCAACCTGTTGTACCGGCATCAGATAACCGCGAAGTTCATTAAAGCCGTCGCCTGCCGTCATTTCGGTAGCAATACCTCCCGGTAAAAATATCGTAAGCGACAATTCTTTATTATCTAGCTCCTGTGAAAGAGCCGAAGCGAAGTTAAGTAGAAACCCCTTAGTACCTGCATAAGCTGCCTGGAAGGGCGTTGGGAAAATTGCCGCCATACTGGAGACGATCATGATACCACCGACAGATTTTTTTTTCTCAAAGTACGCGACCAATTGGGTTGTCATATAGGTAACGCTAATGATATTGATTTGGATCATTTGGTTAAATTGTTCCTTTGGCAGCGCCAAGTGCTTCCCCAAATAGGTAACGCCCGCATTTAAGATAGCTGCATACAAGTCTCGTCGGCTTATAATTGTTTCCAGAATTTCTTCAATCTGCTCGGGTTGGGATAAATCTGCAACAACAATATCAACACTTGATTCCGTTTCACTTTCTATGGTAATCTTCAATTGTTCCAACCGCTCTTTACGACGAGCTAGCAAAATCAAATTCGCGCCATGTTGAACAGCTAACTGCCTCGCCATCTCCTCTCCCAATCCCGATGAGGCGCCGGTAACCAATATCCACTTATCCTTAAAATTTAGATTTTTCATGTATTTGCAATTCGTTATTCATTATTGGCTGTTGGTCAGATTCGGCCATGCGTTTCATAAAAATATCACAAGGCTAAAACCAATAAGCATCACGAACAACTTCATAACCAAGCTTAAGCTTGCGCTGTTGGACCTCCGAAGTTCATTGGAAATGGGGGTTCCTCATGCGTATCAATTTTGCCATTCATGGCTTCATACTTCGCGATATTATCTTGAAAAGCCTTCATTAATCGTTTCGCATGCTCAGGTGTTAAGACGATTCTCGACTTTACTTTCGCTTTTGGAATTCCTGGCATTACGCGAATGAAGTCGACAACAAATTCTGTATGGGAGTGCGTTATGATTGCTAGATTTGAATATATGCCTTCGGCGATATCTTCGGTAAGTTCTATGTTCAATTGATTATCCTGTTCTTCCATATTGATTTAATGGTAAGCATGTATGTCTAAATGATATCTAGCGGTAAAGATAATAAATAGGAAACAAAAAACCCCGAAGAACACTAGCCTTCGGGGTTTTATAATATAAAGTGAATAAACAACTATTAAACTTCTTCTTTAGAAGCCAACAACTGATCATATTCCTCTTTAGATCCAACGATGATACGGTCATAATTACGTAAACCGGTACCCGAAGGGATTAAGTGTCCGACAATAACATTCTCTTTCAATCCTAGTAAATCATCGCGTTTACCACTAATAGCCGCTTCGTTTAACACTTTGGTAGTTTCCTGGAAAGACGCTGCCGATATAAACGATTTGGTTCCCAATGATGCACGTGTAATACCTTGAAGCATTGGACTGGAAGTAGCAGCAATTGCATCACGCACCTGTACCAGTTTTAGATCTCGACGTTTCAAACTAGAATTCTCTTCTCGCAGTTTACGTAGAGACACGATCTGACCAGCTTTCAGTACATTTGAATCACCTGGATCAGTTACCACTTTCTTATCGTACATACTGTCGTTCTCCTCGATAAAATCCCATTTGTTAACAGCATCCTTTTCCAAGAAGCGGGTATCGCCTGGGTCTTCGATCATGACCTTCTGCATCATTTGATGTACAATTGTCTCAAAGTGTTTATCATTAATTTTCACACCTTGCAGACGGTAAACTTCCTGAATACCGTTCACTAAATATTCCTGTACGGCAGCTGGCCCCTTTATCGCTAAAATATCGGACGGCGAAATAGAGCCGTCAGAAAGCGGCATACCTGCCTTCACGAAGTCATTATCTTGTACTAAAATGTGTTTAGAAAGTGGCACTAAGTATTTCTTCACTTGGCCATCACGTGATTCTATTTGAATTTCACGGTTACCACGTTTAACCCCCCCTAACGTTACTACCCCGTCGATTTCTGTTACGACAGCTGGATTAGAAGGGTTTCTTGCTTCAAACAATTCAGTTACACGCGGTAGACCCCCCGTAATATCGCGGGTCTTCCCAGCTGAACGAGGAATTTTCGCGATAATTTCCCCCACTTTTGCTTTACCGGCATTATCCACAGCAATGTGGGCACCAACCGGTAAGTTGTAGGTACGGATTACATCACCTGCATTATCCAAAATTTTGATCGCCGGGTTCTTCGTTTTATCACGCGTATCGATGATTACTTTCTCGCGGTGTCCGGTTTGTTCATCAGACTCTTCACGATAGGTAACACCTTCTATGATCGCATCAAATTCAACCTTACCTGCAAATTCAGAAATAATAACCGCGTTGTACGGATCCCAAGAACAGATTCTATCGCCCTTCGTTACCTTATCACCATCGGCAATGTATAGGAACGAACCGTAAGGAATGTTATTGGTCATCAGTACCTTCTTAGATTCCGGATCAAGAATGCGGAATTCACCTGAGCGGCCCAATACGATGTGCAATTTACCTTCTTCCGTTTCGCGCTCTACCGAACGCATATTCTCGAATTCAACGATACCGTCAAATTTAGCAACGATTTGCGACTCAGCAGCAATGTTAGAAGCCGTACCACCCACGTGGAACGTACGAAGTGTAAGCTGTGTACCTGGCTCACCGATAGACTGAGCGGCGATAACACCAACCGCTTCTCCCATTTGAACACGTTTACCCGACGCAAGGTTACGTCCATAACACAAGGCACAAACACCGCGCTTGCTTTCGCAAGTTAATACCGAACGAATTTCTATACCTTCTACTGAAGAACGCTCTATCTTCTCTGCAATCTCTTCCGTAATATCTTGATCAGCACTAACCAATAGTTCATTGCTTACCGGATCATACACATCGTGCAGCGAAGTACGTCCCAGTATACGGTCATATAAAGGTTCAACGATGTCTTCGTTATCTTTCAGAGCAGTAGTGAAAATACCTCTCAATGTACCACAATCCTCCTCGGTAACGATCATATCTTGCGCAACATCGTGCAAACGACGAGTTAAGTACCCGGCGTCAGCTGTCTTTAATGCTGTATCCGCAAGACCTTTACGAGCACCGTGCGTTGAGATAAAGTACTCGAGTACCGATAAACCTTCCTTAAAGTTGGATAAAATTGGGTTTTCGATAATTTCACCTCCTGACGAACCGGATTTCTGAGGCTTCGCCATCAATCCCCGCATTCCACAGAGCTGACGAATCTGCTCCTTAGAACCACGGGCACCTGAATCCAGCATCATATAAACCGAATTAAAGCCTTGGTTATCATTGGATAAAATATCCATCACATTGGCAGTCAAACGGTTGTTAATACGCGTCCAGATATCGATAATTTGGTTATAACGTTCGTTATTGGTAATGAATCCCATATTATAGTTATTCATCACTTCTTCTACTTCACGTGTTGCTTGCTCAATTAAACCAGCTTTCGCATCCGGAATATTAAGATCTTGTAAGTTAAATGATAAACCTCCACGGAACGCCATTTGGAAACCAAGTTCTTTAATATCATCCAAGAACTTCGCTGCTCTGGCCATACCAGTGGTTTTCACCACATCGCCGATGATATCACGTAAAGACTTCTTCGTAAGTAGCTCATTGATATAACCTACCTCTTCCGGAACTACTTGATTGAATAAAACCCTACCAACGGTTGTATCAATTAATTGCTTAACGATATTACCATCTTTATCCTTTACATTAGTTTTAACCTTAATAAAGGCGTGTAAATCAATTTTCTTCTCGTTATAAGCAATGATAACTTCTTCCGGCGAGTAGAAGGTCATATCCTGGCCTTTTACCACACGCGAATCATCTGTTCTACGTCCCTTTGTAATGTAATAAAGTCCCAAAACCATGTCCTGAGAAGGTACGGTAATCGGTGTACCATTCGCCGGGTTCAAGATGTTATGAGCGGCTAACATTAGTATTTGAGCCTCCAAAATAGCTGCATTTCCTAAAGGCAAATGCACCGCCATCTGGTCACCGTCAAAGTCGGCGTTGAACGCTGTACACACTAAGGGGTGAAGCTGAATCGCCTTTCCTTCCACTAATTTCGGCTGAAAAGCCTGGATACCTAAACGGTGCAACGTAGGTGCACGGTTAAGAAGAACAGGGTGTCCTTTCAATACGTTTTCCAAAATATCCCAAACAATCGGATCTTTACGGTCAACGATTTTTTTGGCTGATTTCACTGTTTTTACAACCCCGCGTTCAATCATTTTACGGATAATAAACGGTTTGTATAATTCAGCAGCCATATCTTTAGGCAATCCGCACTCATGCAGTTTCAGGTTCGGACCTACCACAATTACCGAACGTGCTGAATAGTCAACACGTTTACCGAGTAAGTTCTGACGGAAACGCCCTTGTTTACCTTTCAGGATATCCGAAAGCGATTTCAAAGCACGATTACCCTCGGTCTTAACCGCGTTAACCTTACGTGAATTGTCGAACAAAGAATCTACCGCTTCCTGAAGCATGCGCTTTTCATTACGTAAAATCACTTCAGGTGCTTTGATTTCGATCAAACGTTTTAAACGGTTATTTCTAATAATAACACGGCGATATAAGTCGTTCAAATCTGACGTAGCAAAGCGCCCACCTTCCAAAGGAACTAAAGGACGTAACTCGGGAGGAATAACCGGAACGATTTTAACAATCATCCACTCCGGACGATTTTCAATACGCTCGCGTGACCCGCGGAAAGCTTCAACTACTTGAAGGCGTTTTAATGCTTCATTTTTACGTTGTTGCGAAGTCTCATTAGCGGCTTGGTGACGTAAATCATATGACAATTGATCTAAATCAATTCGTTGCAATAATTCTTCCAACGCTTCAGCCCCCATCTTCGCCACAAACTTCTGAGGATCCTTATCGTCAAGATATTGATTCTCCTTTGGTAAAGTATCCAATATATCCAGATACTCTTCCTCCGTTAAGAAATCCATGTACTGGATGCCATCTTCTTCCTTTATACCAGGCTGGATTACGACATATCGCTCATAGTAGATAATCATATCCAACTTCTTAGTTGGCAAACCTAGTAAATATCCAATCTTATTTGGAAGTGAACGAAAATACCAGATATGAGCTACCGGAACAACCAAATTAATATGTCCCATGCGCTCTCTACGCACCTTCTTTTCAGTAACTTCTACGCCACATCGATCGCAGACGATACCTTTATAACGAATACGCTTATACTTACCGCAATGGCATTCGTAATCCTTTACAGGACCGAAGATACGCTCACAAAACAGACCATCACGCTCCGGCTTATAAGTACGGTAGTTAATGGTTTCCGGTTTTAATACTTCACCGCTGGAACGCTCCAAAATAGCTTCTGGAGACGACAAGCTGATCGTAATCGAGGTGAAGTTGCTTTTTATTTTATTATCTTTCTTGTAAGACATAGCTCTTTTTAGTTATGAGTTATACGTAATAAGTTGTACGCACAAATACTTAGGACGTACAACTTAAAATTTAAAACTCTATTCTAACGTGATATCTAAACCTAAGCCGCGAAGCTCATGTACCAATACATTGAATGATTCAGGTACAGATGGCGTAGGCAAATTATCGCCTTTAACGATTGCTTCGTAGGTCTTGGCTCTACCGATAACATCATCTGACTTAACAGTAAGAATCTCTTGTAGAATGTTGGATGCACCAAATGCTTCCAGCGCCCATACCTCCATCTCACCAAAACGTTGGCCACCAAATTGCGCTTTACCACCAAGCGGTTGCTGCGTAATAAGGGAGTATGGTCCGATAGAACGTGCGTGCATCTTGTCGTCTACCATGTGACCTAATTTAAGCATGTAAATTACACCAACAGTAGTTGGCTGGTCAAATCGCTCACCCGTTAAACCATTATATAAATAGGTTCTTCCGGAAGCAGGTAAACCGGCTTTAGCGACCCACTCCTCCACTTCTTCAGTGGAAGCTCCATCAAATATCGGTGTTGCAAACTTCACACCTAGTTTTTGTCCTGCCCAACCAAGAACGGTTTCATAAATCTGTCCAAGGTTCATACGAGAAGGTACCCCAAGTGGGTTTAATACAATATCTACAGGTGTTCCGTCTTCTAAGAAAGGCATATCCTCATCACGTACAATACGCGCTACGATACCCTTATTTCCGTGACGACCCGCCATCTTATCACCTACTTTAAGCTTGCGTTTCTTCGCGACGTAAACTTTAGCCATCTGCACAATACCGGATGGTAGTTCATCACCTACTGTAATGGCAAATTTATCACGACGATAAGCTCCAAGCTCCTCATTCAATTTGATATTATAGAAGTGTAAAGCCTGTTTTACCAGCTCGTTCTTGTCGTCGTCTGTGGTCCATTTAGAAGGGTTGATATTAGCAAAGTCAAGTTCAGCCAACATCTTCTGCGTAAATTTAGCTCCCTTAGGAATCAAAAGCTCTTTGTATACGTTATACACACCTTGTGATGTTTTGCCATTTACAATAGCAAATAATTTATCGATCAGGCGTTCTCTTAATTGACGAACGGCACGCTCATGATTAAGATCCAAACGTTCCAAAGCAGCTTTTTCCTCTTTCTTGTCAGCTTTTTTAGCACGCGAAAAGAGCTTTGTATCAATTACCACCCCACGGATTGACGGAGGTGTTTTTAAAGATGCATCTTTTACATCGCCTGCTTTATCACCAAAGATTGCACGTAAGAGCTTTTCTTCGGGAGAAGGATCGGATTCACCCTTAGGTGTAATTTTACCAATCAGGATATCTCCTTCGCGCACTTCTGCCCCAATACGGATAATACCGTTTTCATCTAAATCTTTGGTTGCTTCTTCAGAAACGTTGGGAATATCAGAAGTAAGCTCTTCTTCCCCGCGTTTAGTATCACGCACCTCCAATTCAAATTCTTCGATATGTAAAGAAGTGAATATATCTTGGCTTACCACTCGTTCAGAAATAACGATCGCATCCTCGAAGTTATATCCTTGCCATGGCATGAAAGCAACTTTCAGGTTACGCCCCAAAGCGAGTTCACCGTTTTCGGTCGCATAGCCCTCGCATAACACTTGTCCTTCAACCACACGTTGTCCTTTACGAACAATAGGCTTCAAGTTAATACAGGTGCTCTGGTTTGTTTTCTTGAACTTGATTAAGCGATATGTTTTAATATCATCGTCGAAAGAAACTAATTTCTCATCTTCGTTCCGATCATAGCGAATTTTTATCTCGTTTGCATCTACGTACTCAACCACTCCGTTGCCTTCCGCATTAATTAAGGTACGGGAGTCACTCGCTACACGGCCTTCCAATCCAGTACCCACAATAGGCGCTTGTGGACGCAATAATGGAACTGCTTGACGTTGCATGTTTGATCCCATTAATGCACGGTTCGCATCATCGTGTTCCAAGAACGGAATCAATGAAGCTGCAATCGAAGTAATTTGGTTCGGTGCAATGTCCATTAAATCTAAACGTTCCGGTTCGATGATTGGGAAGTCACCTTCGAAGCGGGCTTTCACTTTCGGTGTAGTGAAATTACCTTTTTCATCATATTCTGCATTGGCCTGTGCGATGGTTTTGCCATCTTCGTCCTCTGCCGATAAATAAACGACGGGCTCTTCCACCACTACCCTACCATCTTGAACTTTTCGATAAGGAGTTTCGATAAAACCGAGGTTATTGATTTTTGCGTGTACACATAAGGAAGAAATCAAACCGATGTTCGGACCTTCCGGTGTTTCAATCGTACATAGTCGGCCGTAGTGCGTATAGTGAACGTCACGAACCTCAAAACCGGCACGCTCTCGCGAAAGCCCCCCCGGTCCGAGGGCAGAAAGACGACGCTTATGTGTGATTTCAGCTAATGGATTGGTTTGATCCATAAACTGCGATAACTGGTTGGTTCCGAAGAATGAATTGATAACAGACGATAAAGTACGTGCATTGATCAAATCAGTTGGAGTAAACACCTCGTTATCTCGAATATTCATTCGCTCGCGAATTGTACGTGCCATACGAGAAAGTCCTACCCCAAATTGGGCATATAACTGCTCGCCTACGGTGCGCACACGTCGATTAGACAAATGATCAATATCATCCACTTCCGCCTTCGAATTGATCAGATTTATCAAGTACTTAACAATGGCAATGATATCTTGCTTCGTTAATACTTTGATCTCATCAGGCGTATCCAATTGCAATTTACGGTTAATGCGGTAACGTCCCACATCACCCAAGTCATATCGTTTATCAGAGAAGAATAAGCGCTCAATAATACCACGAGCTGTTTCTTCATCAGGTGGTTCCGCATTTCTTAACTGACGGTAAATGTGCTCTACCGCTTCTTTCTCTGAGTTGGAAGTATCTTTCTGTAAAGTGTTATAGATGATAGAATAATCAGCGTTATTCGAGCTATCTTCTTTAGTGAGAATGATAGACTTAACACCGGCATCTATAATCATGTCGATATGATCGTCTTCCAGAATCGTTTCACGTTCCAGGATAATTTCGTTACGATCAATCGATACAACTTCTCCGGTATCTTCATCTACAAAGTCTTCAACCCATCTTTTCAGAACTCTAGCAGCCAATTTACGGCCAACTAATTTCTTCAAGCCGGATTTGCTAACTTTGACTTCGTCGGCCAATTCGAATAACTCAAGGATATCTTTATCCGAGTCATAACCAATAGCACGCAAAAGAGTCGTTACCGGGAATTTCTTTTTACGGTCGATATAAGCGTACATGACATTATTAACATCAGTAGCAAATTCGATCCAAGACCCTTTGAAAGGAATCACCCTCGCAGAGTATAGTTTGGTGCCATTGGTATGGCGGCTTTGGCCAAAGAATACACCGGGCGAACGGTGAAGTTGCGATACGATTACCCGCTCTGCGCCATTGATAACGAAAGTACCTTTGGGTGTCATATAAGGGATAGTTCCCAAATACACATCTTGTACTATGGTTTCGAAATCTTCGTGTTCTTCATCATTACATGATAAACGTAACTTAGCTTTTAGCGGAACGCTGTAAGTTAAGCCGCGTTCGATACATTCCTGAATATCATAACGTGGCGGATCGATGAAATAATCCAAAAATTCAAGCACAAAAATGTTTCTTGAATCAGAAATAGGGAAGTTTTCAGAAAAAACTTTGAACAGCCCTTCCTGGTGGCGGTTATCAGAAGTTGTTTCCAATTGGAAAAACTCCTTGAAAGACTGCAATTGCACATCCAGAAAGTCGGGATAGTCGATGACTCTTTTGCTGGTTGCAAAGTTTACTCTTTCGTTACGAATATCTTTGTTTGCCAAGGGAATTATATTTTAGTTTAAATTAAACTTCACGCGACATGTTTTAACCGAAAGATGGTTCTGTACAGTCCAACAGTATTTTTGGGATAATATAAACGGCAATAGACCCCAGTAGAAATACCGGAGTCTAAAACCATTTAGGATCTCTTTAGATGAGAATTACTTAATCTCAACAACAGCTCCTGCTTCTTCTAGTTGTTTTTTCAAAGCTTCAGCTTCATCTTTAGCAACACCAGCTTTTAATTCTTTAGGAGCGCCGTCAACTAAATCTTTAGCTTCTTTAAGGCCTAAACCAGTTAAATCTTTCACTAATTTAACAACAGCCAATTTCTGACCACC
>Ga0079224_100012423_pt1 | contig 11787 bp, 12 predicted proteins | sample Stecom2015_FD_80414 | JGI IMG/M metagenome (GOLD analysis project Ga0079224, IMG submission 80414) | Agricultural soil microbial communities from Utah to study Nitrogen management - Steer compost 2015 | ecosystem: Environmental > Terrestrial > Soil > Agricultural land | place: USA: Utah...
AAGACTGGCAGAGCGCCGTCCGCTGATCAAAGAGTCTGAGAATTTGGAGCAGGATTTGGCTAAGTGGCAGCAGGAGAAATCTGACTTGGAGCAGCGCTTGTCCGATCCGACGCTTTATCATGTCGAGGATAGGTCCATTTTGCAAGATCTATTCAAACGCCAATCGGAACTCGGGCAATTGATCACACAGGCAGAGGAACGATGGCTGCAGTTGCAGTTAGCGTTGGAAACTATAGATATTGAATAACTTTAAATCATTGGAAAGTCACTATGAAATATTCTGAACGGCTTAGCCTGCTATATGCGCTCTGCTTAAACGACAATCGGGACGATAGTCAGAATCCGAGTACGATTCCCAGTTCAAAACTGGAGGATTACGATCCGTTGGAGGCAGCGAACTATCTGGCATGCTATCTGGCCTTCAAGGCAATTCAACAGGCAGAGCGTTCCCCCGCAGATGAGCGAATCGAGAATTTCGACATGCTCAGTGTCTATCACACCTATGCCATGCTGGTTTACGCGTTCTTGATGCTGCCACTGGCCGAAGAGAAGATAGCGCCAGATACGGAAGCGACAGCGGTGATAGTGGCAAAGACCCTGTTTGCTGGATTGTCAGATGGGGAATTGGCTGAAATCATCGAGTCCGGAGCGAATAAGTTCCGTTTGATTGCCGATGCTAAGCAGGAGCATTGGGTGGAATACCGCGAACGGCTGGATAAGTCGGTGATTGCATTCTTGGTGGCAGGTACCGATGATGAGGCACCGTTCGATAAGGAAGAAGTGCTGCCGATGCTAGGTAGTCTCCTCAGCATGCTATGCGAGGCATTTGAACATTGAGCCTAACGCAAGGCCTCGGCAGCTTATTGATTCTTTAACAACAGAACGAATGATCCGCTGATCGACAGGGTTAGCGGTTCTCGTCATCTGAGGGCTGGCTGCTTAGCTTTGTGAATAGCCAAAGCAGATAGATTGCCATTGCAATTACAAACAGAATGACACCAAGGCTAAGTAAGCCAGAAAACGTTCCAAATAAGTCAGCTAGCATAAGTCTTTCTCCTGATTTTATGAATATGATTATTTGGCAGGCACCCTGAACGGATTGTATGTCCTGACAATAGCCTTACATTGATTTAAATCAACATTGCGTCATTCATCCTCCGTGCGTTAAAGTGGAATCAGGCATTTGTGCCTGATATCATGGGTTTGCAGGATGGTTAAATACCATCACCTCGGTTTTTCATTTGTCGCTGGAGGGGCTTTGACGTAAAATGCACTCCCGTCGCTGAGATTCGTTCAGCAAATCAAGTAAGTCCCTTCCATGACCAAATATGTTTTCGTAACCGGTGGTGTTGTTTCCTCATTAGGTAAAGGCATTGCCGCCGCCAGTCTTGGCGCAATTCTCGAGTCGCGTGGTATCAAAGTGACCATGCTCAAACTCGATCCCTATATTAATGTAGACCCCGGAACCATGAGTCCGTTCCAACATGGCGAAGTGTTCGTGACCGAAGACGGCGCAGAGACGGATCTTGATCTTGGGCACTACGAACGATATACCAGTGCTCGTATGGGTAAGCGTAACAACTTCACCACGGGTCAGATTTATGAATCCGTGATCAAGAAGGAACGTCGCGGAGAGTACTTGGGCAAAACCGTGCAGGTTATCCCGCATATTACAGACGAGATCCAACAGCATATCCAACGGGGTGCAGAGGGTGCTGAAGTCGCGATCGTCGAGGTCGGCGGTACGGTAGGTGACATAGAGTCATTGCCATTCCTTGAGGCTATCCGTCAGATGGGCATCCGAGTGGGTCGAGGCAATGCCTGTTACATACACCTTACCTTACTGCCTTGGATTCCTACGGCCGGGGAGTTGAAGACTAAACCGACTCAACACTCCGTGAAGGAGTTGAGAGAGATTGGTATCCAACCGGACATTCTCCTTTGTCGTGCGGATAGACCGATCCCAGAAGATGAGCGCGCCAAGATTGCCCTCTTTACCAATGTTGCGCCAGAAGCAGTGATCTCTGCGCTCGATGCAGAGTCGATCTATGCTATCCCCAGCATGCTTCATGACCAGATGTTGGATGAGATCGTTTGCCATAAATTGGGGATATTGGCCAAAGCGGCTGATCTCTCCAGTTGGGAAAAGATCGTGGAGGCACAGAGGAATCCGAAATACCAACTCGACGTCGCATTCGTCGGAAAATATGTGGAGCTGACTGAGTCATATAAGTCCTTGACCGAGGCTATGGTTCATGCAGGCATACACACAAACTCCAAAATTAATATCCACTACATCGATTCCGAGGATATCGAACGAGAGGGTACCGACTGTCTCAAAGATATGGACGCGGTATTGGTGCCAGGCGGCTTTGGTAAGCGCGGTACAGAAGGGAAGATCGCTGCGATCCGCTTCGCCAGAGAGAACAAGAAGCCGTATCTTGGCATCTGCCTTGGAATGCAGTTGGCGGTGATTGAGTTCGCTCGGAATGTAGCGAATCTGAAGGGTGCCAACAGCACTGAATTTGATCCTGATACACCTCATCCGCTGATTGGCCTTATTACCGAGTGGCAGGATGCAAGTGGTAAGGTCGAAAAGCGGTCGGAAGACTCGGATCTGGGCGGCACGATGAGATTAGGCGCACAAAAATGCCCTATTGAGCCAGGCACTCTGGCGTCTCGGATTTATGGCAAGGAGGTCAACGAGCGTCACCGGCACCGTTACGAGGTGAATAACCGCTATGTCGAGCAATTAAAAGCTGCTGGCCTTATTGTCTCGGCACGTACGCCGACAGAGCAACTTTGTGAGATGGTCGAACTCCCACAAGATGTGCATCCATGGTTTGTGGCTTGCCAATTTCACCCGGAATTCACTTCGAATCCGAGAAGTGGCCATCCATTATTCAAGTCTTATGTTGAGGCTGCATTGAAGACCAAGGGAGCAATCAAATGAAGCTCTGCGGATTCGAGGTTGGCCTTGACCATCCGTTATTTCTGATTGCCGGGCCATGCGTTATCGAATCAGAACAATTAGCGATTGATACTGCAGGTCAGCTGAAGGAGATTACGGACGCCCTTGGCATCCCATTTATATATAAATCCTCATATGACAAGGCTAATCGAAGCTCTAACAAGACCTTCCGGGGCTTTGGTATGGAGCAGGGGTTGAAGATATTGGAAGAGGTGCGTCGGCAGGTTGGCGTTCCGATTCTTACTGATGTCCACACTGAAGAGCAGGTGGAACCGGTTGCCGCCGTGGTCGATGTCTTGCAGACGCCAGCATTCCTTTGTCGACAGACGGATTTTATTACGGCCTGTGCAAAATCTGGTAAGCCGGTGAACATCAAGAAGGGGCAGTTCTTGGCGCCTAGCGATATGAAGAATGTGGTTCAGAAAGCCAAAGAGGCGAATGGCGGTATCGACAACATCATGGTTTGTGAGCGCGGTGTTTCCTTTGGCTACAATACGCTCGTTTCAGATATGAGAAGCCTCGCCATTATGAGGGAGACGGAGTGCCCGGTTGTTTTCGATGCGACACATTCAGTGCAGCAGCCTGGAGGTCAGGGCGATAAGAGTGGTGGTCAGCGGGAGTTTGTCCCAGTATTGGCTAGGGCTGCCGTTGCAAGTGGTATCGCTGGTATTTTTATGGAAACGCATCCTGATCCTTCCAAGGCGCTGTCTGATGGCCCGAATGCATGGCCATTACCGAAAATGAAGGATCTATTAGCAGTGCTTATCGAAATCGATCGGCTCGTGAAGCAGTCGGGATTTATCGAGCAGACGCTTTAGAGGTAAGTGATCTGAGACGCTGCCGAATTACGGCATCTAAGACCCAGAACGAATAATCAATCTAGAGGAAAGCATCATGAGTGCAATTGTTGACATCATCGCTCGCGAAATTATTGATTCTCGCGGGAACCCTACTGTTGAAGCAGACGTGCTTTTGGAGTCTGGAATCATTGGGCGAGCTGCGGTTCCATCCGGCGCATCGACGGGCACCAAGGAGGCTGTGGAACTCAGAGATGGTGATAAGTCGCGATATTTGGGCAAGGGCGTACTGCAAGCGGTTGAAAACGTCAATACTGAAATCGCAGAAGCGTTGGTCGGTCTTGATGTGGAAGAGCAGAGCTTTATCGACAGCACATTGATCGAATTGGACGGCACTGAAAACAAGGAGCGTCTTGGTGCCAATGCGATTCTGGCGGTTTCGATGGCATGTGCACGAGCCGCAGCGGATGAGTCAGGGTTGCCACTCTATCGCTATCTGGGCGGCTCTGCACAGATGCAATTGCCGACGCCTATGATGAACATCATCAATGGCGGTGCTCACGCTGAGAATAGCGTGGATATGCAGGAATTCATGATTATTCCCGCAGGACTTCCTAGCTTCCGTGAAGCGCTGCGTGCCGGTGCAGAGGTCTTCCATGCACTCAAGAAGACATTACATAAAAATGGTCTTGCAACCACGGTCGGTGATGAAGGTGGATTCGCGCCGAACCTGCCGTCAAACGAAGCTGCTGTCCAATACATTCTGGAAGCCATTTCCGATGCGGGTTATGAGCCAGGCCGCGAAATTCTGTTAGGTCTGGATTGTGCAAGCTCAGAGTTCTACAAGAACGGCATGTATCATCTGGAGTCTGAAGGGCTGCAGCTAAGTTCTGAGCAGTTCGCGGATTATCTGGCGACCTGGGTCGATAAGTATCCAATCATCAGCATCGAAGATGGTATGAGCGCACACGACTGGGACGGTTGGAAACTGCTCACAGACCGCCTGGGTGCCAATGTTCAACTGGTTGGTGATGACCTGTTCGTGACCAATGCCAAGATCCTGCGTGAGGGTATCTCTCGTGGTGTGGGAAATTCTGTCCTGATCAAGGTCAATCAGATCGGCACGCTTACCGAGACATTCAACACCATTGAGACCGCTAAGCGCGCAGGCTATACATCCGTAATCTCTCATCGTTCCGGTGAAACCGAAGATACGACGATCGCTGATATATCAGTGGCAACGAATGCGCTTCAAATCAAGACTGGTTCTCTGTCCCGTTCGGAGCGGATAGCCAAGTACAACCAGTTGTTGCGTATCGAGGAAGAGTTGGGCAATGTTGGCAGCTACGCCGGCATGGATGCTTTCTACCACCTCGCTCGCTAATATTTTTACTACATATGTAGGCGTTGAGTTCTTGTGAAGGCATTAACGCTGATCTTTGTCATTCTGATTGCCCTGCTACAGTATCCTTTGTGGCTGGGCAAAGGCAGTTGGCTCAAGGTCTGGGACCTGAATCGTCAGATCAGTGAACAGCAGCGCGTTAATGCCGAGTTGAAAGCGAGAAATGATGCGGTAGATGCTGAAGTGCGCGATCTCAAGCAAGGCTTTGCGGCGATTGAGGAGCGCGCACGCAGCGAATTGGGTATGATCAAGCAAGACGAGGTGTTCTATCAGGCTTTTGAAGGAACACAGTCCTTGGAAGAGAGGCAGACCCCGGTAGCACCGAAGACAGCCGCTGATTAGGCGGCCGTTTCAGGCATCAATCTGGAAGGCTGTATGGCAGTGCTTCGAGCACTGCGCGGCATTCTTCAGAGCCAGATAGTGAATAATGCGATTCAGGCTTCATGGCTTCAAGCCTTAACTCCGCCAGCGCATCAAAGCCACCCCTTGGAGATGGTGCGACCCTGACCAATACTCCAATAGCCTCTTTACTATCGCTGGCTCCATGATCGGGACTTGATAGATAGACGGGTTCTCCGGCCTTGATGTCTGTTCCACTAGGGATGTGCAATGGCAATGTGCGGCGTTTGACCTTGCCAAGGTAATGAGTGCGGGCGACGATCTCTTGGCCTGTGTAGCACCCCTTTTTAAAATTGATCCCGCCTAGGGCATCAAGGTTTATCATCTGTGGCACGAAGGCTTCCTGAGTCTCAGGTAGGATGTCCGGAATCCCAGCTTTGATCTCGAGCCAATCCCAGCACGGTGCACCCACTGGGCGAGCCTGCCTGCTAAATGTATCCCAAAAAGCTTCTGATTTGGTAGCCGGGATGAATAACTCATATCTTGGATGTTGTCCTGGCAGCCGAATGATTATCGCATCCGGGTGAATGACTTGCTCATGATCTGTTTTTGGAATTTGATCAAATTGCTGAAGCAGGATGGTTTCAGCCTCAGGGCCTGCCAGACCGATACGTACAAAATGGTCTGATACATCTTCGATCAAGACCTTGGAACGTAGTACATACATTCTCAGACGTTTCGAGACAGACTCAAGCAATTGGCGGTTTAATTGCAGATAGATATCTTCGCCACTGGAGAATGCGAGGAACAGCGCCAGCATACGTCCCTTGGGCGTGCAGTAACCGGTATAGTGGCTGTTGCTTCCCTTTAACTGCCTGACGTCATTGGTCAACTGTCCCTGCAAGAAGGATTCCCGATCCTCTCCGCTAACCTTGAGTAGACCCAGGTGGGACAGGTCTGAGATGACATTTCCGTTTTCTGTGGCGAGCAGTTCTTGCTGTGGATCTCCAAAATCCAGTACGTGTTGATCAACAATTTCCGCTTTACGCGAATTGAGAAAAGTGTGCCAATCAGTCATGTTCCATTCGTTCAGGTAATGAATTCAAGTCAGGATGAATTTGTAGAGCGTTAAATCCCAGTGGGTCGTGAATGCTTCAATTAAGGATTCATGAATCCATTATACCTCTATGAGGTGGTTTTACTGACTGATGATCAGCCAGCCCGTTTGTATATTCAGATGAGCGAGGCTGGCGATCAAGCAAGCTAAGATGAAGTGTCAGACGATTGCTTCTGTATGACCCAGCGCCTCGACATACGATCGATAGTGGTTTTTAAATGTTGTAGCGGGTGCCTGGGGAAATAGGCCAGTAATAAGAGGATGCCCGCAATACTGGCCAGCATCCAATCGATACCATATGGTGCGATATCCCGGCGCGCAGGTTTTTGTTTTTGCATCGCCGCCAAGATGGTTTGCAGGTTGTCGCCGCGTACATATTTTGCATTGACCTCTTCTGTGAGCTCTTTCAGGTATTCTTCATCCAGTACGGAAAGATAGCGGTCTCCCTCGCCAGATGCGACATTGTCATCCCTGGTGCCGATATTGGATTCTGAGATTTGGGCGATACCTGGTTGCAACGCAAAGCTTTCACCAGACCAGTATCCGATCAGTTGATTCTTTTCATCCAGTTTGGGGATGGGAGTGCCTTTGTCACTACCGACGCCAACAAAGAGCCAGTCGTCACCACCTTGGAAGTTTCTAAGGTCACGCGTGTTAAAAACATGCAGGATAGGCGCTTCTTCGCCATCAGTAAAATAGACGACTTGTGCTGGTTCCGGGAATGATCGCAGTGTGCGCGCCAGATTGGGCAGACTTTCGCGGATCCGGCTGTTCCCGGACCAGCCTGCGCGCCAATCAAGATGATCGATGGTGTCGCTGATCTCGGCAAAGTTACTGCAGACTTCGATTGGAGTGTACAAGGCAGCGATACTGACCCCTGCGAATAATCCAATGCTGACCTTCGTGTCGCAAGGCAGGGATGAGAGGATGCCGTGCATCATCTTCTTGGTATGTTCTAGGCGTGTGATCGGGCTGCCTTCACTTCCCATATCAGGGACATTCATACTTTGGGAGATATCCGCAACCAGGATATAGCTGTAGATGTTCCGTTTGAGTGGAATGCTGGGTTGTAGAAGCGCAAGTATGAGAAACAGGAGCGACGCTAGCAGTAAAGCGCCATCACGCCTGTGAACGAGCCAACGTTTTAGATGATGGAAGAAACTCATGGCAGACCTACCGGAATATTCCCCATAATCAGGCCTGGACTGTCTGATTCACCAACGCCTGGTGTCGGTGTCTCAGGTAGCATCCCAATGACACGGTCGAGATTGTGACGGGTATCCCAGTGGCTGTTGTCAAGCTTGACCGATTGTACGTAAGCGCCTTTGGCTTGACGAAATAGGTATTCGCTCTCATCCCGAACAGTCATGCTGTTGCCATTTACTCTAAGACCGCGCAGGAAGAATATGTTTCCCAGATTGTGTTGCACTGCTGAACGCTGGTTTAAATCTCCTTGCTCGGCGATTTGTAGGAAGAGTGTAGTGGCCTCTTTGTACCGTTCGTTTTTAGCTAGCCAATAGGCTGTGGCGAATTTGGCTTCATAACTTTGACGGTCTGTGTCGGGACTATTGGCAGTAAGAATAGCCTGATTGAAGTTACGGATTTGGTTGATGCGGTTCCAGGAATAGGCTGCAGTGATTGCGCTGACTGCAGCCAATACCGCAAGTGTCCATGTGACTTTCTTTACACTTAGCGCCATGTGCGTGTCTCCAGATACTTGATGCCTAGCAGCAGGGCAATCATGAGTGCTGCCAAAGTAAAACAATGTCGAGTGTAGTTTTTACCGGGAATCTTTTCCATGTAGACAATAGGCTTCTTCTCTTTCTGGTTGATATCTGCGATTGCCTTCTCCAGCGATGTCGGGTCATCCGCCTCATAGGCGTTAAATGGTGTCTTAAGTGTTTGGAAGAACTCGTATAAAGCCATTGCCGGTGGTAAAGGCTCATCCTCAGGTGGTACATAAGACTCATCGAAGATGCTCAGTCCACCCGGTTGTTTCAACACGATCCAGTACAAACCGATATCCATGCGATTGAGCCAATCGCGTATTCTTTGTTGTATATCCGCACTGATACGTCCTGCACCGTCGGATATCAATATAATGGCGCGTGAGCCAGAGTTGGGGATCCTTTCAAAGAGAGCGGTGCCGCTTGTCAAACCGCTACCTATGTTGGTTTGGAACAGTGCATTGTTTGCCGTGGCCCGGACAGCCGCGATAACGGCTTCTTGGTTATCTGTCAGCGGTAACACATGCATGGCGGAATTACTAAAAGTAATCAGTCCGACGAGGTCGTTCTCACGTTGACGGATAAAGTCGGTAATCAATCTGCTGGCCGCGGCGGATTTGGTTTCACCTACACGCCCACCGACACCGGCACCAGAAAACGGTTCATCCATGCTGGCGCTACGATCCAGCACCAACGCTATCTGGGCGCCGACACCGGTTTTCTCTATATGCTGTTCCTGTGTGTGTGGAGATGCCAGTCCGAGCAGGATGGCAGCTAAAGCGACTACTGCAAGAAGTTTGAGTAGAACTGCTACCGTGCTGGACAAGGGGTCGCTAGGCAGTAATGCTAGCCATGAATAGTTGCGGCTATGTGACCGCTCAAGTAAGAGCGGTAGCAAAGCCAATGGCAACAGCCATAAAACATTTGGGTGGTGGAAGATCATAGTTTCTGTGACTCAGGTCTCAATCCACGCTCACAATCCCGGCAACGACGGGTAAATCTACGTAGCCATTCATGTTGCTCAGGTCCATATTGTCTACTGGCTGAAGGCTCGAAGAAGACATTCCGAGACAGGGTGAAGAATTGCTCGATATCTGGTCTGATAGCTGCAAATACGGGCTTCTTCTCCAGAAACTCATCCAGATTGCCACCGAAAGCGCTGCTTCCAAGAGTTTTATGGAAGGCCTGATGTACGCATCCTAGACCCAGTTTCAATGTCTCCTCGTCCGCAGGGAGTTTCCGTAGTTTACCTAGCTGACGATAGGCGCGAGCGAATGGGCCTCCCATGCGTGGCAGCCATGCGTAGGCGCCAAAGATGTACAAAAGGCCGATTGTGGACAATCCAAGTATGGAAAGAGACAATTTCAGAAGCAGATGTTCGCGTGCGTCTGTTTTTAGCAAAGGCCCCCGAAATGGGCTCATATCACTTTCCAGTTTGACTTCACCGAAGACAGCGATCGGGGAAATTCGAAAGCTCCAGCTAGGTATGCGGTATTCGTAGATGTCCTTGCCACTTTGTACCTTGACGATCTCCGGAGGTAGAGTCGCTGGTTTAGCAACGACGTTTCGGGTGAATACCTGATAAGTCAGTGTCAATACATATCGCGTTGAGGTTGAGGTCTCTTTGACTTCTTTCTTGATGTCGTAAAGTTCAATGCCTGTGACTTGTCCACGATAACGTTTCTCGTATCCGACGATAGGCAGCGAAGTGTCTATCAGTTTGTACGGCTTTTGGATTTCCATCGTGATGGTGCGCGTCAGTAGATCCCCTACCGTATATCCTGAGTCTCGATCAGGTTCGTCGATATGGAGCTTCACTAATTTAGGGTCGAGGGCCGGATACTTGATTTCGTCGGCCATTAATCCGCCACTCGTACTCAACAAGAGGATGAGTGTTAGCCAATACAAGAAGAGCTTGTTAATGTGGGTGAGGGTTTTCATAAAGTCAGGCAGCCACATATTGATGGAAGTAATCGGTAAGCATGTCAGCGTCATAACCATGTTCAATGAACAATGGAGGCATGTCGAGACGCAGGAATAGGGATCTGATGGCCTCTCTTCGATTCTCGAAGCTGGAGATGATGCGTTCACGATAACGCTTGCGCAAGAAAAGGGTTCGTCTGGCACCTGTCTCCGGGTCATTCACGCTGGCAATACCAAATTCGGGAAGCTTTTTATATTCGGCTTCGTCCCAAAGTACGATCGGCACGATGTGATGGCGCAACATCAACGCCAGCGCCGCTTCCAAATCAGCCAGAGGCATATGGAAGTCCGAGATCAAAAATATCAAGGAACGCTCGCGAGGTAGGAATCGGCCAACATCAAATAATCCCTTGCTGCCTTTTCCACTAGGATGATATTCACGTAACTGAGCCGCCATTTCCAGAGCGTGGTGCGGCCTGAAGCTTGCCGGGCAATGCCAGTCCTCTCGAACTTCATCGTCGAATCCGATGAGGGTGAATGGATCCGAACTGTGGTTCGCGGACTTGGCAATCGACTGAATGATGTCGGTAGCAACAGAGAGCTTTCGTTGATAGCTTCCAAAGTTCATAGAGCCCGACAAATCACACAATGCGATCACGGGTGTCGCGCTCTTCTGGTTGAATAGGCGAACGTAAATCTGTTCCAACGGGTCGCGGATTGTCTGACGAATATCGATACGGCGTGGATCAGGATACGAGAGGAGCGTGGTGTGACCGCGGAACTCCATTCCCAAGCCTTGTTGCGTACTGTTATGGCTACCAGGTCTGCGACCGCGCGAACGCCAGCCGATTTGGTAGGTGAACAGCTTGATATCGTCTAATGCATTCATAATGCTTGCTTCGTGCGATAGGTGGAAAGCGCCATGATCACTATCGCATGTTCCTTATATCCTAAGGTGCCGTAATCGTGCTGATGATGCCGTTTAGAAGTTCACGCGAGATCTCGGTGCGGCGCATTTCATAAACAGGGCTGAACACAAGTCTGTGGGCGATGGTTTCTTGGAATACAGCGTGAATGTCTTCCGGTATGACGGATGTGCGATTGTTGAGCCAGGCGTTAACGCGCGCTGCTGATAAAAGCATGCCGACACCGCGCGGGCTTGCCCCCGAGACAATAAGACGACTCATTTCCACACCGGGCACCTGTATGCCGAATTGTTCAGGTGATTTGGTTGCCGTCCATAGATCCAGCGCATAACGACGTAGCGCTTGGCTTGCATCGATTGAAGTCTGAATGACACGGGCGATCCCGTTGACCTGATCGAATTGCAGGACCTCTGGCTCTACGGTATCAACCAACGCATCGACATCGTGATATTTGGGGTTGAACATCAGGTCTTCACGAATCGCAGGGTCGCTTGGCACGACGATGGGTATCTCCATCATGAAGCGGTCCCTCGCTGCAGAAGGGATATCGAAAGTCTCTTCCTTCTCGACTTGGTTCCGGTCTGC
>Ga0079224_100012424_pt1 | contig 11787 bp, 11 predicted proteins | sample Stecom2015_FD_80414 | JGI IMG/M metagenome (GOLD analysis project Ga0079224, IMG submission 80414) | Agricultural soil microbial communities from Utah to study Nitrogen management - Steer compost 2015 | ecosystem: Environmental > Terrestrial > Soil > Agricultural land | place: USA: Utah...
CCGCCGAGGGCCGTGCCGATAAACACGCCGACGCGCTCGGAGTCGGTCGAGGAGATGTCGAGGCTCGCGTGTTCGAGCGCCTCACCGGCCGCGGCGACGGCGAACTGAATGACCCGGTCGGTCTTGCGCGCCTCCTTGCGGTCGAGGTAGCAGGTTGGGTCGAAGTCTGGCACCTCGCCAGCGATGCGCACCGGGTAGTCGGCGGCATCGAAGGCGGCGATCGTGCCGATGCCGCCTTCGCCGGCGATGATCCGCCGCCACGATTCCTCGCGGCCGACGGCAAGCGGCGTGATCAGGCCGACGCCGGTCACGGCCACGCGGGAGGACTTATCCACGGTCGAGTACCTCCGGGTTCAGGCAGTTGGGCGGATCCCCACCTTCGAGCACGGCGATGATATTGTCGACGGCCAGCCGGGCCATTTCCAGACGCGTCGCCTCAGTTGCGCTGGCGATGTGCGGCGTAATGATGACGTTGTCGAAACCATACAGTGCATGGTCAGATGGTAGTGGCTCTGGGTCGGTCACGTCGAGCGCCACGGCCCGGAACTTGCCCTGCTGTAGCGCCTCGACCAGGGCATCGGTATCGATGATTGGGCCACGCGCCGTGTTGATGAGAATCGCGTCGTCTCGCATCAAGCGGATGCGATCGCGGTCGATCAGGCCTCGTGTCGAGTCCAGCAAGGGTGTATGCAGCGAGATGATGTCGGATTGGGACAACAGGTCCTCCAGGGACTGGCGCTCGAAGCGTTCGTCTTCAGTGCCTGGGTCGTAATATGCGACCTGCATGCCTAGTGCCTGTGCCAGCTCGGCAGTTCGGGCCCCGATGCGGCCCAGCCCGATGATCCCCAGCCTGGCCCCCTTGAGGTCGATGCCGAGGAAGCGCATCGGATACCAGGTGTGCCAGTCTCCGTCGCGCGCCGCGCGCTCGCCAGCGACAACCTGCCGGGCCGCCGCGAAGATCAGTGCCAGCGTGAACTCGGCGGTTGCGTCGGTCAGCACATCCGGTGTGGTGCAGACGGCCACGCTTCGCTCCGTCGCCGCCGGAACGTCGATGTTGTCGAAGCCGACCGCCAGGTTGCTGACCACACGCAGGTCGGGCAACTTGTCGAGGAGGTCGCCGTCGATGCGGTCGGTAAGCAGGGTGAGCGCACCATCGGCGCCGCTTAGCAATTCGACTAGTTCCGAGGGTGAAGGCGGCAAGTCCGAGTCCCAGGTCACGACCTCATAGCGTTCCCGCAGGCGGTCGATCTGCGCCTCGAACAGGCGGCGGGTTACGGCGACTCGCATGGCGTCTCACAATCTATCCACGACCGGCGCGGGGTGCGCGCCGGAGATCTCCTCAAGCGATTGTTATACTTGGTAACAGGGCGAGGATGTTGGAGCGCGCGGGTTCTATAGCAACTCGAGCCTACATGAACTAGCTTTCGGGAGTTCTTCGGCCTCACGAGCTGAGGCAGTCGAAACGCCCACCTGCGATTGCAGGCTCGAAGCTGGTCCGCGCGAATTCCAATTCTCGCCCTTATCCATACCCGGAAAAAACCGGCGGGAGCATGTGCTTGGCGACGATAACCATCCTCCACGGTCGCAACGCAGTCGACATCGAAGATCGCGTACAGGCCATACTCGACGCCGCGGACCCACAACGCTTCAGCACAGACGTCATCGACATTGAGGACGCTACGGCGGATGCCGTGCGCGCTGCCGTCACGACCCCGGCGTTCTTCGGCAGTGCCCGAGCCTTGCACTTACGCGGCGTCCCTGGAATCGACAAGGCCCTGTCGCTGGAGTGGGACGAGCTGGACGCCGTGCTGGCGGAAGCGTTGCCGGGCTGCGTAGTGGTGCTTTCGACTACGCAGAGAATCCCCAGCAATCGGAGAATATTGAAATCGGCCGCCGCGCGTGACTGGACCGTCGAGTCCCACGACATCCCGTACGGCCGGGACATGGAGCGCTGGGTCGCGGCCCGCTTCGAGCGTTGCGGTGTTGGCGTCGACCCGCGCGCGGTCAAGATGATTCTGGACTGCCTGTATCCGAATGCCTGGCAGCGGGAGGACCGCTGGAATCCGCAGACGATCAACATGCGGCTGCTGGCGACCGAGATCGAAAAACTGGCCGCCGCCGCGGCTCCGGGTGATGTCGCGGTCAGTCATGTCGAGGCGCTGACGCCCGACCGCAGCGGCGTGACAGCCTTCAAGCTGAACGACGACACCTACGGAGGCCGGCCAGCCGATGCGCTGCGGGAACTGGATAACGTGCTGTCCAGCGGCGAGGCGCCGGAGCGTGTGATTGGCCAGGTCGGTTACCAGCCGTTGGTGTTTCTGGCGGCCAGGATGGTTCAGCGCTACGGGACGGACACCGTAGCGGAGGCGGCGGGCGTCAGCGTCGGACAGCTCAAGGCCACCATCGGGCGCAAGTCCGGCTGGGACAACCGAGACGCCACAGCCGCGGCGACCGAGGAACTGCGCCGCGCCGAGTGGCTGGTCAAGGGCGGCCGCGCGCCAAACACCGGCACGGTGCTCGTGCCGGCGGTGGCCGCGATCTCCGAAAAGTTCAGGCGAAAATAGAGGCTACGCGGAAGCCCGCAGCTGGTTGAACTTCGACATCAGCCGCGACTTGCGACGGGCGGCGTTGTTCTTGTGGATGACGCCCTTGGACGCGGTCTTGTCGAGATAACGAACCGCCCGAGCGACTGCCTGCTCCGCGGCTTCGACGTCTCCGGACTCGATCGCCGCCAGTGCGCGACGGACAAGCGTGCGCGAGGCCGAGCGATAGACGCGGTTGCGCTGCGCCTTGCGCTGATTGACCCTAATGCGCTTGCGAGCCTGCTTGCTATGTGCCAAGGTGCTACCCCTACCCGATCATCGTGATTCAAATATCAGTACTCAATTGATTCGCCGTCCCACTCTGTGGGACATGGCGAGCAGCGCGGCGAAAAGGCCGCGTGCAACCGACCGAGTGTACCAACGCCGCCAGCGGCCGGCAATCTTGCGTACAATCTCCCGGCCATGCAGAGACGCGCCGGACCGCCACTGAGGCAATCGATGTCACGCTTCGAAGAGACCGTTGAGCTGCCTCAACTGGCGCTCGAGCAGTCGTCGCTCGGCGAAAGCAATGCCGGGACCAGCGTAGCGCGCAACGCGGCGATCGTCGGTGGCGCATTCGTCGCCAGCCGCTTGCTCGGCGTGCTTCGAGAAGTCGCTATCGCGGCCGAGTTCGGCACTTCGGCCGATTATGACGCCTACGTCGCTGCCTTCCGCATACCCGACCTGCTTTTCCTGATCGTCATGAGTGGGGCGTTCGGCAGCGCCTTCATCCCGGTCTTTGCCGGTTTCTTCGCCCGGAGGGACGAGGAGGGCGCCTGGCGGCTGGCCAGCGCCGTGCTGTCCTACACGCTGGTGGCGCTGGCGATCGCTTCGGCGCTGGTGTTGGTGCTGGCGGAACCGCTCGTAAGCTGGCTGATCGCGCCGGGACTCGACGCCGAGCGCACTGAGCTGGCAACGAACCTGACGCGCCTACTGCTCCTCTCTCCTCTGCTGCTGGGATTGGGCATCGCGTTCAAGGGGATGCTCGAGGCGCAGGAGCGCTTCGCACTGGCTGCGCTCGCGCCCATTCTCTACAACGCCGGGATCATCTTCGGTGCGCTGTTTCTGACTGGCCGCTTCGGCATCTATGGGCTGGCGATCGGGGTCATCCTCGGCGCGCTGGGTCACGCGGGGATCCAGTTCGCCGGACTGCTTCGCACCCGCATGCGGCTTACCTGGCTGCTGAATCGCGACGTGCCGGGGTTACGTCAAGTTGGCAGGCTCATGGCGCCGCGCGTCGTCGGCCAGGCAGCGTTCCAGATCAACTTCATCGTTATGACCAACTTCGCGTCGCGGTTGTCGACGAGCAGCGTCGGAGCGCTGAACTATGCCTTCCAGGTCTTCATGCTGCCCTACGGCGTTATCGCGCTGAGCCTCTCGACCGTGATCTTCCCGCGGTTGGCGCGCCAGTTCGAGACCGGCAGGCTCGGGGAGATGAAGGAAACACTCGCCCGGGCGCTCGGGCCACTGATCTTTCTGAGTATCCCGGCGGCTATTGGCCTGGTGACCTACCGCCAGAGCATCATCCAGGTGCTGTTCCAGATCGGCTCGTTCGACGCGCAGTCCACGTCGCTGGTGACCGGGGCGCTCGCCTACTTCGCCCTCGGGCTGCTCGGCTGGGCGGTGATCGAGGCATTGACGCGCGCCTACTACGCGATGCAGGACACGCAAACGCCGGTGATCATCTCGGTGTCGGCAGTCGTCCTCAATATCATCTTGAGCTGGGTGCTTTCGCGGACGATGGGCTACCGCGGCCTGGCGCTGTCTATCTCGATCGCTAGCACGGTCGAGGCCGCAGTCCTGCTCGCCATACTCCAGCGCCGTATCGGGATCGTCAGCCGTGAACTGCTCGGCCGGGCTGGGCGCTCGCTACTTGCTGGCGCGCTGTTCGTACCGTACGCCTGGTGGAGCGGCAACCTCCTCGGCGATGCGACCGACCCCGACGTGCGCCGCACGATCTGGACGTATCTGCTGTTCGCGTACGCCCTCGGGACGGCTGTCGCCGTCTACCTCGCCATCGCCTACGCCGTCGGCGCGCGCGAGGTGCTGGAATTGACCACGCGGATGCCGGTCATCGGGCCACGCATCGAGCGGCTGATCGGTCCCCGGTTTGGCCGTTGATGCGGGGTAAGTGGCCGCGCTCCGGTATACTCAAGTGCGAGAGTTCCAGCGAATTGGCTGGAACTTTATATCTCTTTGACAGGTAACGAATTGAAGTCCATGGCGCCACAGGAACTCATCCGTAATTTCAGCATTATTGCCCACGTCGACCACGGCAAATCTACGCTCGCCGACCGCCTGCTTGAGATCACTGGCACGGTGGATAAGCGCGAGATGATGGAGCAGGTGCTCGACTCGATGGATCTCGAACGCGAGAAGGGCATCACGATCAAGATGCGCGCCGTGCGGATGGATTTCCAGGCGGCGGACGGCAAGACCTATCAGCTGAACCTGATCGACACACCTGGCCACGTCGACTTCTCATACGAGGTCAGCCGCTCATTGGCGGCCGGCGAGGGCGCGCTACTCGTCGTCGACGCCGCGCAGGGCATCGAGGCGCAGACCGTCGCCAATGTCTACCTTGCGCTCGACAACGACCTGACGCTGATTGCCGTCATCAATAAGATCGACTTGCCGAGCGCGATGCCGGACCAGGTAGAAAAGGAGATCAGCGACCTGGTCGGGCTGCTGCCACACGAGATCATCCGCGCATCCGCAAAGACCGGCGAGGGCATCCCGGAAGTTCTGCAGGCGATCGTCGACAACATCCCGCCCCCCAGCGGCGATCGGGACGCGCCGCTCAAGGCGCTGGTCTTCGACTCGCACTATGACCCATACAAGGGCGTGGTGGCCTACGTGAAGATCGTCGAGGGAACGATCAAGAATGCACAGCGCATTCGCATGATGGCGACCAAGAAGGAGTCCGAGGTCATCGAGATCGGCATTTTCAAGCCGAACATGCGGCCGGTCGAGCAGCTCGGTGCCGGCGAGGTCGGTTACATCGCGACCGGCTTCAAGAACGTCGGAGACTGCCAGGTCGGTGACACGGTGACGCTCGCCGAGCGGCCGGCGCCAGAGCCTCTTCCGGGCTACCGGCCAGTCAAGCCGATGGTGTTCGCCGGCTTCTACCCGGTCGATAGCGAGGACTATCCGGAACTGCGCGATGCCCTGGAGCGCCTGCGCCTGAACGACGCTGCGCTGGTGTTCGAGCCTGACGCCTCGGATGCGCTCGGATTCGGCTTCCGCTGCGGGTTCCTTGGCCTGCTCCACATGGAGATCATCCAGGAGCGGCTGGAGCGCGAGTACCAGCTCGACTTGCTGGCGACCGCCCCCAGCGTCGAGTACGAGGTCGTCAAGACCAACGGCGAAGTCATCCGGGTCGACAACCCGTCGGAGTTGCCCGACCCCGGCGAGATTCAGGAGATCCGCGAGCCGTTCATGGAGATCACGATCATCAGCCCGGCGCGCTACATCGGCACGATTATGGATCTGGTCACCAACCGGCGCGGGACCTACGAGCACATGGAATATCTCGACGAGGACCGCGTCTCACTGAAGTTCGCGATGCCGCTGGGCGAGCTGATTGTCGAGTTCTACGACCAGCTCAAGTCGCGCACGCAGGGGTACGCGTCGCTCGATTATCAGTTCCGCGAGATGCGCCCGGGCAACCTCGTCCGGCTCGATGTGCTGGTCAATGGCCAGCCGGTCGACGCGCTCTCGGTCATCACCCACCGCGACGAGGCATATGCGCGCGGCCGCGAGCTCGTCTCTCAGCTCCGCAAGCTCATCCCGCGGCAGATGTTCGATGTGCCCGTGCAGGCCTCGATCGGTAGCCGGGTCATCGCTCGCGAGACGGTCAAGGCGCTGCGCAAGAACGTGCTCTCGAAGTGCTACGGCGGCGACGTGACCCGCAAGCGCAAGCTGCTCGAACGCCAGAAAGAGGGCAAGCAGCGCATGAAGATGGTGGGTAACGTTGAGATCCCGCAGGAAGCATTTATGTCGGTCCTGACCCTCGGTTCGGGCGACCGGGCAGTGTCCGAGCGCTCGTGAGCCTTCGCGTTCAGGTCATCGGCCTCGGCGGTCAAGGCCCTGCGCGTAGCCTGCGAAGTCTGCTCGACGGGCGCCCCGTCCTGGCGCGCTTCGAGGCGCCTGCCCTGGACTGGCTGGCCGGCGACTTCGCGCTCGTCGATGCGTTCGATGGACTGTTCGAGGATGGTCCAGTTGAAGGCATCGTCCCATCACTGATGCGACGCATCGAAGAGCTTGCCGGGCAGGCCGACGAGTGCGTGTACCTCGTGCCCGGTTCAGGGTTGGTCGGCGATGCGACGGTCGAGGCGCTCGCGGAGCGCTTTGATATCCAGGTGCAGGGCGGGCAGTTGGCGATTGAGCGGCCGTTGGCCGACGTACAGGTTGCCGACGCGTTGAGCCTTGCGATTGCTGAGGCCCAGTATCCATTCGACGCGGGGAGCGGGGCGATCGACCCTGCCCGACCACTCGTCGTGACCAATCTGCGCGGCGCGAGCGTTCTACCGCTGGCGGCCAGGCGCATCGAGCGCGCGCTGGGCGCTCCGATTGCGGGGCCGGATGCGTCCGGGACGCTCGTGATCATGCCTGAAAGTGAGCCGGGGCCGCTGCGTTCGTTCAGCGGCCTGGAGCGCATCGTCGCGACGTTGCGATCGCCCGGCGGCTGCCCATGGGATCGGGAGCAGACGGTGGAGACGCTGATCCCGATGATGCTGGAGGAGATCGACGAGCTACGTGATGCATTCGAGCGCGGCGCGGCAGTGGAACGGGCGGACGAGTTGGGAGACGTCCTGCTCCATATCGCGATGATCGCCCAGATCGCCCGTGAGCAGCATGATTTCGGCATCGAAGAGGTGCTGGAGGCAATTAGCGGAAAGATGGTGCGGCGTCATCCGCACGTGTTCGGCGACGTCGAGGTGTCCACCATCGAAGAGTTGTACGACGTTTGGCAGCAGGTGAAAGATTCTGAGCGCTCCGGCGGGGGAGCCGGATCGCGCGAGCAGGTTTCCGAGGGGTAGTAGAGATGGTAGCGACACGTCGGTATCAGACTTGCGGCGAGCTTCGCATCGAGGACGAAGGGCGCGAGGTTACGCTGCGCGGCTGGGTGCATCGCCGGCGCGATCACGGCGGCCTGATCTTCCTCGACGTCCGCGACCGCTATGGGCTTACCCAGGTGGTCGCCAACCCGGAGCAGTCGCCGAAGGCACACCAGGTTGCCGAACGCGTGCGCTCAGAGTACGTGCTGGAGGTCCGCGGCGTGGTGCGGGCCCGCCCGGAAGGGACGCGCAACCCCAACCTGGCGACCGGCGATATCGAGATTGAGGCGAGCGCGATCACGATCGTCAATGAAGCCAAGACGCCGCCCTTTGAGATCGCCGAGGACACCGACGTCGATGAGACGCTGCGCCTGCAGTATCGCTACCTGGACCTGCGCCGCGAGCGGCTGCAGAAGAACCTGATCTTGCGCCACAAGGTCATCAAGACGATTCGCGATTACCTCGACGCGCGCGACTTCGTCGAGATCGAGACGCCCATCCTGATCAAGAGCACGCCTGAGGGCGCGCGCGACTACGTCGTGCCCAGCCGGCTCCATCCCGGCGAGTTCTACGCCCTGCCGCAGTCGCCCCAGCAGCTCAAGCAGTTGCTCATGGTAAGTGGTATGGACCGCTACTATCAAATCGCGCGCTGCTTCCGTGACGAGGATCTGCGCGCCGATCGCCAGCCCGAGTTCACCCAACTCGACCTGGAGATGTCCTTCGTCGACATCGACGACGTCCTGGAGTTGACTGAGGGACTGTTTGTCGAGATCATCAATATCGCCGGTCTCAAGATCATGCAGCAGCCCTTCCCGCGGCTCAGCTACGCCGAGGCAATGCGCCGCTTCGGCACTGATAAGCCGGACATGCGCTTCGGGCTGGAGATCGTCGACGTCACCGATGTGGTGGCCAACTCCGAGTTCAACGTCTTCAAGTCGGCTGCCGCATCTGGAGGCGTCGTCCGGGCCATCGGGGTGCCGAACCGAAGCGACATATCCCGAAGAGAGATCGACGACCTCACCTCCTTCGCGCAGCAGCAGGGCGCAAAAGGTCTAGTATGGATCGGTCTTCAGGAAGAGGGCGGCAAGCTAGCCGCACGCTCGCCGATCGCGCGCTTCCTGTCCGAAAGCGAGCTTTCAGGCTTGGCGGCCGCAACCGGCACCAAGCCAGGTGACCTCCTGTTGCTGGTCGCCGACGAGGAGATGCTCGCGGCGACCGTCCTCGGCCGGCTGCGCTCGCGACTGGGCCGTGACCTGGGCCTGATCGATTCGCAGCTCTGCGCGCCGCTGTGGGTGCTCGACTTCCCGATGTACGAGTGGAACGAGGATGAGCAGCGCTGGGACGCAATGCATCACCCATTCACTGCCCCGATGGACGAGGATGCGCACCTGCTGGAGACGGACCCTGGAGCCGTCCGCGCCAAGGCCTATGACATCGTCGTCGACGGCTATGAGATGGGTAGCGGCTCGATCCGTATCCACCAGCGCGACATTCAGAACCGCATCTTCGAGATCATGGGCTACTCGAAGGACGAGATCGAACGTCGCTTCGGTCATATGCTGCACGCCTTCGAGTATGGCGCCCCACCTCACGGCGGTATCGCGCCCGGCATCGACCGGATCGTCATGCGCCTGGCGAACGAGGAGTCGATCCGCGAGGTAATCGCCTTCCCGAAGACGCAGAGCGGCCGCGACGTGATGTTCGGCGCGCCATCATCCATCGACAACGGGCAGCTCTCCGAGCTGCACATCGGCCTCAATATTCCCGACGGGGACTAGCACCTGCCTACCGATCAGCGGGGATGGGGGTCCTAGCGATTTCCGGTATGCCGGCACTTTGCCGTGCCCGATCGTCCCGCCGAATGTCGTGACTTGCTGCCGTAGGCCACGGCCTCACCCGGCCGCGATAATTTCCCTGGAGTTGGACGCGAAACGTCCAACTCCAGGGATAGAGAAGCAGCAAGGAAATCAGGTAGGCGATGGCCCAGCGACTGGTGAAGACGATCCGAGCAACGCAAGTCCGAAGCATTGGCCAGCCAACCGGATCGCAACAGTTGAGCGCGTCGGAAATGGAGCGGCTCGCGAGCGTCGCCGATCGCTTCCAGGACGTCATTGCGCTGCGACGCGCCGGACTGACCCCGCAGCAGATCCACCGCCTGGAGTTTGTACGCTGGTCGCTGCAGCGCGAAGGCAGGGACCGCCCGTAGCGGAGCCCTGCCGCTTCGAATCCAACAGGAATATTCAGACTAGATATCAGGAGCGCCGCTTGAATGCCGCGTCGAGGATAGCCTGGATGTCCGCTTCACCGAGCGTGAAATCGAATGGTGAGAAACTGCCGGTCGCGTTATCGCCTGCCGCCAGGCCGGCCACGAACAGCGTTGTCGAGTTTTCGTGGATTGTGATTGCCTTCGCCAGGCGCTGGTCCAGTTCCCAGCCGAGCGCGCGCAGCAGATCCTCGTAGCCGGTGGGGACGATCGAGGCACCTTTGCGGACCCGCTTGCGCCCTCCTCGCGCTCCGATCGAAGCGCGCACCTGCTCGATGAAGACATCGTCGGGGAACTCGAGCAGCTCCGAGGTGTGCGCCCGGGGGCTGAAAGCGCGTACGAGTATCCCGCCTTCGACATCAAGAATGCTGACAGCTCGGTAGTCGTTGAGGTCTAGATGACGGCCGACGAGTCTTAGCCGGTTCTGGTAGGTCGGCAGGAACAACTGCTCTGGTATCGAATTCCGATTGCGCAGCGGGTTCAGCGCCCCGATGATGCTACCGGGAGGCATTACAGGCTCCGATCAACGCTCCGAGTCGTCGTCACTAACTACTTCTGCCGTTGGGACCATCCTGCCGCCGCCAGGGAGGGGCAGTCAATCCTTCCCGGATAAATCAGGACCTTTCTCCCGACGAAACGGTGCGATTTTCGGCTGTCCAAGGCTGCCGCTTCGAGCAAAGGGCGGCCTAGCCGTCGCCGCGCCCCTCGATTCTGTCGCAGATTTCGTGAATCTCCCGTACCGTGATGCGGTCCGACACTTGCTTGCCACCCCAGAATTCGCGCTGCGCGCCACCCACCCGCAGGCTATTGACCCGGCTCATGAGCTGATAGCGAGTGTCTTCGTCGAGCGAAGCGCTATCCAGCAACGCTTCGGCGCGCTCAATCGCTCGGTTGCGATCGCGCGGGCGCAGCCAGGCGAAACCGGAGCGCGGGAGGATGACCCGCGTGATGATCATGTAGCCTGAGATGCCGAGTAACAGGAAGCCCAGGACGTTCCAGATCATTTCGCTTTCCAATCAGTATCTTCCCCTTTCCGGGGACCCGAGCAACCACATGGCTCAGGCACTTGCGTGCCGTGGTGCGAGCACGACTGCAGGACTTACGTCAAGTTTGCTAGAATTGGGCAAGTCTTGCTTCATGATCGTTCGGCTAGGCTTCACTCGTCAAATACGACTGATCGTTCATGAGCAATTCGCTGAAACTAGACGAACGTCGCGCCTCTCGGCGCTGGCGATGGATCACGACGGCTGCCATCGCCGTCATGCTGTCCTACTTTACCGTGACCAATCACGTCGACCTCTATCCATGGAATAACTTGCAGGATGCAGGGTCGCAGTTTTCGAGCACGCTGACTGGCCTGATCCCGTTCGGCATCTACGCCATCGCTTTCGCCGCCGGTTTCCGTTGGCTGATGCTGGTCGGCACCGTCCATAGCTGGATCTGGCTGGCCCTGCAGCTACGACAGTGGTGGCTCCCGTACCTCTTCGGCGAGACATTCTTGCACGACTCGTTCGCATGGTACGTCGACAACGGGTATGACGAGACGACGTCATTCCTGCCGGAGCGCGGCGATCGCCCGGTGCCCGACGCGCAGCACGTCGTCCTCGAAGTATTGTCCCTAGTGGTGGCCGTCAGCGCCACCGTCGCCCTGGTGCGCGCCTGGCGCGAAGCGCGCTCTCCGGCTCAGGTGTAAGTGAGTCGTTGGCCGGTGGCGCGTTGGTAGAATGATGCTGTTCGGGGACGGCCCTGGATCGCTGGTCCAGCACGGTTCCTGCTGTATGGATGCGGCGAGGCGAACACTCCAGACATGCAGCGGGCCTGTAGCTCAGTGGTAGAGCAAGGGGCTCATAACCTCAAGGTCGCAGGTTCGATCCCTGCCAGG
>Ga0079224_100012425_pt1 | contig 11786 bp, 13 predicted proteins | sample Stecom2015_FD_80414 | JGI IMG/M metagenome (GOLD analysis project Ga0079224, IMG submission 80414) | Agricultural soil microbial communities from Utah to study Nitrogen management - Steer compost 2015 | ecosystem: Environmental > Terrestrial > Soil > Agricultural land | place: USA: Utah...
AATGGGGAGGGGCTTCTGCAGACGCCCTGTACGCGGCGTTTGAAGATCTTCACAAGACCCTAAGTCAGTCGCGGCGGTCGGTTGGAAGTCTGCGTCCTATCAACTGGAACGTAGCCGCACGACATACAACGCGCCCCCTGGTGGTAGCGCCTAACCTTTTGTCTCCTGAAGAAGAAGCCTATTTCCTGCCGCATGTGTTCAACGTGTCAGAAGAAGAAGCCCGCATGGATTACATCGACGTTCAGGGAGGACGCTGGTCGGCAAAGTCTGACAGCGCTAGAGTGTACGCTGATAAACTCAAAGTGGTAGCCTCCCGATTCGCGGCACTGGAAAAAAATCTTCCTGAAAAGTCATTGCGCAATGATTTACCGCTCGCTCTTCGGATTCGTGCAACGATGTTGAGAAGTGTCGGCAATTTTGCGGACGCACAGCAAATCCGCGACAAGAACAAAGAAGCGTTACTGGGTGAACCACGCCGTCCCTCGAAAGAACCTACATGGACAGGCGATGAAGATCTTCTGACCTTTAATTCAATTATGCGCGACGAGTTGGAAAATACCCAGGAACTTATCAATGCTCTGGAGGAAGGCGGAACGAGACTGGTTTGTGTATCGCCCACTCCTCAGACTGAGGATACCTTTACTCTCGGGCCGAACCTGGTTGAGCAACTTAAGATGAAGCGGAAAATCATGCTTGATCACTGGCGTGATATTGAATACTTCATGACCACTCCGTTCAAATAGATATACATCGGGGTTTATATGATACCAAATAGCCTGAAAATATGAGAATACTAAAACTCACGTTGTTTGTGATCGGCGCATTTCTCTTGTCGCTGAACATCGTCGGACTTTTCAAGACCATGCGAAATCCGGCAGTTCACGACGAGGAGATTACCCGACGCAATCGGATAAACGATATCTCGATACCCTACCCTGAAATAAAGAAACTCCTTGTTAAGCAGGAGGGGGAGTCGGATAAGGACTTCGCCATCCGCATCAACACGGTGGTCAAGGATGGATTTATCCATTACTGGAAGAAAGAAGGTATTGATAAATACTACCTTCGTGTACCACCGTGGGAGAATTACCTGTTGTGGATAGCTTCTTACGTTAATCCCAAACGTTATGAACGCTATGAGTTCACGGACTACCGCAAGAACCTCGAGCGCGGAGCCGGATTGTGCTCAACTCACTCCACGATTGTGAAGGGGGTGCTCAATGATCATGGGATTGAAGCTGATCTCCTTGATATCTGGGGACACGTTGTTGTTCGGGCTGAAGTAGACAAAGGGGAATGGTATATGCTTGACCCCGATTATGGCATCGTAGTTCCTCACGACACTGCGGCTATTCATGCTGATCCGGAAATTGTCCGTCCCTACTACGCAGAACTTGCCAGTCAGTACTATGAGGACGCCATTGACCCGTATACGACTGATCACCTCGTCAAAATTTACGGACGTCATGGCAACAAGATATATCGTGTTTACAACCCTTGGGAGAAAGTCTTTTATCGCTTGATATGGATTATTCCCGTTGTTCTGATGGCTCCGTTCGGGATTGGCTACTTCCTGTCGCGGAGATCTAAGACAGAGCAAAAAGAACGAACTACAGTATAGTTGATGATGCAAGAGGAAGAAGCCCCGGAGATCCGGGGCTTTTTTTAACTCTGGCGTATCAGTGCTCCCGTCTCCATGTACATTTTGAAGTTGCGGATGTCGTCGTGAATCATTCGCCGAAAAACGGGGGTTAACAGTCGGGCTGCCTTTTCTCCCACGATGCCCATGGGTGCCTGATAGGAAATGACGATTGTTACAAGTGTAGCCGTTTCCCCGTCGTCCTGAAAGGTGACTTTCCCGGCGTGGTCGACTGCAGACCCGGGCAACGAGCGCCAGCTAAGAATGGAACCTGGATCGTCCTTGACAATTTCACTTTTCCATGTCAACTTTCCTATCCCCTTCTCAGGGGCAGCTGTCCAGCGCGAGGTCTTTTCGTCAATGACCTCCACAGATTTGATGTGCTGCATGAACTCAGGAAGATTCTCCAGTCGACGCCAGAAGGCATACACCTGGTTGCGTGGCCGGTTAACGGACAAAGATGTTCGTATGTTTATGTTTTCCGGGCGCTGGTGCGCGGAAACCTTACCCAGGCGATCATATATAAGGCAATAGCCGGTTATGCCGCGTAGCAACAGGTAGGCGCCGGTTAGCGTTTGCAGAAAGTTTACCTTCCTGTTTGATACAATGTCAAAAAGGAGCCACGCTCCGCCTGTAGCGGAGATTATTCGTTCCGGGCCCTCTACGTTAGTCGTGAGTTGTGCCATGCCGTCGTTTTCGTTCGACTGTACGATCCAAAATATACGTGCCAGCAGAAGGACGGCTATTAGCGGACGCTACGACTTCATCGCATAAGTCCAGATAGGGAAGTTCGCGTGATTGACGATGTCTTCGGCCAGACTTCCGTTCAGGAAATGGGCAAGGCCTTGTCGGCCATGCGTACCCATTGCGACCAGATCGGCTTTAATTCGGTTAGCAAAGTGAAGGATGCCCGCCTCTTCAAACGGATAGTTGTACACGTTAAGGGTGTAATTGCGCAGTTTGTAACGGGAGGCAAAAGCCTTGAGGCGTTCGTGCGTTACATCGTCTGCGGTGAAGTTCGTAGGCGTATTGACGTAAAGGACGTGCAGCTTTGCCTTGAAGAAAGTTTGGAGTTCGCTTACCTTCTTTACAAGATCGGCCTGCTTGTCGGTCTCGAGCGTATTGGGGAACACGATGTTGCGGACAGGACGCTTACTGTATTTCTTCACCGTTAGCACCGGGACCGAAGCGCGTCGCACCACTTTTTCGGCATTGGAGCCCATCACCGCTTCGCGGAGACCAGTGGCGCCGTGTGTTCCCATGACGATGATGTCCATACCCTTTCGCCGTGAATAGTCGGTAATCATGTAGGCAACGGTACCCGGCAAAACTTCTGTTTTGACAGTAACGCCGCGTGCCGTGTAGCGGTTGATGAGTTTCTCGTAGTCCCGCCTGACTTTGCTCTGTAGCTCTCTGATCAACTCATGCTCATAACCTGAAGCAGTTGCCATAAGAGGATTGCTGATCGCCGGGAATTCCAGAATGTTCAGGAGTGTAACAGTGCCACGCGTCTTCGCCGCGAGATCGAGGGCAATGCGAAAGGCGCCGATAGCCGGTTTCGAAAAGTCGCAGGGAACGAGTATCTTCTTCATGTCCGGTGGTGTTTTTTGAACAAACATACTGACTTTACCAGAAATGCGGGTTGTTGTTGTCAGAGTCGAGGCTGATTTTCGTCAGTCTTCGAGTGTATTTACGGGTTGGAGTCGATAGCATTAATCCCTATGTTTAGGAAGTAATCCGCGGCTATGTCTCGTACGTTGCTTGTCCCCACTGACCTTTCCGCGCGTTCCCGTCCCGGAGTGCGCTTCGCCGCTCAGCTGGCTGAACAGGCTGGTTACGCGCTTGTATTTTTCTACAACCATTCTGTTCTCAGGCCCACACGGTGGAGCGAAAAAAGGTATCAGGAGCATTTAGCTTCGGAGCAGGAGAAAGCCACTCGGGATCTTCGTTACTTTATTCGCAATGCTTACCGCAATGCACCCGGCAGTAAACCTACCATCCGATTCCTCGTTCATTTGGCACCCGATGCAGGGAAAGCGATTGTTGATGCAGCTCGTGAGATTGACGCGGATGCTATCTGCATGAGCAGTCGTGGGGCAGGGGGCCTTCGCAAGCTACTCGGTTCTAACGCTGCATATGTAATTGGCCACTCGCCGATTCCGGTGTTCGTGCTCCCTCAAGGCTATCGCCGGCGTCCGGTCCGAAATATTTTCTACGCTTCAGACTTTAATGCTCTGGGAAAGGAGCTGAAATTTGTAAGGCAGTTTGCCAGGCTGTTCGAAGCCCGCATCATCGTGTATCACTACGACCCCATGGCCGACGTTCCTGAGGTGAGGAGGAAATTGCAGAAAGCAGCAGACAAGTACCGATATGCGGATGTGTCTTTTCGGATACAGAAGATGCAGATAGGAAAGTCGCTGGTCGTACATATCGAGCGGGATATGCGTAGTTGCTCCGCATCTCTCGCTGTCTTGTTTACGGATCAAAACAGAAGCTGGTTTGACAAACTTTTTATGTCGAGCAATTCGGTCAAGGCGGCTTACAATACCACAGTGCCGCTGCTGATTGCTCCGAAGCGTTAGTAGGACGGCCAGGGAATCCATCCGTCCCGTAGTATCTATTCAGGAAAGCAGGTTTCGAGCTGTCGGCATCTACCGCTTCCAGGCTTCAAGCGTCTCCAGGTTTTCGAGTGGAGGCATAGTATTTATCCTTTCACAGACAACATCAAAGATCAAGCAGATATGGCACTTGACGAAAAGAAATACCAGCAGGATAATCGCACGGGCGTCAATCAGGAAGGGCCCAATGCCAACAGACCCGTGCAGCGCCTTACGGCAAAGTCGATTATCGGCGACGCAATTGAAAATCCGGAAGGCGAACATCTCGGGACAATCGATAACCTGATGATCAATGTCAGGACGGGAGAGATAGAGTACGTTGTCGTTGAGTTCGGGTCTTTTCTCGGTATCGGCGGAAAATTGTTCGCAATTCCTTTTCGGGAACTTCGCCTGAACCCCGATGCCCAAGTCTTTATTCTGAACCGCGACAAAGAATATTTGAAGGAGTCGCCCGGGTTTGATAAAACGCATTGGCCGGAGACGAACGACCATACGTATTTTGACAACGTCAAACTCTATTACGGCTCTTACCTCCCGCCGTTTCCCTGATCGTTACTTTTTCTTCGGCACTTTTGCTCCTTTCTTTCGGGCTTCTGAAAGCCCGATAGCGATCGCTTGTTTGCGGTTGGTTACCTTCTTTCCCGAGCCGGTCTTTAATGTACCTCGCTTTTGTTTTGCTACCGCTTGCTTTACTCGTTTGCCTGCGGCCTTTCCGTATTTTGCCATGACTGGTTTTATCCGATCATGAGCAAAAAACTGTACCTACAACACCCTGCAATACCCATTGTATTCGGTCATCGCAAGGTCGTCGGCCGGGGCTTCGGTAATGAGGTAGTCGATTTCATGTATGGCACACACGCGGTAGGGGTGCGCGATGCCATTCTTCTCCGCTATTGACAATATCGCCGTCTTTGAACTCGCTTGCATAAGCGCCTTCTTGATTTGCATGACTTCCCAATCGACATCCGTTATGCCTTCCCGTGTGGAGAACCCGTTAGTGCTCATGAAGCAAAGATCCGCACGGATGTCCTTGATCTGGTTAAGTACTGATGGTCCCATACAGATATAGTTGCTGCGTGACACCTTGCCTGATAAGAGGACCACTTCGATGGACGATCGCTGGGCGGCCTCCAGAGCGACCAATGGACTAATCGTAAACAGCGTACCTGTCAGGTTTTCGGGTAGCATACGGGCCCACTCTACGATGACCGTGCCTCCGCCAGCAAAAAGCGTCATCCCGTCCTGAAGTAGTGTTAGGGCTTTGCGGGCGGCCTTTCGCTTTTCTTTTTGGGCATGTACTTGTACGGGCTGAAAGGGTGTATGGAAATCGTTGGCAATGGCCCCTCCGTGAACGCGCATTAATTGCCCCATCTTTTCCAGCTCGATCAAGTCGCGCCGAATGGTGTCAACCGATACCTCAAGAGCCTTGCTAAGCGCGTCTACCTGTAACCGCTTTTCAGCCTTGATCCGTCCAAGTATATAGTGATGTCGCTCTTCTTGTAGCACCTATGTAAACTATTTACGCAAAAAACTGCACGAGTATGAGGAGTAATCTGCTTTAATCGGCAATATGGTTGCTTTAAAATGCAAGTTTATTTAAATTGATGTAAATATTGCAATAAAACGCATTTTGTTTCGATTGATCCTCTCCATCTTTTTGTTCGCCTTCCCGGCTGACATTCTTGCGGTTCCGGACACGTTGTGGCGACGGCAGGTTGATTCGTACGGGGCTATCATTCGCGGTGACACTGCACGGCGGGAGTTATCCCTTGTATTGACCGGCGATGCCTTTGCTGACGGGGGGAAAGTGATAAGGAAGACACTACGCCGCCAAAAGGTGTCGGCGGCGTTCTTTCTGACCGGCAACTTTTACGGACGGCCGGAATTTGCGTCCCTTATCCGACGATTGAAATCTGACGGACATTATCTCGGCGCTCATTCGGATGAGCACTTGTTGTATTGTGACTGGACGAACCGCGACAGTCTGTTGGTGTCGGAGAGTCAGTTCAAAGCCGACCTTTTGGCGAACTACAGGAAGATGGAATTGTTCGGAATTGAGGCCGGGGATGCGCATTGGTTTCTACCTCCCTATGAGTGGTATAACCAACAGATAGCGGAATGGACGTCACAAATGGGGCTGGAGCTGATCAATTTTACTCCAGGGACCCGGTCGCATGCAGACTACACTTACCCGGAGATGGGAAATCGTTACGTGTCGTCGACGATCATCTTTGATTCGATTCTTGAGCATGAAGAACGCGATCCGCATGGATTAAATGGATTCATGCTTCTGATCCACATAGGGACTGACCCCCGGCGGGACGACAAGTTCTATGATCGCCTCGACGATCTGATAACGACCCTCAAAGGGCGTGGTTACCGGTTTGTCAGATTGCCGGAGCTCCTGCGTAGATATGATCTCCACCATTCAGAATAGAAGATGGCTGTACTTGCACTTGATCTTGGAGGCACCAAACTCGCTTCAGCGCTTTTCGACGAAGGCGGGAGGATTCTGAAGCGCGATGCTGTGCCGCTCGAAGGAAAAGGCGGGGGCGATGTGGGGTTGCTCATACAAAGCGTAGTTCGACGATTTCGTGGCGACGGACGCCATATCGATGCCGTTGGACTATCGGTTCCGGGGATTGCCAGAAGCACGACAGGGACGGTCTGGGCTCCGAATATTCCGGGGTGGGACGATTATCCGGTGATAGACGACATTCGCCGGATTGTGCCTGATACCCCCGTAGTAATGGATAGTGACCGGGCCTGCTGCATGCTTGGCGAACTGTGGCTGGGTAAGGCTCGCAGTTGCACGGATGCTGTGTATCTCGCTGTGGGCACAGGCATCGGCGCCGGTATCCTGTGTGGAGGAAAAATACTGCGCGGGGCGCACGATATAGCTGGCTCAATCGGGTGGATGGCTCTTGACCGGCCCTTCCGTGACCCATATGGGGAAACGGGATGCTTCGAATACTACGCTTCGGGTGAGGGGATCGCGCGGCTCACTCGGGAATGTCTTGAAGAGGATGAAGGGTATGCGGGACAATTGCGCAGAGTCAGCGAATCGGAACTTACGGCCCATCACGTGTTTACTGCCTATGAGGATGGCGATCCCTTGGCAGAGCGCGTTATCGCCGAATGCATTCAGTACTGGGGGATGGCCGTCGCAAACCTGGTCAGTCTGTTCAATCCTGAAAAGATCATTTTTGGCGGTGGGGTCTTCGGTCCCGCTCTGCGTTTTCTAAGTGCTATCGGTGATGAAGCGCGCAGGTGGGCCCAACCCATTAGTATGGCGAAGGTTCGTCTTGAAGCATCCGAACTGCACGGCAACGCGGCCATTCACGGCGCAGGTTTTCTAGCACTCAAATCTGTATCGCATGACAACGCTTCGTAGCGAAACAACCGGAAGGATATTCCTGGGGGCTTGTCTGGGGATGTTGCTCTTTGGAATTGCACTCATTACCCTCGGTGCCGTTGCGTTAAGCTTGCGCGATCGGTTATCGCTTGATGACGTGGCAGCCGGGACGCTTTTCTCCATTTTACCTGTCGGCATTCTGACTGGGTCGTTGCTGTTTGGTCCTATCTCAGATCGTTACGGTTATAAAATCGTGCTGGTGACGGCATGTGTACTGATGTTTACAGGATTCCAGGGAATCGCGGGAGCAACATCGCCGGAGATTCTGAAAGGATGTGTGTTTCTATTTGGCGCCGGGGGTGGTGCTATCAACGGAGCGACGAACGCGGTGGTTGCCGACATCAGTGCGAACCATAAGAGTGCTAACTTAAGTCTTCTGGGCGTGTTTTTCGCGATCGGGGCGTTGGGGATGCCCTTTGTGCTGGCTTTTCTTGAGAAATCTTTTTCCATCACGACCATTCTTTCGGTAACAGGACTGCTGCCGTTGCTGGTGGCCGCGCTCTATGTTGCCACCCGGTTCCCTAGTCCAAAGCAAGATCAAGGCATAACAAAAAACCGAAGCGTTGCACTACTTGAAGAAGGAACCCTTATCGCAATCGGCTTTTTCCTCTTCTGCGTGAGTAGCCTCGAGGCAATTATCAATAACTGGACAACAACTTATTTAGGGACTTTGAGGGGCATTCCTGCGGGTCGTGGACTTCTCGCCCTTTCCCTGTATGTGGGCGGCATGGCGGTGATGCGACTTCTGCTCGGCAGTGTGTTGCGCAATGTGCAAATTCGGAAAGTACTTGTCTTCTCATTCTCCATTTTGGTAGCTGGCTGTTTGTTGTTGCAGGGTGCTTCGCACGATAGTTGGGCTATTGGAGGACTTGTCATGATCGGCGCCGGCCTGGCGTTCGGGTTTCCTGTGATGCTTGGTCTGGTTAGTAACCTTTACCCGGACAGGTCGGCAACAGCGTTCAGCATCGTGCTCACAATTGCGCTGATCGGAAATATGCTGATAAACCTTCTGATGGGTATGGTCGCAGCGGAGTATGGTGTTGAACATCTGATCACTGTGGCGTTGGCGCTTATTGCCACCATGATACTCCTGGCTGCGGCCATTCTTCGTAACACAAACATTAAACACATATAATCCTCAAAGAGTTATGCTAGCAAAACAATGGTTGGAGAATGCCCGTGCGGTCATGACTTCAATAGAAGAGACGCAAATGGAAAACATACGGGAAGTTGCCGGAGTGATGGCCGACAGTATCCAGGCGGGTCGATGGGTTCACACCTTTGGTTGCGGTCATGCGACCATTCCGATTGAAGAAATGTATCCCAGAATCGGAGGGTTTGTCGGATTTCATCCGATTATCGAACTGCCCCTGACTTTCTTTACCCGGATTACGGGAGAGATGGGCGTGCATCAATTCCTTTTTCTGGAGCGGGCCGAAGGATATGGTGTGGAGATTATGAAGGGATACAACTTTGATCGTCGTGACACGATGTGGATATTTTCTCACTCGGGGATTAACAATGTGAATATTGATGTTGCCCTGGAATCGAAAAAGCGTGGAATGAAGGTGGTAGTGTTTGGTTCAGCGGAAGCGGCAAAGGGCAGAAACTCGCGACATTCAAGCGGCAAAACGCTTTTTGATCTCGCAGATTATGTCGTCGATACCTGTGCTCCACTTGGAGATTCGTCCGTACCCCTGAGGAACCACCAGGACAATGTCGGGCCGGTATCGACGATGGCGTTTGTGACCTGTGTCTGGATGACGGTCACAACGGTGGCTGAGATACTCGCCGACCGAGGGGTGAAGCTTTTTATTCATCCTTCCCACAATGTAGAAGGAGATACTACCGCACGCGATCGCGTGGAAGCCGCGTTGGCCGAGTACAAGCGGAGGGTAGCCGGTATATAATGAAAAATGCCTGCCACACAATTGCGGCAGGCATTTTATGATTTTAATTCATTAATCCCTCTTTCCATCCTCCTCCGTTTCGTCCGCCGGAGGTGTTGGAGGCGTAGAGGTTGTCGATGTTCTGGCCGGGGGCGCGGGGTCGGTGTTGACCTCGCGAATACCTTCCTTGAATTCACGTACACCCTTACCGAGGCCCTTCATGAATTCAGGAATTTTGCGTGCGCCGAAGAAAACAAGAATAACGAAACCTATCAGCAGCAATTCCTGCATCCCGAGGCCCATAAATACGAGTATAGCGTTCATAGTGATGGTATTTTACTCACAACAAATGTTTCCAAAAAATGATTTGTTGACCAGCGGCTCCAATCAGTTTTCTGAGGGAATTTCCGGATAACCAGCCCGTCCAGACTACAAACCTACGATTTTTGACGAATTTATCTTTTCCTGGAGGAACGTAATAAACGATTCCGGGGCCTTTACCTCGATTTCATCGATAAGGCCCAGGACGAAGCGACCGATGCCCTCGAAGCTGGCTACCGGGCCGTGAAACACGAAATGGTCCTCCTCCCGCGTGAGGTAGGGGTGGGAAAGAGGGTATTCTTCACGAAGAAGCAAATAAGACCGCATGGTCAGTCGCAGGGTTACCCAAGTATGGGCATCGCCTGTAAACCGGAATATGTCCGTCTGATTTTTCCGGTGAAGTGCTTCAAAGGTGAAAGGTTTGTTAAATGGGATGATTTCCCCGATTCGGTCGAGCTTGAATTGTTTACAGACCTGGTCGGCGGTGTCGAGAGCCATAATCGCCTCGTAGTTGTCACCAAAATGAATGGGCTCGACCAACCGATCACGGATCTCGTTGCTTCGCGCTGAATGGTAGTTTTTCAAAACAACCTGTTTCTTATCCCTCATGGCTTCGCTGAGCTGTTCGACAAATTTTCCAAGCCGGGCTTTCAGAAAAAGGCGCGGCATGCTGTCGAGTTCCGAGTTCAACGTCAGCTTTTTCAACAGGATATTCCGAAGGGGATTGTCGCTGGGTTCCGACTGCAGCAGTTTCTTGATGAGTCGGGTTTCTTCCAGCGTAAACTGTGACTGTGACGGATCGTCCTCGGAGGTTATGATAAAATAACGGTTGTCGAAATCCTTTTCCACCAGAAAATCAACTTCCTCCAAAAGCTTTATATAACGGTACACCGTTCTTTCGCTGGTATCGAATCGTTCGGCCAGTTGTTTGATAGTCCAATGACCGGACTTGAGTACTGCGATGATCTGAAAAAGCCTCAGGAGCTTGGCCTGAGGGATAATAGCATCGCCTGCTGCGGATTTTTTCTTAGTCATGGTGTCCGAAAATTAGCAAAAAATCTCCCCAGACATCGTTTGCATGATCTAAAGCAAATTTTTCCGCCGATGGTTTGTTACGTAATGCCTTCAGGGGGGATACATAGGGGCAGTGATGTTACCGGGTACACGCCGCCTGAACAATGTACCCGGTCACAAGGACTTGTCGAAATCCACCTTTTTCGTGAAGGAAGACATGGTGACGACAGGATGAATTTGAAATAGTGTACCCGTTAAAGCAAAAACATGACGCGTCAGATATTCGCAGCCGAGATTAGTTATGATGAAATTCCCCTGTCGGCCCGTGCGCAATTCAGTTCCGAGGAGAAAGAAGTCAGGAAATATCTGAGCGATTTTCGTCAAATAGTTGAAGAGGTCTACATCGTTGCTACGGATACCCGATTCGCGGTATATATCGTCCATGAGTCTATCACGCCCCTGACGACTTTTTTTCATGAGCAGCATAACCTTCGCGGCTATGTGCAGCTTTACTACAATACGGGCGAGTCTGTGTCCCACCTCATCGCTATGGCCAGTGGTTTACTCTCGACGATTAAAGGTGATACCGGTGTGTTGCACGCAGTATCGCGCAGCTACCAGTGGGCCAGGGAGATGTCGGCCCTGGGACTAATTCTTGATCACACGGTTTCCAAGGCAATAGAGACAGGGGCGCGAATACGGACGGTAACGGCAATTGATCAATTCAGTACGTCGCTCGTCGATACGGGAATTGAATTGCTTTTCAGCCGCGTTGATAACCTTCTTGAGAAGAAGGTTATTGTCGTCGGATCGTCGACTCTGGCGCGTGTTGCGCTCGAAACCCTCGTGGGCGAAGGGTTCGTTCACGTAGCGATTACCGGGCGTGATGG
>Ga0079224_100012426_pt1 | contig 11786 bp, 8 predicted proteins | sample Stecom2015_FD_80414 | JGI IMG/M metagenome (GOLD analysis project Ga0079224, IMG submission 80414) | Agricultural soil microbial communities from Utah to study Nitrogen management - Steer compost 2015 | ecosystem: Environmental > Terrestrial > Soil > Agricultural land | place: USA: Utah...
CGAGCATGAGCGGCATGCGGTAGTGCGCCGCCCGGACGACCGACTGCGGGGTTCCACCGACACCGATCCAGGCGGTGAGACGACCGGACTCGGTCGGTGGGTAGATCGGCTGGTCCTGCAAGGGCGGACGAATGGTCCCCGACCAGGTGACCGGCCGCTCGGTCAGGATCTGGGCGAAGAGGTCGAGCTTCTCGGCGAAGAGGCGCTCGTAGTCGGCCAGGTCGTACCCGAACAGGGGGAACGACTCGGTGAACGAGCCCCGCCCGATGATGACCTCCGCGCGGCCCCCGGAGATCGCGTCCAGCGTCGAGAAGCGCTCGAAGACCCGGATCGGATCGCCCGAGCTGAGCACGGTGACTGCCGAGCCCAGACGGATGCGGTCGGTCCGCGCGGCGATCGCCGCCAGCACGACGTCCGGGGCGGTGATGGCGAAGTCGTCGCGATGATGCTCCCCCAGGCCGATGAAGCTCAGCCCGACCTGGTCGGCGAGCACCGCCTGCTCGACGACGTGTCGCAGCACGACGGCGTGGTGGTCGGGGGTGCCGTCCGGGCCTTCGGTGACGTCGCCGAACGTGTCCAGGCCCAACTCGACGGCGGCGGGGTCGATCGAGTGCTTCATGACGCCACCGTAGTCGGCTCAGTCCGTCGACGGCGTGGGCCGCCACCGGCGGATGCTGTAGATCAGCAGCCCCAAGGCGATGAGGTCGGAGAGCCAGATGCCGGTCGCCCCGATCCAGCCGGCCGCCGGCAGCTCGGGCCCGAAGCCCACGCCGAGGATCGAGAACTCCGGGATCGGCGGAGAGAGCCACCAGACGAGGCCGACCCCGGCGACGAACAGGACGCCGAGCAGGCTCAGCAGGATCCGCGGGATCGTCGCGACGCCGAACTTGGCGGCTTCGATCGCCTTCTCCTCCAAGGGCTCGAGCAGGCGGTCGGCCCACGTGTAGTGGCGTGCGAGCAACGCCATCCCACCGAACAGGGTGAGCAGGCCCGGGCCGGGCATCACGAGCATGATCAGACCCAGCACGACGAGGGTCCAGCCGAGCCCTTCGGAGCCGGTCCGCCCGAACCAGCCACGCAGGCGCTCGGCGATCGTCATGCGCACAGCATGCCAGCCGGGTCGAAGGGCCGAGCCGTCAGCGGGAGACGAAGATGTGGCCGGCCGCCTCGGTGTCGATCTCGGCGGTCTCGGACTGGCGTGCGATCTCCAGCCCGTCGTGGCCGATCGAGACGAGGACGTCGTTGCCCGGAAGGGCGCCGACGCGGCGCAGCACCGACATCACCTCGGTGTCCTTCTGCAGCTCCTCCGCGATCCGGCGGACGACCACGCGGACCGGGGTCTCCGCGCCCACCATCACGGCCGGCAGCGCCTCGACGCCGTCGAGGAACTCGGCCTCCTCGACCGTCTGGCCGAGCTCGGACAGTCCGGGGATCGGGTTGCCGTACGGCGACTCGGTGGGCCGGCCGAGCAGCTCGATGAGACGCCGCTCGACCTGCTCGGACATGACGTGCTCCCAGCGGCACGCCTCCTCGTGGACGTACTCCAGCTCCAAGCCGATGACGTCGGTCAGCAGACGCTCGGCCAGCCGGTGCTTGCGCATGACGCGGGTGGCCAGGGCGCGCCCCTTCTCGGAGAGCTCGAGATGGCGGTCGCCCTCGACCGTCAGCAAGCCGTCGCGCTCCATCCGGGCCACGGTCTGGCTCACCGTCGGACCGCTCTGGTGGAGGCGCTCGGCGATGCGGGCGCGCAGCGGGACGATCCCCTCCTCCTCCAGCTCGAAAATGGTCCGCAGGTACATCTCGGTGGTGTCGATCAGCTCGCTCACGCGGCCATTGTCCCATGTCACACCCACAGCAGACCCACCCGTCGCAGGACCACGGGCGCCGCGACGGATACGGTCAGGGCATGGTCACCATCCCCCGTCAGTTCAACGGTCCGCCGGACTCGGGCAACGGCGGCTGGGTGAGCGGGCTGCTCGCCCAGGCGCATCTCGACCACGGGGGCTCCTCCCCGGTGAGCGTCCGCCTGCGGATGCCTCCTCCGTTGGACACCGAGCTCGACGTGGCCCACGAGGACGGCCAGACCCGACTGGTGGACCCCGCCGGCCAGGTCGTCGGCACCGCGACCGACGGGGCCTTCGGTCACGAGGCGCCCCCGTTCGTCGACGCGAAGACCGTGCAGCGCGGCCACGACGCCTACCCGGGGTTCACCATCCACCCGTTCAGCACCTGCTTCACCTGCGGCGTCGGCCGCTCCGCCGGCGACGGGCTGTGCATCTTCACCGGGCCGGTCGGCGACGGGCTGGTCGCGGGACCGTGGCACGTCCACGAGTCGTTCGCGGACGAGGACGGGACGACGCCACTGCCGATCAGCTGGTCGGCGCTCGACTGTCCGGGGGGCTGGGCCGCCGACTTCACCGAGCAGGCGATGCTGCTCGGCACGATGACCGCCGAGATCCTCCGCCGCCCCGAGGCGGGACGGACGTATCACGCCGTCGGACGGCGCAGCGGACGCGACGGGCGCAAGTTCTTCACCGCGACCGCGCTCTACGCCCCCGACGGCGAGCTCCTCGGGCGCGCCGAGCAGGTGTGGATCCAGATCGACCCTGCCACGCTCGGCTCCTGAGCGACTCGTGGGCACGACGTAAGATTGCGCTTCGTGCCCACGACCACCACCCGTCCGGCGACCCGCCGGGCTCCCCGGAGGAGTTCGGCGATGCGCGCCGACATCCAAGCCCTGCGCGCGTTCGCCGTCGCGGTGGTCGTCGGCTTCCACCTGTGGCCGGGACGCGTGCCCGGCGGCTATGTGGGCGTCGACGTGTTCTTCGTCATCTCGGGCTTCCTCATCACCCTGCACCTGCTGCAGCGACCGCCCACGTCACCGGCCGCTCTCGGCGAGTTCTGGGCCCGGCGCGTCCGACGACTGATCCCCGCCGCGTCGATCGTGCTGGTGTCCACGGCGGTCGCCTCGTGGTGGTGGCTCCCGGCGACCCGGTTCGCCGACATCGCCGAGCAGATCGTCGGGTCGGCGCTGTACGTCCAGAACTGGGTGCTGGCGAACGCGGCCACCGACTACCTGGCCGCCGAGAACGCCCCCACGCCGGTGCAGCACTACTGGTCACTCAGCATCGAGGAGCAGTTCTACCTCGTCTGGCCGGTCGTCATCGCCGTCGTGGTGCTGCTGCGCCGCCGACTGCTGCCGCTCGTGGTGATCGGGCTGTTCGCCGCCTCCCTCGCGTGGAGCATCCACCTGACCCCGATCGACCCCGGCGCCGCCTACTTCGTGACCTGGGCCCGTGCCTGGGAGCTGCTGCTCGGCGGTCTCGTCGCGCTCGCCGTGCGGCACGGCCGGACCCCGAGCCGCTTTCGCGAGCCGATCGCCGGCGCCGGGGTGGTCCTCATGCTGGTCGCGGTGTTCGGCTTCGATCGTGACACGGCGTTCCCCGGTCATCTCGCGCTGATCCCCACGGTCGGTGCCGCACTCGTCGTCTGGGCCGCCGTCGAGCGGTCGGGGCCGTGGGCCTGGCGCCCGGTCCAGCTGATCGGAGACTGGTCGTACCCGATCTACCTGTGGCACTGGCCGGCGGCGCTCATCGTGCCGGTGGCGATGGGCGTCGACAAGTCGCTCCGCACCGACGCGGTCGTCCTCGTGCTCACCGTCGCGCTGTCCGGCCTGACCGTCCGGTTCGTCGAGCGTCCGCTCCGCTTTCACCCGCGGCTCGTCGCCCGCAAGCGCGCGACGTTCGCGATGTTGGCCGGGGCGATGGCCCTGAGCTGCGCCGCGGCCGTCGGCGTGACGGCCGCCCCCGCGCGCGACGCCACCGCCGGGTTGGTCCAGAGCCCCGTCGAGGCCAAGGAGGACCTGCCCGCGGTCTACCCCGACGACTGCTGGGCCAGCGCCCCCTTCACGCGACACCCGGTCTGCCACTACGGCGACGTGGACTCCGACCGCCGGATCGCGCTCACCGGGAACTCCCACGCCGGGCACTGGCAGCCCGCCCTGGCCGCGGCGGCCGAGCGGCGCGGGTGGGCGCTGGACACCTACCTGGCCTCGCAGTGCTACACCGTCGACCGCGACATCGCGTTCCCGAACCCGACGTCGATCCGCAACTGCCGCGCCTGGAACGCCGAGACCCTTCGACGCATCATCGACTCGCGCCCCGACCTGCTGGTCATCTCGAACCGAACCCGGACGCTGCCGTTGAAGGACGTCGACCCCGCCGAGGCGGACGACGTCGCTCGACAGGCGTACGCCGAGACCCTGGCCACCGTCACCGGCGCGGGCATCCCCGTCCTGGTGATCCGCGACACCCCTGCCGCGGCCGAGCACGTCCCCGACTGCCTCGCACTCAACGCGGACGACCACGCCGCCTGCGACCGGGACCGCGCCACGGCCGTCGAGCCGGACCCCTTGGCCGCGGCGGCCCGCGCCGACGACTCCGGGCTGGTGTCCGTCCTGGACGTCACCGACCGCTTCTGCGACGACGAAGTGTGCCGATTCGTCGTGGACGGACACATCACCTACTTCGACCACGGCCACATGACCGCGTCCTTCTCCCGGACGTTCGCACCGCTCGTGGCCCGCGAGGTCGGCCGAGCGATGCGACGCTGACCTCGGGTCAGGCGCGACCGAAGACCTCGTCCACGACACGCTGCGCGGCGCGACCGTCGTCGAGCGGGGCGTAGCGCTCCCGGAAGGCCCGACGGCAATCGGCGTGGGCGCGGTCGCCGTCTCGCTGGGCCGACGCCAGCGCGGCCTCGAGCTCGGCCTGGGTGGTGACGATCGGGCCCGGCGCCTCGGCCTCGAAGTCGAGGTAGAAGCCGCGCAGCTCGTCGCGGTAGTGGTCCAGGTCGTAGCAGAACAGGACGATCGGGCGATCCAGGATGGCGTAGTCGAACATCACCGAGGAGTAGTCGGTGATGAGCACGTCGGCCGCACAGAGCAGCTCCTGGACGTCCGGATAGGACGAGACGTTCACGATCCGATCCGCCAGCTCCGGCGGGATCCCGAGTGAGCCGCGCACGATGTCGTGGCGCCGCACCAAGATGTGGGTGTCCTCGTCGAGCGGCGCGACGAGCGCGGCCCAGTCGATGTCGACGTCCCACACGAAGCGGTCGTCGCGCTTGACGTCGTCGCGGAACGTCGGCGCGTAGAGGATCACCCGGGCGTCCTGCGGCAGGCCGAGGCGGCGCCGGGTCAGCGCCCCGACGCCGACCGGATCGTTCACCAGCACGTCGTTGCGAGGGTAGCCGACCTGCAGCACCGGCCCCTCGTAGCGGAACGCGGACCGGAAGGCCTCGGTGGCGTAGTCGCTCGGGGACAGCAGGATCGACCAGGTCGCGGTCTTGCGTGCCACGCGCTCGAGGTAGCCGGCATCGCGACCCTGGGTGGAGACGGCGTCGAACTGCATGCGCTTGAGGGGCGTGCCGTGCCAGGTCTGCAGGTAGGTCGTGCCCCGTGCCGGGGTCACCTGCGGTCCGAAGTTCTGGTTGTTGACCCAGTACCGAGCCCGCGAGAGGAGCCAGTGGAAGCGCGGCGAGCCGGGCTCGACCTTGCGGGTGCGCGGGTCGCGGGGACGGAACGTGCTGCGGGTGCTCCACACGAGCTCCAGATCCGTGCCGCGATCGACGAGCTCCTCGTAGATCGCCCGGGGACTGTCGGCGGCCGAGCGACCGACGTTGCTCTCGAAGACGACCAGATCGCGCCGCGGCAGGCGCCGTCCGATCCAGCCCAACGCCCTCATCGCCGACGGGTACAGCTCGCTGTGGCGGAACCCGTCGTAGACCCGTCGACCGAACGCGGAGTCACACAGCCGCCACCACGGCACCCGGACGGACCGCGCGGTCCTGACCGACTCGTACACCTGCTGCGCGTACGAGCCCTCGGCCGGGTCGAGGAACCGGCGCGACCGCCGCGCGTGCTCCGGGTCCTGCACGAACCCGCCGCGCCACGCGTCGACGACCTTCCGCGCGAGCTCGTCGGCGTCCGTGACGACCTCGCCGGGCAGGTCGACGTCCAGGTCGAGGTGCGAGGGCCGCGGTCCGAGGAACCGCGAGCGGTCGAACTGGTGGTAGAACACCGGCCGTCCCAGGAAGCTGAAGTCGAACCCCACCGAGGAGTAGTCGGTCACCATCGCGGCGTGGTCGCGCATCAGGCTCTGCACGTCGACGTCGCCCTGGCCGAGGACCGTGACGCCGTCGACCTGCAGCGCCGAGCCGAAGAAGCGCATGTTCGGGTGCAGGATGACGGTCACCCGCAGCCCGTCGGCGATCGCCTGCCGCAGCGGCTCGGAGGTCAAGAACGCGCGCCACCGCTCGAGGAACTCGCTCTCGGCGAAGACCGCCGGCCGCAGCAGCCAGTCGCGCCACGTGGGGATCACCAGCAGGCCCTCCGGTCGGCGCTCGGGAGGCTCGAGCAGTGCGTCGAACCGCGCCAGCCCGGTGACGCGCACCTGACGGGGCCGATATGCCAGGTCGTTGATCATCAGCTCGCGCTCGCGCTCGGAGCTGACGTGGACGAAGTCGGTGTGGACCGCCGGTGACCGGCGCCCATAGGTGCTGGTCATGTTCTTGGTCCCCAGCACGCCATGCTGGAGGAAGACGCGGTTTCCCCGCATCCACCGCACGGCCCGCGGGTCGGAGGTGGCCAGCACGAAGGCCGCCGAGTGAGTGGTCGCGAACCGGCGGGCCAGGAAGCACGCCCGGATGTGCTCACGGGAACGGTGGGTCAGCACGTGACCGAGCGGCTCGACGTTGCGCCGCTCGGGGGTCTGGGCGTCGACGACGTAGTACACCGGACGGTTCGGATGGTGCCGGCGCATCCACCGGAAGAAGTGGAAGCCGACGTCCTGGGCCTTGTAGGGAGTCTCGCCGACGATCCAGACCCGCGAGAAGATCCGGATCAGCGACCACAGTGGCCCGAGGCGACGCAGGCGCACGAGATACCGCCAGGCGTCCGTGGAGAACTGCTCCCGGGCGAAGGCCAGGTTGCCGGAGCGGAAGGTGGCGAAGGGCACGAGGACCTCGGTCCGCTCGCCGGCGGTGTGGACCACCGGCGCGAGCCTGCGCACCGCCGTGGGGTCCTCGGCGAGCCTGAGACCGTGCCGCAGGTACGTGCCGTCCTCGGACTCGACGACCAGCGCGATGTCGAGCGCCTGCTCCCCCTCGGGCAGCCCGCTCGCGACGAGCGCGTCGAGATCGACGTCCCCGGACACCCGACACGTCAGGGTCCGCGACCCGAAACCACGCTCGCGGTCGGTCACCTCGATCGGCAGTCGCGCCACATGATCCGTGGCGCGGACGGTGGCCTCCAGTGCGACACGCGGAGCGAAGACCTGCGCGATCGTCAGGTCGGCCGAGAACCGGAAGCCTCCCGGCCGCGGGTCCACCCGGACCCGCTCCGGCTCGATCTTGGGACGGCGGGCCCTCGCCACGCGCAGCGACAGCGCCCGGTCCTTGGTGACGTACCACCAGAACGCCCGATCTGCGCTCACCCGGAACGGGGAGAGGACGTCGGCAGGCTCCCCGGAGTCCACGTTGAGCCGAGGCTCGGCGACCGAGCCGTCGGGCGTCCGCAGGCGCAGCCTGACGTCGACGGTGGCCGGGACCGAGTCGAGCGTCGCCGGCAGCTCGGTGACCACGCGGAACGCGGTCGCGCCGTCGGTCGGCACCTCCCAGGCGTCACCGGACTCGCGAACCCGGAACAGCATCGCCTCCACCGGACGGTCGTCGACCGCGCGACCGGAGACGACGAGTCGGTCCTCGTCGATCTCGGCGTGGACCTCGTGAGCCACGACCTTGGTCGGCTTGCTCCGTGCCACGCGGCGGGTGCCGTTCGACACGGACCGTCCGCGACGCCCGATGCGAGGTCTTCTCACGACGGTGGGCCCTCCTGCGGTTCGTACGAGCGACACCAGTGAAGCACGCACCCCTCACCGGTCGCCGTGCGACCCGTCGGGGCCGCGGACTACGGTTTTCGCCATGAGTGCCACCGTGAAGCCCACCGCCCAGGTCGACCCTCGCGCCTCGCTCGGGGACGGCACGACGGTGTGGGAGCTGGCCCAGGTGCGCGAGAACGCGAGCCTCGGCGAGCAGTGCATCGTGGGACGCGGCGCGTACATCGGCGCCGGCGTGCGGATCGGCAGCCGGGTCAAGATCCAGAACCACGCCCTGGTCTACGAGCCGGCGCGGCTCGCCGACGGAGTCTTCATCGGCCCCGCCGCGGTGCTGACGAACGACGAGTTCCCCCGAGCGGTCGCCCCGGACGGCTCGCTCAAGTCGGGCGCCGACTGGACGCCGGTGGGGGTCACGATCGAGGAGGGCGCCTCGATCGGTGCCCGCGCCGTGTGCGTCGCACCGGTGCGCATCGGCGCCTGGGCGCTCGTCGCCGCCGGAGCGGTCGTGACCACGGACGTGCCCGCCCATGCGCTCGTGGTCGGCGTCCCGGCCCGTCGGATCGGCTGGGTGGGTCGCGCCGGAAAGCCGCTCGTCGATGCGGGCGACGGCACGTTCACCTGCCCCGACACCGGGGAGGTCTATCGCGAGACGGACGGCGAGCTGCGACTCGTCTGAACGTCAGCCGCCGATCACGACGCGTCGCACGCCGTCCCACCTGGCCGGGTCGGTGACCCGTCGGCCGTCGACGATCACCTCCACGCCCGGGAAGTCCCGGGCCGACAGATCGCGGTACTCGGCGTGGTCGGCCTGCACCACGATCGCGTCGACCGGGCCGCCCGTGTGCGCGGGAAGGTCGAGCGCGGTCAGCTCCTCGGCGTCGTACATCGGATCGCTGACGGTGACCTCGGCCCCGCGCCGACGCAGGTGTGCGACGGTGTCGAAGACGCCGGAGAACGCGGTCTCCTTGACCCCACCGCGATAGGAAGCCCCGAGCACGAGGACGCGCCTTCCGGTCAGGTCGCCGAGTGCCGCAGCCAGCAGGTCGACCGCGTAGGCCGGCATCGCCGCGTTGGCCTCGCGCGCGGCCCGCACCACGGTCGCGTCGGGATCGTTCCACAGGTAGAGCCGCGGGTAGACCGGGATGCAGTGGCCGCCTACGGCGATGCCGGGCAGGTGGATGTGACTGTACGGCTGACTGTTGCAGGCCTCGATCACCTTGAGCACGTCGATGCCGTGCCGGTCGCTGAATCGGGCGAACTGGTTCGCCAGTCCGATGTTGACGTCGCGATAGGTGGTCTCGGCGAGCTTGGCGAGCTCGGCGGCCTCGGCCGAGCCGAGGTCCCACACGCCGTTGGGTCGGGGCAGGTCGTCGCGCTCGTCGAAGTCCAGGACCGCGCGGTAGAACTCGATCGCGCTGTCGGCGCCGGCCCGGTCGAGGCCGCCGACCAGCTTCGGGTACTTGCGCAGATCGGCGAAGACTCGCCCGGTGAGGACGCGCTCGGGGCTGAACACGACGTGGAAGTCGCGCCCCGCGGTCAGCGAGGAGCCCTCCTCGAGCATCGGTGCCCACCGGGTGCGCGTCGTGCCCACCGGGAGCGTGGTCTCGTAGATCACCGTCGCGCCCGGCCGCAGGCCGCGGGCGATGTCGCGGGTGGCCGAGTCCATCCAGCCGAAGTCAGGTCGGCCCGCGGCGTCGACGAACAGGGGCACGACCACGACCACGTACTCCGACTGCGACACCGCCTCGGCCGTGTCGGTGGTCGCGGTCAGCAGACCGGCCGGGACCACCTCGGCGAGACGCTCCGCCAGATGAGCCTCGCCGGGGAACGGCTCCTCGCCGCGATTGACGGTCTCGACGACCGCCGCGGCGACATCGGCACCGCGCACGCGATGGCCCTTGGATGCGAACTGGACGGCCAGCGGGAGGCCGATCTTGCCGAGTCCGACGACGGTGATGTTCATGGGGTTCCTTCAGTTCGATCAGGTCCGGGATGGGAGGTCAGGGCAGGTCGACGAGGCGGCCGCCGGCTGCCGCCGAGTCGATCATCGCCTGCGCGACCTCGACCGTGCGACGCCCCTGCGCGAGCGTCACGATGTCGGCGTCCCGGCCCAGGACGGCGTCGCGGAACGTCTCGTGCTCGACGAGCAGCGGCTCGCGCTTGGGGATGGCGAACCGGATGAAGTCGCCCTCGCTGACGCCCCGGAAGCTGCGCAGCGCCTCCCAGTCCAGAGACAGCTCGCCGTTGCCGGTGAAGCTGAGATCGGCGGTCAGGGTGTCGGCGGTGAAGGCGCCCCGCTCGCCGGTGATGACGGTGCACCGCTCCTTCATGGGGCTGAGCCAGTTCACCAGGTGGTTGACCATGATGTCGTCGTCCAGGGTGCCGACGGCCGCGACCATGTCCTCGTGCGGTCGGCCGCTGCGAGTGACGGTCCGCGCGCTGATGTCGCGGTACTCCCGTCCGGTGACCCAGGCGGTCAGGTCGATGTCGTGGGTGGCGAGATCCTTGACCACGCCGACGTCGGCGATCCGATGCGGAAACGGCCCCTGCCGGCGCGTGACGATCTGGTGGATGCGACCGAGCTCGCCGGCCTCGAGGCGCGCCCGCAGTGCCTGCAACGCCGGGTTGTACCGCTCGATGTGCCCCACCCCGCCGATCAGCCCGGCGTCGGCGAAGGCCTGCTCGAGGCGCACCGCGCCCTCGACCGAGTGCGCCAGCGGCTTCTCGATCAGAGCGTGGACCCCGGCGGAGGCGAGCGCGAGCCCGATCTCCTCGTGCAGGCTCGTGGGGCACGCGACGACCGCGTAGTCGATGCCCAGGGCGATGAGCGCGTCGACGTCGGGGACCGCCCGGGCGCCGAACAGACCGGACTCCAGGGCCGGATCGCTGATCCCGACGAACTCGACGCCCTCGAGCTGGCCGAGGATGCGGGCATGGTTGCGCCCCATCGCGCCGGCTCCGACCAGGCCGGCGCGCAGCGCCGTCACGACGCCTCCCCCGCACGGTTGACGGCCTCGACGATCCGGTCGACGTCGGCGTCGGTCAGGCTCGGATGGACCGGGATCGAGACGACCTCGGCGGCCGCCCTGTCGGTCTGCGGCAGCTCCCACCGCGGGTCCGGGACGCCGTCGACGAGATACGGCTGGAGTCGATGGACCGGGGTCGGGTAGTACACGGCGTTGCCGATTCCGGCCTCGGTGAGCAGCGACTGGAAGCGGTCGCGATCTCGCTCCACGCGCACGGTGTACTGGTGGTAGACATGGCGCGCCCCCGCGGCGACGGCAGGGGTGACGACCGAGGTGAGCTCGGCGTCGAAGCGTGCGGCGATCTCCCGACGGCGCTCGGTCCAGGCGGCCAGTCGGGTCAGCTGGGTCCTGCCGATCGCGGCGGCCACGTCGGTCATGCGCATGTTCACGCCGACGATCTCGTTGGCGTATCGCTGCTCCATCCCCTGGTTGCGCAGTAGTCGCACCGTGCGCGCCGTCTCGGCGGAGTTCGTCGTGACCATGCCGCCCTCGAGAGAGTGCATGTTCTTCGTCGGGTAGAAGCTGAACGCGGCCGCGTCGCCGAACCCGCCGACGGGCGTCCCGTCGAGCGTGGCTCCGTGCGCCTGCGCGGCGTCCTCGATCACGGCCAGGCCGTGGGTGCGCGCCAGCTCTCCGACGGCGCGCATGTCCGCGGGGTGACCGTAGAGGTGCACCGGCATGATCGCCGCCGTGCGCGACCCGATCACGGCGCGGACCGCGGCCGGGTCGAGGCAGAACGAGGCCGGGTCGATGTCCACGAAGACCGGCTCGGCGCCGACGAGCTTGATCGCGTTGGCGGAGGCGGCGAACGTGAACGAGGGCACGATCACCTCGTCGCCGGGGCCGATCCCCAGCGCCATGAGCG
>Ga0079224_100012427_pt1 | contig 11785 bp, 14 predicted proteins | sample Stecom2015_FD_80414 | JGI IMG/M metagenome (GOLD analysis project Ga0079224, IMG submission 80414) | Agricultural soil microbial communities from Utah to study Nitrogen management - Steer compost 2015 | ecosystem: Environmental > Terrestrial > Soil > Agricultural land | place: USA: Utah...
CCCACTTGCATCTCCGCATCTTTAATAGTCTCTTTGTGCATTTCCCTTACCTATCATATCGGTTCGCTTATACAAAGGGTCATCTAATTCATACTGAAGCAGTGCTGTACTGGCACTGGTACTCCCCAGTCCAATAGTACGGGCATCTATAGTGGTGCACTGTATACCTGCATTTACCAGATAATACCTAACCAACGCCCCCGATATACCTGCGCCCATAATAACAACATCAGTTTCTACATCATGATCTAACTTAGGGAATGTAAATGGTAGCCCGTTTTTTACCAACCAGAACGGATAGCCTGCTTTAAGATTCATATATTTATTAATTAATGATTTACTCATAAAGTTATGGCATAATATATTTGTAACGGAAGTGTTAGCCTAATTATAGGTTTTATTTAACTCTTGTTAAATTGGTTTTTTAATTTATAAAAAGTCATAGTTTTGCATTACAATTAACACAGTATGATTAACCCTTCTGCCAGCGGCTGGATCGATAAGTTTTTTGCTAAGCTTAAAGACAATCCGCACATAAATAACAGTTCCCGTGAGTTTTACCTTTGCGTAAGGGAAACAGGATTTATATATGGGCATGTAGTAACCTTTAACGACCTGGACGATGCCGAAACCAAAGGGTGGACATCGGAAGAGACCACAAAGGCAGCATTGCTTAACACTTTGTATGCTTTATACAGGCTGGTAAACCAGAAGGAAAATAAAACCGACTTTATTAATCAGGCAATTGCCTTTTACAGGGAGATGACCCCCGAAGGTTTTAATCCGCTTAAAATGGTACTGCCGGCAGGAGGCCCAAGCCATCAGCTTGAAGCCATACTGGAACAGCGCATTAAAACAAACGATAATATTATAAGCCGTAACTTTTCGCACATACTTACCAATGCATTACTGTTTATGGATGTACTGGCTTTTCGTCAATACCTGCTGTACCATGAGCTTCCGGAAAAATATCTGAGAAGACTGGAGGAAACGGTTATGGGAATTGTTGCTATTGCTCTTACCGAAAAAACCGAAAAATCATACTACGATGACCTTATTATCAAACTGTTTGAATCGTCTGTTCGCTACACCAAACTATCCAAAATAAACAACGGCAGTATCACTATGCCCGAACTGGATTTTGCAGAATCAGAACTGGAAAAAAACTACCTGCTGGATATGGCCGGAATGGCGGTGTGGAGCGATGCGGTAGAGGAACAAACAGAAATTGAGTTTTTGTACAACCTTGTCGGTCAGCTTAAACTTAACAGAGATATTGCTAAACAAAGTATAGAGTCGTTTAATCTTTTTATTGAAGAATATAAAAACGAGATACCGTACTTTAAGTACTCAAATCCTGTAAAGCATTTTTACGGACACGCGGCAAAAACCGTTTCGCTGCTTATTACACGTAATAAAAAGCGCCTTATTAAGGAAATTTCCAATAATGGCGAACTAATGCTGCTACTTACCCACTCTACTCACCGCAGCCTTGATGAAGGCGAAAAGAAGAAGGTAAAAAAGCAATTGCTTGAAATTTGTAAAACGGTACCGTCACTTACTATTTTCCTGCTACCGGGCGGTAGCCTGCTGTTACCGGTACTTATTAAGTTTATCCCTAAAATGCTGCCTACAGTATTTAACGAGAACCTTGATAACGAATAAAAACAAAAAAGCCGGAAAATATATGATTTTTCCCGGCTTTTCGAATTAACACACCTTCTATAATTATCGATTAACTAAACTCAATTTTTCTTAGTCTGCATTGTACTCTTTGTACCTGTAGTATTCCTGTATTGTCATTATACCCTTGTGTACGCTTTTTCTTTTAACTGCAAGCACTAACAATACTACTGTAAGTATTGTAACACATGCCACCAAAAATATGAAAAGGGTATTTAAAAGGAAACCGCTAAAGCTTTCGTTATCAAAACTAAAATCGTTAATAAACAGGTAGCCTCCTAACAGTACTACAAACAACAATAGAAAATAGTAAAGCAGTTTCATGATTTTGTTTTTGGTTGGTTTTGATACTGCAATTTCTAAATTTATATAATTACATACCAGTACTTTATGAGTATATAACTTTTGTTTAAGAAATTTTTAGCATGTAAAAAGCCACACTGTTTTACGGTATGCACCACAAACAAAGGGAAGTTCAAAAAGTTTTTAAACAATTGTTTATCTGTTAAATAAAAACTAAAAACAGTATAAAACAATTACTAATGGATTTATATAGAAAATGCTTCCGTTTGAATCAGGATACGACAGGGTTTTTATATTTGATTTTTTCAAATCAGAGATTATTGAACTTAAAACCAATTTATAAAGCGAAGTTAAAGAGCGTTAAATAGCTTACCGTTATGTTTTGCTTTGAGTAATTTTAAGGTAAAATCAAACTGAAAAAGCTATGACCAAATCACTAGTAGTAAAAAACAACATCAGGATAAACGCACCCTTAAGCCGTGTGTGGGAGGTGCTTACAAAACCTAAATACATCCGCATATGGGACAGGCTTCCCGAAGATTTTGGCGATTTTGACATTGACCCTGCCACTGTAATTGAATGGCCGGGATATTCTAGACTTTCGGTAATTGAGTTTATTCCTAATCAAAAGCTGCGGTACGAATTGTATGTGCCTACATGGGAAGAACGGGTAACCAATATTGGCTACACTTATACCCTAACCGTAGATAACGAAGGTAATACATGGCTGGGTGTGGAAATAGGCGACTTTGCCATACTTGCCGAAGGCGACAAGTACTATGACACCAGTGTAGACTTTGAAAAAACAGCTTCACAAAAAATAAAGGAACTGGCTGAAAAAAGGGAAATTGTATTCTAATTTCCCTTTGCTCTATCTGTCAAACTTTATGTACATATGCTCAAAATTAAGAGTCATTTTATCAAACTGCTTTATTACATCCTGACCGATATTACCATAATACAGATTCTCTTTTGAACCTATGTTTTCGGTAAAGGCCTGCACGCTGTCTAATACCAATTCATGCCCTTCAACATTAGGCTTAAAGGTAATGTAATAACCTTTTTTGGAAAGGGTTCCCCCTGCCCCGCCAAAGGTAAGATCGGTTAGTTGGTAATTGCCCTCTATTTCTTTTTGGTATCGGTTAAAGTATTTTATATACAATGAGGTACCCACCGCCCCGGAATCGAACGTATAATGATTACCTTCTATACAGATTACAGGATTAAGGAAATCAAGCGCCATATTGCGCAACGGATACTGGCGTGGTACTTTCGGCACTATGAACTCATCTTTTTTGGTAATTTGGATTTCCTTTAAAGCCTCAATAACCGGAAAACCTAAAATTCCGTTTATCTGGTAATTAATTTGAGGGAATGCCAATGCATCATCAGGAAATACTAAAAATACAGCATTACTAACCGTTATATCACCTATGGTAAACTCAGGGCAAACCGCCAGTTGTGATTTTACTGATAGTCCTGTTATGGCACCTACCTCTATAATACCATCAAGCATTTTCATATTAAACTGCTTTGCAGTGGTTTCGGTAACTGTTGAGATATTTGCGCCAGTATCAAAAATAAAGTCGGCTTCAATATTTCCCACTTTAACAGGAAGATTTGCCAAACCTGCCACATCCCTTTTCATGGTTATGGTAGTAAGCCTGTTTACTTTTACCTCCTGCTTTGGTTGGGCCGAAAGTGCCGTCCACATTATTTGTGAGTTCTTATAATCTTCAATCTGATCTTTAGACAGTACCCCACTATACTTATCCAGTATCTCTTTCACTATCCCGTTTGCCTTTTCATATTCATACAAACGTGCATAATTACCTTGTTGTATTTCCAGTAACTGCTGCTTTCCCGAATCGTTAACCTGTTGTGCATAGCCATTAAAAACCTCATCAATTTTTTTATTAGATGATTCGGGCTTATTAAAAGCATTATCTATAAAAGCCTCTAGTATGAACTTTTCAGGCTTGCCTATTTCGGGTTTGTAATACTCAAAAGTATCACGCGCCTTAAAGAAATCCTTTTCCTTAAGGTAACCGTTTACCTGTGTGTATCGTTCCAGTGATAAGGGACTATCGGTTTTAGCACCACAGGCAGCCAGAAGGATTAATAAAGTAAGAGTAAAAAGTCGGTTCATTGATTATTGGTGTTTGTCTGTATATAAAGATATTAAAAAGCTTTATACCAATTGCTTAAACCTGTAATAAAACAGTACTACCCCGTTACGGAATTCTTTTGTGTTTACCAGTTCCAAAAAGTGCGGAGAAATCGATTTGAACAACAGTTTACCCCTACCCAGTTTTATGGGATGTACCCATAACTGAAACTCATCTATAAGCTTATTGTCTATTAAATACCAAACCAGTTGTGCACTACCATATATCATTATTGGGCTTCCCTTCTGCTCTTTTAACTTCCTTATATAAACGGCAGGGTCATCATTTATCATAATACTGTTATTCCATGTACTATGAGTTAGTGTTTTGGAAAACACCAATTTGGTATAACTGTTAATCATTTGTGCAAAGGCACGGTCTTCAATTGGGGAAGATAAATCAACTCCTTTATTGGACCAATAGGCCGACATGGCGTTGAAAGTAATGCGCCCAAAGAGAATGGTATCAGCTTTGTTAAGTTCGTCTGCAAGACACTCTGCCATCTGGGTTGTCCAGGCATTAAAATGCCAGTCGAGTTCACAGTTCGGTCCCGAGAGGTAACCATCCTGAGTTACATTCATCGAGAGTATAAGCTTTCGCTTACTTTGTGTTTCTTTATTTGTGTATAACATAGCAGTTTAAGGTGATTAACAAAGATATAGCCCGGTAACTGCCCTTCAAGGTGTTCGTACAGACATTTTAAGGGGCGGTTACCGACATAAATAATTTTATTACCTTAGCCTTAATTTTCATGTTTATCGCTACCACCTTTACGTTTTACTAAACAGAAAAAGGAATTATGATACATGTATCGATACTGGTGCCTAACGAGGCTATAATGGCCAGCATAGTAGATCCCCGAACCATTTTTACCGGTGCAAACAATTTTCTTGAGGCTGCCGGGCATTCCCCTGTTTTTAATATTCAGTTTGTAGGGTTGTCCCGCGAGGTAGAATACCACGAAGGGCTTTTTGCCGTGCGTACCGATGCCCTGCTTAAAGACATTAAAAAAACCGATTTGATTATTATTCCTGCCATTAGCGGGCAACTGGAAAGGGCTATAGACATTAACAGGGATTTTATCCCCTGGATAATTAAACACTACAATAACGGCAGTGAAGTGGCGAGCCTTTGCATAGGTTCGTTTTTACTTGCATCAACAGGTTTACTTGATGGTAAGGAATGTTCCAGCCACTGGCAAACGGCAAACGAATTTAGACAGATGTTCCCCGATGTTACTCTTGTAGACGGACGCATTGTTACCGAACAACAGGGACTTTACTCCAGTGGTGGCGCTACCTCTTACTGGAGTCTGCTACTGCATTTGGTTGAAAAACATGCCGGACGTGATATTGCCATTGTCGCCTCTAAGGTGTTTGCTTTAGAAATTAACCGTAAGAGTCAGTCTCCGCTTATAATGTTTAACGGACAAAAAAATCATGATGATGAGCCTATACTTAAAGCTCAGGAGTTTATAGAACAGAATATTGCCGAAAAAATATCTATAGACGAGCTTGCCGATAAATTTGCTATAGGGCGAAGGCATTTTGACCGACGCTTTAAAAAGGCTACAAACAATACAGCAGGCGAATACATACAACGCGTTAAAATAGAAGCCGCAAAAAAGCAACTGGAAACCAGCAATAAGAATATTAACGAAATAATGTATGAGGTGGGGTATAACGATACCAAAACCTTTAGAAACCTGTTTAAAAAACTAACCGGACTCTCTCCTGTTGAATACAGAAACAAATACAACAGGGAAACAATAGTTGCATAACTATAAAATTTAGTTAAAATTTGCAGTTTACCAGCAACCTTTTTAATACTGTTGCATCTAATTATCAAAAACAACGAAGAAGCACTATGAAGTACCTTAAGTTTTTAGCACTATTTATAGGAATGACAACCCTTAGCGGATGTTTAAGTGACGATGAGAATTATTGTTCTCAAATTCTACAGCCTTATGTCACTCAGGTTACCGGACCTAACTCTGCCCTAACAGGAGAAGAAATTACTTTAAATGTATCTTTCGGCATAACAGAAGGATGTAGTACGTTTGTAGCCTTTTATGACAATGATGTAAACCCAAGAAACGTAGCTCCTGCAGTAAAGTATGAAGGTTGTAACTGTACAGGAAACCTAATTACAACTACAGAAGGATATATATTCTCTGAAGATGAACCGGGTGAATACGAACTTAAATTTGTAAATGGTGTGAATGAAGAGGGAACCGGATTTACTTATATTTATAAAACCATTACAGTAAGCAATCCTGACTAATCTAAAATAATTTTAGTTTATTTATATTGATGTAGGGCCCTGCAATTTGCAGGGCTTTTTTTGTTAAATATTAAGCTGATTTTGATATATTTGAAGCTTACACGCTTTACTTATGAACGAATTTGAAAAACAATATCAGGAAATATTGGATTTCCTTAAGTTTGAAGACTATCTGCTAGCCGTTAAACGTATTATTGACTTTACTTTGGACACTCAGGAGATCAGTTTCTACACAAAAACCTGTAACCTGCTTGACTGGCTCGATAATAACCCAAATGATAACTCCAAAAAAGAAAAGTTACAGGAACTTCTGGCAGAACTGCATTCGGCATTAATAAAACGACCTCAGCAAATAAGGCAAAACATACTTGAAGCCAGTGAGCTTACAAAAAAATACTCAGGTTTTACCCTTGGTCCGGTTAACCTATCCCTTAATGAAGGAGATATTATTGGGCTTGTAGGTGAAAACGGTAACGGTAAAACAACCCTTTTACGTTCACTGTGTGGTGAGTTACATCCTACTAGCGGACATATAAGCTATAATTTTAAACATGAGGATTTGTATGAACTGCGCACCAAGCTGGTTTACATACCGCAGCGAACAGATACCTGGTATGGTTCCATGATGGATAACCTGCTGTTTACCGCTACAAGCTACGGCTTTTCCCCACAGGAATCTCCGCTTGTGGTTGAACTGGTAGTTGCCAGACTGGGACTTAGAAAATTTAGGAAACATAAATGGAAAGATCTTTCATCAGGCTATAAAATGAGGTTTGAACTGGCACGTATGCTGTTACGAAAACCTAAAGTACTACTTATAGACGAGCCTCTTGCCAATTTAGATATACTCGCGCAACAAACCGTACTGGAAGACTTTAAGGCCATAGCCAAATCGGCATTCAGGCCAATAGGTATAATACTGAGTTCGCAGCAACTGTATGAGGTAGAAAAAACATCTGATGAGGTTATATTCCTGAAACAGGGAATACAAAAAAACCTGAAAGAAAACAATGAGGCTAACGATACTGAAAAACATTTAGTAATAGAGTTTGAAAGCCCCTGGTCACAAAGTAAATTAAACGATTGCCTGCTAAGTACAGGCTTGGTAAGCCTACAGTTTAACGGAGGTACTTATATCGCCACATTTAACGGTAATGTTACCATAAATCATTTTATGAAGGCAGTTATAGACCAAAACATACCAGTGGTTTATATACGTGATATCTCTAACTCAACCAGACGCTTTTTTGTTTCCTAAAAACCACACCAGCCATGTTTAAAAAAACACAAAACTATTTACTGCTTCACCACCCTTTGCTGTGGAATACAAAGTTTATCCCTGTAATCATAATAACCCTTATCATTAATATTTTATTTTTTGCCAGCGGTTACTTTACAGGAGCCGTAGATTTTAATAATCCGCATAACCTTAATGAATACAGGCATTATGAGCCAATGGTTATATTTCTAAACCTTATTATTGGTTTACTGGTTATTATACTATGGCTTACTTTTTACTTTAGGAACAATGGTTTTAAATCATTTTACCCTAAAAAAAACAACTCCCTTTATAAAGAGTGGCTTATTATATTAACTGTATGCCTGTTAAACTTCAGCAATACTGCGATATATGAATATGCCTTTGATTTAAGGGCAAGGAATTACTACAGTAAAGAAGAAGTAATAAAGAGAACAAACTTATTGAGCAGTGCATCAATATTTGTAGACGGGTCGTTTCATCACTGGAATCGTTTTGACAGAACACAGTATAACGAGCTTCTCGATTCATTAGAAAATAACAATCACAGGTATGAATATAAGGAGTATGATGAAGAGGTAGTAGTGATTCCGGAAATTGAACCTGTACCTAGTGTATATGATGAAGGGAATGAATTATACAACCCAGAACGGGATACAGTATGTTATTTTGAGAACCAATACCCTATTACTTCTTTAATTAACAAACAAAATTTAAAATTCAGTATTCAGGAAAATATACATGATTCTATTAATGAATGGAGAGTAAAAACCTGGATGCTAAACAGGGAAAAAGACTCTATTAAAAAACTGTTAGATGATTTTTTTGTTTTAGTTAACGAACATAACTTAAAAGCCAATATAACCTCAAAGCAGTGGTTTGATTTTGTTTATAAACCAAATACTTATAATGCCTACCAGATAGTAGGAGATGATGAATTTAATGAAATAAATGATGAAAGAAAATCACGCAACAATAAAGAATATAAAACCAGAAACGACTTAGAAAATAACCGCTTAGAAAAAAGTGAAAATACACCCTTTGTATTAGCCAAATATTATGTACCGCTTAAGCGTATGGAAAATGCATACGACAGAATTTCGGGAGCTTACGTATCTCCTATTACTTACAAGGATATTCTTGGCATTATTTATTTTACCTTTATAACATCTCTTGTTATTTTTTCTTTCAGGGTATCTTCTGTTAAAAACTGGATTATTTCAATTATTTCATTAGGTATAACAGGTCTTATTTCCTTTATTTTTTCGCTTATAATAACTTATAGTTTAATAGAATATCACAGCCGCATTCAGCCATTTACCTTTATAACGATATGGGCTGTAATACTAATAGCATTCCTTTTTTACTTTTCATATATTAACAGGCAAAAAACATCAAAAAAACTTTCGGGTATAGTAGTAAACGCCCTTTTATGGATATTACCATTTACATTACTAATGGTATATTTTTACTTAGAAGTATACTATGATGTCACAGCAATAAGGGATAGTTATGGAGACCGTGTATATGAAAGGACCGGGCTTGAAAAATTTATATATTATAACACCACTGAAATTTTTTATATAAACCTGGCTGTTATATTACTATATATGTATCCGTTTACTAAACTTATAAAAAAATGGAAAGGTATTGCAGAAGCTTAGTCCTGCTGCATTTTTGGCAGGGTACGTATATACAGGTTTTCCACCTTTTTACGTGCCCAGTCGGTTTTTCTTAAAAATGTAAGGCTCGATTTTACACTTGGATTCTCGTTAAAACATTTTATGTTTATCAGTTCGCCAAGGGTATCAAAACCATAAAAAGCTACGAGGTCTTCTACCATCTTTTTTAAGGTAATGCCGTGTAACGGATCGTTTGAGCGTTTTGTTTCCATTGTGTAAATATAATCAGTATTTTTAATACTACAGGGGAGCCTATTTCCCGACAGATTATCAATTAAATATAATTATTACAGGCTGGGCTAACCCCTTGCCGCATTAAACTATTGTACTTACCTTTGCAATCCTTATGCAAAAAACAGTTAACATACTAAACAAAAGAGCCCGCTTTGATTATGAGATACTGGAGCGTTATACAGCCGGTATCGTTTTGGCAGGGTCTGAAATTAAATCCATTCGTTTGGGCAAGGCTTCTATTGCCGAAAGTTTCTGTGAATTTCACGGTCATGAGCTGTTTGCCATAAACACCAATATAGAAGAATACACCTATAGCAGAAGCTTTAGTCACGCTCCAAAAAGTGAACGTAAACTACTGCTTAACAAAAGAGAGCTTAAAGGCCTTTTAAAAAGCGTACAGAACAAAGGCTTAACTATCGTTCCGTTAAGGCTGTTTACAAACGAAAAAGGACTTGCCAAACTGGAAATTGGGCTGGCACGCGGTAAAAAGAATTACGACAAGCGTGATACTATTAAGGATCGTGACGTAAAACGCGACCTTGACAGGATCAAAAAAATATACAAATAAAAAAGGGTTGACATTAAGTCAACCCTTTTTATATACGTTTAGTTTTTATTTTCCAACAATGGCACAAACCTAAATTCACCAAACTCATGTTTTTCAAACTGAGTTTCATTTTTTCTTATAAGCATAGTCATTATCTGTATACCCTGCTCATTATCAACAGGGATAATAAGCCTGCCTCCTATTTTTAACTGTGCCATTAAAGGTTTAGGGATAAACGGAGCACCGGCAGTAACTATAACACTGTCAAACGGAGCAAAATTAGGCAGTCCTTTGTATCCGTCACCAAACGAAAGATGCTTAGGTCTAATACCCAGTTTAGGCAATAACAGCGATGTGGTTTTAAAAAGTTCCCTTTGTCTTTCCACACTATATACTTTTGCCCCCATTGTACATAATACAGCGGTTTGGTATCCTGATCCCGTTCCTATTTCAAGTATTTTATGTTCGGGATCCACTTCCAGCAATTGTGACTGGAATGCTACGGTGTAAGGCTGAGATATGGTTTGACCGGCCCCAATAGGGAAAGCCTTATCCTGATAGGCATAATCTTCAAAACTGGAATCCAGAAAAAGGTGTCGCGGTATCTTTTTTATTGCCGCAAGCACATTTTTATCTGTAATGCCTTTTTGTTCCAAAACGCTTACCAACTGATTACGAAGCCCCTGATGTTTTCCTGTATCTCTCAATGCTGTAAAATGTTTATTTTGTAAAAATAGAAAACATTTTACATAGGGTGCAATACTAAACTCACTATCATATTAACAATACTGTATTATTAAAAAACATACTTTATTTTTAGTGCTGTGTTCTTGCGTTTTACAGCGAAATAGTTTTATTTTTGTTAAAAATTTTTTCTTTATGCTTAAAGTAGGAGTATTGGGCGCAGGCCATTTAGGGAAAATCCACCTGCGTTTACTCAACCAATCCCAAAAATATGAACTGGTAGGGTTTTATGACCCTAACAGTGCCAATGCCGATAAAGTGGCAAAAGAACACGGCTACCGTAAATTTGACTCTATAGAAGAACTTATAAATGCTGTGGACGTGGTAGATATTGTAACCCCTACCCTTTCACATCATGACTGTGCCAAAGAGGCCATTACTGCCGGCAAACACGTTTTTCTTGAAAAACCTATATCTAACACGGTTGAAGAAGCCGAGGAGATTATAGCCCTTGCCAAACAACATAACGTAAAAGGACAGGTAGGACACGTAGAGCGTTTTAACCCTGCTTTTATGGCTACCCGCGAAAAGATTGTTAACCCTATGTTTATTGAAACCCACCGCCTAGCCGAGTTTAACCCTCGCGGTACAGATGTGCCTGTGGTATTGGATTTAATGATACACGACATAGATGTTATACTTAGCGTGGTAAAAAGTAAGGTAAAGGATATTAAGGCCAGTGGTGTTGCTGTTATTAGTGATACGCCCGATATTGCCAATGCCCGCATTGAGTTTGAAAGCGGTTGTGTGGCAAACCTTACAGCAAGCCGTATATCGCTTAAAAATATGCGTAAATCACGTTTCTTTCAAAAGGATGCTTATATATCGGTTGACTTTTTAGACAAGATGTGTGAGGTGGTAAAAATGAAAGATGCTCCTGAAG
>Ga0079224_100012428_pt1 | contig 11785 bp, 8 predicted proteins | sample Stecom2015_FD_80414 | JGI IMG/M metagenome (GOLD analysis project Ga0079224, IMG submission 80414) | Agricultural soil microbial communities from Utah to study Nitrogen management - Steer compost 2015 | ecosystem: Environmental > Terrestrial > Soil > Agricultural land | place: USA: Utah...
GTTCAGCGGAATCATCCAGTCCGCAGAAACAAAAGGAATGCTCACGCCCAGAATAATCGCCAGCGCGGCACCAAAAGATGCGGCCGAGGACACGCCCAGCGTAAACGGACTGGCCAACGGGTTGTTCAGGATGGTCTGCATCTCGGCACCGGCCAGCGACAGTGCTGCACCTACCAGAAATGCCATTGCCGCCTGCGGCAGACGCAGCTCCCAGACAATGGTGGACTGCGGCATGGACAATGTGCCGCGTGACCAAAGTTCACTCAGCACCTGGGATGCCGTCAGCGAGGATGGACCGGTGACCAGATCCAGCAGAAAGGCAACCACACAGATCACTGACAGCACCGCCACAATAGTGAGGCGGCGAACGATCAGACGACGATAGGATTGTGCAATGGCGTGCCGGGTATCGGATTGGCCTGCAGCAGGACTGCCTGCATGTCTGTTGTCAGATGAAGATGTTATATTGCCCAAAATTCAGTTTTCCGGATCTTGCATGATGAAAATTATTACCGAGCTGGTGCACCTGGCGCCACAAATGACAGACTGGCGCAAGACGATTCACCGCCACCCCGAGCTCGCATTCAACGAGCACCACACCTCGGCTCTTGTGGCAGAACAGCTAAAAGCCGCCGGTCTCGACCCCGTACAGGGTGTCGGAGGGACTGGTGTGGTCGCGCTGATCAAAGGGCGCGAACCCGGTCCGGTGATTGCCCTGCGTGCGGACATGGATGCTCTGCCCATGAACGACGAGACCGGACAACCCTATGCCTCCACAATACCGGGATGTTCTCACAGTTGCGGGCACGACGGCCATACAGCTGCACTGATCGGCACCGCGCATTATCTAGCATCCCACCCGCCAGCGCGAGGGAGTGTGCTGCTGATTTTCCAGCCCGCCGAAGAAAACGGCCTCGGCGCCAAAGCCATGATCCGCGATGGTCTGCTCAAGGACTATACCTTTGACGAGGTGTACTCCTTCCACAACATGCCACTGCTGGCCCCAGGCACTGCTGGTGTTCGCACCGGCCCCACCCTGAACGGCTTTATCATCTGGGAAGTGGAAATCAGCGGTCTGGGCGGCCATGGTGCAGCATTTTTTAAAGCGGTGGACCCTGTACAGGCCGCCGCACGTGTTGCCACTGAAGTCTCTTCCTTGGTCGGCCGCTACGTGGATCCCAACCAGTCCGGCCTGATTACCGTCTGCAAACTGCAGGCTGGCAGCAACCACAACATTATCCCGGACAAGGCAGTTGTTGGCGGAACACTGCGCGCCACAGACAAAAACCTGATGGAGCTTCTCTACAGCAAACTGGAACAGACCTGCGCCGGTATCGCTGCAATGACCGGCTGCGAAATCCGCTGTCAGCGCGTGGCGGAAGTACCACCCTGCGTCAACGCCCCGGAAGCAGCCGAAACTGCAGTCCGCGCCTGTGCCACCGTACTTGGCGGGGAAGACAAGGTGCTGCGTAACGCAGGCCCCTTCCCCTTCACCGACGATTTTGCCTTCATGCTGGAAGCCGCACCAGGCGCCTATCTGTTCCTTGGCCAGGAAAGCGCCATGTGCCACAACCCAAAATACAATTTTGACGACAACCTGCTGCCGGTAGCGGCCAGCATTTTTGTTGAAATCGTACGCGACCGCCTGGGGCTGTCCTGATCTGATGCAACTGTGTGCCGGTCAGTCAATGATCAGGCACACAGTGTTGCGCCGCCATCCACATAGAGGCTCGCCATCGTAATATGCGAGGCTTCGTCGGACAGCAGGAATACCACCGCATTCGCTACGTCTTCAGGTTTGGCGAGCTTGCCAAGCGGGATTCCTGTACGGAAACTTTCCAGAGAGCCACGCAGAACCTGCTGTTCACCTGAAGCCGGATCTGTCCACATACCTGTTTGCATCGGCGTCAGCGTAGAGCCGGGTGCCACAATATTGCAGCGGATACCCAGTGGAGCCAGTTCCAGTCCCAGACAGCGCATATACATGTGCGTCGCAGCTTTTGATGCCGCATAGGCTGACATGCGCTGACGCGGCACGCCGGCAGCGTTGGAGCCTACAGTGACCAGTGCACCACGACGACGTTGTGTCATTCGCTCGGCAAGCGCCTGGGTTACATTAAATACACCGTGAGTGTTGACATCAAACACACGGCGCCAGTCCTCTTCCGAGGTTTCAACTACACTGTCCATATGCAGGATGCCGGCAATGCTGGCACCCAGATCAATTTCGCTCCACTCGGCTTCGGTTTGCTCAATCAGCTTTCGGACTTCAGCGCTGTTGGTCACATCCAGCGCAGCCGCTCTGACATCCGGGCCAAGTTCATCTGCCAGTGCCCGCACACGACTGATATCAAGATCAGTCGCCAGCACACGCGCCCCCTCAGCGTGAAGACGGCGTACAACAGCTTCACCAATGCCGCCGGCCGCGCCAGTGACCAGTGCCAGTTTGCCCCTGATACCACGATCGGGAATAGCTTGTGTTGTACTCATTCGCCTCTCCTCACACGGAAGTGGATTGGTGCCTGCCATCCATCGCTGTCATGCGCTTGTCCAGTTCACCGGCAATCAGTGTTGATGCCGCTGGTCCTGTCAGCTGGTAATGCAGGAACGGAAGTTCAACAACATCAATATGCTCAACATGCGGAGCCCACTGCTGCGGATTCAGACCGGTTTCCTGGTGATCCAGGGCAGCCTTCAAATGCAGCACGGTGCCATACACTCGCTGATGGTAGTGCTGGCGGACCAGTCTGTTGAGATCCTGTACCACACGGATAATGCCATCGAGTACATGGTCAGGCATGCCGCCGATAACGCTTTTGCTCTGGCGCAGGAAACCAATCACCGCATCACGACCATGCAGGTGCGGGTAGTCATCCGGCACAAAACCGGCTACCGCCAGCAGCGCGCGCAATGCGTCCTCCGGCGTTGGTGCTGCCTCAGCGCGCCAGCATTCGCTGGGGTAGGAGTCAAACATGGCAATCACACCGGTCTTTTTACCCAGCTGCTGCAAGCGCACTGCCATGGCGTGGGCAATAATGCCGCCTACGGACCAGCCCGCAATATGGTATGGACCTTCAGGCTGCACACTGATGATGTTGTCTACATAAACGGCTGCCAGGGCCTCAATGCTGTCCGGCAAGGTCACGGACGGATCCAGTGACGGGGCCTGCAGACCATAAACTGTACGTCCTGACGCCAGTCCACGCGCCAGGTAACGATAACACCAGGAAATACCACCCACCGGATGCACCACAAACAGCGGAGCCAGAGTTTCATCGCCGGTGGCCAGCTTGATCAGTGGTTGCAAACCGTCGTCAACCTCATCATCACCCTGGGTGGCATCAATCACCTGTGCCAGCGCTTCTACTGAAGGTTTGTCAAACAACGCCCCCAGTCCGGGTTCGCGACCAAACTGCTGGCGTATACGCAGCATCAGCTGCACAGCCAGCAGGGAATCGCCCCCAAGATCAAAGAAATCGCTATCCGAGAATACCGGAGACGACAATCCCAGAACTTCAGCATACAGCGCTGCCAGCGCGGCTTCGGTTGGCGTGGATGGCTCAAGACCGGACTCTGCGGTAAATACCGGCGCCGGCAGAGCCCTGCGATCGAGTTTGCCATTGCTGGTCACCGGCAGCTGTTCCAGTGAAACAAATGCCTGCGGCACCATGTAATCCGGCACCTGGGTCAGCATATGTGCACGCAGCTGAGCCGAATCATAACCATGGTCCGGCACAACATAGGCAACCAGGCGCTTGTAGCCGGTTTTGTCTTCGTGAACGATGACATTGCCCTGACGCACCATTTCTGAGGACATCAGTGCAGCTTCAATTTCACCCAACTCAATGCGCAGACCACGAATTTTGACCTGATGGTCAGAACGACCGAGATAAACCACGGAGCCGTCATGACGCCAGCGCGCAACATCACCGGTCAGGTACATGCGCTCGCCTGGCACAAAAGGATCTGGCACAAAACGTTCGTTGGTCAGATCCGGACGTCCCAGATAACCACGCGCCAGCTGTACACCAGCCAGATACAGATGACCTGGCACTCCTGCAGGCACAGGCTGCAGCTGATCATCCAGAATATACAGGCGGGAATTCCATACCGGATAACCGATTGGAATGGGTCGCACCTGCGAACCCTTGGTTGCAGGCCAGTAGCTGATATCCACGGCAGCTTCAGTCGGGCCGTAGAGGTTATGCAGCTCGGCATGAATGGTCTGATGGAATCGATCACACTGGTCCGCCGTCAGTTCTTCACCACTGCAGAAAACCCGCTCCAGTTTCAAGCCAAAAGCTGACGGCTCATCCAGAAACATGGACAGCATGGACGGCACAAAATGCAGCGTGGTGATCTGGTGTGTTTTGATCAGGTTGACCAGCTGCACCGGATCACGGTGCGCACCCGGTGGGGATACTACCAGCGAACCGCCACTGATAAAGGCCAGGAAAAACTCCCAGACTGACACGTCAAAACTGGATGGTGTTTTTTGCAGGATGCGATCGTCAGGTGTGAAGTTGTAATGCGTGCGCATCCACTCCAGACGGTTGACGATGGCACGATGCTCAATCATCACCCCTTTGGGTTCACCGGTAGAACCGGACGTATAAATCACGTAGGCCAGGCTGTCCGGCTGCATACGATCCTGCGGCAGCCGTTCGGCACCGGCATCGGTATTCCAGTCAGCGCTGGTCAGTACTTCGATTTCGGTCAGCGCGGCCAGAGCAACATGTTGCTCTGGCAATGACAGTACACAGCGCGGTCGGGCTGAATTCAGAATCTTCTGCAGACGCTCGGCCGGATGCTCCATATCCAGAGGCAGATAGGCGGCACCTGCTCGCAGCACTGCAACCAGCGCAATCACCAGCTCGAGTGAACGCGGCGTTGCCACTGCCACCAGCGATTCAGGACCTATACCTTTGGCATGCAGCTGCAATGCCAGAGCGCGGGTACGCGCTTCCAGTTCGGCATAAGTCAGCGTCTGTTCACCAAATACCAGCGCAGGTCTGTCAGCCCACTGCGACATGCCGCTTTCAATCAGCGCTGTCAGCGTGGTATCCGCAACAGGGTGTTGGGTCTGATTTACTGTTTTGAGGAAATATTCGGCTTCTTCATCCGAAGCCAGAGGCACCTTGTGGATATTGTCCTGCTGCACTGCACGTGCAAGGAAAGACAACAGGCGCTCTGTATGTTCCTGGGCCTGGCCAGCCTCATATAACTCCGGGTTCAGATCCAGATCCAGCGACATGAATTTGCGTCCATCACCACGGAAGGTCAGCGTCATGTCATCAACCGGACCTGTGCTCATGATATGCAGCTGAGATCCCAGTCCGGCAAAAACCGGCGGCTGCTCAAAAGGCAGAATATTGATCATCGGACCGTACAGACGGCGATGACCACCCAGCAGCCCCAGATCACGACGCATCTGCTCACTGCGATAACGGCCGTGACGTCGCGCCTTGATCAGCGCTTTGGAAACATCAGCAGCAACAGCTTCAAGATTTTGATCAGACGGCACAGAAATGCGCAGCGGCAGCACATTCATCACCATGGCGGGTACACGTGCCACAGCAGAACCCAGACGCCCCATCCAGGGCACACCCACCACAATTTCCGCAGCGTTGATAAAACGCTGACAATAGATCGCAGACAACAGCGTCAGCAAGTCTGTCCATGACATGTTCAGACCATCGGCTCTGGCTTTGAGCTGGTCCAGGAAGGTCTCGGGCAATACACCGGATGCACGCTCGTAAGTGTGGGCGCTGACGGCCTTGCCATTGGCAAGCCCCACCACTTCCGGCAATCCCTTCAGATATTCATGCCAGTAAGCAGCGTCCTTGTGGCGCTTGCTGTTTTCATCGTTGCTGTTGCGATAGGCGCTGTCGTCATCAAATACAACCTGAAGCGAGGCCAATGCAGGACCCGCCTTGATCGAGCCATCAACTGCTGCGTTATAAAGTTCAGCGATGCGCTGGCTGAGCAGGGTGATGCCATAACCGTCGATTAACAGGTGATGAATGCGCTGATACCACAGGTAATGATCGTCGGCGAGTTTGTACAGATGCTGGCAGGCCAGCACATCGCGCACAGGATCCAGCGGAGTTGTTGAATCCTTCTCCATCAATGCCATCGCAGCTGCACGTGGATCCTGCTCGGCAGAAACATCAATCATCTGCAGCTTCGGCCTGTGGTTTTCATCCACATACTGACGCACATTACGCGGATCGCTTTCATCAAAGCGCAGGCACAAGGCATCGGATTCATATACTGCCTGATTCACCGACAGCTCAAAATGTGAGACCTGCAAGGATCCCCTGAGTTCGATCCAGTGGCCCGTGTTGAACAGCGGATTCTGCGGATCCATGCGCTGGGCATACCACAGACCGGATTGGGCCTCTGTCAGCGGCGCAGACAGGACGGGTGTTGCATCGCTCATCTCAGTCAGCCACACCCTGCGCTTCGCGTGCCAGTTTCCACCAGCCTTCAAGGGTCAGGTGTTCAGCAATGCGGGAAAAATCCAGCACCACCCCCTGGCGGCCCCAGCGCTCAAGCAGACTCATCACGCGCATGGAGTCGAGTCCAAGATCCATCAGGTTGTCGTCGAGGCGTATTTCTTCAGGGTCTTCATGCACCATGGCAGCAATGTCTGCCCGCATCTGTTCCAGACTCAGCAACAATGTTTTATCCCCTGTTCCAGACTGTAAGTCGTTCATCGTATGTTTATTCCGCTTGGGTCGGGCGCGCCAGTGAGGCAAGCACCTGTTCCGTGTTCATCACCACTCCACAGCAACCGGCAACATAGGCCAGCGCCTGTTCGTGGTGGGCAAGTGAATAGGCCGCCACGGCATCAGAAATCATGAAAGCTTCAATGTCATGCTGAAATGCTTCTGCAACTGTCAGCTGACATCCAATCTGTGCGTAGATACCGCACACCATCAACTGGTCACGCTTGCGCGCCTGCATCAGCGTCAGCAGATTGCTGCGCTGGAAAGCGCTATAGCGATGTTTTTGTAACTGTATATCCCCATCAACAGGTGTCAGTTCGGACACAATCTGTTCATGCTCCGCAATCGCGCGCATGCCCGGGCCCCAGAAATCTGCCTGCAGGCCGCGATCACAACGCAGCTGGTTGCCGCGCTGCGCGGTGTAGAACACCGGAATACCAAGTGCACGGCACTGCTTCAGCAGCCGTGCAATATTATTGATTACGCTGCCTATAGGATCAGCACCCGCTTCAAATGCGCTGACAAAATAGGACTGCATGTCGTGTACAAGCAGAGCGGTTCTGGAGGGATCAGGTGTCCACGATACCTTTGCCGCCGGAATTTCCTGTGGCAAAGCATAACTGGCAATCGCTGGTACACCCATAATACTGACCTCTCTTCGGAAACTGTCCTGCCTGGAGTCTGCGGCTGAAATCAATCAGCCGGCAGCATTCTGATCCAGATATTTTTCGCGCAGCGCTGCACGCAGCTCCTTGCGACTGATCTTGCCAACGGCCGTTGTCTGCAGGCTGTCGACAAAAACGATCTGGTCGGGAATCTTGAAATCAGCAACCTGACGTTTGCGCATCCAGCTCTTCAAATCAGCTGAACGCGGTTTTTCACCTTTTGGCACAACAAAAGCACAGCTGCGCTCACCCAGATATTCATCCGGCACAGATACTACTGCTACATCAAACACCTGCGGATGCGCCAGCAGATGGTCTTCAATTTCCTCAGCGGAAACCTTTTCACCGGCACGGTTGATATGGTCGTTGGCACGGCCTTGCACCACCAGATAACCTTCCGGAGTGCGTTTGACAATATCACCGGTGCGGTAATAACCGTCATCGGTAAAACTGCGTCGATTGACCGCTTCTTCGTTGTGATAGGCGCGAATCGTATAGGGGCCACGTGTCAACAAATAACCAGGCTCACCTTCTGCAACAGGATTACCCTGCTCATCCACAATCAGTACTTCGTCATCAGGACTGATCGGACGGCCCTGTGTTTCCACAATCAGATGCTCTGGATCATCCAGACGGGTGTAGTTAACCAGACCCTCAGCCATGCCAAACACCTGCTGCAGCTGGCAGCCCAGTGTAGAGCGCACACGCTTGGCAGCTTCCGGCATGAACTTGGCACCACCCACCTGCAATATCTGCAGAGTCTTGAGCTCTTCCTGACGGCCTTCAGCCGACTGCATCCACAGCAGCGCCAGCGGTGGCACCAGCGAGGTAATTGTCACTTTTTCTTCAGCAATCAGACGGAAGGCTACTTCCGGATTCGGTGAAGGCGACAGCACAATTCGGCTGCCGGCATACAGTGCGCCCAGAAAACCGGGCGAACTCATCGGGAAATTGTGCGCAATCGGCAATGCTGCCAGAAATACGCTGTGTTCGTTCAGGCCACAAATTTCGGCACTGGCACGCACACTGTACAGATAATCATCGTGGGTGCGCGGAATCAGTTTGGACAGGCCGGTACTGCCACCGGATATCTGCAGAAAGGCCACATCGGACGGCGATACATCGTCTGGCAATGTGGACAAATCACCATCCAATGTATTCACTTCAATAAAACCGGCTGCTTTTTCATTGCCCGCTTCAATGCCCACCATAAACACATGGGTGACATGAGGCACGACCTGCTGCAGCTCCAGCGCCAGCCCGGTGTAATCAAAACCGTCGTGGCGATTGGTACAGATATAGGCAGACGCTTCAGACTTGGTTGCAAAATGGCTGACTTCGGTGAGGCGATGCGCAGGCAGCGCATAGACAGGAATCATGCCGGCGCGGAACACACCAAAAATCACCGACAAAAACTGCGGAATATTGGGCAGCTGCACAACAACCCGCGCGCCTGGCTTTAATCCGGCAGCGAGCAGGCCGGCAGCGATCTTTTCCGCACGCTGAAGCAGCCCGGCATAGGTCCAGCGCTCGCCAGCACCAACAACAGCAATATTGTCCGGCCAGCGTTCAGCACTGCGACGCAGGAAGGCCGAAAAGGTTTCGTTTTTCCAGTAACCTGCTTCGCGATAACGACGGGCGAACTCTTCAGGCCAAACCTGCTTCAGAGGAAATGCATGTGAGTACACAGTTAATCTTCAACTCCGGCTACGCGACGGCCATGTTCATCAATGCCAAGGGCATTTAACAGGGCCATAAACTTCCCCGATGTCTCTTCGGCTTCTGCCTGTGGATCGGAGCCCTCTACGATGCCAGCACCTGCATACAGCAGGACCTGGTTGCCGCAGATTTCACCACAACGCAGTGAAACATACCACTCGCCATCACCTTGCTCATCGGTCCAGCCTATTGCGCCGGCATAAAAATCACGTTCAAACGGCTCCAGCTCATGAATCAGCTGCTGGGCATGGTGGCGCGGGAAACCTGCAACAGCCGGTGTCGGGTGCAGGCAGGCGGCCAGTTCGGCCGAGGAAGTCTCTGCGCTGCGCAGACGGCCTTCGATCTTTGAGCCCAGATGCCACATGGATGCAGTTGACTGCAGTACAGAACGCTCTGTTACCTGCAGTTGCTCGCAGTACGGCGCCAGATTGTCCAGAATTTCTTCTACCACCATCGCGTGCTCACGCTGGTCTTTGTCCGAAGCCAGCAGGGCTTCAGCGGCCTGTCTGTCCAGCACCGGATCAGTACTGCGGCGGGCAGAGCCGGCCAGAGGATTGGAGCGCACAGTCAGGCCCTGTCTGGCTACCAGCAGCTCGGGTGTACCGCCCACCAGGTGACGGACCAGACCGCCACGGGAGGGCAGCGGCATGATAAAGGCCGTAACGGCAGGATCTCGCGCAAGCCTGGAGGCCAGATAGGCAGGATCCAGAGCTTTGTCTGTGTGTACAGCAAGACGACGGGCGAGCACAACCTTGTCGAGCTGCTGCGCACGACCCGGTGGAGAACGCATGAACTCGAGCGCACGGGCCACCATATTGCTGTAGCCAGCTGCGTCAGGCTCTGCAGTTACCGTCCATGGCTGCTCATAGGCAGGCGCCAGCGTGACTACCGGCAGCAAAGCTGTCGGAGAAAACGCGAGTGGCTGCACCAGATAATCTTCCTGCTGCAAGTCGAATGGCAGCGCACCAAGCAACAATCGCGGACCGTGCGGATTTTCCGCAAAAAAATTGCGCACACGCTCACCCAGCGTAGCCGCTGTTCCGGCGGGCAGAACTGCAGCAATGCCCCTTGCCGTCAGCGAACGGCCGGGAGAGCGCAGCAAAAATGTGCCCTCTGGTTCTAAGTGAGCCAGCGGGGTCTCATGTTGTTCGGCAGACTGCATCAACTTGCCTGTCATTCTGATAATTCCGGTTACGGACGAATTCTTACAACGATGTCACCGTTTTCATCCACTACGGGCACTGCATCAGCCGGCGCATTGCGCGGCAGACCACGAGCCTTGGAGTTGGTGAACACAATGTTGGCAGCGGTATCAATAGTCAGGGATTGCGGCAGCGTACCGGTTTCCAGCTGGGCAACAACCTGGTAGCTGGTGCCATCTACAACTGTGGTAGTGCTGGCTTGACGGTTTGCTACGTAAACCTGGTTGCCGGCAGCATTAAACAGTACGCCATGGGCACCGGCACCGGTTTCAACATGGGCCAGCAGCTCACCATTCTGTGCATTGAGAACACTCAGCGTTCCACTGCCCTGGTTGGCCACAAACAGGCGGTTGGACGCCGCGTCATAGTCAACGTTGATGGAGCTCGCACCCGAGGTCGGCCAGCGATTCAGCACGTTGCCGCTTTTAAGATCTACTACAACCACTTCATTGGCATTGAGATCTGTCATAAAGGCACGGCCGCCGGCAACATCAACATCCAGACCCGCGAGGGCACCAGGAATCTCATAACGCTTGCTCAGCACATTGCTGTTGCCATCAATCACCCACAGTTCACTCGGAACCTGGGTTTCAGCATTCGGATTGCGGCTGCCAACTACAGACACATAAACCGTGTTATTGGCTTCATCTACAACCAGTTGGCGGGTGTGGGCATTTTCACCAATGGACGCAATAATCTTGCCGCTGGCCAGATCCAGAACTTCAACTGAACCAGAACGGGTTGCGGTGCCATACAGACGCTGGGTGCGCGTATTCAGCCCCAGTCCGTAGAACGGAGCCTGGCTGACGTCATATTCTTTTCTCTGCTGCAGGGTTACAGCATCCAGCTCGACAACACGACCAGGATTTTCAGCGCCGCGCATACCAGCAGCAGCTACCAGTACGGAGTTTGATGCCGGGTTGTAAACCAGCTCATAAATCCCACCGTGCGCCACCTTGGTTCTTGCTTCAACAACCGGCTCCGCCGCCGCAAACTGTGACACCAGACCAAAACCAACCACTGCTACAAACGTGGCGCGCTGGATACTGCTTCTTAACACACTGGTCATGCTCATGCTGACGCTCCTGTATATGCTGTAAAACTTCGTTTTTATTTAAATAACCAAAGAAGTACTTCTGTCAGGGCTGAAGATCAACCCACAACGTTCCCTGATACGGCACCTGCAGGAAGCGCTCATTCAGCGCTCTCAGGGTGGCACCTGGATCCACATCCGCAAACAGTTCCGGATGGATCCAGGTGGCAAATGCCTCAATAGCCACAATGTCCACCGGCGAGTTGATCAGCTGGTGGGAGAAGCCATGTGTGCGACCCGCCCTGACGGCGGTCAGGAAGGAAATACCTGTTCTTGATGCAGCCTTACGCAGCGAGTCACGCGAACGCGCCTCGTCGTAGGCAGCGCCCAGCACCAGACCACCGTTGCGCTCCAGGTGCGGACCACCGGTTGCGA
>Ga0079224_100012429_pt1 | contig 11785 bp, 8 predicted proteins | sample Stecom2015_FD_80414 | JGI IMG/M metagenome (GOLD analysis project Ga0079224, IMG submission 80414) | Agricultural soil microbial communities from Utah to study Nitrogen management - Steer compost 2015 | ecosystem: Environmental > Terrestrial > Soil > Agricultural land | place: USA: Utah...
CATCTGTTAAATAGGCACTTCCTGAAATAATCAACAATGGGGTGTTTTCCAATCCCGCTGAGATTGACACCGTATTTTGTTGAATAGCATCTACCTTTACCTCAACCTGCCTAGCTGTTTTTCCGTCATTCGTAACGAAAACAAAAGCCTTTCCGGCATCGCCATCTAAAATAGCGTCGTAGGGTATTTGCCAATGAGACGCATCTTCCTTCGTCTGTATGACAGCTTGGGCAAACATACCCGTACCGATTTTTTTGCCGTAATCACCCGGAAGAAGTTTAAGCATAATGGTGAATACACCGGAAGCGGGGTCGATCCCCTCCGATTTTTTATAAACCAGCGCCGCCACCTTGTTTCCAAGCACTTCGGAAGAGATAATAGCGGAATCACCGACCGCTATACGCGACCACTGTTGATCACTCACACCTACTTTCAACTGCCAATCGCTGCCCCCCGTCCTATTCAACTGAAGCACAGGACTTCCCGGACCCACAACTTGCCCGTCATTCACAAAGCGTTTCAGCACATAACCTGCTGAAGCCGCCCTAATCTCAGTTTGATTTCGATTATAATTGGCTGCCCGCAATTGCTCTTGGGCAATTCGAAGGGCAGTTTCGGCATTCTGTAACTGTTCAAGGGTAGCCACACTATCTTTGAATAAGGCTTGCGCCCGCTGAAAATCACGTTGTGCTTTTTCCTCAGAAAGCTTAGCCTGTCCGACACTCGCAGCAACCTCTGTCGGATTCAACGTTGCCAACAATTGACCGGTTTGTACGGCATCACCCTCTTTCACATATATCTTACTAACTACGCCACCATTTTTAAAAGAAAGAATCGCTTCGTTGTCGGTTGTAAAAACGCCGGATGTCTTGATTTGCTGTCCTACCGATTTCTGAGATAATGTTAATAATTTTACGGGTATCGTATCCTCACGGAGCCCATCGGCCGATGGATCGCTGGTGCTTTTACAGGAAACAAAAGCAACCAGAAGTACTAATAGAGAACCAAATCTATTCATAACCTTATTTTTTTAATGGATAAGTGGCTGTTTCCCTTTCCAACTCCGCGGCAGCCAACAAGACGTTATATTTATTAATGAGTGTAGATAATTGAGCGGTGGTTAATTGATTTCTTGCGTCAATTGTTTCAATGTATGTATTAGAACCTACTTTATACCCCTTTTCAATCAGCCGTTGATAAGACGCGGCAGCCTCTAATTGTTTTAAAGAAGAGTGATAATTCTGCCACGCGGCAATCAGATTGTTCTTCGCGATCCTCGAGCTCACTTCCAGTTGTTGTTGCACATGCGCTCTATTAAGAGATGCGTCAGCCAACTCTAATTGCGACTGCTTGATTTTTATGCGGTTTCTATTACCGGTATATATAGGCAAATCAAATTGCAAACCAACCATCAAATAACGCGATTGATCGTTGAAACGCATTTGTTCCGCTTGGGAGCCCAAATCCAAAAATCCGCTGATCTTAGGAATGGAAAACTTTTTGTTCATCTTAATGACATTTTCATTGATAGCTATCACTTGTTGAAGTGATTTCAACTCCTCACGTGACTGAATATCAGGATCTGCCTGTAACAGAACAGTTGCTTTTTCCAAGGCCGCATCAGCATTATACAGAGTATCTATGAATGTCTCTCCTTTTCTGTTGAGTAATGCGTTAAAATATAACCGAGCGTTTATTTGTTGTTGCTCCGCCAGGGTAACCTGCGATCTTACCTGCTCGATTTCGCTGTTAGCGCGAAGCACATAGGCCGGTAGTCCTTTACCGTTTGCCAATAGACGTTCGTTAACCCGCTTGGATTCCTCAGCCAGTTTTAATGCCGATTCATATATTTTTACAGCTTGGTGTGCATTTAAAAAGTTGAAATAGGCCGACTTAATATTTTTCACCAATTCACGCTCGTAAGTCTGCACCTCAAATTCTTGTAAATGAACCTGTTGCTCATTAATCCGCTTATTGTATCCAATATCCGTATTAATAATGGGTACCGTCGTTCTAATCCGAGCGTCATAATAGTTCTTTGGCAAAAAATTGATCGATTCGTTCTGCAGCTGAGGAAAGTTTTGAGAATTTGTCAATTGATTCAAGGTCGTATATACCGGGTTCATCAAATCACCTAAAGGCAATAATATATTTCGACCTCCCGAGGCCGTGCTATAAGTTGCCTGAAGAGCAACGCTTGGCTGGTACATACTCTTTGCTGTCTGGAGAGCCAACATCGCCTTATCCAAGGAAATGTTTTTTTGCTTGAGCACTAAATTGTTATGTCTTCCCTCCTCGATATAAGCATCTAGCGTACTGATTTGCGCCCTCGACAAGAAGGGGATCAGTAACACTAAGCAACAAGCTACTATAAACAGTGTTTTCATTATTAACAGTGTTCTTTAATGAATAAAAAAATTAACCTTTTATCTGTTCCAGAAATTTAATATAACTATCAAAAGCGCAATCAAGAATTTGAGTCCCCTCCTTTAGCTCAATCAAATGCTTCTCAACGACATGGGTGATATGCCCGTGCATATTAAGCGCACACAAGCCGTGCACGGTCGACCAAACCAACAAGGAAAACATTTTAGTGTCATGTCCCTTAAAATAACCGGATCGTTGACATTCAGCGATCGTATAAACCAGAAAGTTAAAAGCCTCTACACCATCGTCCCACTGCTCTGCCTCGCTACCGCAAATTTTCTGAAGATATTCCAAAGGCTCCTTCATGATGAACATAAGTTCATAAAATTCACGATTTTCCATGGAAAACTGCAAATAGGTTCGCCCCATCGCTTTCAAGCGCTCAAATGGGTCATCCACGTTACTAAGGGCAGAAAATTTAGTGCGCAACACCTTGAATCCCTCCTTCTGTAACGTATAGATAATATCGTTTTTATCTTTATAATAAAGATAAATGGTAGTCGGACTGAACTCAATGGCTGATGCTATTTTCCGGATAGAAGTAGCTTCATAACCTTCTTTCAAAAACAGCACTTTCGCAGCGTCTAAAATACGCTGACGCAAATCTTCTTTATGCCTCTCTTTGCGTTCCTTTATTCCCATTTTTTATACCTCAAGCAAATAACACAGCAAACATAATTAACAGTGTTAATATTTCCAAATTTATTTTGTAATCAGCTCTTAGATGTTAGTCGAGAGGTGTCATTAATCAGCTTGCGGCAGACACCGAAACCTCTCCGTCTTATAATATTGTTACACCAATCCATATATATTCAAAAACAAAAATTTTACCTTCGTTCAAAAAAATTGGCCGACTAACAAATCGGTATTTGTTCAAATAAGCAATAAACATTTGGGTATCTATAAAAAAGAATTGTTTATTTTTAACTTAATGATTCAATTTGCCAAATTTCTACAACAAATAATTTAACACACATGAAGTATTATTCCCCTTTACTTTACTGCAGTCTGGCCTTTGCTATCTTTCAAGGCTGCTCGCAAGCTGAAAAGAGCACAACACTCACTAATACTCCTGAGAAACTAATCGATCCTGCCAATATGGACACAACTTTTAAACCGGGAGATGATTTTTTTCATTATGCAAGTGGCGTCTGGCTGAAAAACAATCCAGTACCGGCCAAAGAAACGCGTTGGGGTAGCTTCAACCAACTACGTGATTTTAACGCAAAAGCAGTAAAGAGCATTTTGGAAGAGGTTTCCACAAAAAAAGATGCAAAAACAGGTAGCGTAGAACAACGCGTGGGGGATTTTTTCTCGAGTGCGATGGATAGCGTTGGGATCGATGCTGCTGGCAAAGAACCAATTAAAGATGATTTAACGCGCATCAACAGTATAAAGGATATCGATGGCGTTGTCAAAGAAATTGCATTTCAGCGAACAATTGGAATTGGTTCCCCTCTTTATAATTTTTACGTCGATCAAGACGAAAAAAATACAGCAGCCAACATTGCGCAATTTGGTCAAGGTGGACTCACACTCCCTGATCGCGACTATTATCTAGTTAATAACACGAGAAATCGTGATATTAAACAAGCCTACGAAACTTATGTTCAGCAGCTATTTACCCTGGCAGGAACTAACGACACGGAAACGGTTAAAAAGTTTGAACAAATATGGAATATAGAAGCTGCTCTCGCGAAAGCCGAATGGAGTCGGGAGGATATGCGAGATCCCTACAGAACCTACAACAAACTTACATTAGCCGACTTAAAGAAGAACGCTCCCCAACTCAATTGGGAGACGACTTTTAGTACGCTAAAGATTGAGGATGCAGACAGCGTAATAGTCAACAATCCTTCATTTTTCGTCGAGGCATCTAAGCTACTTGCAAAAAAATCGGTTGACGAATGGAAAACATATTTGCAATGGAATATGCTTAAAACTGCAGCACCACACTTAAGCACGCCTTTTGTCAAAGCTAATTTTGCTTTCACACAGGCCCTGACAGGTCAGAAAGAGATGACACCCCGTTGGCAACGCAGTTTTGAAGTGATTGATCGTTCCATCGGTGACTTATTAGGCCAATTATATGTAGCCAAATATTTCAAACCTGATGCAAAAAAACGAATGGTTGAATTGGTAAAGAACTTATCGGAAACTTACGAGGAACGAATCAAGACACTGGACTGGATGAGTGAAACGACCAAGAAAAAGGCCATTGAAAAACTACAGGCCTTCACACCCAAAATCGGCTATCCCGATAAATGGGAAACCTATGACGGTTTGGAAATAAAGAAGGATGATTATTATGGAAATATCCGCCGTGCCAAGACATGGAACTATAACGACATGGTGGACCAGTTAGGCAAACCGGTAGACAGAACACGTTGGGGTATGACACCGCCGACTGTGAATGCCTATTACAATCCGGCAAACAATGAAATTGCTTTCCCAGCCGGTATTTTACAATTTCCGTTTTTTGACTTTTCGGCAGATGATGCAGTTAATTATGGTGGGATCGGCGCCGTCATCGGTCATGAGATGACGCATGGCTTTGACGATCAGGGAAGGCAATACGCTGCCGATGGTAACTTAAAAGACTGGTGGACAAAAGAAGATGCGGATAATTTCAAAAAATTGGCGAATAAGGTGGTGGAGCAATACAATGGCTACACCGTTCTTGATACACTTCATGTAAAGGGCAAGCTCACCTTGGGAGAAAATCTGGCGGATTTGGGCGGATTGGCCATGGCCTATGCAGCATTCAAAAAGACTCCTCAAGGGCAATCCAACGAAAAGATTGATGGCTTTACCCCTGATCAGCGCTTCTTTTTATCATGGGCTCAGGTATGGCGTATGAATACTACACCTGAAACAGCCGCTCAATTGATTTTGGTGGATCCCCATGCACCTGCTACAGCACGGACAATCGGCCCCCTAGTTAATATGGATGCTTGGTATAAAGCCTTTAATGTAAAAGAAGGCGATAAGCTATACAAACCGGAGAATGAACGAATCAGGGTTTGGTAGAAAGGTATAAAGCGTAGGGTATAGGGTATAAGGGGGCGGCATACCTTATACCCTATACCTAAACCTTACCTTAAATCTCAATAAGCTCCAAACATAGGTTCTTTTAAACGACAGATAGGATGATATTCTTTAAAGTCAACTGCCATAGCGATATATCCGTCTCTTACGGGTTCTTCTCTAACCAAATCGGTGCTTAAGTACTTTTTATTGTCATCACATAGCAAAGTAACAACAACTGCATCTTCCCCCAATTCTTCCTTCAGCTTAATGGCTCCAATCACATTAGCACCCGAGGAGATTCCTACGGCCAATCCTAACTGTTCGGCCAATTTTTGGGCCATCAAAATAGCATCACCATCATTCGCCCGAACTACCTTGTCCAATTGATCTAACTGAACAATGGCCGGTATAAATTCATCAGATATCCCTTGTATCCGGTGCGAGCCAACTTTATATCCTGTAGATAGCGTAGGACTTTCGGCCGGTTCCAAAGGATGAATCCGAACTTGGGGATGTACACTGCGTAAATAACTTCCTACACCCATGACCGTCCCACCGGTGCCGACTCCGGCAACAAAAGCATCTGGCTGTAGACCTTTGCTTTTTAATTGTTCCCAAATTTCACGTCCTGTTGTTCGTTCATGTGCTTCACAATTATACCTGTTTTCAAATTGGCGAGGTAAAAACACACCGCCTCTCTCAGCCATCTCTTCACTCATTTTAATGCTTCCCAAAAAGCCACCCTCCTCTTTACTCACCAACACAATCTCGGCTCCCATGCTTTTTATGATGTCAATACGTTCGCGACTAAGCCAGTTAGGCATGATAATTTTAACCGGGTGCCCAAGCGCCCTGCCAATCGCTGAAAAGGCTATTCCCGTATTCCCACTCGTTGCTTCAACGATGGTGTCAGTTGGTTTTATTTGACACCCTAAATAAGCTTTATACATAATATATAAAGCCATCCGGTCTTTAATACTTCCGGTTAGATTATAATGTTCGCACTTGACGTAAATCTTATTGGCTTTTCCAAGATATTTGTAATGTAATTCCAGCATCGGCGTATTACCTACTAAATGCCATAAATGCTTGAATCGACTATCCAATTCAGGCGATAGGCAAGCGCTTAATACCTCTTCTTTTGAAATAAAGTTCATTGTATTCAATTTATTGGTTGATAAAAAAATCGCCCTATATTCTTTAGAAAATTCTATATAGACTTAGTAGACAAAGGGTTATTTTTTTTAGCGAAGTATTTATTGGTTAAATTAACTCCACACTTATTAAGACAAAGGCTGAGCGCCGATATTAGCAGCAAAGGTAGTCTTTTTTATATAAACAATGAAATTCCCTTAATTACGATCGCAATCGGCATAAGCAAGTACGTTGATTTTATGTTTTGTCTACACAAATGCCTGAATCGTCGTCCATAACAACCTTATTGTATATAGTAGCGAACAACCGATTGCACAAGCAAATCTATTTCCTTACTTTCATTTAAAACTTGATAAAGAAGCATTGTTAGCATGTTAACATCCTTATCCTTCAAGCAAGTCCATGTGGCTCTTCATATTTTTATATGGAGCGTCCTATTGCTTTTGCCCTATCTTATCGGATCTGCTGACAATAATTATCAAATTGGTGCTATACCCGGTTGGCTCTTTACACTAACAGGCATAATACATGCCGCCATATTTTATGGAAATGCCTATTTTCTTTATCCAAAGCTATTCAATAAACGATTCTGGTGGTTATATATAGTTGGTAGCCTCTTGTTAATTTTCGTTTCTCTCCGATTAAAGCATTGGCTACTTTTAAACTTTTTTGCTGAAATTCCCCGTAGTCCTTTGGTTTATAGATTCCTCTTCGCTCCTTCCATTCTTGTCTTTGTCATAAGTTTTGTTTACCGTATGGTGTTAAACAGGATTCGAGCAGAACGATTACAAAAAGAACGGCTAGCGGTTCAATTACAGGCCGAACTTAAATTTCTCCGCACGCAAATCAGTCCGCATTTCCTTTTCAACGTATTGACCAACATGGTGTCCCTTGCCCGAAAAAAATCTGATAAATTAGAAGAATCCCTTATTATGTTGTCAGGTATAATGCGTTACATGCTTTACGACACAGAAGGCAAAAAAGTCGCTTTAATCAAGGAAATTGAATATTTAGAAAATTACATTCAGCTGCAAGCCTTGCGATTTGGGCAAGAAGTCAGGATAATCAGCCAGCTGTCAAGGCCAGCCGAGGACAAGCAATATGTTATTGAACCCATGTTGCTTATACCATTTGTTGAAAATGCTTTTAAACACGGTGTTACCCAATTGGAAGCTCCACAAATCCATATCTCTTTGACAGTAAAGGATGACGTGCTCTTTTTTGAAGTTCGAAATCACTATCAAAGCCAGCATAAAACCGTCCATGAACGATCAAGTGGTATAGGACTGGAGAACACGAAACAGCGTTTAGAACTTTTATATAAAGAGAAATACGCATTAAAAACCAATGCAGACAATAATCTGTTTTGCATACAACTTACACTTAAACTAATATGATGAGGTGTTTAATTGTAGATGATGAAGTATTGGTGCGAGAGCTAATGGAAGATAATATTCGGCAAGTACCCTTTCTAAATTTAATAAAATCCTGTAGAAATGCGCTGGAAGCGGCAGCTGTATTGCACCAAGAACCGATCGATCTGATTTTTCTGGATATACAAATGCCGCAAATAAGTGGCCTGGAATTTCTGCAGACACTCAAAAAACCACCATTGATCATCTTGGTTACCGCTTATGAGCAATATGCGTTAGAAGGTTTTAATCTACAGGTGGTAGACTATCTCTTAAAGCCCTTTGGCTTTAAGAGATTTTTAAAAGCTTGCAATCGCGCACAGGACTTGTTCGCCATGCAAACCGCCGTAACACCAAAAAAGGAGGAGACGGATCACTTCTTCGTTCATGTTGAGTATACTTTAGTTAAGATTTTGATAAACGAAATAGACTATGTGGAAGGGCTTAAGGACTATATTAAAATTCACTTATCCTCTACATCCAAACCCGTGTTGACGCGCATGACCATGAAATCGATAGAAGAACGATTACAGCCTTTTTCTTTTATACGTACACATAAATCTTACCTGGTTGCTGCAAATAAAATCACGACCATTAAACGTGATTTCGTATGCATTCGAGACCAAGAAATCCCGATTGGCGAATCTTTCAAGGAACGGGTTAATCAATTATTGAATCTCGGAAGTTAAATTTTTGCTGTTTGTCGATACATATGCTATCCTGGTCTACTTTCCTAAAACACTAAAATCAAAGCCACTAATTTTAAATCAGTAAGGCAAAAAAACTGCATCAAAAAGGAAATTTGGTGAAAGCCTTATGAGAAGGTTTAATTTTAAAATTTTGTATTATGTTAGTCTTCATTGCAATTCGGATACTTTTTGTAGCCTGCATGATTTTTATAATCGGCTACATTTATGGGGGATTTTCCCGCAAGCCTGTGTTGGCGACCATTTCGAAAGTCGCTGCAATTCTCGTTATTTTTCTTTTTATAGCAGCCAATATTTTCGCTTTCCAATGGCGAGGCAATAGGCTTTTTGGGAAACACGTACATCATTGCGATCAGATTGAATACAGGCAAGATAAAGAAGAACGTTAATTTACTGGAGTGGGTTTTGACAATGCCGTCTGCACAAGTTGCGCAGACGGCGTTTTGTTATTACGAAACAATGATAAACAATCCTTTATTTTTTCGAGATAATTCGCTCGTTTACTTTTCTCCAATCAAAGACATGAAAGGTTCGGTTGGTACTCATAGCCACCAAAATCCCTTCAGGAAATTGCGCTCCTAAATTTACGGAACTAGCGTCGGCTCCATCCGTCTCCATTGCACTAACAGGAATTTCAGCTAATAAAGGATATTCGTTTTTATTGGCTTTAGTTCCTTCCCGAGGATAAACCATAAAGGTATGCGAGCCTTGGTTAGACACGAGAATATAACCGGTTTCAGCCCCCGTTTTGTAAATAGCAATTCCTTCATGATCCTTTGAAAAACCACTTTGTCCGAAAAGAGCTAGTTCTTCATTATTATTTACCGCAGGATCAGCCATATATTTCCGAATCCCCGTTTGTTCATCGGAATAATAGATATAGCCCAGTTCGTTATCGACCGCAATGGCTTCAATTTCCTTCTTGCCACTATACTTCCCAAATTTCCGTACAAGGTCACCGCTGACAGATCCGGCTCCATTGTCTCTTAACCGATATTGCCATAAATAACCCACTGCCGGGCCCGATTTTCTGCCTACCACCGCAAATACTTGCTTGTCTCTCGGCCGCGTATACAAAGCAATGCCCATTGGAGCTCGCTCCTCTTCACCTACAAATACATCTATTCCGCCGTTATCCACGGGACTTAAATCAGGCAGCGTAAAAACTCGTATTTTATTTGTCTCACGCTCAGTCAACACCGCAATGTCCACACTTTTCCCGTTCAATTGAAAACCGTAAGCAATATCAACGTTATTCGGCCTTTTAATCCCCTCTACTCTTTTGACAATTTTCCCCTGCAGATTAAAAGCATAGAGAGCTCCATCACTATCTTTATCCGTTCCGATAATTAGGCTTTTTTCCACCTGTTCTGAATTAATCCAAATGGCCGGATCATCACTATCATGTTTAACCTTTTCGGTAATGACCGTTGCAACTAATGTATCTGTTGGGTGATCCAATGGTTGAGTTGATTTACTATCATTTTTATTGCTAGCCGATTGACAACCAAAAGCCAGTACAGTAGCCATAAACGCTAAAACGAAGTATACTTTATTTCTTTTGTTCATTATTCTTTTTCTCACAAAAATGCCTTTATTGACTGAATTAAATCAATTTTCAAGCGTTACAAATAGTGAACATGATTAAAAATAAAGGCAACAATTTGTAACAATATGTCCTAAATCTAGATTATGTCCGCCTCTTCTCTGTTATTGAAATAGTATTAATGATGCATTTATAGAGTTTTAACAAAGGGTTAATAAGGATAATACCCTTATTAACTCTTTGTCAACACCTTATTAACCCCTTATCAACCCTTTGTTAATGGTAACAATAGTATCAAGTATTCGAGTGGAAAGCCTAATTAAACCATAAACAAGAACGCTTTATATAGCTTGAAGAAATGCCGTTAAACTCTTGCCCGGCTCGACACCTAATTTTTTACGAAGACGATACCTGGATACACGAAGACTGTCTGTAGAGATACCCAAGAGGGCAGCCATGTCCGGTGTATTCATGTTAAGTTTGATGAGGGAAACCAGGCGCAGATCTGCCGCAGATAAATCAGGGTTAATCTGTTGTAAATGCAGAAAGAAATCTTGATTAATTTCTTCGAACACTCTTCGGAAATCAACCCAACTAGCTTCTTTATGAAAGCTTTGGTTAATCTTATTGAGTAATTGCCTAAGCTCTTTTTTATAGCTTCTACTATCGTTTCGAATAATTTCAGTCAAAGCCAGTTTCATTTCCTCCAGCAATTTATTTTTTTCAATTGCCTGGAGCGTATGAGACGTAATTTCCTTTGCTTTGCTTTCGATTTCGATCTGTAATTGCTCTTCCTGAAGTTTTTTATTTTGCAGCTCGACTTCCATTAAACGTTGCTTAGCCTGCAGCAGATCCGTTTCCTGATCGCGAAGCTGCCTTTCATTGCGTATTTTTTGCCGCTGGTTTCTCACCACGATTATGAATAAAAGAACCAATAAACAAGCGATAATACCAAGTGTTGCATAGATAATAATGGCCGTTCTGCGCTCCTTCGCCAATTGTGCGATGCGGGCGTCTTTACGATCAATATCGTAAAGTACCTTAAGCAGAGCAGCTTGGTTTTTACTATCTTCATTATAGATTTCGATATACAGCTTCCGACTCAACTCTAAATAGTAAAATGCACTATCCGCATTTTTCAGAAAACTATAGGTCTTCCCTAGGTCCCTATAAGCACTACTTAATCTGCTCCATGCTTTGTTTTCTTTAGCTAACTTTTCGGCCAGTCCGGTATAGATCAAGGCCTCTTGGTATTTGCCCGTCTTTCTGTTGATATCTCCTATGTTATTGTAGGCATCAATTAGCATTGGAATATTACCGTTCGCTTTAAAACGATTCAATGCTTTGGTAAAGTATTGATAGGCCTCAACATACCTTCCCTTGTCTTCATAAATACTTCCTAAATTCTCGTTGATTAAAGCTATGCCGTCTAAGTCATTTATTTGCTCAAAGGCTTGCATAGCCTTTTGTTGAAAGTAAAAAGCGCTGTCGTAATCGCTACATTTTTC
>Ga0079224_100012430_pt1 | contig 11785 bp, 10 predicted proteins | sample Stecom2015_FD_80414 | JGI IMG/M metagenome (GOLD analysis project Ga0079224, IMG submission 80414) | Agricultural soil microbial communities from Utah to study Nitrogen management - Steer compost 2015 | ecosystem: Environmental > Terrestrial > Soil > Agricultural land | place: USA: Utah...
GCCGTCCCCGTCATCCGCCCCGTCGCCAAGCTCATGGCCGCCAACCGCTCCGAGATCGCCGTGCGCATCTTCCGCGCCGGCACCGAGCTCGGCCTGCGCACCGTCGCCATCTACGCGCAGGAAGACCGCTTCTCCATCCACCGCTACAAGGCCGACGAGGCCTACCAGGTCGGCGCCGGCAAGGGTCCCGTCGCCGCCTACCTCGACATCCCCGGCATCATCGCCACCGCCAAGGAACACGGAGTCGATGCCATTCACCCCGGCTACGGTTTCCTCTCCGAAAACCCCGACTTCGCCCGCGCCTGCGAACAGGCCGGCATCACCTTCGTCGGCCCCCGCGCCGAGCTGCTCGACATGATGGGCGACAAGACCGCCGCCCGCGCCCTCGCCCAACGCATCAACGTGCCCGTGCTCCCCGGCACCGAGGAGCCCGTCACCGATCGCGCCGAAGCCCTCAAGGTCGCCAAAAAGATCGGCTTCCCCCTCATCATCAAAGCCGCCTTCGGAGGCGGCGGCCGCGGCATGCGCGTCGTGCACAAAGCCGCGGATCTCGCCGACCTGCTCGACGAAGCCCAGTCCGAGGCCGGCCGCGCCTTCGGCAACCCCGCCGTCTTCCTCGAAAAATACATCCCCCGCGCCAAACACATCGAGGTCCAGATCCTCGGCGACAAACACGGCAACGTCATCCACCTGCACGAACGCGACTGCTCCGTGCAACGCCGCCACCAAAAAGTCATCGAAGTCGCCCCCAGCCACGGACTCCCGCCCGAGATCGTCGCCGAACTCAACGAAGCCGCCGCCCGCATCGCCCGCGAGATCCGCTACGACAACGCCGGCACCATCGAATTCCTCTACGACCTCGACCGCCACGAATGGTTCTTCATCGAGATGAACCCCCGTATCCAGGTTGAGCATACGGTCACCGAGGTCGTCACCGGCCTCGATCTCGTGCGCGCCCAGATCCTCATCGCCCAAGGCCACGCGCTCGACTCCGCCGAGGTCGGCATGCCGACGCAGGACGCGGTGCCGAAAAACGGCTACGCCCTCCAGTGCCGCATCACCACCGAGGACCCCGAGAACAAGTTTACCCCCGACTACGGCCGCATCTCCGCCTACCGCTCACCCGGCGGCCTCGGCGTGCGCCTCGACGGCGCCATGGGCTTCGCCGGCGCCGTCATCACGCCCTTCTACGACTCCATGCTCGTGAAGGTCATCGTCAGCGGCCCCACCTACGAGCTCGCCCTGCACCGCATGCGCCGCGTGCTCTCCGAGTTCCGCATCCGCGGCGTTAAGACCAACATCCCCTTCCTCGAAAACGTCATCGCGCACCCCGTCTTCGCCGCCGGCGAGGCCACCACCACGCTCATCGACACCACGCCCGAGCTCTTCCGCTTCAAGCCCCGCCGCGACCGCGCCACCAAGCTCCTCAACTACATCGGCAACGTCACCGTCAACGGCAACCCGCACGCCAAGGGCTACCGCCCCGCCAAGCCCATCGCCTCGCCCGTATCGCCCGCCTGGGACCACCAGTCCGCTCCGCCCGCCGGCACCCGCCAGATGCTGCTCGAACTCGGCGCGGAAAAATTCGCCCAGTGGACCGCCAAGCAACGCCGTCTCCTGATAACGGACACGACCTTCCGCGACGCCCACCAATCGCTCATGGCCACGCGCGTGCGCACCCACGACATGCTCGCCTGCGCCTCCGCGCTGGCCCGCCGCGCACCCGGACTCTACTCGCTCGAAATGTGGGGCGGCGCCACCTTCGACACCGCCATGCGCTTCCTCCACGAAGACCCGTGGGAACGCCTCCGCCAGCTCCGCGAACGCATCCCCAACATCTGTTTCCAGATGCTCTTCCGCGGGGCCAACGCCGTCGGCTACACCAACTACCCCGACCGCGTCGTCGCCGGCTTCGTGAAGCACGCCGCCGACAACGGCATGGATATCTTTCGCGTCTTCGACTCGCTCAACTACCTGCCCAACCTCCGCGTCGCCATGGAGGCCGTGCGCGCCACCCACGGCGTCTGCGAAGCCGCCCTCTGCTACACCGGCGACATCCTCGACCCGAAGCGCGAGAAGTATTCACTCGAGTATTACATCCGCCTCGGCAAGGAGCTCGCCAAGATGGGCGCGCATCAACTCGCCATCAAGGACATGGCCGGCCTCTGCCGCCCCTACGCCGCGCAGCGCCTCGTGAAAGTCCTCAAGGACGAAGTCGGCCTGCCCATCCACTTCCACACCCACGACACCTCCGGCATCGCCGCGTCGTCCGTGCTCCGCGCCGCCGACGCCGGCGTGGACATCGTGGACCTCGCGCTCGGCTCCATGAGCGGCAGCACCTCGCAACCCAACCTCAACTCCGTCGTCGCCGCGCTGCAAAACACGCCCCGCGACACCAAGCTCGACCTCGACGCGCTCAACGAATTCTCCGACTACTGGGAACAAGTCCGTGCCGTTTACGCCCCCTTCGACACCGCGCCCAAGGCCGGCTCCGCCGAAGTCTATCTGCACGAGATGCCCGGCGGCCAATACACCAACTTGAAGGAGCAGGCCGCCTCCATGGGCGTCTCGCACCGCTGGCCCGAGATCGCCCGCGCCTACGCCGACGTGAACCAACTCTTCGGCGACATCGTCAAGGTCACGCCCTCGTCGAAAGTCGTCGGCGACATGGCGCTCTTCCTCTTCTCGCGCGGCATCAAGCCCGCCGACGTCGTCAACCTGCCGCCCGGCGAAACGCCCTTCCCCGAGAGCGTCATCGACATGCTCTCCGGCGGACTCGGCTGGCCCGACGGCGGCTTCCCCGACGACGTCTCGCTCGCCGTGCTCGGCCGCGAAAAACACAAGGCCGCGCAAAAGCGTTACCAAGCCGACCTCAAGGCGGCCGCCGCCAAATCCGCCAAAAAATCCTCCGCCGACCCGCTGCCCGCGTTGCGCGAAGAACTCGCGCCCAAGCTCCGCCGCGAACCCACCGACGACGACGTGTATTCGCACCTCATGTATCCGCAGGTCTTCGCCGACTTCGTGAAGCACCAGCGCGACTACTCCGACGTCTCCGTGCTGCCCTCGGCGACCTTCTTCTACGGCATGCAGATCGGCGAGGAGATCACCGTCGAGATCGAGCAGGGCAAGACGCTCTTCATCCGCCTGCTCGGCATCGGCGAGCCCGACAAGGACGGCAAGCGCAAGGTCGCCTACGAGCTCAACGGCATCGCCCGCGAGGTCGCCATCGCCGACAAGACCGTGTCGGCCGCCGTGAAAAGCCGGCCCAAGGCCGACCTCGCCGACCCCGCGCACATCGCCGCGCCCATCCCGGGTCTGGTGGCCGAGCTGGCCGTGTCGGTCGGGGCGAAAGTGAGCAAGGGTGCCAAGCTCCTGCTCATGGAAGCGATGAAGATGCAGACCACCGTTTACGCGACCACCGACGGCATCGTTGACGAGGTCAACGTGACCGTCGGCGACACCGTCGAGGCCAAGGATCTGCTCATCCGCCTGCGCCCGTCGGCCGCCGGCAAGGCGTGAGCTCCAAGGAGAACGGACATCCCTGTCCGTTCTCCTTTTTTCGGTGAGGTCGTGCGGTGCGTCGTTTTGACGTGCCGTCTTTTTTAAGGCGTAAAAACCGCTCCGGGTTTCGACTTTTCAGGGATTTTTGACAGGGTTGTTCCGTCATGCACACCCCGGCAGACAAACGCTCAACGAACCTGTTTGGATTTCGTTGTCCCGAATATGCGCGCCATCGCCTCTTGATCGCGATGGATGCCTGCCTGCCGAGCCCGGTTTAACCCCTGAAATCCCTCGACATGAATACACCGAACCCGCCCCTTTCGCTTCGTGTGCTCCTGCCCGCACTCGTGATGTTTTCCCCTCTGGCCCCGAGCCTGTCGGCGCAGTCGATTCTCGCGGACCGGGACACCTTTGTGAACAAAGGCAGTCCCGACACCAACTACGGCGGCAGCACCACATTGGAGTCCCGCAACGACGGAGGATCGGCCCAATCGAAGACCAAGGATAGGTTTGCCTACATGAGCTTCGATCTGTCGTCGCTCGCGACTCCGGTGACGAATGCGCAGCTGATGCTGGAGTTCACGGCCGGATCCTTCGATTACGCGTTTGAGGTGTATGCGATCCCGGACGGCGGCACCGATGAGTTTTTTGATGAATCGACGCTGACGCTGAACACCGCCGCCGACGCCTACACCGGACCGGTGAATGCCGGCACCGAAGGTTCGCTGGAGAGGGGCGGCTTGGAATTGCTCGGGTCGTTTATGGCGCCGCCGCAATATGGACCGGTGAGTTTCACCTCCACCGAACTGGTGGATTTCCTGAATGCGGACACGAATGATCGGGTGACCTTTATTCTCTACTCCACGTATCAAACCGGAGCCACGGCCGCGACGTTTGCGTCTAAAGAACACGGTTCGCTTGCCGGGCCGACGCTGGATCTCAGCGCCAGCCCTATTCCCGAGCCCGCGGCCGCGTCGCTGTTGCTGGGTCTGGGCGCGTTGGCGGCGACGCTGTCGCGCCGTCGTCGGCGTTGATGCGCGGAGCGAACGGGCGCAAAAGCCTCGAAATATCCTGCTCGCTTGCACGTCGGCAAGCGACTCGGCTTGTATCCAAGCCGGCTGATGCAGCCGAACGGATCGAATCACCGAGTCTCGAACATGCCTCCGCTCTCCACCCCCATGAACGTCGTGCTCTGGTTGGTTGATGGCCGGGCCTTTGTTGTCTTTTCGCTGATCGGCCTCGGATGCTTTTTGGGGATGACCATCGCGGCATCGGGCAACAGGACGACGCAGTCCCGTTGGTTCCGGCGCGTGCTCTGGTTGGTCCTGTGTGCCGTGCTGCTCTTGCCCGTCACCGCCACACCGATCCCGTTGCCGCTGCTCTTTGCTCCGGGGCTCTTGATCGTTTTCGGCATTCTGGTGCTTGCGCGAAAAGCCGTGTCACGCGGACTGCTGCGGATCTGCGGCGTGCTGGGTTTGTGCGCGGTGACGCTGGGGTTGATCGCCGAATGGCGTTGGTGGTCGCGCCCGGTGGTCAACGTGGCGAGTGCCGACGCCGGCGTGGTTGTGATCGGGGATTCGTTGAGCGCGGGCATCGGCGCGGGCGAAAAAACCTGGCCGACGCTGCTCGCGGAGCAAACCGGGTTGAAGGTGGTTTCAGTCGCCCGCCCCGGGGCGCGGATTGCCGACGGCGTCCGGCAACTCGGACAGGCGGAGGTGGACGGGCGCATGGTCGTGATTCTGCTGGGTGGAAACGACATGTTGAGCGCAGGTCCGTCTGCGCTCTACGCCGCGGAGTTGGAGGAGCTCGTGCTCACCGTGCGCGAGCGTGGCGGACGTCCGCTGTTGATTGAATTTCCGACGACGCCCTTTCGTGAGGGCTATGGCCGAGTGATGCGCGACATCGCGACGGTGCTCGACGTGCCTTTGCTGCACCGCAGGCACCTCGCTTGGGTGTTGCAGGCGCCGGGTGCCACGCTGGACGGCCTGCATCTTTCCGAATCCGGGCACCGGCACCTGGCGCTGAAAATCGGAGAAGTGCTGCAAAAGTAGTGGGAGCTTCCCAGCTCCCGATCGCATCCCGCGTTCTCGGAATACTCGCAGGAGGCGGGACGACGGGCCGCCGCTGTGCAATCAACGACTCGTCTGATGATGAGCGGCGGGCAGCAACGATTTGAGCAGTGCGTTTCGCTTTTGTTGAAAGCGGCGTTGGCGGGCGGCGTTGTTGGCGCGCTTCGTCTCGGCGGACACGCGCGGGCGACCGCGGCGCAGGCGCACCGGGAGGTCCGGCGCGGGGTTGAAGAGGTTGCGGCGCTTGAAGGCCGGAGGGGTGTCGCGCAGTGCGAGGAGCCGGGCCCGGGGACCGTCCACCGCGAACCAGGGTTCGGGCGAGATCCGGGTGTATTCAAAACTCCATGACGGTGCGGGGATGCCGATGCGCCGGGCCAGCAAATCCGCGTAGGCCGCCAGGGTGGCGTCGGCCAGCGAGCCTTCGGGAAATCGGTCCGCCAGCAGGCGCGGGGCGGACTCGATGGCGCGGGTCAACGCGGGGCGCGAGGTGAGCGTGCGCACGGTGTGCAGCCAGTCCGCGAGCTCGCGTCCGAAACGTTCGAGCGAGTCGGCGCGGTCGGCCACCTCGGCCAAGGTGTGCGGGCGGGTTTGCATGGCGCTCAGGTTGGGTCGGCGAGGGTTGTCTCGACGAGTTCGAGGGCGCGGTCAGTCAAGAGATCGTGCGGGAAAAACCGCGCGTAAAGCGCCTCCACTTCTTCGAGCGAGGCGGGCTTGATTTTGCCCAGCAGAAAGCGGATGTCCGGCGCGTCTCCTCCGTAGCCGGGCAGCGCGGGTCGGCAGGCGCGGAGTTTGAGCGCCAGCAGGTAGGCGGCGGTCGGCACGATGACCATCAGTCCTCGGCCAAAGGAGTCGGCGGGCAGCGTGCGCTTGGCTTCGTGCTCGGATAAAAATTGGGCGACATCGGCGTTGATCCAGTCTTCCGGCAGCTCTTGTTCCCGGGCCACCCGCGCCGCCAGACGACGACCGATTTCCGTCGGTCGAATCACCGCATCGGTGTCCTTGGTGCTGTCGCGAGAATCATAGACCAAGGTGAAGACCGCGCCTCCATAGAGGGAAAGCTCAAGCTCTACCCCCTCGCATAATGCCAGTTCCGCCAAGCGGCGTAGCGCTTGGGTAAGTCTATTACTATCTATTGGTTCATAGGGCATTAAATAAAACGTTATCTAACGATTTATTATTTCCAAGCAGCGAAAAAACGGCTCGGCTGGTCGGGTCGGAGAGGACGATGAAGGCCTCCCATTGCGCCGCGTGCGCGTGCAACGGCCAGGCCGCTTTGCCGGGAAGCACACGGGTGAGCTCGATGTCGAACGTGCCCTTGGGCGAGCGATGGGTTTCGGCCGGGATGTCGCGGAGGTTGATGATGTTCATGGTGGAAGGAGGGTGGGCACTCCTGCCCGGCCTCCTTACCGGATCATTCGGGCAAGCGTGGCGAGGGCGGTGGCCATGTGCTCGTCCCAGGGAAAACCGCAACTGAGGCGCAGACAGTTTTTGAAACGGCCGTCGGGGGAAAACATCGGCCCGGGCGCGATGCTGATGCCGGCGGCGCGGGCGTCCTCGCACAACGCCAGCGAATCGACGCCGCGTGCGAGTTCCAGCCAGAGCAGGAAACCGCCGGCGGGGTTGCTCACCCGCGTGTCGGCGGGAAACACGTCGGCGACGGCGTCTCTCATGCGGGCGACTTGCCGGCGATAAGTATGGCGAAGCTTGCGCAGGTGCCGGTCGTAGCCGCCGTCGCGCAGGAACTCGGCGACGATCAACGAGGGCAGGGTGGCGCCGCCGACGGTGAACGCGGTCTTTTGCGCGAGCACCGTGTCGTGGTGGCGGCCGGCGACGATGTAGCCGATGCGCAGGCCGGGCGAAAGAGTCTTGGAAAACGAGCCGCAGAGAATGACCCCGTCGGCCGTATCCAAACCTTGGAGACAGCGTGGTCGCGGGCCTTCGTGCGGCAGGTCGCCGTAAACGTCGTCCTCGATGACGGGCACGCGGTGGCGGGCGGCGAGCGAGAGCAGCTCGCGGCGCGCGGGCTCGGGCATGAGCGCGCCGAGCGGGTTGGAGAAATTGGGCGTCACAAGGACCGCCGCGATGCGTCCGCGGCCGAGCGCGGTGGCGGTGGCGTCGAGGTCGAGTCCGGCGGGGCCGGCGGGCACGGCGACGACCTTGAGCTTCAGTTGGGCGATGATGTTGAGCAGGCCGTAAAAGGCGGGTGACTCGACCAGCACGGTGTCGCCGGGCGAGGCGACCGCGCGCAGGGCGAGGTGCAGGGCTTCGCTCGCGCCGGTGGTGATGATGAAGTCGTCGGCGGAGAGGTCGCAGCCCCAGTCGAGCGAGCGCCGGCTGAGTTCGCGGCGCAGGGCGGCGTTGCCGGGCGCGGGGTCGTAGGCGTTGCAGGCGGCGGGTTGGCGACGGAGCAGCGAGGCGCCGATGCTGGCGAGTTTTTGCGCGGGCAAGAGGTCGGGCCCGGGCACGGCGCCGCCCATCGGCACGAGTTTCGGGTCGGTGAGATCGCGCATGAGCGAGACCATGGATCCGTAGCGGCTGAGCGTGGAGACGGCGGGCGTGTGGCGGGCGGCCCGGGGTTCGCCGAGGGCGTTGGCCAGACGCGGCAGCACGTAGAAGCCGGACTTTGGCCGGGCCTCGATGAGCCGGCGGGTTTCCAGCAGCACATAGGCCTGCATGGCGGTGGGCACGCTGACGTCGTGTTGGCGGCTGAATTGGCGCACGGAGGGGATGCGTTCGCCGGCGCGCAGCGAGCCGTCGGCGATCAGCGACTCCACGCGATCGGCGAGTTGGCGGTAGAGCGGGAGCGGCCTGGGCGACACCATGGGACCGAGCTTAGCGGATCGACCCGGGCGGACAATGGACAGCTGGCGGCGTTTCATACCTATACAGATGTGGGAAACTAAAAATCTGTTAAGGTCAGAAACAGGGGCGGCTGTGGCTACGAGGAACTCCCGTGCTGCGGTAGGCTGATGGACATGAAGACAATCATCACATTGCGGTCATTGGTCTTGGCTCAGCTGCGCGCGCTGAATGCGTCGCCGGACAAGGATCGTTCGCCGCCGCCGGTCGGAGGTGGGCCTAGGCCGCGGAGCGATCCGCCGAAAAACGGCGGCAAGGTCCGGCAGCGCCCGTCCGACCATCCGCGGAGTTGGCTGTAGGCCGAGTGCAGTCGTGTCCGACCAAGTTTCCGGCTTGCTTCCCGTTACGCCGCTTTTGTGGTGATGAAATATCCAAGATGAGAATCTGGGCAAAACGCGGCGTTTATGCGGTGGCGGTGGCGGCCGCTATTTATGCGGGACCAGTTCTCTATAACGTCCTGTTCCAGAAACCGGAGGACGGCTTTTACAGCACGGGCGAAAGCAGCTGTATGTGCGGATACCGTTCCTACTGTTATTTCCGCGGGAACATGCTGGTGGACTACACGATTGGTCACAACGACCACACCGAGATTTACGAGCTCCAGCCCCTCGGCGAGCGCCGATACAACCTCATCGGTTGGCGTTATGACACTGAGGGAAGCTTGCAGGTGTCTGCCAGCCACCTGCTGATCAACAATCACAAACATGGCAGGGAATATAAACTGCCGAGAGTGTGGAGTCCGTGGCGTATCTGGTTTGAAGAGTGGCGCTATCGGGATGAGCCCAGAACAGATCGGACCTACGAAGACTTGCGGAAACGAATCAAAGACGCGGCAAGGCGAACCATGGACGAGCCGTCACTCGCCACCCCCTGATCCGTCCCACCTCGCGCAGATCCGTCTCGGACCTCCGCATCCGCTCAGAATCGCTCCACGCATCCGCTCGACGTGCGCCGCATGAATCTGCTTCATGCAAACTCCTATGGCTAATTCTCCCCTTCGCATCGCAGTCGTTGGTTATGGCAACATCGGGCGCGCCGCCGTCGAGGCCGTGCAAGCCGCGCCCGACATGGAACTCGCCGGCGTCGTTCGCCGCGCCGCCGGCCAGGCGCTGCCGGCCGAGCTCGCGGGCATCCCCGTGGTCGCCGATGTCGCCCAGCTCGGCCGCGTGGACGCCGCCCTGCTTTGCGGCCCCACCCGCAGCATTCCCGAAACCGCGCCGATCTACCTGCGCCAAGGCATCCACACCGTGGACAGCTTTGATATCCACGGCCAAAAACTCTGGGACCTGCGCCAGCAACTCGACGCCATCGGCAAGCAACACAACAGCGTCGCGGTCGTTTCCTCCGGTTGGGATCCGGGCAGCGACTCGGTGTTGCGCGCGCTCCTGCTCGCCCTCGCTCCGCGCGGCATCACCTACACCAATTTCGGCCCCGGCATGAGCATGGGCCATTCGGTTTGCGCCAAGTCCAAGCCCGGCGTGAAGGACGCGCTTTCCATGACCATCCCCACCGGCACCGGCGTGCACCGTCGCATGGTTTACATCGAACTCGAGCCCGGCGCGGACTTCGCCGCCGCGGAGAAGGCGATCAAGAGCGACGACTATTTCGTCAACGACGACACCCGGGTGTTCGCGGTGCCGAGCATCGCCGAGCTCAAGGACGTCGGCCACGGCGTGTCGATGCAGCGCAAAGGCGTGAGCGGCGCGACGCACAACCAGCTCTTCGAGTTCCGCATGACGATCAACAACCCCGCGCTCACTGCCCAGATTATGGTTTCCTGCGCCCGCGCTGCCGCCCTGCGCCTGCGACCCGGAGCCTACACCATGCCCGAGATCGCCCCGATGGATCTGCTCTCCGGCGACCGCGAGCACCTCGTCAAGACCCTGGTCTGAGCCGCTCCCTTCCGGTCTTCGTCCCCCGTGGCAGGCGCAGGCATTCTGCCACGCCGCGGGGGGCTGGCTCTGGATGCTCGCCTTTGCAGGCCGGGGGTGATTTGCTCCGAAGCGTCATGAACAAAATAATCGGACTGGTGCTTCTCCTCGTCGGCGGCGTGTTGATTTACCAAGGGGTATCGCGCAAGGACTCGGTGGCCGGCGTGGCGGCCGAAGTCGGAACCGACGTGGCCAACGCGATCGATGGCAAGGCCCGCATCCCCGAGCATTACTATTACATCGCCGGCGGCGGCGTGCTCGCGGTTGTCGGTCTCGGCGCACTGCTGCGCGGCGGCAAGGCGTCGTAGGCCCGGTCGGAGCTGGCCAGCCGAGGACGGCGGAGCCACACCGCCGCCAGATAAATCGCGCCCAGCGCGGGAGCGACGAGGTAGGCGGAGAGATTGACGCTTTGACTATGGACAATGCCGTCGGTGAAATCCGGATACAGCCATTCGGGGTAGAGCGGTCCGTCGCCTGCCTGAAAGCGTCGCAGGGAAAACCGGCCGAGTCCGAGGATGATAAGTTCGGCGACGCCGATGACCGCCGCGAAACCACCGGCCACCGGTCCGAGGGTAAACGGCCGCCGCCGCCGACCTCCGCGCGCGGCGCACCAGGCGAGAAAGCCGAACACCAGTCCCGGGCCGACCGTGGCGACGAACGCGTATTGCAGCGCGAGCAGCCATAGATTGGTCAACGGTAGCAACGGCCGATGATACACAGTGAAGTGGCGCGGCTCGACATGGATCAGATACCAGTCGTGCAGGATCGCCCAGCCCGCGATGATGCCGGCAAAGATCAGGATGAAGCGCGCGGCCAGGGCGTGTTCTTCCGGTGGCAGGATGCGGGCGGGTGGACGGAGTCTCATGGCGGTCGCGGTGTTTTGTGCCGACTGGCTCCGAGGCTGTCGAGGAGGCGCGGTTCGGGTGAAGAATCGTCGGACCAAAAGCCGGCGACCCCGACGGCATGACCACCCTCTATACCTACAACGCCGAAGGCCGCCGCGAAGTCACCGCCCTCGATTACACCGGTCTCGACCGCATCACCAAGACCGTGAGCGACGTCGTTTCCAAGTCCGGCACCATCGTCCGCCGCACCACCACCCAAGTCTGGGCGACCGACAACACCAACACCGCCACCACCGTCTCGACCACCGAGCAGGACGGCTACGGCAACCAAAGCTGGCAGGCCGACATCGACGGCAACGTCACCCACACCGAGCTCGACCGCACCGCTGCCGGCGAATGGACCGTCACGACCACGCGCCCCGACGGCACCAGCCAGGTGCAAGCCTACGAAGACGGGCGCCTAGCCTCTTCCGCCACTTACACTTCAACTTCAGTCTTAAACTTGCAGACGACCTACGCGTATGACGCGCATGGTCGTCTGCAGGCCCAGACCGACGCCCGCACCGGAGCCACGACTTAC
>Ga0079224_100012431_pt1 | contig 11784 bp, 12 predicted proteins | sample Stecom2015_FD_80414 | JGI IMG/M metagenome (GOLD analysis project Ga0079224, IMG submission 80414) | Agricultural soil microbial communities from Utah to study Nitrogen management - Steer compost 2015 | ecosystem: Environmental > Terrestrial > Soil > Agricultural land | place: USA: Utah...
CACTACTCCCCGTAACGTAAACATTTCCAAGCTCGTCTATTGTAATGGAGTTTCCTATGTCGTTACTTCCGTTTGTAAAGCTATACCGTTTAACCCATACAGTATCTCCATTACTATTATATTTTATAGTCAGGATATCAGAGGTCATATCCATTCCCGTACTGAAACCGGTTACATATACATTTCCATTTGCATCCACTGCAATATCATTTGCTTCATCCACCGGGAGACCTGAACCCCCTCCGTCATAATGTTCAACCCAGACAGTATCACCTGACGGTGTGATTTTGAGCGTTGCAAAGTCAAAGTTGTTATTCAGTCCTGTGCCCTGTGACCGGCCGGTTTGGTAAACGTTTCCGCCTTCGTCGATCACCATTCCGCGAACTTCATCGATACCCGTTGGAATACCGCTGTATCGAAGAGTCCATAGCTCATTCAACTGCGCATATACCGGGCTGAATGCCTGGAGAATTAAAATTAAGAAAAATAGTTTTGTTTTCATTTCCGTCTGATTGATTTGATAAACTTGATTGTAAATTAGTAAGATCATATCAATTAAGACAAAGAAAATATCCCCAGAATATCTCAAATTTCTACCTCCTTTGAAGCGAATTTTTCACTATAATATGGATTATTGCTTCATTTTTAATGTATTTTTAAGTTACATTATCTCAAAAAACGAAAGTGTTAAATGGAAAATTCGGGTCTCATTAAGGCATTAAAAACCTTTAGTAAAAACGAAATAAAGGAGTTTGGAAGATATGTGGATTCCCCCTTTCATAATGGAAGAAAGGAACTAAGTAAGTTTTACGGAATTATCAAAAAGCATTACCCTGATTTTCGGGGAAGTGCAATGAACGAAGAAACACTTTATTCGAAATTATACCCCGGGAAAAAATATGATGAGAGGGTTATTCGAAGGCTTAGTTCTTTTTTAATGAAGTTGGTGGAAAGCTACCTGACATACGTTGGCTTACAAAAAGATAACTATACTCTTAAGAAATCATTCTTAAAGGAAGCCGGAAAGCGAAATCTAACCCGTGTATATGAAAAACAGTTGATTGAACTGGAAAAGGAATATTCAAACTTCATCCCTCCCGCTGAAGAGTATTTTTTACGAAAGTATTACATAGTTGAGGATAAACTGAATAACTATTTATATAAAACAAAGGATGCATCTATTGCGGATGACATAGAAAATCATTCATTATACCTCATTGAATTTTTACTGGTCCAGATATATCAGAGCAGATATAATTTATTCCTATACGAAAAGGAATTCCAGGCGGATTACTCGGAATCCGTGTTTATGGAGCTATTCAGTCAGATGGATTTTCAAAAAATATTGAAGAAGGTTAAAGATAAGGATCCTGAAAATTACCCGGTCATTGCAATATACTACTATGAACTAATGGCATTACTGGAAGGAAACGAAAGCATAGAAATATTTAAAAGATTACTTAAAGATAATGCAAATAAGTTTTCCTGGCTTGAGAAACGAAACTTCTATTATATTTTTGTCTCCATATGTTCTTTGCAAATAGAAAAAGGGGAAGGTAAATACAAAGCTGAGCTTTTGAATGCTTACAAAGAAATGCTTGATCTGGGAATTTGCAGTGACTATGAAGGAGGTTATTTTTCCGCGAAACTATTCCGCAATATTGTAGCCGCAGCAAATATCGCGCGTGAATATGAATGGCTCGAGGATTTCATAAACAGGTATTCCGGATATCTTGCTCCTGATGATAAAGACAATATGTATTCTCTCTCGATGGCGTTATTAAACTACGAAAAAGGGGAGTATGGCAAAACCCTCGAATGCATTTTGAACATAGATGTGGAGCTGGTTCATTTTAAAATTGACGTGAGATACCTTACCGTTAAAACTTATTATGAGCTTGGATATTATGAGCAGCTTCTTTCATCCATCGATGCGTTCCGTCATTTTCTATCCAATGACAAGCACATATCCGGGAGAATCGTGGATGTTTATTCGAGGTTCTGCAGCCTTACAGGGCGTCTTGCGAAAATCAGGATAGAGAAAGCATATGACAGGCTTCCGGGCATAAAAAAAGAAATATTGTCGCTCGACAATAAAGCAAATTCTGAGTGGCTGATGTCTAAAGCAAATGAGATTGGGGAATAATTTAAAAGCCCCCAAGGAAATAGATCCTCAGGGGCTTTCGGTAATTTAATGCCGGAATTTACTTAAGGAGAACGCTTTTTTTTGTAACAATAAAATTATCCGCCTCCATTCGGAAAAAATAAATACCGCCTGCAATATTGCCTGCGTACCACCTGTATTCATAGTCTCCCGGCTCAAGAGTATTTTCAACCAATAATGCTACTTCCTTTCCAAGCAGATCAATAACAGAAAGTTTCACCTTGCTTCTATTTGCCACTTCAAAGCGAATGAGGGTTTCGGGGTTGAATGGATTTGGATAATTTTGTAATAATGCAAATTTTTCAGGAATCTCGGATCCAATCTGATTGACGGGAGTCGATATACCTCTTATCATTCTGAGTCTCATAGATGGACCTTCCCCGTCGGCGATATATAAAGTATCTCCTGTAAGAGATGCTGTAATAGCTACCGGATGAAAAAATTGAGAAGTAAGCGCCGGACCATCCACATACCCCGGCGCGCCTGTACCGGCAATGATGATTGGCACTGTATAATTTGGATTGGATATATCTGTAGATATCTTGTAAATTCTGTTATCTTTCAGGTTACATACAAAGAGATTTCCATTCGAGTGATCCATATAGCCGGTAACGGGGGTTTGGTTAGGACCACCAGGAATGGTCGCGAATAAACTCATATCTCCCAGAGGTGAGATGCGGATTATTCTTCCATCGAATAGATTTGCAATGTATAAATTTCCTTCTTCATCAAATGCCATACCGGCTCCGTAGTGCATTGGCTGTCCACTTGCGAATACAGTGTCGGTTGAATAAAACCTGACTTTCCTTACCTGATTAATGCTTCCCCCACCTACCATATTTGTATTTATGTAATATGTCCAATCGGCATCCCTTATAAGACCTGAAGGTCCCAGCAGTCCACGCATTACTGTATCTACGTTCCCACCGGGCCATATTTTTATAATGAAGCCGTTATTCCAGTTAGCGGCTACTACAGTTCCTGAATCACCAAGTTCCACTGCCCCAAGATTTGTGTATCCATCGAGAAGTACTGTAACCTCACCGGCTGGGGTGATTCTCCTCACTTTATTCCCGCCATAATCCGTTGAGATTATGTTTCCTGAAGCATCAAGATCAAAGTCATCACCGCAGGGCTCGTTAAGTATTGTTGAGACTATTTGAGCTTCACATACGGCAGCTGAAATAAGTATGAATGTTAATATAAAATATTTCATATTGTTCTTATTTAGTGAAAACCATTTTTTTAACTATTTCCGAATAGCCGGTGCTGAGTTTATAAAAGTATATCCCTGAAGGTATGTTTGAAGCATCCCATTGAAATTTATATTTTCCCATATTCAGTTTGCCTGAAAAAAGCACCTGCATCTCTTTCCCGAGGATGTCATATACTGCCAACTTGATTTTCTCTTCCTTCGGGAGAGAGAATTCGATGTTTGTTAGAGGATTAAATGGATTCGGATAATTCTGAGCAAGAAAAAACGATCCGGCATTCGAAGAGATGCTTTGAATGCCAACTTTGTTTCCGAGTTTCAGAACGTATAATCCGGTCTGACGGTCTGAAGCAATGATCTTTCCGGAAGGGAATTTATATACACCCCAATTGCCTCTGTACGTATTGGAGTTTGACGAGGGGTATGTGTCATACCATCCAATCTCGATTGGGTTTTCGGGATCTATTATATTTAGCACCCGCACCCCGGCTTCGTAATGAGCTACGTACGCGGTATCCCCAAATATCTCCACATTATGTACGATTGTGTTATTTATTCCGGTAGGTATCCAGTTCCTTACAAATAACACGTTTGTAATATCTTCTTTATTCCATATCTTTAGCCTCCCCGGCGGTGTCTCAGTTTCATCAGTAGTAAAAATATACCTGCTGTCTTTAGTGAGGTCGGAGTTATGAGTGAACGGATTTGGCAATGTCCTGAAGAATGCCAGAGTTTTTAGGGAGTCTTTGTTTCTAGCATCAATAATTGTCAGCCTACCTACGTCGATATTTGATGCGTAAATCGTATCATTTATTATCCGTGAATCATGAACATAATGTTCGTTCCAACCTCCTCTTCTGACAGGATTGAGCGGATCTGAAAGATCAAGTACTGTTGTTCCCTGGAAGGAACCATTGAAGAGTGTACCGTTTAGGTAAAGGAAATGCCCACTCTGAGAAATTGTATGTCCGTTGTGTCGGCCCGGAATAATGTGTTTACCAATATAGACTACGGAATCAGGAAGGTATTGAAGATCGAAAATTTCGAGATGACTGCTGCCTGCTTCAGAAACTACATATAGATAATGCGAGTAAGTTTTCATTTCTCTCCATTCATTTCCATAATCCAGGCTGGAGGTATCAAAGTCGATCATTTTAAAATACACTTCACGGATATCATTTGAATCAGAGATGTCTACTATTTGAGTTCCCATATAGCATCCCATAATTGCATATTCTCTGCCGTCCGGGGCGACATATCCCCAGCAAGATGAGTAATGGTCGGTGAAATTTAAATATGCTGGTATCCTCCTTGAGTCGATGTTTGCAAGAAGCTCCATGTTGAAGTTGCCAAGCTGTGCGTTTGCAGCATTCGTAAAAAGAATGAAGGCGAATAATATTTTTTTCATATTGGGCGTTATTAAATGATGAAAAAACTATTTAACCGGTTGACGTATGATGGTTTTTATTTTTTCAGGGCTTACCTTACGGGGGTCTGAAAGGTATATCTCGTGGTGCAGCCCTTTGATTTTAAATTTATTTTCATTTATGAATTGTCTCATTTTTTTTAATGTTTCATCCTCCGTTGAATAGGGTCCGATGTGCATTGCCTGAACACATTTGCCTTCGGATAGTATTTCCCATTTAATCTTTTTAGCGTCAGGAAGATTTTTTTTCTTTACAACTTCCTCTATGGCCTGTTTCAGGTAATCTATGTTTGCATAGTCCGGTATCCGTATCATCAGTTTCCAGAGCCATTCGTTACGAGGGATTTCACTTGCAGGCTTACCGTCTTCCGTCCACCAAAGTCCTTCCAAAGGGGGGACTCCAAAATCCCTGCCTTCCAGTTTACAGATTTTTTTGATGGCATAAGCCACGGGATATAACAACCAGACTGCGGATGTGAACTGGACTCCACCTGGCTCCCCTTTACCTTCTAGGGTTATATGGGATGTTCTGCCGAAATGAACCATTTTGGGGATCTGGCGAGCTGTGTAATACTCCTTATAATTTTTTTTAAAGTCTAGCTTTTCCATAATATTATTTGATCAGCATCATTTTTTTTATTGAGGAAAAATTTTCCGATTGAAGCTTATAAAAGTAAACTCCACTCGGAAAATTTTCAGAGTTCCATTCGTAGGTAATAGAACCTGCTTCGAGGCTTGAATTTACCAGTATTGCCATTTGCTGCCCCAGGGCATTATACACGGAAAGCTTTACAAAACTCTTTTTAGGAATATCGAATTTTATATTTGTTGAGGGATTAAATGGGTTTGGGTAATTCTGGTAAAGATTAAATCCTGAAGGCAGCTCCTGTGTTATGCCGGTGATACCTACCGGGTTATTATTTATTATCGTATTCATAAAGCTTTTACCCATCGCGCTTGCTTCGATGTCCCTGTTGGTCATCAATACCATTACTATACTATCCTGAGGATAATACATCATAACGGATGAATATCCGAAAATATTTCCTCCGTGTCCCCAGCAGGTTCTTCCCGAGAAAACGTATCTCTTTACCCCTAATCCATAACCATTTGCACCTGCGATGTTTGCGGCACCGAAAGTCAGCATTTGATTTAAATATGAGGAGTCCAGTACCTGTCCCTGAAACAATGCCTGCATCCATCGTGCAAGATTTTCAGGGCGGGAAACAAACCCGCCGGGCGCAAGCATTGCGCTGTAAACAGAGGTTCTGGGTATGTGGAAAATGTCATCAAGTGTACCATTCGAGCCCATATCAACCCAGTTGTGAGCAAAAGGAGCAGTAATTGAATCCTGGGTTTCAACATAAGATTCATTTAGTCCCAAAGGGATGTAAAACCGTCTATGCATTTCTTCAGATAAGGTATTCCCCGTGATCTGAGTAAGGATCATTCCCAGTAGAGTGTAATTTGTATTTGAATATCGGAATGAAGTTCCCGGCGCAAAGTGCGGAGTCAGTACATAAGGCAGGACTTCCTCAGGCGTCCAGAGTCTGTTCCAGTTAACCTGCAGCTGTGAGAGAAATGAATTGTTTTCAGTAAAGCTATGAATGCCGCTGCGATGGCTTAACAACTGACGAATGGTTACAGTACTGTCTATGTTGTTATAAGAGGGGAGCCATTTATGAAGAGAGTCATCCAGCGACAGGCTGTCTGCTTCGCATAACTGCAATATTGCCGCGGAAATAAAATTTTTAGTGATGCTACCCTGACCAAATACCATTTCAGTGGTCATATCCTGACCAACCGCCGAAATCCCGCTTGTTCCAAGCCACATACCTTGCCCGGGAATAAACGCAGCAACTGATACCCCCACCAGGCTATTTGAAGATTTAATGTTATTTAAAGCATTCTGAAGAATGTTAGCATAAGCAGTATCGAATGATTGAGCGTTAGACTTTTCCTGTCCAGTAAAAACCAATAAAGTGAATAACAATAACGTTATCCTAATCTGTCTCATTATTTTATTATTTAGTTCTGTATTAGCTTTATGTAATTATAAATTATGTTTCTAAAAGCATTCATTGTCTTAAATTTAGATGGTGTCGGCTTATGTCTGACAAAGACTCCGGTGATCAAAGAAAATAAAGTATAAGCTGCTATGTCTACATCGATATCATTTTTAATTAGACCTTTCTTTTGCCCGTCTTTTAGAGTCAGTTTCGCGTATTTAAGAAATACATCGCCTAAACCTCTTTTGTCACCATTCTTATTGAAATAATTGAACATTTCTACTTTTAACCTGGTATAGTTTCTTAACATTCTGGCGTTACTTATGTCTGGAAGTCCAACTTTTACCATCTCATTCAATTTTCGTATGGGAGACAAATCCGATTTATATATTTTTTTATATATTTCGATGGATTCCAGGTCTTTTACTTCAAGAAGAGCATCGAATAGATCATTTTTATTCTTAAAATGCCAGTATATTGCTCCCCTTGTTACACCTGCCCTTTCGGCAATTCCTTCCAATGTCGATTCTTCCATACCTTTGTCAAGAAATTCCTTTAATGCCAGGTCTATTAATCTGAGCCTCGTCTGCTCGGCTTCCTCTTTAGTTCGTTTCATTTTTCCATGATTTATAATTTTACATACACTGTGTATGTAAAATAGAAAATGAATTTGAATAATGCAATAGGTAAAAGGATAATAATTTAAAAGCCCCCAGGGAAATAGATCCTCAGGGGCTTTTTAGTACGGGGCTTGTAGGGTAATTATGAACTACACACTCTTAAGGAAAGTATCTTACTCCGATTGCCGCATTCATTGTGAACCTTGACTTTGGAGTCAGGTCCAGGATGGGCACAAGTTCAAGGAATATGTCCACTTTCCTGCTCGAGAATTCGTATGCCAGACCAACAGGAACCCGGATGCCGACCCTGTCGTCGTCAGCGCCTCTGTCCCTGTTTCTTAGTTTAATTCTTCCTCCCACCCCATAATATACCGGGAGGCTTCCCTCATCCACACTTATCAGGGAATAATCGTGTAATAAAAAATCTCCGTGTATGTGAACCGAGCCTTCGTCAACAAATGACCACCCAAGAGCGCCGTCGATCGCGGTATTCTCGGACATTTTGACCTTCATGCTCAGTCCCGTAGGCTCTCCTACAATAATGCCTACTCCAAAACTGTTCGTTTGTGAAAAAGAAGCCGAAGTAAGAAGTAAAACTAAGAGAATTGGAAATATTATCTTTTTCATGCAAGTTTATTTGGTTTCAATGATTTTTCTTTACCCTCTGTACCCGGAAAAATAATGCACATAGCGCCTCCTGTTTATTTTAGTCGGGAATACCGTTTTTATCGTCGTCTTTAAAAGCTTCGAATGAATCACGAATGTTGTTATCGATATGGCTCTCATTTGAGGGATCGGTCGGATCCAGGAATGCTCCGCCGTCGATAAACCAGGTGTAAGGACTTACTTTTAAAGTGACATTTGTTTGGCCTGTTTCCGTTACTATTATGGAATTAGGCATCGTAAGGATTTCGTTTACATTACGCTTTGATTTGTAAACAAAGGGAAGTCCATTGTATCGTCCTTTGGCAATGACAGAATATGTTCCTTCTGTGTCGATGAATTCAGGGTCCGGTATCGGGTCATTTGCATTTGGTTTATGGATCTCAAACTTTATAACCGTATATGTGCCCGGCTGTAAGTAACCTGTATCAATCGTGGTCACCCGAGAGTCCAATCCAAGATAAACAACATAAGGACCTGTCACGAAGCTTCCTTCACCGCCTCCCGCAAGTTTGATGTCCTTTATTAGAATCTTTGCTGAATCAAGCACTAGTATGTTATTATCCGATAATGCTGTATCTGAAGTGCTGTATGAGCTCACGCCGAAATTATCTATGTCCGGCGGGGGAGCAATGATCATATTTGGATTAGTATTACACCCTGTACCGAATACAAAGAGTAATATTAAAGAGATACCGAATATGAAAGTTAAACCTATTTCGTATAAATTTCTGGTTTTCATCTTGCTTTTTTAAATTTTCTCTCCACTTTTTGCCCGTTTGTTTTCACCCTTTTATCAAATTCTTTCAAAGTTTCTGAATTTCCCCAGAGTTCCAGAAAATTTTTAGCCGAGTATTCGGCAAAGTTTTTATTGTAAACAACAAGGTCTGTTCTTTCGCTGCCCGGAATATTTTTGTCTATCAAATTAATGAATACTATTTCCCTGTCGAAAATGGTAATGTTTTGGGTTATCGTTTTGGTTACCCGTACCTGCTCACCGTAGTCTTCGAATGACTTGTAAAGTTTTAATAGATTTTCGTCGGATACCGAAACCCACTTTTCGTCTTCCAGTAATTTAAAGTCTCCGGAGCCCTCGTATATTGATTTTACGACTCCTCCATTCCTTATGAAGCTAACACCAACTTCATCGAGCTCTCCGGAGACATAACCTTCCAGCCTGTTCATTATCAGAACTTCATTCCTGGCTTTCTTTAAAAGGTCCACAAACTTTATGTGCCTGTGCTTATTAAAACCTTTGATTAGTTCAACCTGCTCTCCTTTATTTCCGAGGTGGTTCGCGCCAAATACCGGCTTCAGCTTTTCAAACGACTCATTGAGATACTCTATCTTTTTTTCCTGCTCAGCTTTAATGCTGCGTGAAATCTTATCCCTGACGACCTCAGGGTCTATCATCTCATAACGCATTTTTGTAGTAGTCTGTATCTCGTTGCAGATACCCTGTTCAGCGAAAGACTTTAATATCTCATACACCGATGTCCTTTGCATTCCTGCTTCTTTTGCCACTTCCGCCGCAGTCATATTTCTGCCTTTATAAAGCACCAGGAAGACCTTTGCTTCATTATTTGTAAATCCTATATTTTCTAAGTAATCCTGAATGTCCATTTGACCTAAAAATGTTGTCAAAAATTATACACCAATTTACACTGAATGTTCCATAAAGTCAATGAAAGAATGACGGGAATTCCGTAAAAAATATGAAATCAAGAATTTATTACTGAATTTTTATGCGAGTTTCTTGAGGAAGTCTGCAAAAACTTTAACATTTGCAATAAGAAGGCCGATGATGAATGAGGTTAAACCGTAGAATGTATTTCGAGGGAATCTTCCTCCGCTTAGACGGGAAGCATTAAATCCATAAAAGAAAAGAAGGGCGCAAAGTGAGTATTCACTTATGTCAAAAGCTATTTCTATTGAAATAATACCAATTGCTGACATAAGGAAAAATATGCAGGGGTAAACTATTGCAGCGAATACCGGTAGTTGATTCCTGATAATCCCAATAATCTGTTTGTTTGATGAAAGTCTCTTATTTTCGATATCATGTTCGAGGGTATGCGCAAAAGATTCCATTATAATTATGCTTAGTGCTGTTGATACAATAATTGCAATTATTACAAATGAATTTGCGGGGTAATTCTCAAATCCCTCCATTACCGAAAGGATGAGAATTGTAGAGTATAGTATTTTAGAAATCCCTCTTTTAAAGAATTTTGATATGAAGCCCATATCATAAAGTAGTTATTAATGTATTTAAATAAAATTAAGTTTTTTTGATAAAAAAACCGACCTTTTGCGTTTAATTCTAAAATTCTCTATCTTTAATAGATGATAAAAATTAAATGAAAGGAAGGATAGCTATGGAATTGAAAGAAAAATATCAAGGGGCAATTGATACAGCATCACAGGTGAGTCTGGACAATGAGGTAGATGTAAGAGAAGAAGACAATAAACTTATTCTCTCTACCAAAGTTAAGTCTCCCACAGAGAAAAACCTCATAATGGACAAAGTAGAGGAAGTTGGCGGGGAAAATCCTCAGGACATTATGGTCGAAGTCGAGGTCGATGATGATGAATTGACAGACCATAAAACCTATATTGTGGAAGAGGGAGATACTCTCCCGAGTATTTCCGAAAAGATATTCGGTGACAGGAATAGATATATGGATATCTATAATATCAATCAGAATATCTTATCCGACCCTAACCAGATTGGGGTTGGACAGGAAATAGTACTTCCCGGAAGGCGAAGAAAGAAGTTCTAATTAAAATAAAGAGGAAAAACAAATGGCGTTATTAAAGGTAATTGAATTACTTGCTGATTCGGATAAAAGCTGGGAAGATGCTGCGCAGAATGCTGTGACCGAAGCATCAAAGACCGTACAAAACATCAAATCGGTATATGTACACGAGAAGTCAGCAACTGTCAATGGTAATAAGATTGATAAGTATCGTGTAAATGTAAAGATCACTTTTGAAGTTAATTCCCGGTAAAATCCTCAGGTTTTTCTCTAAAAACCCGGTTGATTAGCCGGGTTTTTTGTTTTTAGGTAATTAATAAGCAAAACTATTATCTTTGTATAATCTCTAACAATAATCCCGACAAATTTGAAAATATCATTTCAGGCTCTGTTTGTATTGCTAGTTGCTTTTAATACATCTTTTTCCCAGTATAATGAAAGACCGGGTCTGGTGGATTCATTAATGACTAAAATAGAAGAGCAGATCGGGCAAACTAAAGTAAAATCTGTTGTCGTTGGTGTATGGAAAGGGCAGAACGAAGTTCTGACTTTAGCGCTGGGTGAGTCTATGTCGATGGTTCCTTCTACCAAGGATATGCATATACGCATAGGAGGTGTCACGGAAACCTTCCAGGGTACTCTATTAATGATGCTTGTCGAACAGGGGCATCTGAAGCTTGATGACAAAATATCAAAATGGCTTCCGGACCTCCTTTCTGCAGATGAAGTAACTGTGGAAATGCTTATCAAAAACACTGCAGGCTACAAAGATTATGTATTGAATGATGCATTCGTGAATCTGATCACCAATCAGCCATTCCGTGAGATCACCAGGGAAGAGATAATTGAATATTCAGTAGGTGACGGCAAAATGAATTTCTCGCCCGCGACAAAACAGGCGTACTCGCATACAGAGTTTACTATCCTCGG
>Ga0079224_100012433_pt1 | contig 11784 bp, 11 predicted proteins | sample Stecom2015_FD_80414 | JGI IMG/M metagenome (GOLD analysis project Ga0079224, IMG submission 80414) | Agricultural soil microbial communities from Utah to study Nitrogen management - Steer compost 2015 | ecosystem: Environmental > Terrestrial > Soil > Agricultural land | place: USA: Utah...
AAACCGCAGACAGTTTCCTCGGCTTCATCGACATCGCCTGCATCAGGCTCTGGCTTCGCCATTTGTCAACATGACCTTGCACAGCCACCCGCGCAGCAGCGGCTTCAATTCGCTGCCTTGATTTCCAGAAATGACCGCAACCTTGGTGTCATGAAGTCAAGAAACGCCCGGACCCGGTCCGCCATCCGTTCACTGCCTAGAACCACCCGCTGCACATCGTCGGCATGGACTTCCCGGGCCGCTGCATGAGGGCGCGGTTTTAAGCGGGCCTGGTGCCTTGCACAGCCACCGGCACAGCAGCGGCTTCAATTCGCTGCCTTGATTTCCAGAAATGACCGCAACCTTGGTGTCATGAAGTCAAGAAAGGCCCGGACCCGGTGCGGCATCCGTTCACTGCCAAGAAACAGCGCGTGCACATCCTCGGTATCGCCTTCGACGGCCTCTGACAGCACTTCGACAAGCGCGCCGGAACGCAGGTCTTCGCGCACGTGAAACTCGCCCATATGTGCAAGCCCCATACCGGCAAGCGCCATCCGCCGCACTGTTTCGCCGTTATTGGCAAGCAAAGGCCCGCTGACACCACGGTCGAGGATTCGCCCGCTGTCGCGCAACGGCCAGACCGGGGTCGAGCGGCGAAAGTTGAAGCCCAGACAGGAATGATGGGCCAGGTCGTAGATTGTACCGGGCGTGCCGTGGCGGCGCAGATAGTCGGGCGAAGCGACGATTTTGCGCGGTGCGGTGCCAAGTTTGCGCGCCGTCAGGCTGGAATTCGCCAGCGTCCCTACGCGAAAGGCCACATCGGTGCGGTCCATGTACAGATCCACGATCTCATCGGACAGCGACAGGTCCACGACAATATCGGGAAACTCTTGCCAAAAGGCGGGAAGCAAAGGCTCGACCGCGACCATGCCAAAGCCGACCGACGCGGTGACCCGTATTGTGCCGGAAATGCGCGCCATGCCATGGGAAAGGTCTTGCTCGACGGCATCAAGTTCGGCCAGCAGGGATTGGCTGCGCTCATAATAGATGCGGCCTTCGTCGGTCACGGACAGTCTGCGGGTCGAGCGTTCGAGCAACCTTACCCCCAGTCGCGCCTCAATCCGGGCGACCAGCTTTGACACGGTCGAGGGCGTCATCAGCATCTGCCGTGCCGCCTCGGAAAAGCTGCCAGTATCGACGACGCGCAGAAAGACCTGCATCTCGCCCACGCGGTTGTCCATCCGGTCCCCATTGATGAAATCACTTCACAGATAATGTGCCAAGCTGGCGCATTATCAAGCACCGCCTTTGCATCTATCTGCAGGTTCATCAAACAGAACCATTCAGCCGCCCCGCCGTGCGAAGGTCGGCGTCTGACAGGCACTCGGTTGCCAGACAGCATGAACAGGAGAAGAACGATGCAATATGTGAAAGCCCATGGCGCCGAGATTCCCGCGCTTGGCTTTGGGGTGTTCCGCATGTCGGACACCGAGGTTGAGGCCGTGATCCCCGCCGCGCTTGAAGCTGGCTTCCGTCATTTCGACACTGCCCAGATCTACCAGAACGAGGCCGCGCTTGGCCGGGCGCTGGTCAGTGCCGGTGCAAAACGGGACGAACTGTTTCTGACCACCAAGGTCTGGGTCGATAATTACAGCGCCGATCGCTTTGCCGCTTCGGTTGATGAAAGCCTGGACAAGCTGGGCGTTGATCAGGTCGATTTGCTGCTGGCACATTGGCCGGGCAATACGGTCCCGGTGGCCCAGCAGATTGAATGGCTGAATGAGGTGCAGGCTGCTGGCAAAACCCGGTTCATCGGCGTCAGCAATTATAACCGCAGCCAGTTGCGTGAGGCGATCTCGGTCAGCGAGGCACCGGTTGTGACGAACCAGATTGAGATTCACCCATATCTCGATCAGTCGGCTATGCTGGGCCTTGCCGCTGAGACCGGTACCGCCCTGACGGGTTATTTCGGCATGGCCGACGGCGCGGTTCCGGGTGATGAGCTGATCTCGCAGATCGGTGCGAAACATGGCAAAACCGCTGCACAAGTCGGCCTGCGCTGGCAGATCCAGCAGGGGATCATCGTTCTGTCGAAAACCGCCAAACCTGCCCGGGTGGCCGAGAATTTCGACATCTTCGACTTTACCCTCAGCGATGATGAGATGAAGGCGATTGGCGGTCTTGCCCGTGCCGATGGCCGTCTGGTCAGCCCCGACGGTCTTGCCCCTGACTGGGCTGCATAAGGAAACCGCCATGACAACGCAGAAATTCAACTGGCCGCTGCTGGCGCTGGCCGTGGGTGCTTTTGGGATCGGGGTGACCGAATTCTCGCCCATGGGGATGTTGCCGGTAATTGCCGAAGGGGTCGGGGTCTCGATTCCTTCGGCGGGGCTTCTGGTCAGCGCCTATGCCATCGGGGTGATGGTTGGCGCGCCGGTGATGACCTTGCTTTTCAGTCGATTTGGCAAGCGGACGGCATTGATGGCCCTGATGGGGATTTTCACCCTGGGCAATATCCTGTCTGCCTTGTCGCCGGATTACTGGACCCTGCTGATCTCACGCGTGGTGACCAGCCTTAACCACGGCGCATTCTTTGGACTGGGCGCGGTGGTGGCGGCCAGCGTCGTTGCCCCTGAAAAACGGGCAAGCGCGGTTGCGTCCATGTTCATGGGCCTGACCATTGCCAATATCGGCGGCGTGCCGGTGGCGACCTGGATCGGGCAACAGATCGGCTGGCGCGCGGCCTTTGCCGGTACCGCTGTTTTGGGGCTGCTGACCATTGCGGCGCTGTGGATGGCCCTGCCCAAAGGCGCACCCGGCGTGCGGCCTGAACTGCGGCGCGAGTTGCGTGTGCTGGCCCGGCCCGGGGTGGTCATCGCGGTGCTGACCACGGTGATGGGCGCAAGCGCGATGTTTGCCCTTTACACCTATGTCGCGCCGATCCTGACGAAAGTGACCGGAGTGTCGGACGGTTTCGTCACGCTGGCGCTGGTGCTGATCGGGCTGGGCTTTACCATCGGCAACTGGTTGGGCGGCAAAGTTGCCGACTGGTCGCTTGACGGTGCGACGGCGATCTTTCTTGCCGCGCTGGCGGGGATCATGCTGATTTCGCCCTTGCTTATCAGCACCCCTGTCGGTGCGGCGGTCACCTTGCTGATCTGGGGTGCGGCGGCCTTTGCGATCGTGCCTCCGGTTCAGATGCGGGTCATGCAAGCCGCCCATGATGCGCCGGGCCTTGCCTCGTCGATCAATATCGGGGCCTTCAACCTTGGCAATGCGATTGGCGCGGCGCTTGGTGGTGCGGTGATCAGCGCGGGGCTGGGCTATGCCGCCGTTCCCGTTGCAGGTGGTCTGACCGCTGCGGCCGGGTTGGTGCTGGTCTGGCTGGGTCGTCAGCGTAGCGCCGCCAATGCGGTGACCTGCGAAGCCTGACAGACGAAAGACAGCTGAAAAGCAGGGTCACGGTTGTTGCCGTGACCCTGTTCGCGTTTCTTACCGTTGCAATCAGCACATCACAGGACAGTGGTGCTGAATATGGCGGTTGGCCAGCTTGTGCGCCCGGGGCTGAGGCGAGACCATCAGGTCCGAACCTGGTGTGCCATTCGCCAAAGCCCCGGCGCGGATGCGGAGGGGGTGCAGTTTGGGACTGGCGGCCAATTCGGCCGGGCCAAGCTTGACCAAGCCGACCCAGTGAAGGGGTTGCAAACCGTTGTCGGCGGTCCGGGCCATACCCTCTCCTGGCTGCCAGCACATTCGATGAACGTGCTGCAGGTAAAGCAGACAATACTCGTTTCGAATATCCCGGTATAGAAACCTATCGGGGCGACGGGGTTTGTCTGTCGTGGGCTGCATACCGATAATCTCGACCCGTGATATCTGAGTGATATCCCTTCAGTCATGCGGGGTTGGTGCCCAGGGGCCAAAGAACAGGTTATCTGCATGAGCCTGCCGTCCTGCTGGGATGCGCTCGGATTGCCATTTTCATCGTGAACCGTGATGGCAAAGCGGGCGACCACAAAGGTATTATCCGGATGCCGTGTTGTCGGCGGCCATCAGGATCAGGACCAACGGCGTGCCTGGCAGATTGGTGCATATTGGTCAGATAGCCCGTGGAATGCACCTGGGGCTCAGGCCATGAGGTCGGCGTATCATTCCGGCCGCTGCATTTAGCACGCAAGCATTGACGTTCCCCTGTCGGGCGCAGCCAGAGAATAGTTCTCTCTTTCCTGCACGGGCTTTGGAATGGCCAGGAACCTCGACGCAGCGTAGCAAATGACGATGAACTAAATCGTCATTTGGCGGCCAAACCGGTCGCCGGCATACGGCAAGATCGAGGCAAGAATGAAGAACGAGACGGCAATCCCCGCGCTGGCGGCGGTGCTTGCACTGGTCGCCACATCTGCTTTTGGCGCTGTCAAGATCGGTGTGACTCCCGGGGCGCTGGCGGATTCGATCGAGGTCGCCGCCCGCGAGGCCAGGGAAAAGGGCCTTGAGGTCGAGGTGGTCGAATTCAGTGACTGGACCACCCCGAATCTCGCACTGGCGAATGGCGATCTGGACGCCAATTACTTTCAGCATCAGGCCTTTCTCGACAATGCGGTGAAAGAGACTGGTTATGAGCTAAAGTCCGTGGCTCTGGGGATATTGCCGAATATCGGGCTTTACTCGGAAAAGCATGTCTCGCTTGAGGCGCTGCCGGACGGGGCGCGGGTGGCGGTTGCCAACGACCCGGTCAATCAGGGCCGGGGGCTGGTGCTGTTGCAGGCTGCCGGGCTGATCGCATTGCGGCCCGATGTCGGCTGGAAAGCGACGCTTGACGACATCACCGCCAACCCCCGCAACCTGCAATTCGTCGAGATCGAGGGGCCGCAGCTGGTCCGCGCCGTCTCGGACGTTGATCTGGCACAGGGCTACCCGGCCCATTACGTCAATGCCGGGCGCGACGATTTCGCTGGCAGGGCGCTGCTTTACTCCGGGCTTGACGACATCCATTTCGCCATCCGCTTCGTCACCCGGGTGGATAACGCTGACGATCCCGAAATCGCGGAATTCATCAGGATCTATCAAAGCTCGCAGGCGGTACGCGACCGGATCGACGCCTCGAATGCCCATAACCCCGCACTCTATTCGCTGCCCTGGCTTAGCCAGACGGCAGCCAACTGACGGAGACAGCCATGAAACTTGTCACTTTTGCATTTGCCGCCGCGCTGTCGCTGGTCGGCCTGTCCGCCTCGGCCGAGGCGCTTAAGATCGGTGTCGTTCCCGGTGCCTATGGTGATGCCGTGAACGTCGCCGCCGAGGAAGCCAAAGAAAAGGGCCTTGAGGTCGAAGTGGTCGAGTTCAGCGACTGGACCACGCCGAATGTCGCGCTGGCGGCGGGGGATATCGACCTGAACTTTTTTCAGCACCGTCCTTTCCTGGAAAATGCCGAGAAAGAGCGCGGCTATGATTTTGAGGTAGTGGGCCAGGGCATTCTGGCAAACCTTGGGCTATATTCGCTCAAGCATAAAAGCTTTGACGAAATCCCCGAAGGTGGCAGCGTCGCTATCGCCAATGATCCGGTGAACCAGGGGCGCGGCCTGCTGCTGCTGGAAAAGGCCGGCTTGATCAAGCTGAAAGAGGACGTGGGTTTCCTTGGCACGCTTGACGATATTGTCGAGAACCCGCGCAATCTGAAATTCACCGAGGTCGAGGGGCCGCAGCTGGTCCGTATCACCGGCGATGTCGATCTGGCGCAGGGCTATCCGCATTTCATCGTCGCCTCGGGCGCGTTTGACCCGACTTCGGGGCTGATCTATTCGGGCATCGAGGACAAACAGTTCTCGGTTTCCTTTGTGTCGCGCAGCGACAACAAGGATGACCCGCGTATCAAGCAGTTCATCGAACTGTTCCAGCAGTCGCAGGCGGTCAAGGATCAGGTCCATGCCTCGTTCGCCAGCAGTGACAAGCTTTACATCCTTGCGTGGCAAAGCTGATGACGGGTGCGGCAGCAACCCTTGCGCGCAGCGCGGTGACGGAAATTCCCGCCGCCGCTGCGGCCATTCGCAAGGCAGGCACGGTACGGTTCGAGGGGCTGGGTAAGACCTACCGGTCATCGGCCGGAGAGGTGCAGGCGCTCAGCAGCATCGACCTTGACATCCGGGCGGGTGAGATCTTTGGCATCATCGGCCGCTCGGGCGCGGGCAAGTCCAGCCTGCTGCGCACCATCAACCGGCTTGAGCGTCCGACAACCGGCCGGGTTCTGGTCGATGGCGAGGATATCGCCCTGCTCGATGAGGCGGGACTGGTCGCCCTGCGCCGCCGCGTCGGCATGATTTTTCAGCATTTCAACCTGCTGTCCGCCAAGACGGTTTATGAAAACGTCGCACTGCCCTTGCGGGTCGCGGGCGTGGCACGGGACGAGATCACACGCCGCGTTGATCAGACGCTGGATCTGGTCGGTCTTGCCGGCAAGGGTGGAACCTACCCGTCGCGCCTGTCGGGTGGGCAAAAACAGCGCGTCGGTATCGCCCGCGCGCTGGTCAGCCGTCCCGAGATCCTGCTGTGCGACGAGGCGACCTCGGCGCTGGACCCAGAAACAACGGTTTCGATCCTGCGGCTTTTGCGGGATATCAACCAGCGGCTGGGACTGACCATCGTCCTTATCACCCATGAGATGAGCGTGATCCGTGAAATCTGCGACCGGGTGGTGGTGCTGGAGCGCGGAGAGATCGCCGAACAGGGCGAGGTGTGGCAGGTCTTTGGCGCGCCCCGCCATCCGGCCACGCAGGCGCTGCTGCAACCTTTGCAGCACGGCCTGCCCGAGGATCTGGCCGACCGGTTGCACGAGACCCGGCGCGGTCCCGAGGATCAGGCGGTGGTCGAGCTGACCTTTGCAGGATCAGCCGTGCCGGATCTGGCGCAGCTGACTGAACTGGCCGGAGGCAGGGGGCTGCGGCTTTTATCTTCGCAAATCGACCGCATTCAGGGTCGCGCCATCGGCAAGCTGCTGCTCGCGCTGGGGCCGGGGGGCGATGCAGAGTTTCCGGCGCATCTCGCCGACAGGACAAGGATCATCGGATATGTTGACGACACAGATGGTTGACCGCCTGCAACAGGCGCTTTGGGATACGGTGCTGATGGTCTCGGTCTCGGCCGGGATCGCTGTGCTTGCGGGGATACCTCTGGCAGTGTTTCTGGTGACCTCGGGGTCTGACGGGATCTTTCCGGCACCGAGGCTGAACCGCATTATCGGCACTGTGGTGAACGGATTCCGAGCCGTGCCTTTCATCGTGCTGCTGGTGGCGCTGATCCCCTTTACGCGGCTGGTCGCGGGCACGACGATCGGTGTCTGGGCGGCGATCGTGCCGCTGTCGGTGTCAGCGACCCCCTTTTTCGCGCGGATTGCCGAGGTCTCCTTACGCGAGGTTGATCCGGGGCTGGTTGAGGCCGCACAGTCCATCGGCTGCCGGCGTTGGGACATCGTGCGCCATGTGCTGCTGCCCGAGGCACTGCCGGGAATTGCCGGCGGGTTCACCATTACCGTTGTTTCGATGATCGGCGCCTCGGCCATGGCGGGTGCTGTCGGTGCGGGTGGTCTGGGTGATGTGGCGATTCGCTATGGTTATCAGCGGTTTGACACCACTGTCATGCTGGTGGTGATCGCGATCCTGATCCTGCTGGTTTCGGCTGTGCAGTTTTCGGGGGATCATGCAGTCAGGCGGCTGAAGGCGCGCTGAAATGAATGTGGGGGCTGACTGCCCCCACACCCCCGTGGATATTTTGACACGAAAGAAGGACTATTGCGCCGCCACCGCCGGGCCGGGGCGGAAGTTTGCAACTGTGTGGCGGTCGGGCAGGCGGTCGCCCTGGCCGAAGATCTTGTGGCGCAGCGTGCCTGGTGCGTATTCAGTCTTGAAGCTGTCGCGGGTTTGCAGTTCCGGCACGATCAGATCGGCGAAGTCTTCGTAAGTTTCGGGCGTGGCGAGGCGGGTGAGGTTGAAGCCGTCAATGTCGCCCTCGCGCACCCAGGATTCGAGTTCGTCCGCCACCTCGGTCGGCGTTCCGACAGCAAGGGGGTAGCGCCCGCCGAGCGCGAGCTGGTTGAGCAGATCGCGTTTGGTCCAGCCTCGGCTTTCGGCCAGTTTTGTTGCCGACTGGATCGAGTTCGTCGGCCCGTAAGGGATCGGGTCGTCCAGATCATAGCGCGAGAAGTCGATGCCTGTCGAAGCGGCGAAATGGGCAAGACCGGCCTCGGGGCTGGAATGGGCCCGATACTCAGCCAGCTTTTCCAATGCTGCCGCCGCGCTGCGGTCGGTGATGACGTTGATGCCGATGATGATCTTGACATCCTCGGGGCGGCGCCCGGCAGCGGCGACGGCGGCGCGGATGCTTTGCGCGGCCTTGCGAGCCAGCTGTTTTTCCGGGGCCGAGATGAAGACGCATTCCGCGTGTCGTGCCGCAAAAAGCTGGCCGCGGCCCGAGGTTCCGGCCTGAAAGAGCACCGGTGTTCTTTGCGGCGAAGGTTCCGAGAGGTGCCAGCCCTCGACATCGTAGAAACGTCCGTGGTGGACGACCTTGCGCACTTTGGCCGGGTCGGCATAGACGCGCGCCGCACGGTCCCGGATCACGGCATCGTCGTCCCAGGACCATTCCCAGAGCTTGTAGAGCACCTCGAGATATTCGTCGGCCTGATCATAGCGCAGGTCGTGATTGGTCTGCCCGTTCTGGCCCACTGCGCGTGCGGCGCTGTCGAGGTAGCCGGTGACGATGTTCCAGCCGATCCGCCCTTGTGTCAGGTGGTCAAGCGTCGAGATGCGGCGGGCAAAGGTATATGGGGCCTCTTGGTTGACATTGACCGTGACGCCGAAGCCCAGGTTCTGCGTCACGGCCGCCATGGCCGAGATCAGCAGGATCGGGTCATTGACCGGCAGTTGCACGGATTCGCGCAAGGTCACATCTATCCCACCACCATAGACGTCATAGGTGCCGATGATATCGGCCAGAAACAGCCCGTCGAACAAGCCGCGCTCAAGCGTTCGGGCGAGGTCGGTCCAGTAGTCGAGCCGGGTATAATCTGCCGAGCGGTCGTGGGGATGGGTCCATTGGCCGTGGTTGATATGGCCCACGCAGTTCATGTTGAAGGCATTGACGATAATATGCTTGCCAAGGCGGGCCATTCAGATCGCTCCGTGTCGCGGCGGGTTGATACCGTTCAGGCTGTGATTGCCGACGGCATGGTATTTCCAGCGCACTGGATCATGCAGCGTATGGGTACGCACGTTGCGCCAGTGGCGGTCGAGGTTGTCCTCGGTCAGCGTGGCAGAGGTGCCGGTCAGTTCGAACAGTTTCGACGTGGCGAGAAGGCCAGCTGTGGTTGTCAGCGCCCGGGCGGCGGCGACGGACAGCGAGGCTTGCGCAACGGTGAACTCGGTCGGATCGGCGATGGCCTCATCGACAGCGCGGCCGGCGCGGTCGACCAGCGCTTCGGCAGCGCGCAGTCGGACCGAGACCTCACCCACACCTGCGACCAGCAGCGGATCATCGGCGGCGCGCTGGACTTTGGCGTCGATCCAGGGCCGCGCGCGGTCGCGGATAAAGGGCAGGGTGGCCGCAAAGGCGCCTTTGCCGATGCCAAGGTCGATCGCCGCATGCAAAAGCTGCGCGAGCGGGCCGATGGGCGTTGGGCGTTCAAAGCTTGCCTGAAACGGAATGACCCATTCGGGACGCACCTCGACACGGTCGAAGGCGACCGAGCCCGATCCGGTGCCCCGCTGTCCAAACCCGTCCCAGTCATCGGTGATGCTGACCCCGGGCGCGTCGCGCGGGATAAAGACGAGCTGCTGACGCTCATCCTCGTCGACGACCAGCGTCGGGATCCAATGGGCATAGATCGCACCGGTGCAGTAGAACTTGCGCCCCTCGACCAGCAGGCGGCCGTTGTCGTGAAAAAGCCGGGTGCGGCGTTTGAAGTCACGCGCGCCGATCTCTGCCAGCGCATTGCCAAAGCGGTGCCCGCTGAGCGCCAGCCTGTCGAAATAGGCGCGCTGCTCTGGGCTGCCGCCACTGCGCAGGACCTCAAGCGCATAGAAATGGTTCTGCGGGATCTGCGCCAGCGAGCCGTCGGCGGCACCGATGATGGCGATGACGCGCGCCAGTGTCACCGCGGATACACCTGCACCGCCGTGTTCGGCCGGTATGGTGATGCCCCACAGGCCCGAGGCCGAAAACGCCTCGAGTTCATCCCAGGGCAGGACGCGGTTGCGGTCGCGGTCCGAGGCGCCGGGTGCAAAACCAGCGGCAAGGCGGTGGGCAGCCCCGATCGCTTCGGCGTCGTCGGTGATCACATGCACGTCGCGGGGCGGAAGAGCGGTTCTAATCATCTCAGTTCCATTGATGGCGGGCAGGCAGGGCACCGTTCAGGTGCCAGTTGCCCAGCAGGTGATATTTCCAGCGCACCGGGTCGTGCAGCGTATGAACGCGGGCATTGCGCCAGATGCGGCCAAGGTTCGGCGCGGCACGGGTCGCGGCCGATCCGGCAAGCTCGAAAAGCTTTTCGGCGGCGTTAAGCGCGATCTCGGTCGTCAGGATCTTGGCTTCGGCCACCGCGACCGAGGCGCGGGCGCTGGCCTCGGCGGTCACCTCGTTGGCGGCGATTTCGTCAAGCAGGCGCGCGGCGTCATGCAGAACCGCGCGTGCAGCCCACAGGTCGATCTGCAACCGCCCGACATCGCCAATGATATAGGGGTCGTCCTGGGCACGCTCGACCCCGGAATCGACCCAGGGACGGGATTTCTCGCGCACAAAGCGGATCGCCTCGTCCAGGGCTCCGATGGCGATGCCGCTGTCGATTGCCGCCTGGATCAGCTGCGAGACCGGCCCGGCCAGACCCGGCGTCTCGGCCCGCTGCCAGACGGGGATGATCTGATCCTCACTGATCGGCACATCTTCAAAGATCACGCTGCCCGAGGCGGTGGTGCGCTGGCCAAAGCTTGACCAGTCGTCAATCACACGCACGCCCGGCGCGTCATGGGGAACCCAGACCTGCACCGGGCGGCCCTGTTCGTCATTGGCCCGGGTGGGGATCCAATGGGCAAAAATCGCCCCGGTCGAATAATAGCGGTGTCCGTTCAGGCGCAGCCCCTGCGGGCCACGGCTAAGGCCGGTGGTGTTATGGGTGACCACAGCGCGGCTTTTCTCGGGTCCGGCATTGCCGATGCGGGCGCCGGCAAGCACGTCGGCGAACCAGCGCGCCTTTTGCTCGGGGCTGCCGGCCTCGGTCAACAGCTGGATGACGCCGAAATGGTTCTGCGGGATCTGGCCCACCGAACTGTCAGCCGCGCACAGAATCTCGAACACCTCGGCCAGGGTCAGATAATCCAGTCCCGGCCCGCCATAGGCGCGCGGGACGGTCAGGCTGCCAAGGCCCGAGGCCGTAAAGGCAGCGATTTCGTCAAAGGGCAGGATACGCTGGGCGTCCCGCTCGGCCGCCTTGGGGGCCCAGTCGGCGGCAAGACGGTGCGCGGCCTCCAGCGCCTGTTCGCGGGTCTCGATCCATGCGGGCACCACGGGGACGGGGCTTGCCGCCCCGGGTCGTGCTTGCGGAGGTTGGATGGTCATGGCGGATATCCTGTCCTTGCAGTCTGGCTGGCCCGCGGTTCCGGCATCAGACAACCGCCCCGGTCCTGCCGATTGTGGCGCGGGGGTGACCGGCGTTCTGGCGCTTGGGGTGGGCAGGCCAAATTCACGACTAAAGTTAACGTGATTTCTGGCCGCCGCCATTCCAAAGATCCGGGCCGCAAGAGAACAAGTTTCCCCAGAGAGGCC
>Ga0079224_100012434_pt1 | contig 11783 bp, 14 predicted proteins | sample Stecom2015_FD_80414 | JGI IMG/M metagenome (GOLD analysis project Ga0079224, IMG submission 80414) | Agricultural soil microbial communities from Utah to study Nitrogen management - Steer compost 2015 | ecosystem: Environmental > Terrestrial > Soil > Agricultural land | place: USA: Utah...
AATTATCTTAAATTTCATTATGATTCTTATATAAATCATATGATTTAATTAGTTTGAACAATTATATTTGATTGATGATTTTTTCTCACAATGTTAATTGAGTATTGAAAATAATTCTTTAATGTGTTGTCATGAGAAATTACGAATTTTCTTCCTTTTAAATTATTAATAACTTCAAAAAACATTTCAATACCTCTTTCATCTAAACCATCTAATACTTCATCAAACATTGTAAAACCAAAATCTACATCAGAATATAAAGAAAGATCTCTGAGTGCTAATCCAGTTGAAAGACCTATTCTATTAGCTTGACCATTAGAAAATTGAACTAATTCTTGAACAGTTCCGGAATCTTCTATTAATCTCAATTCAAGACCATTTTCTTCAATATTAACTTTAAATTCAATATTGATATTAGTTCCCAATCTTTCTAGAATATCATTTGTATAGAATTCTAATTGTGGTTCAATTTCTAATAATTCTATATTCTTTAGTTTTTTATATCCTTTAACCCAGAAGTCATATTTTAGTTTTTCTTCTTCTTTTAAAGCTAATTGTTGTTTTTTATCAAAGATTTGTCTAAGGTACTTTTCTTGTTTTTCAATATAATCTGTCAATTCTTTTTGTTCTTCTTTTAAGTTATTTAATTGAGAATATTTATCTTCATAAATAGAAAAGTCAAAATCTTTATATTCATTTAAAGAGTTTAATTGTTTTAAGATTAATAGAAGATCATTCTCAAGTTCTATATATTCACTATAATTCTTTGGTTCTAAATATTGATTATTCAAAATATAACCTTCTCCATCTTTTAAAATATATTCAGACTGAATTAATTCTTGTAATGAATTTTCAGCTTCTTTAATCAAATTTTCTTTTGTAGTATTTAAACCCTTTAATTCTAATTGTTTCTGTAAAAGTTTTTTTCTTTTATCTTTTAACTTTTCTTTTAAAGAAAGATTGAGCTTTTGATCATCTTCCAATTTCTTAATCTTTTCTTGATATTTAGAAATTTCTTTTTGAGCTTTCTCATTTTCTTTCTTTTCAAATTCAATTAATTTCTCAATAGATTTTGTATTATAATGAACTAAACAGTTTTCTTGATCTAGAATCAATTCTGTTTTACATTCTGGACAAATTAAAGCTTCTTTAATTTCTGTTAATTCTTTAACTCTAATTGAAGAAATTTTAACTTTTAAATTATTAATGTCATTAATTATATTAGAACCTTTATTCTCTAATTCTTCTAATTCTTTTTCTACAATATCTAAATCAATTTTTTCAAAATTGTCAATTTGACTATCTAATGTTTCTATAGTTTCATATTTATCGATTAAAGAATTATATGTCTTTTTTATCTCATCAATAAAGTTATTAATTTCATTCTTTTTGTTTAAGAATTCTTTGTCTTTTTCATTATATGCCTGTAAAATAGTATTATATTCTTCTTTCTTTTCAGCTTTTTTAGAAAGAGTTTTAATTTCTTTTTCTAATTGAGAAATCTTTTCATTAAGAAGATTAAGTTCTTTTAACTTTTCTGATTTTTTATAAGTCTTATCTACTTCATTTTCTAATAATTCAATAGAATTTTTCAATAAAAGAATTTCTTGCTCACAGTTTTTAAGATCTGTTTTAGATTCTTCACTTGCAACATCATAAACTTCTAATTTTTTAAATCTGGAAACTATTTCTAATCTTTTTTGATTTGATATTAATGGTGAAGCAAAATCTTTAGTTAATTCACCAGTAAAATAAAATGAGTTTAAGAAATCAGAAAAGTATACTTTCTTTTTTCCACCTAAACCTATTAATGAAAATAATTTCTCTCTTGTCAGTGTATCTGTATTAGTTCGAAATAATTCATCATTAATCCAAAGTTTAAATGATTTTGATGACTTTGTTTTAATATTTTCTATTGTTATTTTAGTCCCATCAGATAAGAGTTCATCAATTTTAACTCTGGCTCTTTTGGACTTATGATTAATAATTGAATCTTTAGACAAAGATGATTCTATTTGTGGTGGAATCAAATTAAAATGACACCAAGTAATAGCATATAAAAGTCCAGTTTTTCCAGAACCATTACTTAGATATCCTTCTTGATCTTGATTATCTCCTAAGATTCCAATAATACAGTCTTTTGGAAATTTTGTAAAGTCAATAACTTGTAAATCTTTATAGATCCAAAAACCCTCAATTTCAATCTTTAATAGTTCCATTTTTCTTTTCGTAAATTTTATTTAATATAAATGTAAGAGGAATCCAAAAAATATAGTAAATAAGAACAGTAATAAGTAATAAACTATAAATACCTAATAAAATTAGAGGAATCCAAAGTTTATGATAACCTTTTAAATCCTTCCAAATTTCTTTTGGTGTGTCTATAAAAAGATCATATGATCTTTTTAAGAATCCTTTCCATAGATTTGTTGGAATTTCCATTTTTCTAACCATAATTCTCCTTTATGATTAATTCTTAAAATTGATTTAGCAAACCATTCTTTTTGTCCTCTTAATGGTTTAATGTAAAGAGCATCTTCAGTTTTAGCTATAATTTCAGAAACTTCAAATTTTCTCCAATTCGCTATTTCAGAAATTTGTAACTCTTCTATCCCCAAAGAATCAGAGTCTTCAATACTTTCAGGTTTATTTATCTTTACATTCATTTTTATACTTCCTTAAATTTTTGTTCAGCTAATTGAAATTTTTTAATCCCATATTCTAGAAACTGGGGAGTTTCTTTACAGAATTCTTTTATTTTTTCATATCTATTGTTTTGAGCTTGAATACTTATAATTTCTCCAGATTCCTCTTTCAGATAAGTGTATTTGGGTAAGATTTTTAATGGTTTAAATTCATTAAAGATTTTTAGAATCTCGGATCTGATTTCAGAAATCCAATGTTTAGATCCTTCTATTTTAAGTTTAATAACAGAACCTTGTAAATCTTGAGAGTGCTCTTCTAAAAACTGATCGACATCATCCAAAGTCTTTTCCGAAATTAAGAACTCATAAAAAAGTCTCTTTTCTAATTGATAAAATTCATGGTTGTTTTTAACAGAATCATAAATCACAAAACCTTTAGGTAATCCAATTTCAGAAAAGTCTTTTATATTTGATGAACCAACATACCAAATATTTTTTCCAACTTTTTGATATTTATGATAATGATTAAGAAAAACTGCTTTAAATCTTGAAAATCTTTGAGCTTGAATACCTAGATTAAGAACATGTTCTGTAGTTGAAACGGCTCCAATGATTTCTAAATGACCTATACAAATAGCATTGTCATGTCCATAATCTATTAATGCTTGATTAATTGCATCAAGATCTGTTGTCCATGGAATAATTAAAATATCAATTGGATATTTTTCTAAGAGAGTAATTTTATCAATGATAATAAGATTAGAAAGACCAAATTTGTCTGAAAATAGTTTTTCTGTCATATAGTTATGAGAAGTTTGAATTCCATCATGATTTCCGGGTAGAATTATAATATCAAAATATTGACAATAGTCTATCAGAATATCATAAAAATAATCCTTGAGTTTTTCTGGTGGATTCATCTTTTCTGTTAGATCACCATTAATAACAAATAATTTAACTTTTTCTTTTTTTGAAATTTCTAATGCTTCTCTTAAAGAATTAAACTTATCTATTGTTCTAATAGCGAACCCACTGGTTGGATCTATTCCGGAATATGGATCTTGGATAGTTAAATGATTATCTCCAATTATGCCAATCTTCATTCTATATAATCTCCTTTTCCATAATTAATCAAAATGACTATTGTTGGAATTAAGATAATATAAATTTTTCCTTTTTCAGGTTTGAAAAATAAGCCTATCCAAAGATTTCTTGAGATAAATAAAATCTTAATTGATGATGTAATAAACAAAGACACTAAAGATGTTAATAAATAGATACAAAAACTGATAGATAAATATAAACCAATAAATGAAAATAAATTAATGATCATCTAATTCCTCCTTACAATTTTGACATTCTCAACAATCACAAGTTCCAGAAACTCCTTCTTTTGCAGTTCTCTTTCTCTTTGTTTTTTGAGTTCCTTCTTTTCTAGCAGTTTTCATTTTCAAATCTCTTTCAGAATAGAATTTTTCTAATCCTATCTCATTTTTGACTTTTATAAATGCTAGACCTAAAAGAATTGCTTCTGCTTCATCATCATTTTTAGTTAACAAATCTAATTGATATTTCTCATTAACATAATGAATAGAAACATGTTTTGCTTTAATTTTACCTCTACCACCTTCTTTTCTTAATTTAGCATTAAATTTTCTAATATTTTTATCTATCTTAATTCCTAATAATGATTTCCATTCAGAAGTGTCTAAATAATACACATTAAAGTTTAAATCATAAAGTTTTCTTAATAAAGTTAAATGCATCCATTCAAGTTGTTTTTGAGTATAACGATTTCTTCCACGATTTGTTTGTTCAATAACGATCTCATTTGGTTGAATTTCAAGAATCTCAGTGAGAATTGTAGATATTAAATCGTCTATTGCTTCAATTAAATTCTTAAAATCTTGACTCCCTTTTGGTCTGATACCTTCATGAAAACCATAAGAAATAAGCTCATCATCTTCAAAATAAGCAACACCAGTTCTAAAAGAAAGATCTATACAATATAACTTATTCATCATCTACTCCTTCATCTTCACTTTCTATATCTTCATAATCATCATCAGAAACTTTAGCAGCTCCAGCATCTAGAAAAATACCATTTTTCTGCATTTGAAATAAAGCACTTCTGAATGGTGGACCCATTTTATTCTTATCAGCAATAATTTCTACTAATCTAAATTCTGGAGTTCCTAATTTATCTTTCTTTTTAGATTTCTTTTTATTAATAATTCTTAATCTAACAGAAGCATCAAATTTACCAGCATCTCCACCAGGAGTAGCAACTTTACTTCCAAACATAACACCTTGTTTATCCATTTGATGATTAATTAAAACAAGACAAGTATTTTTATCTTGGAGCTTATGATACTTATTAGTCTTTTCCCCATTAATAAAATATTCTTTATCACTTGGAATTAATTCACCTTGATTAGTTCTGATTTGATATCCACCTCTAATATCTTGATAGAATTCAGACATCATTTTAGCTCTTGCAAAATTTTCATGTTGAGATTTTGGACCTTCTGTTTGACCAATTTTACTTTTAGATTTTGCTTTCTTTTCTGTAACACCATCAGCAACTGCTTTAGGTTGAAGAGCTTTAATAGAATCAACGACAATTAAATGAAAAAGATTTAATGCTATTAATTGTTTTATTTGATGTAAACAATCATGACCATGTGCTGCATCACCCATAACTAATTTTGAAAAATTATCTCCAATAATATTTTTAGCATAATCTAAAGGAAAAGATCCTTCCATATCATAAAAACAAGCATTCCCACCTGCATCTAAACAATCTCGAATCCAGTTCAGTGTTAGTGTAGTTTTACCTAAAGATGGTTTTGCATATAATTCAACTGTTCTTCCCAATGGTAAACCTCCACAACCAATAACTACATTATTTATTCCATCAAGTCTTGTCTCAATAACTTCAACTTCTGGCCACTCATCGACAGATCTCATATTTAAAAAACCTGCGTCTCTTAATCCTTTAACTAATTCAGACATATATTAGCTCCTGTTTGTTAATTTAGTTTGTGCTAAAATTCCAATACTCCAAATGAATATTCCAACAAATAACCACAATGATGAATTTTGAATAATGATATAACTACCAAAGATATATGCGGATAATTCAATTAGAATAAAAACTTTTTTCATAATTTTCTCCTATTTAGATTTTAATGTTGAAGTAGATAGGATTTTAACCTATAAGTCTCAACTGGGTCATGTTGATTCCTTTTTTCTTTTAAAGGTACTACTTCAACAAACATTATCTTTTCTTTAATCCACGTAATTTTGGTAATTGTTTCTTTTCTTCTTTTTGTTCAACTGCTGGTTCAGATTGAGTCTCAGGTTCAGATTGAGTCTCTGGTTCAGATTGAGTCTCAGGTTCAGATTGAGTCTCTGGTTCAGATTGAGTCTCAGGTTCAGATTCTTTTGGTTTTGATTGAAGTTTTAAGCCACCTTTAACTGCAGGAACTGGAACCTTCTTTTCTTCTTTTTTGAATTCTACACAATCAATACCTAAAGACTGAAGACTATCAACAAATTCTTGAACTTGAGGAAATTTATAATTTTGAGTGTTGGGTTGAATATAACTTAAATTAATTGGATATTTTGTTATCTGTTCCATAATTTCTGCTTCAGTCATTGGTTTTAGTTCTTTAGATAAATCAATATCACAAGTTTCAATAGCTTCAATAATCCAATCAGGAAAAACAGCTTCTAAACCACCTAATTCATCTAAAACTTCAGATGGATCAGCATTTAACCATTCTGCAGGAACTTTTCCTTTCCAAGGATTATCTAAATAAATATCATGTTGATAATCAGTCCCAAATCTAGCACTCATTTTTTTACCATTTTTACCGACCTTCTGAAACTTAGTTATTAAAGAATCCCATAACCAAAAGAATCCATTTAATAAATAATCTTTATCTCCTGGATCTAATTGGGTCTCTTTTCTATTCAGCTCATCTTGAATCTTTTTAGGTACTTTAATTGGTCTTAAAGTATTTTTAGTTTTATCAAGTGGTTGATAACCTAAATAAATTCTTTGAGTTTGTGGTCTAAATGCAAAATCCGGTTCTTTTTCACCTAATGCATTTCTAATACCCATTTCAACTTGATAGAGTTGGTCTAAAATACCTCCACTATCTTTAAATTTAAAAACACTCCAAGATGGTACTAAACCTTCAGTATCATCTTCCTTAACAATTGGTAGAAAAACTACCTTTGTTAATTGTGGACCTTGAACGAATCTAATAACATTATCTCCATCGACAATATCTATAAGATCAGACATGATATTACTAGAACTTTCTAGATCCTTTCTTTGTTGTTTACTAGTTCCTATGATCATTTTTCCTCCTTTATATAATATGGACAATTAATACAATTTGCTACATTACAATTAGTTAAAATATAATGTTCAACCATTTCTTCCTGAACACAATGAAAGATTTCATTACCTTCAACATTCTTAGTTCTAATAAATTGACAATCTAATTTTAAATTCTTTTTATTAGTAGAAACATAAAATGGCATTGCTTCAATATCAACATACCTTTTAGCTACATTAAAGAATTTATCAACTTCTAAAAGAAATTGAGCAGCTTTTGAAGAATCATTAAATACTTGACCCACGACCTTTACCTCCTTTAAATGCATAACGATTTTCTGACCAAGTTTTTAAGAACCAACCTCTTTGTTCTAAAATCTCATTTAAACCAATAACTAAATCTAATTGTTTTTTATAAGCAGCTAATTGTTTATTAAATTCTTGATATCTTCTTTCATTTTCTGGATCTTTAATGAATTTAGAAAAAATCTGTTTTTCAGTGATCCTTTCTGATGATCTAGCTTTTAAATTTTCTAAATTAATTCTAGAATCATTTAATGCTCTAGTAAACCAAATTTTATATTCTAATTCTAAATTTGTGATGATTTCTTGAAGATCAGCTTTAACACTTAAAAATGTAAAACGATAAGAAGAAATTTGATTTATAGCATCATCAATTTCAAGATCATTTAATTCACTAATAGGTTTAAAAAACTTAAATGTTGACTGAACATCTATTTTATATAATTTATTATTAATTAAGAAATCTTTCTCAAAAATATTCTCAATTAGATAAAGACCTTCTAACGTAATAGTATTTTTTTCTTTATCAACATTTCCATTAAGTTTACCAATTTTTATATTATTTTTTGACATATTACAAATATAATTCAACTTTAATCTATTTATAATTTCTCTTAATCAACTTTTTCCAATTTTGAAATGCATCCTTAATTACTGAATGATTTGAATAGAGAGTTAAGTTTCTATATTGAGAGATCTTAAATTTCTTAGTTAAGATTAAAACTCTCTTACCATCTGAATCTTTACTTGGTTTATACCAATAATCATTATTTTGATTATAGATTAAAATTTCTTTTTGAAGAATTTGAGCTATTTCAAAAAACCAATCATCTGGATAAGATAAATTGTGTTCATCTTGAAAACTAGAAAACATTAAACCACAATTAGATTCAGATAGACAAAATGCCATTCTTCTCAAGAAAAAGTTTTTTTGGTCTTGTGAAAATGGATATGACTCTCCAACAGTTTGAATTGAGCTTAAAAGATCATTGAATTGAATATAGTCTCCTGAAGTTAAAAACCATTTTTCATAATTCTTGATTGGAGTTTCTATTGTTGATTTAAATGAATAATCATCAACTATTTGTATTAATTTTAATTTCTCTAAAAGACTTTCAGAAATTAGTGTATCAAAGAGTCTTGAATTCATTACTGAAAAAACTCTAATTTGACTTTCAAAATCATTAATACATTTATAATTTTTTAAAGCATCATCAAGGAGATTTTCAAATTTTTTACTTATATATGAGGTTGTTTGGAGATCTATATGTAATCCCAAAAGTTTTAAATGATGTATTTTAATTATTATCTTGTTTAAAATTTCTTGGAAATTTAATGACAACAATTTTTGAGTCTTAAATCTATAGAATGCTTCATTATCATTAACAAAAACTTTAATAGATTCTAAATCATATAAATTCTTGAAATCATCAACAAAATCTAAAATCTTTTGAAGACCCAATAAGAAAAGTTCAAAAGTGTCTTGAATTTCATATTGAACTCTTTGAATATAAAATGCTTCTTTAGATCCTGTTTTAAATAAAAGACCATAAGCACTTCTATCAAAGAAGTCATTTTCTAATTTAGAATAATTAATAAAAATTTCTAATTGAGTAGATAAATCTAATTTGGAATAATCATTCTTTATCTGTATATTCTTTTGTTCCACCTGCAACACCTTATTTCATTTTTAATGGGTGACATTGTTTTTTCATTTTACCATCCCCATCTTCCATTATAAAAATGTCCATCTGCTTCTAATTTAATTGAAGTAACCCGTTCCATTGGACCTACTAATCTAACCATTTCCTCTGGAATATATTTAGATAAATGTTCTTTTTCATCTTTATGAATTTTAAACATTAATTCATCATGAATTGAAAAAAGAAATTTACTCTTCATATTATTTTTTCTTAAATATTCATCGATTCTAATTAAAGCATATTGAGTCATATCTGAAGCAGTACCTTGAATTTGAGCATTTATTCCTGATCTAACTGCTTCTTGTCTGACAAATTCTTTTGGATGGAATGCATCTGGTAAATGTCTTCTTCTACCAAAGATAGTATCAATATAACCATATCTTAATATTTGTTCTTCCATCTCTTTTAAATATTCAGCTATTCTAAAAAATGTTCCAAAGAACCATTCACCATGTCTTTCAATCAAAGATCTATCTGGTAATTTCTCTCCTGGTTTTAATCTATCTCTAAATGATTTCATAACTCTATCAGTTTTTGCTCCATACAGTCTTCCAAAATTACCAGTCTTTAACATCTTTCTAGCATCTTTCATCTTAGGATCATTCTCATCATATATTAAATCTTTTCTACCACCAAAGACAACATCTCTAGTTGCTTCCCAATGAATATCAACTCCACGATTAATCCAATCAATCATAACTAAATCATTTGCATACCAAGCCATAATTCTTAATTCTGCTTGACTTAAATCACAACCAAATAAATCATAATTTTCAGGATCATCCATATAAAAAATACCTCTAACTCTTTTATCCCGGGGAATGTTCTGAACATTTGGTTTTGAACTAAATCTTCCACCTGCATCATAAAATAAATAAGAAGTATGAAGTTTATTATTTTGGTCTAATTTATTATAGATTGCTTTTCCTCTAAGATATGTAGAGATAAATTTCTTTTTTCCTTTAAAATCTAACATTCTTTTTATAAAATCAATCTCTCCATCATATTTACCATCAATATTACGTTCATCAAAATAATCTAATAATTCTTTCATATGAGATTTATCAGTTGATGCATTTTCTGCAATTGGGTCTTGTCTTTTTTCTTTAGTTTTTAAAACAGGCCATTGGAGATGATTAAATAAAAGTTCTTGTAGTTGTTGCCAAGAACTAAAATTTACACCATTTGGATAAAGACCAGGAAAAAGTTGATTAATCGTGTAGTCAGCATCTTCTTGAAACTGATCACATTCAATTTGCATTTCATTTGCTAATTTATCAGCATATGCTTTATCAAATGGAATTCCTTCAATTTCAGCTCTTGTATAAATGTCTACAATTGGTTTATAGAAATTTTCCATTAACCATTCATTATTAATCATTGCTTCAGGATTTTCTTTTAAGGCTTCTTCTTTTTCTTTAGCCATTTCTTTCTGTAAATCTTCCCAAAGTCTAAATGTTGCATCAGCATCTCTTGCTCCATATTGCCAAAGATTTTCTAATGGTATATCTCCATAATCTTCTTCTTCTAATTTTTCTTTTGTTAAACTTTGATGAACTCTTTGTTTATAACCTCTTAAATCAGGATATCTAATATCCACATTAAATTCTAATGCTTTAGGAACATTTTCATTTAATAAGAAGATAGCATTCATTGTATCATAAACAACATTTACTGGATTAATATTTAATTGAGTAATTAGAAACTCATTATCAAACTTGATATTATGGTTACATTTTTCTATTTTAGGATTCTCTAACAATTCTTTTATTCTTTGGATAACATACTTTTCTTGATATTTACCAAGCCAAAAATAAAAATTTTCTGAATTAAATTCATCATCATTATAACCAATCAAGGGTAATCTATGAGGATCAAATTCATTTAAATTCCTTCCACGAATCCACAATGGTAAATAAATTCCAGTATTTCTTTCTGCAGAAAATGAGATTCCTAAAATTGTGTCTCTATGCCAGTCATCAAGAGTCTCAATAATTATTTTTCCTTTTCTTTTCCTTTTCTTAATCTGATAATTTCTCATTATTAAATATTTATTACCAGTAGTCTCAATATCATAAACTAATTTCTGTTTTGTCATTAAATAATCCATTACAGCATCAAATTCTTCAAGATTCTCAATTAACATATAATCATTTTCTTCTTGATTTTCTTCTTTATAATATCTATATGCACTTAAAATATCTTGAACTGCTAAATTTCTAAAATTCTCATTTTCTTTAAAAGATGCAGGATGATATGTTACAAATAATGGACAATCATTATATTCCCAACCCTGAGCACTCAATGATTTAATTTTTAAATCTTTTTTCTTGAAATCAGTAAAAAATCTTTGAGCTGCTGTAATACCTAAGACAACTAAAATTGGTGGATTCTTTTTCTTTAATTGATTCATTTTCTTTGCAGTCTCAATAATTATTTCTAAATTATTATGACAACAAGAAATATTTTCAACAGAAGGAGATTCTCCATCTTCAGATCTACATAAAGTCACTGCAGTCATTAAAAAGTTTTTAATTTGATTTTCTTTCAATAGATCATAAAAGAAACCTCCTGCACCTTCTTTTGGAGATAAAATATTTCCATATCCGGGATTTGTTCCTTTATCAGAGATGAAAATAATCTCAATAAAATCATCATATTCACCCCATGAGACATCTCTATCTAGTCCCTGATATCTATATATTGGATTTCTTAATGAACATTGATTACATTTATCGTATGGTAATTCAATTCCTAAGGTTTTTTCTTCAATCATTTAGT
>Ga0079224_100012435_pt1 | contig 11783 bp, 8 predicted proteins | sample Stecom2015_FD_80414 | JGI IMG/M metagenome (GOLD analysis project Ga0079224, IMG submission 80414) | Agricultural soil microbial communities from Utah to study Nitrogen management - Steer compost 2015 | ecosystem: Environmental > Terrestrial > Soil > Agricultural land | place: USA: Utah...
CAGATTGACAAACCTTTTATTTTAATAACCAGTGCCTCATGGTGTGTAGTTCCCGATGATCAGATAGCGGCAATTAATTTACTGGCAGATGAACATGCCGATGAGATTCAAATAGTTATTTTATACTGGGACAAAGTAAACAAGATATTAGATTTATCACTTCAGTATAGTGAAAATATTCCTGTGGTTTATTTTGATGAAACAACAAACAGGGACCCAAAAACAACAGAAGTTCTTAAACACTCCCTTGGTTTACCGGTATGCTTTTATGTTGACCAAAACAAAAAAGTTGTTGATATTACAAGAGGAGGGGTATTTTTACCTTATGGCACTAAAGAAGACCTTTACAGCATTAATTACAATATCTTCAAAAATTCACTTGACAATCTTATAGCTTCATCTGTAAACTCACCTGACCTTTCAGAATAAATCATTAAAGCAATGGTGCCCAAAGCCTACAGAAGGATTCCTGTATTTTTTGAACCGGTTTTCTCTTTACCCAATCTTTATAATTTAATTCATCACATTCTTTCAGGTCTTCATTGAAAGACTGTAGCGTTTCTTGTGAAAATTTTGAATCGTAAATCAATGCATTAACTTCAAAATTAGTCCTGAAACTCCTGTAGTCCATATTTGAAGTGCCTATTGTGGTAAACACACCATCTACGACCATCGTTTTGGCATGAACAAACCCTTTTTTATAAAGGAATACCCTTACCCCTGCTTCTAAGACCTGTTCCACAAAAGATAGCGTTGCATATTTTGAAACCCAGGAATCAGATTCTTTTGGGATAATAAGCTTAACTTCTACACCACTTCTTGCTATGGATACCAAAGAAAATATAATTTCTTCGCTGGGTATAAAATACGGAGTAGTGATACATATAGATTCATCTGCTGTATTTATTGCAGTAAAAATTGCTTCCATTATATAGGACCAATCACTATCTGGCCCACTAGCTGCTATTTGTATAGGCGTTTTTGTCTTAATATTACATTGGGGGAAAAAATGATCCTCCACTATTATTTTTTCTGAAGTTACAAAATCCCAGTTCAGTAAAAATTGCAATTGCAATGAACTTACTGCCTCCCCTTCAATACGTAAGTGGGTGTCTCTCCAAAAAAGATCTTTGTTATCATTCACATAGTTATCAGAAATATTAATACCTCCAACATAACCGACTTCACCATCTATAACAGCAATTTTACGATGATTTCTGTAATTTAACTTACTCGTAAATTTATGAAACAGAACAGGCATAAAAGGATTAAACTCTATTCCTTTTTTTCTGATCTCCCTTTGTTTTCTGAAAGATATACTGCTACCTACATCATCAGTTATTAAACGTACTTTAATCCCTTCATTTGCTTTTTCGCACAGTAAATCAAGTATTTTATTTCCTATTTGGTCATCCCTTACAATATAATACTCCAAATGAATGGTTTGACGGGCATTTTTTATGTCTTCAATTAATCTTTCAAATTTTTCATCTCCATTTATGATAAGCTCAACTTTATTATAAATAGTTAATGGGGATTCATTATTACTGCATAATAATTTTATGAGTTTAATTTTATCATCAACAATTTCATTTTCAAGATCTTTTAGTATCTCCTCCTTAAACTGGAATCTTTTTTTCCATTCCAGGATCTTGTCCTGGTTAAAAATATTTTTGCGTTTGAATATCTTGTTTTTTCGATATTGTTGACCAAAAAGATAATAGATGACAACCCCCAAAAAGGGGAATGCAACCAAGATAATTAAGTATGAAAATGTTTTTGTAGGGTTTAAGTTGCTTAAAATAACACTAACTGCTGCAGAAATTGCAATCACATAATTGGCAATAAGCAAAATTTGCCACGGATTTTCTTTAAAATACTGAAGCATTAGTTTTACAATGGATAGTACCCTTTCTCCGGAATTTCAATGTAATACTTTTTCTTCGAATAATTATTAAGCTTCGCTTCACGCAGCCAGGGATTATGTATTTTTAGGATTTTGTAGTTAATGTCATAATTTTTAGCAAAATCAGCAAAATCAGATACACTTGTGTCAACTTCTACAGGATAGGTAGGTACAAAAGTGTACAGATGATCTTTCTCAAAATTAAATCCATACTTTTCGGGATTGGAAAGTATTTCTTTAACTGCCAATATCCTGAAAACATATCTTCCGGTTTCTTCACCTAAAAGCAAATCATAATAATCATTGATTTTTTGTCTTTCAAGTTGATTATTGATACCGGCCGGCCCGGCATTATAAGCTGCAGCCGCCAGAGTCCAGCTTCCAAAACGTTCTTTTGCTTTTTTCAGATACTTACAAGCCGCTTCGGTAGATTTTACAAGGTGATAACGCTCATCTACATTCTCATTAACCTCCAATCCATATTCCCTGCCTGTATCTTTTAATATTTGCCAAAACCCGGTAGCATTTGCAGGTGAAACAACATTTTGCAACCCGCTTTCAATAACTGCAAGATATTTGAAATCATCGGGTACCCCATTTTCTTTTAAAATGGGTTCAATTACAGGAAAATACTTATTCGCCCGTTTAATAAGTAAAAATCCGTTTGATTGCCAATAGGTATTAACCAATAACTCACGGTCCAATCGCTCATATATATCCGGATCATTAACTGGAACTGGTTCTCCTGCAAAATTAATATTTTCGGGTAAGTCAAGGGCATAAATATTATATGTCTTTGATTGTTTGGATATTATACTATCAACAATACTAACAACATCATCTACATTTTTATTTATAGGTTGTGTTTGCACTGCATTTATAAATAACGATGCAATTAACACAACACCCAGGACCATCAAGATACTTTTTAAATACTTCATCACGCTATTATTTTTTCTAAAGGTACAAAAATCGAATGTTTAACTTAAAATTATTTTAGGGAGATTTTCATTAAACCATTTATACTTGTCTATAATCATAATGTGGGTCCCTCCTTTGATAATGGTACACCCCTTGATATGTTTTATAGGAAAAACCGGGTCATTTTCACCATGTATGTGAATGGTTTTAGGGTCGGCTTCACTTTGCCTCCAATTTACTATTTGCCCTATGGCCCAATCCAGGTAATATTTATCTCTTACAGAAAGATATTTTTCATATAAAACAAGCCTTTTTACCACCTTTTTGCCAAAAGCATACTTTGCAAGTACTTCTATATTATTTACCAGGCGTGTAGGCAATACTTTATATATGCCGGTATATTTGGCAATAAGCATTCTTTTAGGAAGCTCTTTATTAGATTTAACACTCGATATAATAATTACTTTTTCCGCATGGATATATTTTGCCATTTCCTGCACTAATATGCCTCCAAAAGAAACTCCTATTAAAACAGGGTTTTTATGCACTATATTTTCTAGTAATCTAGTAGCGTAACTTCCAAGTGTTTCATTTTTAAGGGGTATAATCCATTTTAGATAATGAACTTCAAAATCATTTTCCGATAATTTGATGTTATCAAAAATCAATTCGTTTGCAGCCATGCCCGGCATAAAATACACATGCGTTTTTACTTTATTCATAAAAGTTAATACTGTGAAAAATAGTTATATAGCATTTTTTTTTGTAAATTTGTTGTGAAATTAATTAATTCTCCAACTAAAGTAAAATTTTAAAATTGTTCATTACAAAGATAAAACCCCTCTTTGTTGTGTTATTTTTAAACGAATATAATTTTTTTAAGACCCAAGTAATAGGATTTAACCCAAAAAACTAAGTGCCATGAATGATGTAATTATTAATGATAATGAATTCCTACGTCAATATGAAACCCGGGTTGACGGAAAACTAGCAAAAATCGAATATGCATCGCAAGAGCGTAAAGTATTTTTAACCAAACTCGTAATCCCTGAAGAAATTTCCAGTGGTGACTTTAAAGACAACTTTATCAAAGCAGTATTGCACTCCATTGAAGAAAAAAATTTGAAAGTTGTTCCTACAAGCCCTGAAATTGCGGGATTTTTAAGAAAACATAAAGAATATAAAGAACTACTCCCGGTAGGCATAAGAATATAATAAAAAACCTCTCAGCTGAGAGGTTTTTTATTGAACTAAGGCCGTTTCATTTTCAAATTCAAACCTCATTAAACCATCAGTATCTATTTTACTTAGTTTCACTGTTTGAAGTGTATTTATTAATCCGGGGTTCCAAGGTGCTTTCACTTTTACATAGTTTTCTGTAAAGCCATGTATGTATCCCTCTTTATTTTCTCCTTCAAATAATACTGTCCTTCTACTCCCTATTTGCTTTTCATAAAAAGCCCTTCTTTTCTTTACAGATAAGGCACGGAGCATTTTACTTCGTTTAGACCGGACCTCTTTCGGCACCACACCATTTAATTGTATTGCTTCAGTATTTGCTCTTTCAGAATAAGTAAACACATGTAAATACGAAATGTCCAATTCATTTAAAAAATAATAGGTTTCGAGAAAATGTTCATCGGTTTCTCCCGGAAACCCTACAATAACATCAACACCAATACAGGCGTGGGGCATTAATTCTTTTATTTTAGAAACACGATCTACATATAATTCCCGTGAATAACGGCGTTTCATTTTCTTTAAAATCTCATTGCTGCCGCTTTGTAATGGAATATGAAAATGAGGAACAAAAGCTCTGGATTTCGCTACAACCTCAATAGTCTCATCTTTTAATAAATTAGGCTCTATGGAGGATATACGAAGTCTTTCTATCCCTTCTACCTCATCAAGTTTGTTTACAAGGTCTAAAAAAGTATGTTCATGCTTTTTATTTCCAAATTCCCCTTTACCAAAATCCCCGATATTTACACCGGTAAGAACTATTTCTTTTATATCCTGGTTTGCTATCTCCCTGGCATTTGTAAGTACATTTTGAACAGTATCACTACGCGATATACCTCTTGCCAGTGGTATCGTACAATAAGTGCATTTATAATCACAACCATCCTGGACCTTTAAATAAGCACGGGTCCTGTTGCCAATAGAATAACTACCCACATAAAAATCGGCTTCTGTAATTTCACAGGAATGTATAACCCCAAAATCGTTCTTAGAAAGATCATTTAGATAGTCGGTGATTTTAAACTTTTCTGTAGCACCCAATACAAGGTCAACACCATCAACTGCCGCCAGTTGTTCAGGTTTTAATTGGGCATAACATCCAATAGCTGCAACAAAAGCTTCAGGATTTATTTTCTGTGCCCTTTTTACAATTTGTTTAAATTCCTTATCAGCATTCTCAGTAACAGAACATGTATTGATAACATATATATCGGCCTTTTCTGTAAAATCCACATTATCATAACCCTCTTCCCGAAAATTCCTTGCAATGGTAGATGTTTCAGAATAGTTGAGTTTACAGCCCAAAGTATGAAATGCTACTTTTTTTCTTTCTATCATTATTGTTAAACTTTGCAATAAACTGTTTAAGTTTGTTTAGGTATCCTTTATCTTTATCCTGTAATTAATTTCTAAATAAGTTTTAGTACTACTTTTTAATGTGAGTGCAAATATACCAACTAATTATTTGATGATAAAAAATCGGAGCATTAACATAAAATTCCTATATTATCTTTGCTTTATCAGCTTGTCTTTTCTTTTTTTTACTTCATGTGATGGTAAAACAAACTCTGCTAAGGATAACCATGTCTTCCGGTACAATGAACATACCAACATACTTACATTAGACCCGGCCTTTGCCAGGGTAAATGGCGATATATGGGCTGTAAATCAAATTTTTAACGGTCTTGTTCAATTGGATGATTCCCTTAATGTAAAACCGGATATTGCTAAAGGATGGGAAATAAAAGACAGTACCCTTACTTATGCTTTTACATTAAGGAATGATGTATATTTTCATAAACATGGGCTTTTTGGAAAAGACAGTACAAGATCAGTCACTGCAAAAGACTTTGTTTATAGCTTTAACAGGTTAATAGATGTTAAAACAGCCTCACCAGGCCGTTGGGTTTTTAACAATGTGAATACTTTTTATGCTGAAAATGATACAACCCTTATTATTAAGTTAAAGGAATCCTTTCCTGCATTTATAAGTCTTTTAACCAATAAATATTGTTCTGTTGTCCCAAAAGAAATAGTTGATCATTATGACGGTGATTTTAGAAGAAACCCCATTGGCACAGGCCCTTTTAAGTTTAAGTTATGGGAAGAAAATATTAAACTGGTATTACGAAAAAATGACCTCTACTATGAAAAAGACCAGCAGGGAAATCAACTGCCTTACCTTGAAGCCGTTGCTGTTACTTTTTTACCGGATAAACAAAGTGAATTTTTACAGTTTGTTCAGGGAAACCTGGATTTTTTAAATTACCTGGATGCTTCATATAAGGACGAATTATTAACTCCAAGGGGTAAACTTCAGCCTAAATACCGGGAAAATATTATAATGATTACCGCTCCATACCTGAATACCGAGTATTTGGGTTTCTATATGGATAGTGGGACTGATGAAATTCAATCAGTATTACTGAGAAAAGCAATAAATTATGGCTTTGACCGCAAAAAGATGGTCACCTATTTACGAAATGGAATTGTTACTCCGGCAGTAAACGGTTTTATCCCTAAGGGATTACAGGGCTTTAATGAACAGAAAGGATATTCATATGAACCTGAAAAAGCTCAACAGCTTTTAAAAGACTATAAGACAAAAACCGGTAATCAAAATCCCGAAATTACAATTACTACAGATGCCAATTACCTGGATTTATGTGAATATATACAAAGAGAGCTTGAAAAAATAGGTTTAAAAGTTTATATTGATGTAGTGCCTTCTTCTACCTTAAGACAAAGTAAAGCTACCGGTAAATTAGATATTTTTCGCGCAAGTTGGGTTGCCGATTATCCGGATGCAGAAAACTATCTCTCCCTCTTTTACAGCCCGAATTTTACTCCGAACGGGCCTAACTATACCCATTTTAAAGATAGCTTATTTGATAGTTTATATGAAAAGGCAGTTAGTGAGGCTAATTTGGAAAAAAGAATCATTCTTTACCAAAAAATGGATAGTCTTTTAATAAAGAAAGCTCCGTTTGTGGCTCTTTATTACGATCAGATCATTCGTTTCACACAAAAAAATGTAACAGGCCTTGGCAGTAATCCTATAAACCTTCTCGTCTTAAAAAATGTAAAAAAGAGATGAAGGATTTTTATACCTAAAGCATTTTTTCATTTTGCAATATAATACCCCGGATTATAAAAAATTGAGAAAGGCCATACGTTAACAATACAGAAGTGTATGTATAAGGTAGAGGTTTGTAAAAGCTATAGAAACCCATAATTGTTTCTGAGATGATAAAAAATATTGCTCCTGCCATTACAAAGTAATAACTTTTTGTATTGACCATATTATACCTTAAATAAGCCATTTTGGCCATTGTTAATGTAACAAAAATATACACTCCAACAGGTATGACTAATTCTCCCAGCCCATCATACACATAGTAGATAATAAATAAACAATACAGTAAAACTACTGCCAGAAAGGGCAATAAGCGGTCAATATCAAACCTGGCTTTAAAAGAAAATATAATTGTATAACATATTTTTGCAAGAATAAACATTGACATTCCTGTTATTAAAGAAGGTATGCTATCGGTAATAAGAATAAAATCAGCTACTAAAGAGAGGGCTAAGGCCAAAAATACAAGTAACCTTTCCTTTGGTAAGAGGTGTAAACAATTATAATAAAAATGTAAGGCCAGGGTGATTACAATCCATGGTTTTGTAATATACCTGTACTCATATAAATAATCAATGTTGGTAAATACTAAATCGACAAAAAGAACAATAAGAAAAACAACTAAAAAAGGTTTCTTCTTTTTGAAAAGTAACTTCATATAAATGTTTACTCGTTATACATGAGATACTACAATTTAGTAAATTATTAGCAGATTACAACTAAACTGTTTCAAGCAGCAACTTAAAATAATATTGAATATCCTGGATTTTATTTAGGTTATTAACAGTAGTAACGGAAAAAATTGGAATGTCCTGAAAATAAAATTTTTATACAGTTAAGACCTGTTTAATCTATTCATCAATCAATCCGTCCGCCATTTTTTAGTTTCTTCAAATACATGGTCTAAAATGGCTTCGTCTTCTTTAGTAAACTCTACATCTCTACGTGCCATCATTGCACGGGCTGTTTCATATGCTTTTTTGGTAAGATATGTGGTAAATCCGGCTGCCCCACCCCAATTAAAGCTTGGTATAAAATTTCTTGGAAAACCACTACCAAAAATGTTGGCACTTACACCCACTACTGTACCTGTGTTAAACATCGTATTGATTCCACATTTACTGTGATCCCCCATCATAAGTCCACAAAACTGTAATCCCGTTTGAGCAAAATTTTCTGTCTCATAGCTCCACAAACGAACGGGGGCATAATTATTTTTCAGATTTGAGTTATTGGTATCTGCGCCAAGATTACACCATTCTCCCAGTACCGAATTTCCTAAAAATCCGTCGTGTCCTTTATTAGAGTATGCAAATAAAACAGAATTATTTACCTCACCTCCTACTTTACAATGTGGACCAATAGTAGTAGGTCCATAAATTTTTGCGCCTAATTTAATTGCTGCATGTTCACAAAGTGCCAGGCTCCCCCTGATAATACTTCCCTCCATTATTTCAGAGTCTTTCCCTATATAAATAGGGCCTGTGGATGCATTTAACGTGCAAAACTCAACTTTTGCTCCTTCTTCAATAAAAATATTTTCTGAGGAAATTACATTATTGCTCGGAGGAATAGGTTCACTTACCCTGCCTTCGGTCATTAACTTAAAATCGGCTTCGAGTGCCTCACCGTTTTTTGAAAAAATATCCCAGGTATGCTCTATACGAATTACATCATTTTTAAATTCTATGGCTTCGTATTTATTAAAGTCTACCTCCTCCTGGGTATTCTCTGTGAAAAAAGCAACAATTTCCTCACCACTAAAAATTGCCTGGTTATGTGTAAGCCCCTGTACCAAATCAACCAATTCCGGATTTGGTAAAAAGGAAGCATTGATTAAAACATTCTCTTCCATTTCCACCATCGGGAATTTTCCTGAAAGGTAATCTTCAGTAATTGTTGTAGTTGTTGAGCTTAGGTATTTTTCCCATTTTTCGCGAATAGTCAAAATACCTATGCGAATATCGGCTACAGGCCGTGTGAATGTAAAGGGCAAAAGCGCTTTTCTAACCGTACCGTCAAAAAGTATATAATTCATAATGTAAATTTAGTAAAAAGGATAAATTAAATGCTCCCATTTTATAATTAAGCATCCATACTTAATGAAAAATCCCCGTTAGTAATGCCCGGGGATTTTTAATTTCAACATTTTATCTTTTATCAAAAAACTTTGGCGTTCTTTACCTGTTCATTTGTAATGGCTATATCAATAACTTCACCCATATCTTTTACAAAATGAAATGTAAGACCGGTAAGGTAATCTTTTTTAATTTCGTCAATATCCCTTTTATTATCCTCACAAAGAATAATTTCTTTGATTTTTGCCCTTTTTGCTGCGAGTATTTTTTCTTTTATCCCTCCAACGGGCAATACTTTTCCACGTAATGTAATTTCCCCCGTCATAGCAATACTTTTCTTCACTTTTCTCTGGGTAAATAAGGAAACCAATGAGGTAAGCATTGTTACACCTGCGCTGGGCCCATCTTTTGGAGTTGCCCCTTCTGGCACATGAATATGTACATTATATTTCTCAAACACTTCCGGATCTATGTTTAGCTTCTCTGCATTGGACTTAATATATTCTAATGCAATAGTGGCAGATTCTTTCATAACCTTGCCCAAATTTCCGGTAATGTTCATCGTCCCCTTGCCTTTTGATAAAGTAGACTCAATAAATAATATATCCCCCCCTACACGCGTCCATGCCAATCCTGTTACCACACCGGCTATATCATTGTTCTCATATTTATCCCTTTCCAAACGTGCCGGGCCAAGTACCTTTTCAACATCTTCAGCACTTATTTTTATATGGTACTCTTCTTCCATGGCAATAGATTTTGCAGCATAGCGAACCATCTTGGCAATTTGTTTTTCCAAACCACGAACACCCGATTCGCGCGTATAACCTTCTACTATTTTTTCTAATTCTTTCTTCCCAATTTTAAGATGAACTTTAGTTAGTCCATGCTCTTTTAATTGTTTAGGGAGCAAATGCCTTTTGGCTATTTCAACTTTTTCTTCAATTGTATACCCTGTTACATTAATAACTTCCATTCTGTCTAACAATGCAGGCTGAATACTACTTAAATTATTGGCAGTAGCTATAAACATCACTTTAGAAAGGTCATACCCCATTTCAAGGAAGTTATCATAAAAATCATGATTCTGTTCAGGGTCCAATACCTCAAGCATGGCAGATGAAGGATCCCCGGTATGACTGGATGAAAGTTTATCTATTTCATCTAAAATAAATACAGGATTGGACGTGCCGGCTTTTTTTACGGACTGGATAATTCTTCCGGGCATAGCCCCTATATACGTTTTCCGATGCCCTCTTATCTCTGCCTCGTCCCTAAGTCCGCCTAATGACATTCTTACATACTCCCTTCCTAATGCTTTAGCCACAGATTTACCCAATGAAGTTTTTCCAACCCCGGGGGGGCCGAATAAACATAAAATGGGGGACTTCATATCATTCCTTAGCTTTAAAACTGCCAGGTACTCAATAATCCTCTTTTTTACATCTTCTAACCCGTAATGGTCTTCATCCAGGATTTTTTCTGCCCTTTTCAGGTCAAATTTATCTTTTGAAAATTTATTCCAGGGTAGATCGAGAAATAAATCAAGGTAATTGCGTTGTATTGAATACTCTGCAACTTGCGGGTTCATACGTTGCATTTTAGCCAACTCCTTATAAAAATGCTCAGAAACTTTCGCATTCCATTTTTTCTTTTTGGCACGCTCTCGCATCTCATCTACTTCTTCTTCATAGGAAACACCTCCAAGCTCTTCCTGGATTGTTTTCATTTGTTGATGAAGAAAGTATTCACGCTGTTGCTGGTCAATATCACTTCTTACCTTAGATTGAATATCATTTTTAAGCTCAAGCTTCTGAAATTCCACATTCATATGCCTTAATGTATTTAAGGCCCTTTCCCTTAGGTTTTCATTCTCTAAAAGTTTCTGTTTTTCCTGAACATTAAGATTCATATTGGAAGAAATGAAATTGATCAGGAAAGAAGGACTCTGAATATTTTTTATAGCAAAAGAAGCCTCAGTGGGAATGTTCGGACTTTCTTTAATAATTTGTAACGCCAGGTCTTTAATAGATTCAATAATAGTATTGAATTCTGGGTTTTCAGTCTCCGGTTTTAATTCACTGACATCTTTTACAGTAGCTTTAAAATAAGGGTCACTAGTAATGATTTCATCTATTTGAAAACGCTTCTTCCCCTGAATGATCACTGTTGTGTTTCCATCCGGCATTTGTAAAACCCGCAAAATCCTTGCTACAGTCCCTACTTTATTGAGATCTTTAGCCTCAGGCGATTCTATGGATTCATCCTTTTGAGAAACCACTCCAATTACCTTACTCCCGTTGTTGGCGTCTTTTATTAGTTTAATGGATTTGTCCCTCCCGGCAGTAATGGGTATTACAACTCCTGGAAAAAGTACTGTATTCCTTAAAGGAAGTATTGATAAAGTGTCTGGTAAAGTTTCCTTATTAATTTCTTCCTCATCTTCCGGAGTCATTAAGGGGATTAATTCCGCATCTTCATCTATATTTTGAAATGACAA
>Ga0079224_100012436_pt1 | contig 11782 bp, 10 predicted proteins | sample Stecom2015_FD_80414 | JGI IMG/M metagenome (GOLD analysis project Ga0079224, IMG submission 80414) | Agricultural soil microbial communities from Utah to study Nitrogen management - Steer compost 2015 | ecosystem: Environmental > Terrestrial > Soil > Agricultural land | place: USA: Utah...
CCCTCTCCCCAGTAGGGAGAGGGGAGGTATGTCTGCAGACTAACGCCCCCGATGCCGCTGCATCAGCCAGTCATCCGCCACAAGCTGTTCCTTGCGCTTTTGTTGGCTTTTCAGCTGTTTTTCCCACTTTTTCTGATAGATTTCCAGGCCCTTGACCTTGCGGAACTGGTTGAGCAGTTGCTGCTGCTTCTGGTCCAGTTCCAGTTTGGCCAGTGCCACTTCCTGCTCCTGGCTTTCCAGGAGTACGCTCAGCTGCTGGCGCATGGCCAGGCGGTTTTGATGGAACAGGGCGTTTTTTTCCGGGCCGTGTCCCAGTTGGTCGTGGATGCTCCGCAGTTGCAGATAGCGGTTACGCTCCAGTTCAAACTGCTGCCAATGCTTCTGCTTTTCGGAGCCGATTTCTTCCAGTTTGCGTTTTTGCTGGTCGAGAAAACGGTCGATCATTTACGCAAGCACCTTCTGCATCTGTTCCAGACTCTCTTCGAACCCTGCCGGTTCCAAAACCCCTTGCTGCAGGAACTCCGCCAGTTGCGGATAGCGGCCCACGGCATCGTCCAGCTCCGGATCCTGGCCGGCCTGGTAGCCACCCAGAGGAATCAGCTCCCGGACGGTTTGATAGCGGGCCAGCAGACGCTTGAAGCGGTTTGCCTGGCGCTGGTGTTCCGGGTCAGTAACCTGAGGCATCACCCGGCTGATGGAGGCGGTGATATCAATGGCCGGATAATGGCCGGCTTCCGCCAACTCACGGCTCAACACCACGTGTCCGTCGAGGATGGCCCGGGCGGCGTCGGCGATGGGGTCCTGCTGGTCATCCCCCTCGGCCAGGACCGTATAGATCGCAGTGAGGGAGCCGTTGCCCTGACCGTTACCGGCCCGCTCCGCCAGCCGTGTCAGACTGGCAAATACCGACGGCGGATAGCCCCGGGTGGCAGGTGGCTCGCCAATAGCCAGGGCCAGCTCCCGTTGTGCCTGGGCATAACGGGTAAAGGAATCCATCAGCAGCAACACGTCCTGGCCCTGGTCACGGTAGTATTCAGCCAGGCGGTGGCAGACTTCGGCGGCCCGCAGGCGCATCAGGGGCGACTGGTCCGCCGGGGCGGCGACGACAATGGCGCGGCGCCGGCCTTCCGGCCCCAGGGCGTCTTCCAGGAATTCCCGAACCTCCCGGCCCCGCTCGCCGATCAAGCCCACGATGACCACCTGGGCCTGGGTATAGCGGGTGATCATGCCCATCAGCACACTTTTACCAAGCCCGGCACCGGCAAAAAGCCCCAAACGTTGTCCCTTGCCCGGGGTGAGCAGGGCATTGATGGCGCGCACGCCCACGTCCAGAGGTTCCCGGACCGGTTTGCGTTTGAGGGGGTTGGGAGGAGCTGAGTGCAGGCGGATGGTTTCCCCCTTGGGCGGCGGCAAGTCGTCCAGGGGCTGCATCAGGCCATCGAAGGTACGGCCCAGCAGTTCCGGGCCCACGGGCAAGGTCCATTCACCGTCAAGGCGTTGTACGCTGGCGCCGGAATACAAACCGCTCACGGCCCGGTAGGGCATGAGAAAAGCCGTGTCCCGGTCAAACCCTACCACTTCGGCTAGGATTTTTTCGCCACTATGGGTATCCACCAGGCAGCGCTGGCCGATGACCAGCCGGCAACCGACCACTTCCAGGGTCAGTCCCGTCACCCGCACCAGACGGCCGCTGACAGGCTCCGGTGGAACCTCCGTCAGCCGCTGGGCGGCCCGCGCCAGTTGTGTACCCAGGTCTCTCACGATGCTTGCTCCAGCTCCTCGCGGACCTTATCGATACACTGGGCCAGCCGCTCCTCGCTCTTGACGGTCAGGTGCTGGGAGGCGCTTTCCAGCCGGCAGTCGCCCAGGGACAGGGACTCATCCACTCGCAGCGGATAGTCGCCGATCAGGTTGATACCGATCTTGGCCAGGCGCTGGTGATCCTCCGGCGACAGGTATACGGTGACCGGCTCCTGGCTGGAATCCAGGCGGCCGATTGCTTCTTCGATCAGTTTTACCAGTTGCTCGGGGTTGAGGGTCAGCTCCGCGTGAATCACCCGGCGGGCCACTTGCTCAACCAACATGCAAAGGGTTTCGGTTTGTTCGCTCAGTTCCCGGCGGCGCAGCTCTTCCAGGCCTTGCTGAAGAGCTGCCAAAGGTGCCATGGCGGCAGTGAACTCGGCTTGCCCGGCGGCCTGGCCCTTTGCCAGGCCTTCTTGAAAACCTGCCTCATAACCACGGGCCTGACCCTGGGTCTGGCCATCTGCCAGGCCCTGCTCAAAGCCCCGTTCTTCCCCTTGGCGAAAGCCTTCCTCATAGCCCTGTTGGAACGGATCCTGTTCGCCCCGTTCCTGGGCATTCAGAGAGCTGAGGGATTGGAAGCGAAATCGCCGGTAGTTACCCGTGAGTTTTTCCATGGTTAGTCGACGACACGTTCTTCGAAGATTTGATAGTTGATGATGTTTTGCTCGTGGAGGTCACGCACTAACTGCATAACCTCGCGGCGGGCCGCTTCCACCTGGCTGACCGGAACCAGTCCCAGGGCCTGGATCTCGTCCAGAATGCCTTGGGCCATCCGTTTCGGCAGGGCTTTGAGCAGGGCATCGCGTACCTCAGGTGCCGCACCCTTGAGGGACAGGGTCAGGGTCTCTGAAGGCAGCTCCTGCACCAGGGCCTGCAGCACGTCATCGGACTGGCGGGCCAGGGTCATGAAGTCGTACATGTTTTCGGTCACGGAGTGGGCGATCTGCTCATCGTGGAGCTTGAGCATTTCCATGAGGGAAGCCCGGTCGCCCTGGTAGCGGTTCAGGATGTCCGCCGCCTGGCGGATGCCGTCCACCTTGGCCGTGGTCTGTTCGGAGACGAACTGCAGGCAGCGGCCGATGGTGACCTTGAGCTCGCTCAGCACCTGGTCGCTGACTTCCTGGAGGTTAGCCACCCGGTACAGGAGTTCGTCATGGGTGTTCTCCGGCAGAGCTGCCAGCACGGCAGACGCCGTATCCGGCGGCAGGAAGGCGAGCAGCACCGCTTGCATCTGGGGATGCTCATTGCTGAAGAAGCGGGCCAGGGTTTCCGGGGAAATCCACTGCAGCTTCTGGATTTCGTCCCGCAGGGCGTCCCCATAGATATTGTCGATCATGCCCCGGGCCAGGCGCTTGCCTAAAGCCATGTCCAGGGTGCGCTCCAGGTACTGGCGCGATGCGGCACTGATGCCACTGTGTTCGCGGAAGTGCTCGAAAAAGCCCTGGATCACCTCTCGGGCCTGTTGGGTGGAGACTCCCGAGAGCTTTGCCATATGGTTGGACAAGGTGGTCACGGCCTCGCGACCGAGCAGGCCCATCACCTTGGCAGCGGCTTCCTCGCCCATCGACAGCAGCAGAATGGCTGCCTTGTCCAGGTCGGTTGGTTTAGTTGCTTGTGTGCCCACTGTCTTGTACCCATGCTTTGATGACTTCAGCGACTCGGGTGGTTTCTTTGTCCACCAGCAGTCTCAGGTGTTTGAGTTGGACTTCCAGTTCAGAGCCGGGAGGCGGCAAGCTCAGCACCTGCTCTTCCGGTTCCGGTTGTTCCGCCGGAGCCAAGGCTTTGGTCTTCGACTCCGGGTTGGCCGTTGCATCTTCCAGCATCGCCGGCGTTGCCTGCTCGTCTGCCGTAGAGACCAAGGCAACGGGATCATCGCGCCGGGTGAGGTGTTTCACCAGGGGGCGGATGCCGAAGATGATCAGGAAAAACAGCAGCAAGGAGCCCAAGGCATAGCGCACGTATTCTTCCGAGGCCAGCAGGTGGTCCCACCAGGTGAGGGTTGGCTCGGGAGGGAAGATCGACTCCTGGACCATGAATGGCGCATTCTGGAGGCTGAACAGGTCGCCCCGCTCGGGGCTGAAACCGACGGCGGTGCGGACCATCTCACCAATCCGGTCCAGCTGGGCCTGGGTCCAGCCGCCTTCCGGCGCGACGGCGTCGTTAATCAGCACCGACACCGACAGCTGGCGCAACCGGCCTTGGCTGAACTGGGTATGGGTGATGGCCTTGCCGGTTTCGTAACGGAGGCTGACTTCCTCGCGACGGCTCACGGCTTGCTGGGTGTTGGTGCCTGCGCCTTCCTGGTCGTCTGCGTCAGCCGGGGCGGGAATGGGGGGCTGGTTGGCCAGCGCGCCCGGAATACCCAGGGCCAGCTGATCTGTGGCATTGTCCAGCACCCGGTTCTCGCTCAGCAGAATGGGCTCGGCATCCAGCACTTCCCGAGTTTCTTCCACTTTGGAGAAGTCCACATCGGCAGCAACCCGAATCCGGAAGTTGCTGGTGCCCAACAGGGGCTCGAGCATGTCGCTGGCGCGCCGCACGATACGGGACTCCAGCTGGCTGACGTACTCCATCTGCTTACCGCTGACCCGGGCCGGTTCCTCGGCATTGAGTCCGGCGGACAGCAGGCGGCCTTTCTGGTCAACCACTGATACGGCACCGGGCTTCATGCCCGGAACGCTGCCGGCGATCAGGTTGACGATGGACTCCACCTGGGACTCGTTCAGGGGCGCGGTCAGATCCAGCATCACCGAGGCGGTCGGCGACAGCTCTTCACGGCCCACGAACAGGGTCCGTTTGGGAATGGCCAGGTGCACCCGCACGTTGCGCACCCCTTCCAGGGTCAAAATGGTGCGGGCCAGCTCGCCTTCCACCGCATGGGTATAGCGGGTGCTTTCCATGAACTGGCTGGTGCTGACGCTGGACATATCCTTTAGCGAATCGATGCCAGCGGGTAGCTGGGCGGTGACGCCCCGGGCGGCGAGTTTCATCCGGGCGCTGGCTACCAGGTCCTTGGTGACCAGGACTTGGCCGGAACGGTCGTCGAGGCGGAACTCGATCCCTTCGGTTTCCAGCACTTCCAGGATGGCCGCGGTGTCATAGAGCTCCTGCTTGCCGTACAGGGGCACAAAATCGCGGCTGCTGGTCCAGAGAATGGTGACAATCGCGGCGGCGACCAGGGCGGCCAGCAGGGCAACCACCACAATGGAGCGAGAGTCTGCAGACAGGCGCCGCCAGCGCTCAAGCCAGGGTCGCAGGCCGTCGGAGGACAAGGGGTTGGTCAATTGAGGCACCAGGGTTCTCCTTAGATGGGCATCCGCATGATGTCATCGAAAGCAGACACCAGCTTGTTACGGACCTGGACCAAAGCGGAGAAGCTCAGGCTGGCTTTCTGGCTGGCTACCATGGCGCCGACCAAATCGTCACTTTGGCCGGTTTCGACAGCTGTCATCAGGGCGCCTGCGGTTTGTTGGGCGTAGTTGACGCGGTTCAGTGCAGCGCTCATGACAGCGCTGAAGTCCACATCCGAATGCGCAAGCCGGTCTGCCGGGGCAATGCCGGCTTCGTTGCGCATCTGGTTCATTGTGTTGAGCAGCACCTGTTGGCTGCTGATGGCCTCGATACTCATGGTGGTCTCTTATCCGCCTACCGCTAGTCTGTTGATGTCGATACCTTGTTCACGCATGGCTGCCAGTTTGTAGCGCAGCGCCCGGGTGGTGACGCCCAGTGCCCGCGCGGTGTTCTGCCGGTGGCCGTTAAAGCGGCGCAGGGTGTCCAGTACATGTTGGAATTCGGCGCTCCGCCGGGATTGCTGCAGGCAGAACTGGGGTGACTCCGGAATCTGGCTGCTGGGCAGCATGAGGTCTTCCTCGCGGATGACCAGACCCTTGGCCAGAATCAGCGAGCGCTGGATGGTGTTGCTCAGCTCGCGGACGTTACCGGGCCACTGGTAGTCCAGCAGTGCCTTGGCCGCATCAGGGTGCAGCTCAAAGGCGGCATGGCTGCCATGTTGGGCAAGGAAGTGCTTGGCCAGGGGGAGGATGTCCTCCGGGCGCTCGCGCAGGGGCGGCCAGGACAGGGGGAGTACATCCAGACGGTAGAACAGGTCTTCCCGGAAGTTGCCGTTGGCGGCTTCCTGGCGCAGGTCCTTGTTGGTGGCCGCAATGACACGTACATCCAGTTTGATTTTCTGGTTGGAGCCCAACCGCTCCACTTCCCGCTCCTGCAGTACCCGCAGCAGCTTGGCTTGCAGGGACAGGGGCATTTCTGAAATCTCATCGAGCAGCAGGGTGCCGCCATTGGCCAGCTCGAACTTGCCCACTTGGTTTTGGGTCGCACCGGTAAAGGCACCCTTGGTGAAGCCGAACAGGGTGGCTTCCAGCATGGTTTCCGGAATGGCGGCACAGTTGACCGCCACATAGGGCCCTTTGGCGCGGGGGGAGTTGTCGTGGATAAAGCGGGCCAGACACTCCTTGCCGGTTCCGGACTCGCCGCCGATCAGGATGGAGGCATCGGTCTGGGCGGCCTTCTGGGCCAGCAGCAGCAACTGACGGCTCGCGGGAGAGGCGACGATCATGTTGGCGAGCGGCTCATTGAGGCTCAGGGCATGTTGCACGGTGGAAATCAGCTGCTCTGTGGTGAAGGGCCGCAGCAAATAGTCCATGGCGCCCTGGCGCATGGCTTCGCTGGCCTGGGCGCTCTGGTTGCCACTCACCATGGTGACAATGGGGCTATCAGGCTTGGCTTGCCGGATTTGGGCCACCACGGGCGCGATATCCTCGGCCAGGTCGGCATCCAGCAGCACCAGGTCAATGGCATGTTCGTCCAGTGCGGCCATGGCGGCGTCAAGATCGGTCTTGAGCAGCAGGCTGTAGCCGGCCTCGGCCAGTTGCGCTTGGAGGTTGGACGGCACCGGATCCGGTCGGATCATCAGTATGTTCGTGGTCATTTTACTTCCCATTCTTCCTGATTATCCGAAGGGTCACTCGTCGATTGAGATCCCGCCCTTCAGGTGTTGCGTTATTCGCTGATGGATAGCGTTCGCCATGGGCCCTGTGTTCAATGAGCTTGGCGGGAACGCCGAATTCGCGCAGGGCAGCGGCTACGTCGGCCGCCCGCTCCCGCGACAGTTGCAGGTTACCCAGGTAGGAGCCGGTGTTGTCGGTATAGCTGTCGACCAACACGCGGGAGACCTGGGGGTCCAGGGCGATATAGCGGGCCATGTTGGCCAGCTCCTGGAGTTGTTCGGTAGACAGGGCTCGTTGTCCCTGCTTGTAAAACAGTGTCCGGTCACGGGCCTGGGCAATGGAGAGTGGCGAAAGGCCTGCCTGACATTGTTGAAACTCATCGGCCCGGGCTTCCCAATGCACGGTGGGTACTTTGAGCTTGATGCGGTCCAAGTGGACACCGAACCAGAAGCGTTGATACAGGGCGGCCAGCAACTGGCGGGTGGCTTCACTGTCCAGAGCCAGCCCTTGGGCGTTCGGTTTTAAAGGCATGGCCGCCTGGGCCGGCGCTTGGCGCCAGGGGGAACTTTCCAGGGAGACCGCCGGTGCCGCTCCCGGGCTCATGATGGTATCGACACGGAACTGGAGCTCGTGTCCCGCCTCATGGACAAAACTCAATGTTCCGAAATCTTCCACCGGCAGTTTAAGTTCGCAGCGGAAAGCGTCGCCTGCATATAACCAGAGCACTTGATCCATCGCCACGGTCACGGTGGAGGGCGCGCTCAGGACCGGCCCGTGCAGGGCGGCGGTCAGCACACCGATCAGACCGGCAGCGACGAAGCGTAGCCGACGGGGCATGTTGGAAGTGGTCGATGAGTGTTCGTGGTGCATGTTATTGATTTGGTTATTCCTAAATAGCCGACCAAGACAGTAAGAAATGTAGTTGGAATTTTGACTTTGGTGTCATTATTGGTGTGACACCATTCACAAAATCGGTTTTTTAACGCACACAAAGCCTACCGGCATCCCACAAGGAATGGCCTGCTCATTTCAAAGGGGGGTGATATCGAGGTAGATAGAAACTGACAGTGTCAGTTCTACGGTGAAGCATACTTGATATCCTAGCCCCGGCGGCCCCGCTATCGTTGGGTAGACTTCCCCCATTAGATCGGAAGCTTTGCGTCCCACGCTTTCGCAGTGGTTTGCCTTTTTCTAGCTAAGTCACATCGTCCTATAGTAAAGGTTAAACAGCCTCGGCTTGGCAAGCCAATGTTGTTGTGCAAGCCTGTTTTTTTGTAGCTGATCAGATACATAGTGTAAGTCTTGTCAGGAACTTAGTTCCCAAGCGCCTTTTCAGGTTAGACGCTATTTACCAAAAACGCCAATGGTGAGCCCGTACCACCTGCGGTAACTCCTCTGAGGGCGCCTCCTAGCCCAGGGTGCCCACCACATCAATATGCATATGCTCCGGCACTTCGTTATACGAGAACACCTTCAGGCCCCGGGCGAAGGTGCGGGCATAGCGTGCCAGTTGTGGACGCAACTGCGGTACGACCAGCAGAACCGGCGAATGTCCCTGGCCTTTCATGGCGCTTTTGATCTGGGGCATGGCATGTTGCAGCTTGGCCAGCAGGTTGGGATCCACCGGGAAGCTGTCCAGGGCCACTTTGCCCCCTTGCTGGGCCTGTTGCAGGGCTTTCAGCAGGGTTTGCTCCAGTTCGTCGGTCAGGGTCACCGCATTCAGCGTGTCGCGCTCGCCCACCGCCTGGCGGATCAGGCTGCGCTTCAAGGCGCAGCGCACATCGGCGGCCAAAAGCACCGGGTTTTTGGTGATTTCCACGCTGTCCACCAAGGTGGTGGCGATATTCTGGATATCGGCCAGGCTCACCTGTTCCGCCAGCAGCTGGCGGAAGACCCGTAGCTGCTGGATGGGCGTGAGCTGTGCGTTTAAGGATTCCGCCAGTTTCTCAGAGCAGTTCTTAAGACGCTCCCCCAGGGCAATGACATCATCGTGGCTAAATATTTCATCCAGATGATCCCGCATGGCCTTGCCCACGTGGGTGGCGATCACCGTGGCGCTGTCCACCACCGAATAGCCGAGGTTGAGGGCACGGGATTTCTGGTCCGGGGCAATGGCCACGGCATCCATCTGATAGGCGGGCTCCTTCACCAGTTCCCCATCCAGCTTGCCGTAGACCTCGCCGCTTTCAATGGCGAGCAGCTTCTCCGGATCGGTCGATCCCGAGGCAATGGTCACCCCGTCGAGCTTGATCCGGTACTCCGTGGGCTTGAGCTGCAGGTTGTCGCGGATGCGTACTTCCGGCAGCAGAAAGCCGAACTGCTCTGACAAGGTCTTGCGGATACCGCGGATCCGGGCCGGCAGTTCCGCTTTTTGTTCCACATCCGCCAGAGGGACCAGGCGGTAACCCAGTTCCAGCTTGAGCTTGTCCACATAGGGCAACTCATGCCAGGTTAGCGGGGCTTCCTTTTGCAGGAACTCGGTCAGCTCTTCCTGGGCTTCGGCAGGGGCTTCGCTAGGCAGAGTCCGGGCCTGGTACCAGGCCACGCCCCCTAAAACGGCAGCGAAGCTCAGGAAGGCCAGCGCGGGCATGCCGGGAATCAGCCCCAGAACCGCCATCACCACCGCGGCGGTAGCAATGGCCTTGGGGGAGGCCAGCAATTGCTGCTGGACCTGGTCGGACATGTCCGCTTCGTCGTTGATGCGGGTAACGATAATAGCGGCGGCTGTAGCCAGCAGCAGGGCCGGGATCTGGGCCACCAGGCCGTCCCCGATGGTCAGCAGGGTAAAGACCTGGAAGGCCTCGCTGGCGCTCAAGTCATGGATAAAGACACCGATGGCGAAACCGCCCAGCAGGTTGATCACCAGAACCAGCAGGCCGGCAATGGCGTCACCACGCACGAATTTGGAAGCACCGTCCATGGCCCCGTAGAAATCGGCTTCCCGGGCCACTTCCTGGCGGCGTTGGCGGGCCTGGTTTTGGTCGATGCTGCCGGAGTTGAGGTCGGCGTCGATGGCCATCTGCTTGCCGGGCAGGGCGTCCAGGGTAAAGCGGGCGGAGACTTCGGAAATCCGCTCACCACCTTTGGTGATCACCACGAAGTTGATGATCATCAGGATGATGAACACCACTAGGCCCACCACATAGTTGCCGCCGATGACCACCTCACCGAAGGACTGAATCACCTGACCGGCGGCATGGGGCCCGTTATGGCCTTCCAGGAGCACGACCCGGGTAGAGGCTACGTTCAGGGCCAGCCGCATCAGGGTGGCAATCAGCAGCACCGTCGGGAACACGGAAAAGTCCAGGGGCCGTTTGGCGGATACCGCCACCAGCAGGATCATAATCGCCAGCACGATATTGAACGTGAACAGGGCGTCCAACAGCCAGGGTGACAGCGGCAGGATCAGCATGGCCAGCAGGGCCATGAGAAACACCGGAATGGCAGTGTACGAGCTGAAAAACGAGAACTTCACCTGTGCTTACCTATCGTTTAAGTGAATCAGGAATCTGGAAACTGGGCAGCGGAGCGGGCTGCTGCGCTTTACCGGCTTTGTAGGCGTTGAGTTGCATCACGTACATCAGGACGTGGGCAACGGCGTTGTACAGGCCCGCCGGAATTTCCTGGTCGACCCGCGTAGAATGATAGACGGCCCTGGCCAGTTCGGGTATTTCCAGGACGGTTTTCTGGTGCTGGCCGGCCACTTCACGGATGCGCAGGGCCAGTTGGTCCACACCTTTGGCAATCACGTAAGGGGCTTCTGCCAGGTCCGGCGCATAGCGGATCGCCACCGCATAGTGGGTCGGGTTGGTGATTACTACGTCCGCTTCCGGAACCCGCTGATCAATCCGCTGGCGGGACATCTGCATTTGCAACTCACGGATGCGCCGCTTGATTTCGGGGCGTCCTTCCGTGTTCTTATGCTCCTCTTTGACCTCCTGCTTGGTCATGCGCAGCTTCTTGAGCATGGACCAGCGTTGGTAGGGGGTGTCGAGGATGGCGATAAACAGCAGCGCCAGCCCCAGCAAGATGGCTCCACCGGCCAAAAGCCGGGTGCCCTTGGCAAGCGCAACCGATACCGGTAACTGGTTCAGCTTGATCAGATCCTGGGCGTTGTTCCAGATCAGCCCGACCATGATCCCGAACAGCAGGCTGACTTTGAGCAGGGACTTGCCCAGTTCCACCAGGCTTTGGGCGGAGAACATGCGTTTCAGGCCGGACAGGGGGTTCATGCGCTTGAGCTGGGGCTGGACCGCCTTGCTGGAAATCAGCCAGCCGCCCGGGATCATGCCGGACAAAAGACCGGCGCACCACAGCACCAGGAAAAAGGGTAGAAAGGTCGCCAGGGCCAGTTCCAGGGCGCCGCCCAGGTAACTGAACATCAGGTTCGGATCGGTCGCGGCCTGGCGATCCAGGCGGAAGTGCTGTTGCATCAGGCTTTGGCTGAACTCTTCCAGAAACGACGTGACCGTCAGCAATAGGCCGCCGGCAAGCACCAGCATGGCACTTTGCAGTTCCCGGGAACGGGCAACCTGGCCCTCCTCCCGGGCCTTGCGTAATCGCTGTTCACTGGGCTTTTCGGATTTGTCCTGGGCGCTGTTGTTGTCGCTCATGGCGCGCCTCCGCCGACCAATGACCGCATTTCATCCAGCACATAGCCGGTAAATTCACTATACAGGCCCGGCACACCGGCAACGGTCAGCAACAGGCTGACCAGGCCCATCAGCATGCTCAATGGAAAGCCCAGGGCAAAGATATTTAGGCTAGGCGCCGAACGGTTCATCACGCCGAAGGTCATGTTGACGATCAGCATGGCAATGACCGCGGGAATGGCCAGTAGTAGGGCGCTGGCGAACACCCAGCCAAACAGGGACAACAGGCGGCTGAGCTCCAGGGCATAGATGGACTGGCCGGGGGGCCAGGTAAAAAAGCTCTCCACAATAATATCGATGGCCACCAGGTGGCCGTCGAAGATGAAAAACAGGAACGCGGCCAGCATGATCAGCAACTGC
>Ga0079224_100012437_pt1 | contig 11782 bp, 9 predicted proteins | sample Stecom2015_FD_80414 | JGI IMG/M metagenome (GOLD analysis project Ga0079224, IMG submission 80414) | Agricultural soil microbial communities from Utah to study Nitrogen management - Steer compost 2015 | ecosystem: Environmental > Terrestrial > Soil > Agricultural land | place: USA: Utah...
CGGAGGGCTGGACGGCGAGCGGGTGATGATGGAGAGCCTGACGTGCTTCAAGCGTGCGGGCGCCCACGGAATCCTGACCTATTTCGCCCGCGACGCTGCACGGCTCCTCAACGGGTAGCCGCTTCTTCCTGAAACCACGACGCCGGCGACCGTGGGACGGCCGCCGGCTCGACGGGATTTCGCAGCGGTACGGCCCGGGGCGAGGACTGGCTGCCGCAGGTCCCCCGCATCGGCGGCAGGCGCCAGGTCAGTCCTTCTCGAGGCGGGCAATCAGGCTTGAGGTATCCCAGCGCCTGCCACCCATCTGCTGGATGTCGGCGTAGAACTGATCGACCAGCGCGGTCACCGGCAAACGGGCGCCGCAGTGCCTTGCTTCATCGAGGCAGATCGCCAGGTCCTTGCGCATCCAGTCGACCGCGAAGCCGAAGTCGAACTCGTTCTTCAGCATGGTCTTGTAGCGGTTCTCCATCTGCCAGGACTGGGCCGCGCCCTTCGAGATCACCTCCACGACCGCCTCGGCGTCGAGGCCTGACCGCTTGGCGAAATGCAGCCCCTCCGCCAGCCCCTGGACGAGCCCGGCTATGCAGATCTGGTTGACCATCTTGGTGAGCTGGCCCGAGCCCGACGGGCCCAGCAGCCGGCACATCCGCGCGTAGCACTGGATGATCGGCTCGGCCCTGTCGTACGGACCCTGGTCACCGCCGACCATGACCGTGAGGATGCCGTTCTCGGCGCCGGACTGTCCGCCGGAAACAGGCGCATCGAGACAGCCGATCCCCCTCGCCTTCCCCGCCTCGTAGAGTTCGCGCGCCACGTTGGCGGAAGCGGTGGTGTGATCGACGAATATCGCGCCTTCCTTCATGCCGGCGAAGGCGCCGTCGGGACCGAGCGTCACCTCTCGCAGATCGTCGTCGTTGCCCACGCAGGTGAACACGAAGTCTGCTCCTTCGGCAGCCGCCTTCGGGGTCGGCGCCGAGCGACCGCCGAACTTCTCCGTCCACGCCTCGGCCTTGGAGGCCGTGCGGTTGTAGACGGTAACGTCATGGCCACCCTTCTCGACCAGATGCCCGGCCATGGGAAAGCCCATGACGCCAAGTCCGATGAATGCGACGCGTTCTCCCATCCAAGCTCTCCCTTATGCTGACCGGCCGTCGACCTGTGCAGCCCGTACGCTACCGGGCCCGATCCGCACAACGCCCGGTTGGCGATGTCATATGCGGGATTCTGTAGTAAAGGACAACCTGGTCAACCGACCATCCCACCGGGCGGAGAAATGACGGTTACGATTGAGGATATCCGCGAGGCAGCGCGTCTGCTCGAGGGCCAGGTCATCCGGACGCCGCTGCTGGAGGCGCCCAGGCTTTCCGAACTCACCGGCGCCACGGTGTTCGTGAAGTGCGAAAACCAGCAGTTCACCAACTCGTTCAAGGATCGCGGAGCGTTCGTCAAGCTGGCCAGCCTGTCGCCGGACGAGAAGAAGAAGGGCGTCATCGCGATCTCGGCGGGCAACCATGCACAGGCGGTCGCCTACCACGCGCGGCGCCTGCAGGTTCCCGCAACCATCGTGATGCCGGAGACGACGCCGTTCACGAAGGTCGCCCAGACCAAGGCGCACGGCGCCCGCATCATCCAGTCCGGAGAGACGCTGGCCGACTGCCAGGAGGCGTGCGAGGCGGTCATCGCCGAGGAGGGTCTGACACTCGTCCATCCCTACGACGACGACCGGATCATCGCCGGACAGGGCACGATCGCGCTCGAGATGCTCGCCGACTGCCCTGAACTCGATGTCATCATCGCCCCCATTGGCGGCGGCGGGCTGATTGCCGGCAACGCCATCGCGGCAAAGGAAACGCACCCCGGGATCGAAGTCATCGGCGTAGAGACGGTGCAGTACCCGTCGATGTATCACGCCGTTCGCGGCGAACCCGGCGTCTGCGGCGGCCAGACCCTCGCGGACGGGATTGCAGTCAAGAACGTGACTGACCGGACGGTCGCCATCTGCCGCTCCCGCCTCGATTCGATCCACCTCGTCGCGGAAAGCCACATCGAACAGGCGGTCAATGCGTACCTCACGCTGCAGAAGACCTGCGCGGAGGGGGCCGGCGCCATCGGACTTGCGCTCCTGATGTCCAAACCGGATGCCTTCCGCGGGCGCAGGGTGGGGCTGATCCTGACCGGCGGCAACATCGATTCGCGCGTGCTCGCCTCGATCATGTTCCGCGAGCTCGAGCGCCAGAACCAGATCGTCAACGTCCGTGTCGAGATCATGGACCGGCCGGGCGTGCTCGGCCACGTGGCCACCATCATCGGTCACTGCGGCGCCAACATCCTCGAGGTGGTTCACCGGCGGATGTTCCTCGACGTGCCGGCCAAGGGGGCAGGCCTCGAGTTCATGATCGAGACCCGGGATTTCGCTCACGCCACCGAGATCGTCGATCGCCTCAACGAGGCCGGCTACACGGTCGAACTGCTCGACGCCCCCGGCGGCCGTGAGTCACCCAGCGTCCTGGGGTGACACCCGGCTCCCGCCCCGGACCATGAAGCCGTTGCCGATCCGCTGCGGCGTCGTTGCCGCCGCGGAACATCACGGCCGCAGTACCATCCCTTCCCGGGCGACGACCGAATTCGGACGGATCGCCTGCGCCTCCCGCTCGACGAGCTGCAAAAAGGCATCGTCGTGCGTCGGACAGTGATGGAAGATCACGTACTGCGCGGCGCCGGCCCGGTCACATACCCGGATCCCTTCCTGCCACGTCGAGTGGCCGTAACCCTGGCGGCCGTCGAACTCCTCGTCGGTGTAGGCGGCGTCGTAAATGACGATGTCCGCGTTCCTGATCAGGTCGATCACCGCGCGGTCGGGGCTTTCGGGAACGTGCTCTGTGTCGGTCACGTAGCATATCGACTTGCCGCCGTACTCGATCCTGTAGCCGATGCTGCCGCCGGGATGGTTGAGGTTGGCGGTGACAATGACGATGCCGTCTCCGAGGTCGAGGCGTGAGCCCGGCCTGAAGCTCCTGTAGTCGATCTGCGCCTGGAACACATCGGGTCCGACCGGAAAGTACGGCTGCCTCATCAGTCCCTGCACCATGGCTTCCGGGGCCATGCCATCGACAAGCTGACCGACCCACAGCCGCACGGCCACGCCCGGGCAATACAGCGGTGCGAAGAAGGGCAGCCCGCAGACGTGGTCGTAGTGGCAATGCGTGAACAGGAGGTCGAGCTCGTTGATCTTCTCGCGGACCAGTGCGTCTCCCAGTCCGCGCGCGCCGGTGCCGGCATCCAGCACCAGAACGCGATTGTCGCAGCGGACCTCGACACATGGCGAATTGCCACCGAACTCGAGGTACTGCTGCCCGGTGCAGGGAATGCTGCCACGCACGCCCCAGAAGCGCACAAAGAAATCCCCCGCGGCCATACCTCGATCCTCCTGACGGCCGAACACTCTACACGGTCGACGCAGCAGTTCGCCTGTTGCCCGAACGTCAGGATAGTCCATCGGGCTGGCGCACGGACACAATTCGACTATGGTGCGCGACAACGCGCAGATTGCAATCCCGCAATTTCGATCGGACCCATGTCGAAGCTCGATTCCTTCATTGCCCGCATGCAGGCGCAACGCGCCTGCATCGAACGCGCCCGTGAATGGATCGCCGACGTGCCGGGTGTGATTTTCGAGCTCGGTCTCGGCGGCGGGCGCACCTACGACCATCTGCGCGAACGGCTGCCGGAGCGGCGGGTGATCGTCTTCGAACGGAATGTCTATGCCCCCCCGGAGCTGCGGCCGCCGCCGGAGGACCTGGTACTGGGCGAAATCGCCGAGACTTTGCCACCTGCTGCCGAACGCCATCGCGGCGTTGTGGCGCTCGTCCACAGCGACGTCGGCTCCGGAGACAGGTCTGCGGTACAGGCGCTCGCCGCGCTGCTGTCCACGACACTCCCCGGAGCACTCGCGCCGGGCGGCGTCATTCTGAGCGACATGGCGCTCGAACTCGCCGGCATCGACGAGCAGGACCTTCCGGAAGGCATCGCACCCGGCCGCTATTTCATGTACCGCCGGCCGCGCTGACCGTTCCGTCCGGACGTTCAGCCCCGGTCGGGCACCGGGCGGCGGCTGTCGGGCATGCTTCAGTTCGCCAGCACGACGCAGTTGCCGCCGGCCTCCAGGAGCCGGCTGCACAGGGCCGCTGCCTCGTCCCGGCTCTGTGCGGGAATCCGGACGTTGTACAGAGGTCTCGTCCCGCGACTGCGGTTGAGCTTGCGGATGACGACCGGCGCCCGATCTTCCAGTATCGACCGGAAGCTACCGCGGATCCTGTCGAATGCGGCAAGCGCCCTCGCCCGGTCGAAGTGCGCCGCAAGCTGCACGCCCCACGGGGCGACCGGCTCGCCTCCGGTGCCCGGTCGCACCTGCGCGGCAACTCCCCGCGACACGGGCAGATGGGCGACAAACTCCAGGCAGCTTCTCACCTTCGCCACCTCATCTGCGCGTTGGGACCCGGTCGCCGGTTCATCGGCGGGCTGCTGCCAGTATTCGGGCGGAAAGCCGGTGATCCGGGTGACGAATGCCCGCGTCTCGAGCGGCAGGCCGGCACGGCCGTCGAGCCAGGCGCGGACCCGGTCGGGCCCGGCGTTGTAGGCAGCGGCGGCAAGACCGAGGTTGCCCAACCTGTCGTGGAGTTCGCGCAGGTAGCGGGCGGAAGCCGGGATCGCCTGTTCGGGATCGAACGGATCGGCGAGCCCGCGCTCCGCAGCGGTCGTCGGCATGAACTGGGCGATGCCCTGAGCGCCCTTCGGACTGACGGCATGGCTGCGGAAGCTGCTTTCCTGCCAGATGAGCCGGGTGAAGAAATCCACCGGGATGCCGTCGGTAGCTGCCGATGACTCGATCAGGTGGCAGATGTGCGCCGTCTGCTCGGTGTGGGCGATGAGCCCGGTACCGGCTTCGATCGGGCGTGCGGGCGCCGCCCTCGTGTGGAAGAGCCCCGTCACCAGGAGGGCGACGGTGGCAATGGCGCACGTTGCACAGGCCCGAAGGGTCGTCACCATGGGCGCCAAACCCGCACCGCCCGTCGGCGGTTCCGGCAGAAGACGCGATTCAGGCGCGGACGATCTTCTCGCGTCCCGACGATACGTCGCGCGTCGCGTTTCGGGTATCGACGACAAGCGGTACCGCACCAACCAGCGCGGCATAGTCGGTACCATCGTGGTCGGTAACGATGATCGCGGCATCATAGCCCGCCAGCCGTTCCGGCTCCCAGGCAATGCTGGCGAGGCCTGTGAGTTCCGGGTAGCGGCGGGTGCGCGGGATGGCGGCGACACGGGGGTCGTAGTAGGCGACGTTTGCGCCGCGGGCCCGCAGGCAATCCATGATCCTCAGCGCCGGGCTCTCGCGCACGTCGGCCACGTTCTTCTTGTACGCGATGCCGACGATCAACACGCGCGCGCCTTTCAACCCCCTGCCCTGACGCTCGTCGAGTGCGGTGGCAAGCTTCGACACCACGTACAGCGGCATCGCGTTGTTGATCTCGCCGGCAAGCTCGATGAACCGGGTCGAGATGTCGTACTCGCGCGCCTTCCAAGTGAGATAGAAGGGGTCGATCGGCACGCAGTGGCCGCCCATGCCGGGTCCCGGATAGAACGGCATGAACCCGAACGGCTTGGTCTTCGCCGCGTCGACTACCTCCCAGATGTCGATCCCCATGGCGTCATAGACGATCTTGAGCTCATTGATCAGCGCGATGTTGACCGCCCGGAAGATGTTCTCGGTGAGCTTCACCGCCTCGGCCGTGCGCATGCTCGACACCGGCACCGTCCGCTCCGTAAGCTCGCCGTAAAATGCCAGTGCTAGGCTGCGCGCGTCGTCGCCGTGGCCGCCGACGACCCTGGCAATCCGTGACGTCGTGAATTCGGCGTTGCCCGGGTCCTCGCGCTCAGGCGAATAGGCGAGAAAGAAGTCGCGGCCGGAGCGCAGCGATCCCTGCTCGAGGATCGGCAGCACCACCTCTTCGCTGGTGCCCGGCCAGGTGGTCGATTCCAGCACCACCAGCTGTCCGCGCCGCAGGTGATCGGCCACCGAGCGCGTCGAGCCGATCACGTAGGAGAGATCCGGTTCGCGCTGCGGGCTGAGCGGGGTCGGGACGCAGATCACGATGACGTCCGCCTTGCCCAGGACGGAGAAGTCCGACGTTGCGGCAAACGTGCCGGCGTCGACCACCCGACGCAATGCCTCCTCGGGGACCGAATCCAGGTAGCTGATGCCGGCACCGAGCAGGCGCGGCTTTTCCGGATCGGTGTCCAGCCCGGAGACGGCGAACCCCTTGTGCGCCGCGGTCACCGCGAGCGGCAGGCCGACGTAGCCGAGACCGATGACGGCGATACGCGCCGCCTTGCTGCGGATCTTCCGTTCCAGCTCCCGCGCCAGTGACGGCTGGGAATCGGTGGACGGATCCGCGAAGGCGACGTCCGCGGCAGGCGTGCTGACGATCCGGTCCATCAACGGAGTTCCCACGTTCGTGCGGTCGAAGATTGCCGTGTTCCTGAATACGTCGTCGAGCGTGGCAATGGCAATTCCCCTCGACCGAAAAGACGCGGCGTTGCATTGCCGGGAATGGAAGTCTAAGGGGCATTGCGGAGACGGGACAGGCTGAGGAGGGACGGGTGAGCATTCTGGTGACGGGCGTTGCCGGTTTCATCGGCAGTCACATGGCGCACCGGCTGCTGACGGAAGGCCACACTGTCACCGGGATCGACTGTCTCACGCCCTACTACGACGTCAGCCTGAAAAGGGCGCGGCTTTCGCGGCTCCTCGGCTTCACGTCGTTCCGGCACGAAGCCATCGACCTGTGCGACATGGCCGCCCTCGAGGCCACCTTTGCCGCCTGCCGGCCGCGGACGGTGATCCATCTCGCCGCGCAGCCGGGCGTCCGCTACAGCCTCGACCACCCGCAGGCGTACGTGCAGAGCAACATCGTCGGCTTCGCCAACCTTCTCGAAGCCTGCCGGCGCCATCCCCCCGAGCATCTCATCTTCGCCTCGTCCAGCTCCGTGTATGGCGCGAACCGCCATCTTCCGTACGACGAGAACCAGGTGACCGACCACCCGCTGTCGATCTACGCCGCGACCAAGAAGGCCAACGAGGTCACCGCCCACAGCTACAGCCACCTGTTCAATCTGGCGACCACGGGCCTGCGCTTCTTCACCGCCTACGGCGAATGGGGGCGGCCGGACATGTCGTTCTTCACCTTCACCCGGGCCATCCTCGCCGGCGAGCCGATCAACCTCTTCAACCGCGGGCAGATGTCGCGCGACTTCACCTATATCGCCGACGTCGTCGAATGCATGGTGCGGCTCATCGACCGGCCGCCGGCGCCGTCGCCGGACTGGAACCCTGAAGCGCCGGAGCCGGCGACCAGCGGGGTGGCGCCGTACCGGATCTACAACGTCGGCAACAGCCAGCCGGTGGAGCTGATCCGCTACATCCGGACCCTCGAGGACTGCCTCGGCAAGCCGGCGCGCATCAACCTCGTCGACGCCCAGCCCGGCGAAGTGCGCGACACATGGGCGAGCGTCGACGCGCTTGCCGACCTGATCGAATTCACGCCGCGCACGCCTCTCGAGACCGGGATCGCCAACTTCGTGCGCTGGTACCGGGAATACTACCGGGTCTGAACCGCGGGGCTTGCCGCCGGGCTTTCCACGGCGGGTGCTTCGCCGGCCAGCGCAATGTCGAGAGCGCGCGGAAAGGCGTACACCGCGACCGGCCTGTCGCGTCCCTTGACCCGGATGCTGCGGCTCCTGGCGGCGGCCGCGGACACGCCGGAGACTTCGAGCGCGTGCTGCGAGACGACGAGCTGGACATCGAGCTCCTTGCAGGCCGTTTCCAGGCGGCTCGCGATGTTGACGGTGTCGCCCAGGGCGGTGATCCGGCGGGCAGCGCCTGACCGGTCGTTGACGCCGACCCGCCCGAGGATAGCCGGGCCGACATGGATCCCGATGCCGATGTTGAGCGGTTCGACGAGATCGGCGGCGAGACCGTGGTTGAGCGCATCGAGCACCCCGCCCATGGCGCGCGCCGCTTCCAGCGCCTGGCGGGCGGCAACGCCCGCGTCGCGCTCGATGCCGAAGAGCGCCATGATGCCGTCGCCGATGAACTTGTCGACGTAACCGCCGCTGTCCTCGATGGCATCGCTCATCTGGCCGAGGTACTGGTTGAGCAGGAACACGACGTCGTAGGGAAACTTCCGCTCGGCCAAGGCGGTGAACCCCCGGATGTCGGCGAACATCACCGCCACCGTCTGCTCGATGCCCCAGACGTAGCGGTCGTGGTAATGGGCGTCGTCGACCACCACCCGCTTGGCCGGCAGGAGCGTCGCCACGGTGATGTCGCCGCGGGGATGGATCTGGCAGGCGAGCCGCACGTTGGGGGCGGCGCCGACGTTGCGCAGGATGCGCGCCTCCGCGTCGCCGGGCGGCGCCAGCCCGTCGAGGCCCTCGATCACCCGCACCCTGCAGGTGGAGCACCGGGCCCGGCCGCCGCACACCGAGGCATGCGGGATGCCGTAGGCGCGGCTGATCTCGAGCAGGCTCGGGCCGATCTCGCTCACCACCGTCCGGCCGTCGGCGTAGGTGACGCGGATGCGCGGACGGACGCGGTCGAGCACCGTCCGCCCGAGCCGCACCGCGATCGCGATGCCGAGTATGATCAGGCAGGCGTACAGCGCCCAGTCGATGATGCCGTAGATGACGGCGATCTGGTGCTCGTTGAACGGGTTCTGGAACGGCCGCTCCGTGCGCACCACGCGGCCGCCGACGGCGAAGCCGGCAAACGCGAGCACCGGCACCAGGACGCAGGCGCCGAACAGCGGCAGGAAAGCCCGTCCGTACCAGCGCTTCAGGCGCAGCCAGAAATGCAGTCCGATGCAGGCGTGGACCCAGACCACGGTTATCAGGAACAGCTGGTTCCACGCCTCCGCCGGCCACATCACCCACAGCGCGTAGGTGTAGTTGTCGTCGACGCCGTAGAGTTCGTGCGGCAGCCGGGTGCCGAGGATGTGGCGAAACAGGAACAGCGGGATGGCAAGGCCGAATACGAGCTGGACCGTTTCCCAGAAGTTCATCCGCCAGGTGCGCCGCCGCACGAACTTGGCAAGCGCGAGCGCGATGTGGAGAACGAGGGCGCCGTAAAGCAGGATGGTGCCGGGCAGGCTGCGCCAGGCGCCGCTCCGCACCGAGCGGAAGGCATCCATCGCGTCGATGGAGACGAGGCCGAGCGCGTGGTTGATCAGGTGCGTTGCCACGAAGACGAACAGCACGAGCCCGGAGTAGAGCCGCAACCGCTGCCCCAGGGTGCCTGCTCCCACAGGCCCGACGGCCACTACGTCATGCACGTGACCCGTTGCTCCCGGCAGGGACGCTCCGGCGGACGGTCCTGCGCGGTCGGACCATGCGAAGCGGCCCCGATCTAGCTGCCAAGCTCGCGCAACCGGTTCCTCGCCTGCGTCAGCTCTGACGTGGTCTGCCCCAGCCGGTCGGCCAGGACGCGCATCACCTCGATCGCCATGTCGGGGAACTCGGCGATCAGGCGCAGGAAATGCTCCTTCATGATCTTGAGCGTATCGAGCCGGTCCACGGCGCGTACCGTGGCGGTGCGGGGCACGTCGCACAGGATGGCGATCTCGCCGACGAAGGCATTCCTTTCGATGGTGGCGACGCTCACCGGGCCCGTCGGCGTCTCCACCAGCACCTCGGCGGTGCCATCGATGATGACATAGGCGGCATCGCCGATGTCGCCCTGCCGGAACAGCTCCTGGCCCGGCTCGAAGGTGATCCGCTCGGAGGTGAAGGCCAGCAGCTTGAGCCGCGACACGTCCACCTTCGCGAACAGCGGGATACGCCGCAGTACGTCGACCTCGTCCTCGATGGACATCACGGTTCGCCTCCTTGTGGGCTCCGGCCGGCCCGCTCCGATCGCGCCGCCACCGCTCAACCGGCGGCGGTCAGGCGCGCCAGCCTGCCCCCTTCCCTGACCAGTTCCGCCGACGTCCCTTCCTCGACCATGACCCCGACCTCGAACACCAGCACGCGGTCGAACCTGCGCGCATGATCGGGATTGGAGAGCGTCCAGAACAGCGCCGCCGGCCGCCCGTCGTCGCGGGCAAGATCGTTCATGACGGCGTCGAGGATCGCCTCCTGCGACGCCGTGTCGAGCGCCGAAAGCGTGCGGTTGACGATCAGCAGGTCCGGCCGCTTGAGCAGGGCGCGTGCGAGGCCGATCTTCTGCCGCTGGATCGAGGTGAGACGCTTGCCGCCGGTCCCGACGTTGAACTGCAGCCCCACGTCGAGCACGGCCTCGACCAGCCCGCGCTCCTTCACCAGGCCGGAAATCACCTGGCTCACCCGTGCCGGCCCCTCGGCGATGCCGTGGGCGATGCGGCCGAACAGGATGTTGTCCTGCAGCGACGACGCGGAGTTGTAGGTCTCGGGGTCGTAGAACTCGATCGCGCCGGCAAGGTCGGCGGGCAGCTGGTCGTGGAACCGGTGGCGGGCCTCCAGGATGCGGCCGCGCATGTCGTCGTTCAGGAGACCGAGCCGGTGGCGCGGCTCGACGTAGGCAAACGACAGCTGCATCAGCCTGATGCTGTCGACCGGCGTCACGTCGGCAAAGTCCATGCCCGACAGTCGCGAGACCAGCGCCTCGTATTCCGGCAGCTCCTCCGCCGACAGGAAGTCGAGCTGTTCGAAGAACGGATGGTCGACAGGCAGGTCGGCGAACAGCTCCACCACCGTCGCCGCGATCTTGCGGCCCATTTCGAACAGCGCCACGTCGAGCCTCGTATCGTGAAGGATGCTCTGCAGATACGGGTTGTCGATCAGATGGTCGCCGTCGAACTGGGTTCCCGTCGCGGTGCCGAACAGGAGGTTTTCGGCAATCGTCGCCTGACGGTTGTACTGCTCCGGGTCGAATGGTTCGACGAGCTGCGACAGCGGCGGCTCCCGCAGCCGCTCGCGGAGCGCCCGGCGGGCGTCGAGGATGTTCTCGACCAGGTCCGGCCGCGAGACGGGGTCGATGCTGCCGCGCAGGCCCAGTTCGAACACGTCGCGGTCGAGCTGCACGATGCCGAGCACCTCGATCACCCGGTTCACCAGGCCGTCCATCCCGTCGACCCCGGCCGCCTCGTAGTCGATCCAGTCGCTGTCGAAGTCGTCCGTGGTGTTGCCGGAGAGCCTCGCCTCGGCGAGCTCCCAGTCGGTCAGCCCGCCCTGCCCGGACTGGCGCAGCGGCACGTGCTTGAGGCCGTATGTCAGGGCGTCGAACACGCTTCCCTGGTAGAGGTAGGTATCCTGGCCGACATAGGCGAACCGGCGGCCGGTCATCGCCATCGGGAGGTCGGACAGGTTCTGGCCGCCGACCAGGACACGACCGGAGGTGGGCGTCAGCAGCCTGGCCAGGACCTCGCTCATCGATTCGGCGCCGCTGTTCAGGTCGCCGATGGCGGCGACCTTCTGGCCGATCGGAAGGCTGAACGTGGCGCGTTCGATCAGCGTGGCGCCGCTGTCGTCGGTGACGCCGACGTTGATCGCGGAGATGTCGCCCGTGATCGGCGCGATCCGGTCGCGGATCGGCGACTGCACCGCCGGATCCAGCAGGTTGCCGGGATCGAACTGCTCGATCACCTGGGTGTACTTGATCTGGACGTCGAGCCGCTTCTGGTCCCAGTTGATGAGCTCGCGGATGGGGGTCGGCAGGTCCTTGTATGCGGCGATGACGGCAACCAGCTGGCCG